>Ga0209631_10001815_pt1 | contig 26474 bp, 21 predicted proteins | sample COG_08_FD_184752 | JGI IMG/M metagenome (GOLD analysis project Ga0209631, IMG submission 184752) | Pelagic Microbial community sample from North Sea - COGITO 998_met_08 (SPAdes) (version 2) | ecosystem: Environmental > Aquatic > Marine > Neritic zone/Coastal water | place: Helgoland, sampling... | reverse complement strand
TTTTCTACAATATCTGTTTTTTTCTCTACGTTTGTTTTTTCTACAATATCTGTTTTTTTCTCTACGTTTGTTTTTTCTACAATATCTGTTTTTTTCTCTGCGTTTGTTTTTTCCGCAATGTTTGTTTTATTATCTTTCTCTTCTTTCATTTTATACTGTTCATATATAAATTTTTATAAATAACCCTAATAACAATAATGCGTTTATCAATTATGGATCATAATATCGTATAAAATAATTATGATCTTTTCTACATTTATTATTATTATTATTATTATTATTATTATTGTTTATGCTATTTTTTGTTTGAAATATTACTATAAATATAATCCACATATTGAAATTATGCAATGTAATGTTGAAACGTTTCATCAGAATATGTTACAAGAAAAAAATCCATTAATGTGTCGTGAATTATTACGTATGCATAGTTTTAAAAAATTATATACTTCAGTACAAAAACAATTTTCTAAAAATAATATTACAGAATTACAATATACAACAAGTAATAGTGAAGCTATCTATAATTCTTTAAATATTGATACAATTTTATATAATAAACCACCAATTCGATGTTATACTGAAATTTTAAACACCCCATTTATAAGGAGTTGGCATGCACTCTGGTTTATTTTTCAATTAAAAGGTTCGAGACGAATTGCTTTATATTCTCCAATCGAATGGGAAAATACAAAAAATTATGTAGTTGATAAAATACAGCCGATTTCACATCAAATTCAATATGAATCATTTATAAATGCATCAAAACCAAAATATACTGAAATTATAATTCACGAAGGAGATGGTATTTTTATACCTACAGCCTGGGTAATACAATCGTTAACAATTGGAAAACAAAATATATCGGGTGAAATGTATTGGAACCCAATTTTCCCAGGAAGTATACATCCTTTTTTCTGGAATATAGTGCGGTAATGTTCTACAAATTTATTCTTTAAGCGAATAATAATAAAATATTCATAATAAATTATTTAAAGATAGTTAAAGATAAGATGACAAATCCAAATCTTGTTGGTTGTAATAATACAAGTCGGTTTCTTGATACAAAATCATGCTTACAAAAAATAGATGATAGGGGTGGAACTATTAATTGGGTATTAATAACAGAATTAAAACGAAAATTAAATTTAGAAGAGCAAAAAAAATCAGACAAAAATATATATACACCCTTAATTTTAACACAACTTATAAAAAATATACATTCCGAATTAATTGAAGAAAAAAATATATTTATACTTGTTAAATTATTATGCATATGCCATCCATTAGAAGAATATGGAATTGATTGTGTAGATATATCTGTTTTAATGTATACCTTTCGTCCAAGATTATTACGAAATTTATATAGACATTATTATGTCAAATGGAAAGAATCTGAAATTCATTTTAAACAACTCGAAAATAATCTTTATACATTTGAAATAAATCCAAGAGAATTTTGTCTATTAAATGAAAAAGAGATGTATGATGCCTGGTTTATATTTATAGAATCATTTATAAAACATGGAAAAGCATATGCACTTTTTTTTGTATGTAATTTACACACATATATGATACCATTTAATTAATCAATTATGCGGAGTGTTTTAATCATCTGCGTCCGACGGATCAGTAGTCGGTGTCGTGTTTTTAGAGGCTGTATATCTTAATCCACGAAATAATGGAGTAATTGATTTTGAACATTCAGTCATGATACCACGGTTTTTTGTATATGAGTCTGAAAGATTCACTGTTTCACATTCTGCAATTTTGGTTGGTAATGTACTATCCGTACCATCAACTGCATTTGTGACAGTTTCCATAATAACATTATCTTGTTTTATAAGTTCCATTCTATTTTGAGCAGAAGTATCATAGTTTGAAAAAAATTCGATAGTTATTGTTGAATAATTTGTAATGATTATACAAAAAAGTATTATAATTATAATTCCATAAATTAATCTCATAATTATTTATTTAATATCAAATATTATTATAAAATAAAATATATATTTAAAAATATACAAAAATGTTAGATTACACAAAATTAATATTTACAATTATATTATGTATTTGTCTTGGGATAGTTATTTATAATATTTATGAAAATTCCTCGGAAGAATCATTTAATACTCAAAATGTATTAAACAAAGAAACCCTAACAAGTGGAGCAGGTGTTACACCCGTCGTATCAACGGCAACAGAAGCCGCAACAGCAGTAAACCCCCCCACAACATCCACGGCATCCAGTTGTGGTGTTCAACCATATGAATCCGATCTTTCCAGAAGCACGGTTGTTGCCAGTACCAACACAGAAGTACTCGGTCAATATAGCACAGGGCCCATGTCAGATCCCGAATCTAAACGTACAGATATAACAAGCTCAACTGTCGGTGGTATAACGTACCCGACTCTGTATACAAAAAATGTAGACTCACCATCTAAAAGTTGTTCAGTGTGTGAATTTAATCATTCACCTAGCATGCCAAGTGATAAATGCAGTGAAATTGGATTCCATAAAAACCCAAAATTTACTAAACTTTATTTAAATAAAAGTTCTGATATTACAATTAATGGACAAAAATTAGGTGGAAATACATGCACGATACCCACAGCAGATAATCCCAATAAATTTCTTGATTGTGGCACCGATACAACAAGTTTTTTGGGAAAAATAGTTGAAAGATTAAAAAAAAATAAAATACATATTGATCAACTTATATCTGGACAAGATGCAGAAAGTGCTGATACAACAGGTAATTTACTTACAATGACAACATGCGAGAAACCAAGTCAACTTAGCGCAACGCCATGTTCCACATGGAACAATATTGGTGCAAATTGCTCACCATCTTTAACACAGGATTTTTCGATATTATATCCAAAATGTAAATATAAATATGGAAAAGATGATTATAAAGTATTAGAAGATGAAACGTATAATAAAATAAAGACTTTTAAAGAGGATTATACGTGTAAACAAGGAAAAATAAACGATACATATCGTAATGTAAATTGCGCTATAAATAGAAACATCTTTCCAAATTCTACTCCGCCGATTAATACATGTACTACCAATACCAATACCAATACCAATACGAGTGGTACATGTAGTTCTGATTCAACCTAGATCATTTCATATTGTCTAAAGGAGAAAGGGATTCGCCAGTGCGTTTTATTATCACATATTATATATACTGAATAAATATACTTTGTTTTTTATTTCTCATTTTTAAAATGCAACAGCAGGCTTCAGATAGGGCAGATAGGGCAACTTCTCTTGATTTTTTACAACCAAAGGATGAGTCATCCTCAAATGATCAGATTGTTAGTGATATATTGGCTGAAATAAATACTGAAACAAATTCAAATACAGCATCTTATAATCGAAATGATCCACAAACACACTTACCATTAACGCCAAAAACAGACGAACACGTAACTGAATTACATGAACAGGCAAATCATGTTAATAATGTTGAAACATCTCAACAAGAAGAACAACCGGATTTAATCGACGAGGTTGAAACTACAGAACCTCATCATGATATTCAACAACAATTATCTCAATTACAAAATAATGCCGAAAATTCAGATGTATTAAAATACAAAAATACACAATTTGATGTTATCGCAGTTGTAAAAGATGTGTTATTATTTATGATTGTTTATATTTTATTTGCATTACCAGATGTGCAACAATTATTTCAAAAATTACCATTTTTCAAAAATGCAACGGGTAGTCTAAATTTATTAGGCACGGTTGGATGTGCATTGTTAGGTGGATTACTTTTTACGGGTGTAAAACTCTATGTATAAATAATATCTGCTTCTATTAATTAAAGATTATTGATAAAATTCCATGAATCTAGAAACTATACAATTATATATATTTGTGGTATTTTGTTTTGCAATTTCGATTTTTATATTAAATAAATGGCTCCCTTTTTATAAAAATAAATATCAATTTATTTTCATTTCAAGTTTATTATTGATTATAGTCGTATGGTATATGTATACCTCTTATAACTTAGAATCATTTAGTAATATTAGTGTCAATGACTCGAGTTTCGAAAATTTTGTAGGAAATAATCTTGAAACTACATTAACTCAGCAATATACTATAATTCCATCTCAATTTAAGTTTGTATCTATTTTAAATCCGACATCAAATGCATCCGTTTTAAGTCAAGAGGTATCGTTGTCTAACACCGAATCAAGTGTCAATTTATATATGAATCATTTACACGGAGGAGAAACATATATATTTCAAGTTTGGCTATCATACGATGATAATTGGAATAATTGTGCAAATCCATTCCGTATAATGTCATCCACAACTTCAAATAATTTAGAATCTTTTTGTGACATTCCCGTAACAATTACACAACTAAAAATGTTAACAGTTGAAGATCGAGAGTGGTACTTTTTACAAACCATTGTAAAAATTCCTTCGAATACCGTATCAACTGTCTGGAAATTAGGTTCGACGGGTGGTTCAAAATCAGCAACAAGTCTGTGTAATGAATCATATACGGCACTTCAATGTGTTCAAAGTAAAGGATATTGGTGTGGTCATCGTATTATGATATACCGGCCATTATTGAAAGATTTACCAGTTTCTGCTGGATTAAAAATCTTCTTTATGCCATCTATTTCTGCAACTTTATTTACAAATTATTTAGCAGATGCAAGTTCAAACATAAATTCATATACGACATCCGATACAACTACTTCTGAAAATACAACTCTTACGAATACTACATTTACAAATACAAATCCATCTATTTTTAAATATAGTGTAAATATTGCTCCTCAATTAAAAATGCAAGGAAACATTACAGAAGGATTAATGATGGATAATATTACGGCAATTGGCCCTCCATCTTATATATTATCAAATACAATAAATACGACAATTTTAACGAATGCAAGCCGTAGCAGTAGTAGCACAAATACTACACCAAATTTAATTGATGTCACAAATAATGAAATGGGGCCATTTACAATCAGTATTCTTTATCAACATACTCCAACCACTGAAACTATAAGTTCTATTATTAATTTAAGTGGAGAGACAAACGTAAATGATTCTTCAGCTTCAGAACCCCAATATATTTTTAAATTATTTGGTGAAAAAAATAATGATGATGTAACATTTAATAATGCATTAACTTGTTTTATACAAAACTCAAATTTATGCTTTGTACAAGGGTCGGACAATGCCGATGTTTTGCAATTTGAAATTGGGAACGTCGTTTTGCCAATGACGATGTATACGTTTGTCCATTCCGGAAATGGAGATGTACAAATTTATAGAGATACAACCCAAGTCATTAATGAAACACACTGGTTTAATGTATATACCTGGGGAAAACAACCAATGCTAATAAATCCAAAAGCAGATGTATATCCAATGAAAGGAGCATGGGGCGGATTAATTGGTTATGAAAGAGCATTAACATCTACAGAACTAAATAACTTAAAAGGATATGTTTTTCAATTAATGAATAATCCATCACGAAATGAACCATGTAATGTTCCACAAGTATATTTCCCTGAAAATATATCGATTTCAAATGTACAAAATGAGCAATCAGATTCGTCTTATACATGCAAAGTTTGTTTTGAAAATAGTAATGATACCAAATTATATAGAATTACACCAAATTCAAATTCAAATTCAAATACAAATACAAATATACCTTCTATAACAGAAATCGAGAATGTCGATGGTATTTTATCTAGCATTTCTCGCACATGTCCATTAACTTATTTTTCAAATTCAAAGGCATGCGATGACGGCGCAACGGGAGTTGCGGGAACAACCGGCGCAACGGGAGCTGCGGGAACAACGGGTGCAACGGGAGCTGCGGGAACAACGGGTGCAACGGGAGCTGCGGGAACAACGGATGCTACCGGTGTCGTGGATACTATGTCCGGAACATGGCCATATGATTTTGATGACGAAAGTGGCTTCGAATATGATGATGTAAGTAAACCAACTGGTGCTGATTATACAGATTTAAAATGTAATGTTTGTTTTGAAGGACAAAAGGATCCCTCATTTTATAAAATAACACAAGATAAATTGGAATTAATGGGTGAATTATCAGAAAGTGAAAAACAAAATTATAAGAATACGACATGCCCTCTACATTTATTTGGAGCAGGAGTTCAATCATGCTCCTCCCAAACAACTCTACCAGAATGGGAGCAACAAGAAATGAAATACAAACGGGTAAACTCCGGAAATTGTACTGACAAATATGATAAAATTAATGATGGAAAGTGCAGATGTTTAACAGATAGTCAAAATAAAGAGTTTACATATTGTGGATTTATTCATAAAAATGTCAAATATGCTTGCAATGAAAAGAAATGTTCAAATATATGCCACAATGGTTCGTATCCAAATCCATTTTTACAAAAAGATACAACACCCGATAATAATTATGATTATATAGTTGATCCCTTAACATCATATTCAGAAACATCTGCAACCGGAACATCTCCCCAATTTATGACCGATTTACCACAAGACCAAGACGTATACGAAAAGATGTCACCCTTTGAAAAACGAAATATTCTACAAAACACAACCTTTAATCGTGAATGGGTACGAACCAAATAACACAAAGGAACATCGGACTTTATAATATAAATAGTATAAACATCCATCGGCTACTAAAGCCCGTCACTGCATTTCGAGGGCTCATTTTTTAAAACCCAAATTGTTGGCCCGACTCAATTCAGCACATGCCTGCTTATGGCTACATTCATCAAGAATTTGTTTACGATCCATGATAATATCTAGATTATTCCATATCTTCTTAATTCATTTTAATTAAAAATTAAATTTTTTATTATAATTTTAGACCCGTTCATGTATTCCGCAGCGCGCACGACATGATCGAACCGAACCCCATGACGTTCTCCATCATACCACCCGTGATCGCTTGGCGCTGTTTGTCGGAAATCTCGCCACTCTTGATTGCTCTAAATCCGACGGATGTATATAGTTTCGTGCCCATTTCAGAAGGCAGCATGTAGAGAGTCTTCGCGTTGCGGAACGTCTCGGTCGCAACGGCCATTGCAGTTGTAATAAACATCGTCGTGATACCTTTGTCGCGACCACGATACTCGGGATACACACAGAGTCCCACGAGTACATGTATCCCCTCTTTGTAGACGAAGTGCGCTATGCCAACGACGCGCGATTTCTGTTTTTTGTCTATTAGTACAAGTAACAGCTCGTTGTCTGTATCTTTTTGTGGTATATCTTCATACTCCCACACCATACTTCCGAGTGGGTCACATATATCTGTCTGAAGTTGGCTTGGTAGCGCCTTCTTGCCAAATAATCGTCTTGCTTTTTGTACCCACTGGGGTGCGTGCATTTCGTACGGATGTAAGAAGACGTCTGTCGGTTTGTACTTTCGTACAACCAAATGCTTATGCATTGGTTTAGTACGAGTCTTCAAGCGAGTTTTGGTGGTCTTTTTAGTTTTGGTGGTCTTCATATGGTAAGTTATTATAATTTATATATAATATTGCAATCTATAAAAATTGTTGAATATATAAATAATAAAAAAATATCTATTTATTATTATGTTATACAAAGACGTTACCAATTTTCGACGTTTTAAAAATAAAGTAACTTAAATTAATAGATGGTTGGAATCCAAATAATGGTTATTTTTGTATAGATAATAATACATTTTGGGATCAATTTATAGCGTAACTAAGCCGATATTTAATTACGTTTTCTTCCATATAACCAATTTGCATATTCTCCTTGTTTATTTGGAATGGTTGTATATGGCATTGTAAAAAATTCTCGTTGAGATTGTGTTTTATTATATACATCAGATACATCTTTTGATAGTGTATCGTCATATAATTGATGAATTTCATTTTTTAATTCTGGTATTTCACGACGTGTACATGCTTTCCCTCGTTTTGGATTACGTATATATTCGGGCAGCATAACATTCATAAATGGATTTGCATAAACGGGTTGTGTACATTGACGTTTAGATGACGTTGCTATTTTCGGTAAAGAATCAATCTCTGCTGGATTTGACTGAAACGGATTGTTTTGTAATACATTATTGTATTGATCGGAATTGCTACTTAATGTAAAATTTTCCGTAACATTATCATAATATTTATAATCCGTTGTATTATAAAGTTTATAATTTTTATTTTGCGAATAATTATTCTTATAATATCTAACCCCGACACTTGTAACCATTATAATAATAAGAAGCATTAACGATGATAATCCAGATGAACCCGTAACAAACATAATAACTCCGATATAAAATGCGCCACGTATTGCAGCATTCCATTTTGCGTTTGTTGTCATACTTTCAGTCGGGAAAAAATGGTATAATAAACTTGGTTGATATAAAATAGAGGGAGTATCAATCCATAAACTATCTGCCATAATACTAATTAATTAATTATATATTTATAATATATATATATATATATATAACATTTAATATGAAAGATCCGAATATTATTTTTAATATACAAGATTTAGGATTAGAATGGGATCCGACAATGATGGATGATAATGGAGTTGTTATAATGTTATTAAAAGATATGTATTTAAATATGGGATTTCCAGTTGACCAAACCACCCAAACTCCAATAGATACATGTGGCCCTACTACACCATGGAAATTTAACGTTTCTCAATTTTTAATATACATGTTAGAAATCGATAAAAACATAGATCAAGAATTGGTTACACTTTTAAGAAAAGAAAACTCTTTATGTCTATCATTCTTATTTTATATAATTAAATTAAAGTTCGGTTTTAATTGGAAAATAAAATCTCTCGCTCTTGTCACGACAGGGCTAGGGGTCGGGCTAGGGGTCGTTTCGTTAATACCACAGATTATACTAAAACTAATTTTGGGGGGATCAGGGTTAGGGTTAGCAAGGCATAAGGATAAAATAAAAGCTGTAACACAAATTAATATAAAAGAAATAGAAAAATTATTATACGACTTAATTCAATATATTGGTTTATTTTTAGCGAAAATAATAAATAAAAAATCGAAGACAGAAATAAAGACTTCTTTATACATAATTATTAAACGACTATATGCAGCCGATAATAATCTTAATACTATTTTAGATTTAATTATAACCTTAACCCATAATACATCGCACCAGAACATTCCACTTCTAAATCTTATTAGTTTTGTGAGAACACTACCTCCAAGTAAACAACTCGAATTCCTTATAAAAGTATTTATTCCATCATCTGTACTTAATAAATGGGGATTATATTTTGGTTCTTCTTGCTTATTATCATTGCCGATTACACATCTAGCGGATAATGATATAACACCTCATTTTAATGTTAGAGAGGAAGTTGTAATAGATAATAAATATTCTGCAAAAATTCATAATATCATTGATAACACTACCAAATACAACATAAGATATACGTATGATGAAAGCAACAGTCTTCATTCTATTGAAAGAGATCGAATAACTTCTGTGAAACAAAATTGTACAGATGCAGAAGGTATAACAATAACATGTAGCACAGCTCTTACATCTAATAAGAACTGTCCAGATCATTCTCCTAACTCTCCCGGCACCACGGCATTTTTTGATTATATAAATGAAACATTAACTCAAAAGCAGGAGATTCTACAAAAATGTTGGAAAATTTTTGATACTTTATTTGCAATTGATACAGATAATTGTTGGTATTATGAAACAGATCATAATAAAGAAGTAATAGATGTAAAAGGAGTAATAGATGGATTAAAAGCAGTAATATTAAAATTAGATAATATTGTTTGTCATTGTGTAAAGTATAAGAAAGAGAATGTTACTGATACTGAAATTATAGATTTAACATCATATGAAATACAATTCGCACTTCTTTCTAGTAATTGTAAACAATATCAAAATATCATTTCTAATTATGAAGTTTGGAATAATTCTATACGTGAAACAAAAAAAAAGTACGACAAAATTCAATATGCAAATTTTCAAGTTGGATATTTATACTTGACCGCCACTAAAGAGCAGCCACCGTTAGGCTCCTCCTTCGAACCACAAGATTATATTAATAAAGGAGCAGAGTTATTTAATATAACAAGAAATTATTTAACATTTACGAATAATACATTAGAAACTACAAAAGCATCAACAGTAACAGCGTGGATCGAAGATATTAATCACCCCATATATAAAAAACTAAAAAAATTTGAAGATGACATTAATACTAATACTGAACAATCCGTTGTTACTGTGGACTTAATTTTATATACAGACGACGGGGTTGTTACTAAAAAAAAAAACAACTGTCGTTTTAGTTTGACAAATGTCACTTCTACAATGTCTATGATTAATGATAATGGTGAGAGTACGAGTGAGATTACTAAGATTGATAAGATTGAAAAGCCACCGGAGACCACGAGCAACTGGGAAACCGCACTTAATATTAATGATATAATTTATGATTTTTGGACACCTACGTATGATTACCGCTCATCAGAGTATGCAGGTCTAACTCACAGTCAAAGAATTTCTATTCGCGACTGTTTTTTAAACTTATATACAAAAATAACATCTGGTAATTCTGACAATACCCCGCCTACTCACACGCGAGATATTATTACAACTATTTTAGGTCTTTATAAAGTCCCGGTGACGAGTTCAACGTTAGTAGGGCCTGCAGACCCGAGTACTAAGTGTTATTATCTTCCATCGACGTCTATTGATAATACTACTAAATGTTATTTTAAAATATGGTTTGATCAAGGATTTGTAAATAACCCTGAAGAATTAGTCGATCTAAATATAAATAATGTTCGTGCTAAATTATTAAACAATGCAAATACTTTACAACATGGCCCATTATATGAATATATATCATTAACTCTGGATAAAAAATTACACACACCATTTAGTTTTATTTCAAGAAGTATTTTAACGCCGTCGCAAAAGAATGGTGATACTATAGAGATAGAAATAGAAATAGAGAATACTATAACATGTGAAAAGAGATTCGACATACCAATTCATTTGAAAAAATTGGACAACGACAAAATTGAAATTACATTTCAAATTGAAAATGAAAATGAAAACACGTCGTTTGAAAAGAAATGGAACGTATGTTCACTTACATTTGAAGACATAAAAACAGAAATCGATACTAACCCAAAGATGATTGCCGTGGTTAGTACCCTAGACCTACCTGATGCTCCACATCGTAATGCATTCTTAAAAGAAATGGTTATAACTGGGCTGCGAGAGATACAACCGGATCAGGAGGCGCGGAAACACTCCTCCGACAAGAAGGAGATACCTTCCCAGAAGTATACTTTTTTAATAACAAAAATAGCATATATATTATTATATTTACAAAATAGATGGTGGCCATATAACACCAAACATGTCTTTAGTTATGAGAAGGTAGCAGCAGGAGCGACTCCATGCACTAATCCTAATCCTGAACCTGAACCTGAACCTGTGAAGAGTTCGAGGTCGCTTATTAACAGGTTCCGCAATCTAATAAAAAAAAAACCACCAAAAAATCATACATCATCGGAGCAATTATTTTCGTTAGAAAACATTTTAGTGCTCGGGCCTGTAGGCCCGAGTATTACAAATTATGAACAAGAGACAGACCATCGTACTCCCATTCAAAGTCCGCCTGCAGGCCCTCGTACTAACACGCGTACTAGTCCGTCAACACGCACGTTATATACTGAAATATTTTTATCGTCTACATCGACTCATGATTTTGAGTATACAAACAAATTAGAACATTTAGAACATAAATTACATTTTTTGAAATCGCAAACACCATCTTATTATTTATCTGAATTCGAAGAAAGCGTATCGGAAAACATAATTACAGAACATGAGAAATATACAAAAATAATAAGTATTGTTGATACGATTGATTTTTCGTCCATGTTAAAGAGTAGCCCTACCTCAACCTCCTCTACGATTACTGACACGATAATTGATGAGTTATTTAAAAATTTAATTACACATTTAGCATATGATATAAGAGTCGCTTCTTTTCGAAGAGCAAATGATATAATCTCTATTTATACAGCAATAAATAACAATATTGAAAATCAGATAACTACTTTACAACAAAATAAAATTATAGATACACCAACAGATACACCAACAGACGACTCGAACATATTAATTTTGAAATTAATAAATTCCACTCACGGGTATACTTCATTCCAAAATATAATTACTACTTTACGTTATATAATAGACTACCCTCCAGATAATTCGAATTCTGATTCTGGTGGTTCCTTTTATAAAAAATTTGTCATAAAAATAAAAGACTGGTTACAAACTTCAATAACCCAAACAATAAAACGTAGTGTGCAACACGGTCTTAAAATAAGAAAAGAATACAGTCAATTATGTCAACATCAAAACATACTATTAAATGGATTTATGATTTTTATAAAAACGATTTTCATACTCGTAGGGGGAATCCTCGCAGGTGTTGGTATGGGCACCAAACTTGGTTTCTCGAAGATGACAGGAGCAGGAACGAAAATGAAGGATTCCTTTCGAACACTTACGAATTATATAATAAGAACACAAAGTATTCCAATATTAAAAAAATTTATTTGTAAAAAGTGTGGTGATACGTATACGACAAACGCGGCATGTCCTTGCAGTGAGCGGGAGAGTGATTCAGACCCTTTGGAAAAGATTATACAGACTCAACTAAACGAAAGCGAAAATATTATTTTAAAGATTATAGTTGATTTGGTGAGACCAGAACTTTTGAAACATGCTGGTATAAACCTCCCATTCCTATCGTCGTTAACGTTTAATGATGCCGAGCCCATGCCTGCAGGCCCTAGTACTAACACGCGGATGTTTACAAACTATCAAGAATCTACATTATTTTACGAAAATATTGATTTTGCTTCTAGGTTTTTTCATATTAAGAATGAAAGCTTGTGTGATACTAAATTGAATCGGAGGTATAATGAGGGTAACTGTAAAGGTGATGATATATGTTATGGAAATGGAGGAGGAAATAGAAGTCAAAAAAAGAGAAATCGAAGTATTAAGCACAAAATCCGTCGTCAAACGAGACGAAATAAGGGTTTTTATCATAGTAGAACTTTAAAAAAACGATCCAGATATACATCAAAGAACAAAAAGCATGCACAATGATATAATTATTTTCTAAATAGTAATTAATAAAAATGTCTACGACATCCTCCTCCTATGCTATCATTCGTCTTCAATTAGCCGATGATGGAATACACTTACCCGTTTCACTCTGGCGAACCCGTAGTGGTGTAGATGGAGAAACAATAAGTGAACGTCATAGTGATTTTTCAGCGAAATTAAGTACGATTGATAAAACCCCATGTCCATGCGCATCACAAACACAACAAGATATTAAAAATCATCGAAAAAGTGGTTTAATGAGTACATTATATGATTTTTCAGGAAACGAAGCTGTGTTATTAAAAGCGTCGTCGTGTGCGTCTACCGAACCATCTGCCATCTTTGGCTTTGGATACGGCTCTCCGGCACTCGAGGTATTATATAATTCCGTAAGTTCCAAAAAAAGAAATTTTTCAATTATGTTTTCATCCGATGGATCAGATGGATCTTTAATTGTTGGGAGAGATATCACGTCTCTTCAAGATGATTCCTCTATTTTGAGTATACCATTTAATCCAAGCACGACTGGCTTACGTGAATTTACAATAAACGATGTAAATGGAAATATGTTGACATTTCCTATCGGAATCGGTGTAAATACTCTTTTGAACGATATATTTATATCTTATAATCCAAATATTAGTAATGTATTAGACAACGCTCACCAGATGCCGTTTCGTTTCAGTCTTGATAGTGGGGGATCGGGCAACCCCCCCGTACAACTTAAATATATAAACTATCCGGATCTATCTCGTGCAACTGTCAAATCAAATCCAAACTCGGCCCATAATATGTTTGGACTTGGATTTTGCATGGGTAAATCAATTACATTTGACGATGAAAAACACGTTGCTTATATCCAAGATACAGAGAATGCATGGCCACCGTTACCCTCGGTTCGTCAAACACAATCGACTCAAACGGCTCTTGAAACAAGCACAGTTCAACGAAACGCAACTGAAGAAGCCGAACATGCTTCTCCGGAGTCAGTATACAAGAATGGTAAACCGGTTGAACCCAATATTATACCCATGTCGACCGAAACGGTATTGCCCGACGCAACCCAATATTATGCGGAAAGTATTGCTGAACTTGAAAAACAAATTTGTACAAAAAAAAAATCAGAATTAACGTGTAATTCAGTTTCAAATTGCAGGTGGGATAGCGACGAAGAAGTTTGTAATGAAAGCTTTCGTAAACTTATAATCGCATCGATTGCCGTTGTAGTATGCATCCCGCTCGCATATTTTATTCATTATAAATTTTTGCCAACAACTCCTTTTTGGAAATCCTATCCATCATTTATATACAAAGCGTATGTTGGTAGTAATGGATTAAGTGTTATTTCAGCGATTGTTATTTTGATTATGATACATACATCATCCCTCCATGCCGCGTATAGACATATGTATACGCAACCGTTGATGTTATGTGCGGTTAGTATGTCGTTATTACCTATTATTCTCGGGTTATGTATCAAATACGATGTTTCAATGTTATGGCTTGTACCATTTACAATTATGGCTATTGTGGGCGTAATACAAATTACAAAAATGGAATTAAAAATTACAAATCCATCTACACAATATAATACGATACCATCTTATTTATTATTATTTAATTTTATATTTGTTGAAGGAATCATTTGGTGGTTACTATACATTTTTTCATAACTTATTTTATAATTTTACTATACATTTTTTCATAACTTATTTTATAATTTTACTATACATTTTTTCATAACTTATTCTATAATTTCATCGTCATCGTCATCATCTTCCCTTATAGTCGTACGGGTAATATTTATTTTTTTAGCATGACGACCATATGATGACCATTTGTGATAATCACTTTCAGAATCAAAATATAATTTTCCATAAGGTGTACCTGTGGGACGTTCATCGTCATTTCGAACATATTTTTCAACCATTACTCTAAAAAATTGTTTTTCGGCGAAAGAGCCGACGGTAACATTTGTTGATCTAAAATCTCCATATGGTTGCATAACATGAACGAGAGGCATGATGAGTTGTATGTTTTGTATGTAATTTGTATGTGATGATTGTAATCAATCATTTTTTATTTTTTTTTATTTTTTTTATTTTTTTTCGTCCAAAAACATTCATTTGACATCCCATAAATCATTAATCATTAATGTAAATAAGCAGGATTAGGGTTCGGATTTAGATGTTCTTATTGTGTACATTTTTGAACATGCGAATCCCATATTTCTAATTCATTACGCGGCCCACTATATTCAGTTGCACCATTTTGATCGATTGTCATGATAGTTGGAAACCCATTTACTTTATATTGTGTAGAGACGCTATTCCATAATCCTTCATTCGTATCGTTACCAATACGGTAACAGCTTACATTCTTCGAGTTAATTTTTTTACCATGATATTTGTTATATAATTTGTTCCATGTTGGATTAAAGGAATGACAATGTCCACATTTATCATGATAAATAAATAATAATGTTACATTATCAGCAGACGGTTTAATTTGTGATAATGCGGTTAAGTTTTGTGGTTGTGATGAACTGCCGGAATTTTGAGTGGTTGGTGGATTTGTAAATTGTTCATAATTATTATTGTTGTAATATAAATGACACGGTGGTTTTGAAGTAAATGATTCATTCATTTCATTATTATTGTCGGTATGTAAACATACAATAAGAGCAACCATAACAATAATTAATCCAACAATAAGTACAATATCTAGATTTGTTGGCATTTCGAGCATATTTTTGGAAAAAAATTTAAATTGATTAATTATATTAATCTACAACATTATTTTTAACATGAAAAGTGATAAATATTATGCGATTCGTTTTGGAAAAGAAAAAGGAATTTATACTAACTGGGGTGATTGTCAAAAACAAGTACAAAATATTCCATTTTCAAGTTTGAAATTATGTTCGTCTAGGAAGGAAGCTGAAGCTTTTATAGAAAATGAAAAAACAACACTTTTAAGTGATCAAAATATTTTATCATGTTTAAATAACTCAAAAACGCACCCAAATATGATAATACCCAGCAATAAATCCGATTTAGAAATAATTCATCCCAATACACTTCACGTATACACCGATGGATCTTGTCATGGTAATGGTACACGTTATGCGATCGCAGGTATTGGGATATATTTTGGTGAAAATGATTTACGAAATAAATGTGCACGGGTTATTGGAGAGAAACAAACAAATAATATTGCCGAATTAGAAGCGATCTCTCAAACTCTTGATATTATTTTAAACGATATTAATATTCTACCAAATACTCAAATTATTATTCATACAGATTCTATTTATGCAATTCGGTGTGTTACAACCTATGGGACAAAGGTATTACAAAAAAAGAATTGTACAAATATTCCAAATATTGATTTAATAAAAAAAACAATAAAACAAGTTCAACTATTTTCAAATCGAAAATTGAAATTCCAACATATTAAGGCCCATACAAATTTAAACGATATTCATAGTAAAGGTAATGCCGCTGCAGATGCTCTTGCAAATCAAGCTGTTATTGAAAATTAAAATACACTAATATACTACTTATGTTGGAATAATACTAACAATGTCATTTACTTTTTTTTGGATAAATGATGATAAAGATTATATCGAAAGACAACATATGTATACAATAATCGCATCTTTACAATTACATCAACTACGTATACCTGCCTTATCATTGTATGGAACGCACTGTATTGGAAACGAATTACGTCAACGTACTTTATCGCATATACGAGCTATAATTCGACTATATAAGATGAAACAATACAATCTAACAAGTGTCTTAATTGCAGAAGATACAATTACAACGGCATATATGCCATATTGGTTACATACACTTTCTTGGATTGAAAAAAATGCACCACCAGATTGGGGGGTAATACAATTATCTTATTATATGAATTATAAACTATCTTTTAAAGATATATTTTATTCTCCATATGCACCCTATATTCCATGGCATATTCATAAATTACGAGGTACATCTTGTTATTTAATTCATCCAAGAGGTCGCACACAAATTATAAATGCTGTTAAAAATTATAAAAAAAAAAATAAAAGTATGTTTTTACCCCACATTTCAGCAGAACATTTATTTTCAATTGCGGTTACATATACTTTTCATTATCCATTATTTGACTATAATTTACAAAATAATTATGAAAATACATATAAAATACAACAGAAAAAGGAACTAACATGTGATTTTATTGAGTATATAAATCATACTCGTAGACTAAAAAATAAAAATTAATATAAAGTTAATATAATGTCATTTTTAATAAATGAATAGTGAGAATGATATTTCGACAATGATAGAATCGATGCAATACTGGAATTCCGAAAATATGCAAAAGAATCCAACAAAAGTAGAGATACCATCTGAAATTGAAAATGATTATTCAAAATATATGACAGCAGATTGGTTAAATACAGATCAATCTTCTTCCGAAAAAGAATCTTCTTCAGAGATGTATTGTACAGATTGTAAAATGGAAAGTCGAATCATTGATTTAGGTTATTTAACATGTACAATATGCGGAGATATGGGAAAGCAATATGTTGATGCTTCACCCGAATGGCGTTTTTTTGGCGGAGATGAAATGAAATCCGGTGATCCGTCAAGATGTGGTATTTCCTCAAATTATTTACTACCAGAAGGGAGTATCGGAACCGTTATTAGTGCTAAATATGGCGAAAGTTTTCGTATGAGACAAGCCAGACAATATCATTCGTGGAGTGTTATGGATTATAAAGGGCGAAATTTGTATAAAATTTTTGATAAATTACAAGCTCAAAGTCAAAAACATGGAATAAATTATATAATTATTGAACACGCAAAACAATTATACAAAACAATTGCTGAACATCAACTTTTTAGAGGTCAAAATAAAGAAGGTTTAATTGCAGATTGTGTGTATCGTGCGTGTAAAGACAAAGGTGTTCCAAGAAGCATTAAAGAAATTGCATATATATTTGGAATTGAAGAACACGTTATGACAAAGGGGAATAGATGTTTTACATCTGTATGGAATCGTATACAACATGATTCAACCATACATTTACCACCTCAATCAAATTGCACATCTTATCTTTCAACTCCATCCGATTATATCGAACGATTTTGTTCACCTTTAAATATATCATTACATATTATTCAAGAATGTATAATTATCGCAAATTTAGTCGAGAAGGAAAGACTTGTTTCAGATAACACCGCTCCATCAATTGCGGCGGCAATTATATTTTATATCATAACAAGCCATAAACTCCCGATTTCGAAAGAAGATATTGCAAAATCTTCTAAAAAATCAGAAGTTACAATTGGTAAATGCTTTAAAAAATTAATGATGTATGATCCACATTTAAAAGCACATTTAGAAAAATAAATATGATTTAAATCTACTTATAAGATAAAATGTATAATGATAATTATGAAAGACCACCTGCTCGACCAAACGTTTCAATAAATCAAACAAATCATTGTTTTCGTGACAATAATATACAATACAATGACGCGACATACATATAATTTATATATCGATATTTACAAATTAGGGATCCCCACAAAAATCTAACCATAAAAGTTTGATTTACCGACCTATTTTTACCATAATATTAAATATTGGAAATTTAATTTAATTGAGTTTCCTAAATAACTATACTATATATAAGTAGAATACAATATATGTCAAAAAAACATAAATTACCATCATATGTACACGCTCTGACGATATTTTTCGCAGCAGCATTGTATAAACATACCGTTCTTTTTTCTAAAATAAATTATAAAAAAACGGAACAGTGGATTGAATCGGCTGTCCGTATTTATTTACACGATAAGTCCATTTTACAAAAAAAAACAACTTTAATTTGGTTACAAAAAAATAAAGATGTCGTTTGGAAAAATGCAGAGGCAATATTTAGTTTTGAAGGAATTATACATAATAAAATGAGTACAAAACAACAAAAAGAAGAAGAGAATCTATTGGCGGCATGGAATCTCTTTTACGATAAAATCGGAAAGGAATTATTAGAATAAATGCCTTCATGACAATACGTCAATTTACGAATAAAATTAACAAAGATAGTAACCGATTTTTTGTCCTCTCTAACTAAATGTAATACTAAATGTAGTATGTTATGCGAAGAAATCATTATAATTGTCGTTTGAGTAAATAATGATTTCATTTTTTCAAAATATTTAACAAGGGGATGAAGTTTGTGACTATTACAACTACAGTTTGTTTTACTTAAAATAATAAAACAGTTAATGTGATCACATTCTGATTTAAAACTCTCAAGATCAGTTTCCGTCTGAATTGTTGATAAAATAGTCGAGTTTAAATTCGTATATACGAACGAAACAAGATTTCGTAATGAAATCGTATTTTTTAGTTGAATATTTGAAAACCAACCAAAATCTGTTGGTTTTTTTCTTTATACATTTTTATGATACTCACTTTTTAGATTGAATATACTAAAACATATACTCTACCGAGTTGTATCATTCCTTTTAATTTTACAGCCATTTTTTCGAAAATAAGCTCATGTTTTTTACAATTCAGTTTCGTTTCTGTACACGCGAGTACAATCCGCGTGTATGAATTGAATCGATACTTGCCAATTCCCGAAATAACACGTGGTGTTAATCGCTTTACACGTGAATTCATAAACATTTTAGTAGATTGCTGCTGTTTTTGTAATTAATTGTTCTGGATGTATATGCAATGAACGCATTATATCCGTCGGCCGAACGATTGACCCGGCGGAACAGAGAGTATACGCCCATTTTTTTACCGTCAAATTGTCATACGGCGAGAGGGGGTAATGCCTGGTCATAATCGTTACGTTTTTTTGAATCTTTTAATACATTTGTAGATGTCCTGTAATTGTATAAATTGTTGTATACATTTTTGTTAATCAAATTTATCGGTATTTTTATTTTTATCTGATGTCCAGAAAACCGAACCTATAAATAATATAATAAATGTTATATATTCAGTTTAGTTAGTTATTTTATTATTGTTATTTTATTATTTATTCTAGTTTTGAGAAAAACGAAGAAGATCCTCATAAAGATATAAAAATAATATCCTACTATAAAATATAAACATAAAAACTAATTCATTATTCAATAATGGATCCATCATCATCACCAATAGAATTTAAGTGTACAGTCCCGGTGGTACCTTTAACAGCCAATCCTACTATAAATTTATCTACGTTTGCTACTCAAGTCAAATCGGCAGTCACCACGGCCTTGACGGCCACCAGTGTGACTGACAAGACTCCATTCGTGATAGTGCTACCAACAGATGCAGAATTACAACCTTATCTCCAACCCCTCGCCGATGTCGTCCCCAAAGGCATTCAATTTTTTGAAGAGCAACGTATAGTGACCGCGGACGAAATCTATAAAATGGTCGGATTATGGGACACGTATAAAACTAAAATTGACAACACGCTAAAGGTTAAAGAAGGCACTACTACTACGCAATCAGCTGTAAATATATTATTATTATCAGTAATGGTTCGACTTGTATGTTTGACTGAATGTTTAAAAGCGTATGCTACTGCTTCAAAAGCCGTCAACGTAACAAATGTAACAATTAAAAACAAAAAGGAGGGTGTAACATTTGAGGAATTTATTGGACTTGGATGTACTTCAATACAATTAACACCAACCTCTTTCAATCTGGAGGGGGTAACACTACCATCAGGGACGATGACGTTAGACTCCTCGGGTTTCGTCGTCGGGACTGAACCCGCTCCTCTGGGGGGCCGACGGGCGGCGACTCACAGTCGTAAACAAAAAAAACGAACTACCGGTGGTGGTAATACTAAAAGTAAAATTTCTCGGTAGTTACTGTTTGAAAAATGAAAACCCTCGTTTTGATTTTCATCGATTACGGTTAATGTTCATAAATCGTTAATCGTAATCAGTAATAATTATAACTAACACCAACACCTATACTTTACAAAAAATAAAAAAAAAATGATTTTACTAGATGGATATACTCAATATTTATTATGTTAGTAAGACCTCAATCTGTTGGAAAGACTACAAATTGTAAAAACTCAAACAAATCGTCGGATGAGCATCCTCATCATACTAAAAATATAGAATCTATAAAAAAGAAAGTTATTCTGACAACTGTATCAGCAATCATTGCTCCCGTCTCGTATATCTTATTGTATACTATATTTATCAATTCCTCTATTTATTCAAAATGGTGTTTAATGGTTTCAAGCGTGTATACTACATTAAAAGGTAATGGTTTAAAATACACGTGTCATATAGGTGGAACGTGGTTAAATTCATTACAATGTGAAGTATTTAGTGGATTTAATATGATTTTAATGAATATTGTTACAGATATCGGAAAATATATTTTTAAAATTGGACAGACGAGAGATACAGCTGGAAGTTTAATTATTCTTACATTAATTTACAAATTTACACAACGGTTGGCATCAATTAAAAAATTATTGTATGCGATTCATAATATGAATACACTCGTATATAATCACATTTATGAAACAATCGATATAATATATGATGCAGTACTATTATGGAATGGCTATTAATATGAATAAAACAAGAGCAAAAAAATAGCACGATAATGGAGGAGATGTAAACAACGATTTAAACATAACATATGTTATAATAATAATAATAATGAGTTGTGATTGTTGTGAAATATGTACATCTAAAATTAATTTTTATACAGGTGATAAAATGCCTTGCCAATGCAAAACGAGATATATGCATTATTCTTGCTTAGGCGAGTGGATAAAAACAAGAAAAGAAAATGATAATGATATTCGAGAGCAAAAACATATGGTATGCGAAATTTGTAAAACACGTTATTTTAATAAAAATAAGATTTGTAAATATCAATGGCTATTAGGAGATATTATTCAAAAATGTATTCATTAAGGGTTATGATTATTTTTGAATATTATTATTATTAATATATTTATATTATATGTCATCATCGTCGTTATGGCCACCAAATGTTTGGTTATTGGTTATTGGTTATTGATTATACACGTTGTTGTTTTTATGTTAATTGTCTGTACCGCTTTCCTTCCGATTTATATACTTCGATATGGAGTGTTTTTAGTACCATTCGTTCGGTATTGCAGTGTCATGGGTGTTTTTTGACGGATGTATATTGCATCAAACAAAAACAGGGTTGCACCCCTCCGACTCAAATGCCGATCTTTATCGCTACAGCACTCGTGCTTGCCGTTGTATATTTTCATTCTGGGTAAAGACGTGGTCATGTTGGGCATAGTATCCGGTGTTGACCCGTCAACATCGTGACATATTCCATTTGCCATTCGGCTTGGTGTGGATTGCTCTTCTCTTCTCTTCTCTTCTCTTCTCTCTCACATTATTTGGATTCGCATCGAACAATAAGCATTTGGCAATGGCGGCACAAATCATAATGGGCACAATGATCGTTCTCTCGATGTAAGGGATCAATGAGATGCTATCACGGGGGATACTTTTAATTGCGCAATGGATCGCGAGATAGAAATGAATGTACTTTGTTCAGCAGAGTTATATAATAAAATTAATGAAATGAGGATTCCGCTTACATCTTATTCGAATAGTAAATTGTTGCATGAATGATAATATGATAATAACTATAAAAATAATGTCAAATCATGAAAAAAGTGCAGGTGTTATTTTAATTAACGGTACAACAACAACAAAAAAAAACGGTTTTCTCAAAATATTAATTCAATAGCAAAATATTTACTGGGGCCTGATCCACGAGGTGTGAGTACTCGGAAAGACATTTACAGGTGCTTGACGATGACCTTGGTCTGCTCGACATAGACCTTGGTCTGCTCGACATAGACCTTGGTCTGCTCGACATAGACAAGTGTTTTCCCATCTCCTGATAGACTCGATGACGTCACCGGCTTCTCGTGGTCGAACTTCTGAAGCTGTGCTCCTGAATCAACATTTCGAACGAGGACAGTGGAAGACAGAGGAGCATTATACTCATCCACTTTGGATTCCACCGTCACGAGCGACTTCCCATCTCCAGATAGACTCGATGACGTCACCGGCTTCTCGTGGTCGAACTTCTGAAGCTTGGCGCCGGTGTCGACGTTGCGAACGAGGACAGTGGAAGACAGAGGCCAATCATACCACTCCTTCACCTCCTTGGATTCCACCGTCACGAGCGACTTCCCATCACCAGATAGACTCGATGACGTCACCGCTTGCTCGGATTCGAACTCCTGGAGCTTCGCGCCGGTGTCGACGTTGCGGACGGTAACGGTCGCATCACCAGTAGGTCTTCCGTGCCCGTTGATCTTGCCGTGCTCGACCGTCAAGAGCGACTTCCCATCTCCAGATAGACACGAGGAAGACACCGGCTTGTCGTGCTTGAACTTTTGAAGCTGTGCGCCGGTCTCAGCGCTGCGAATGATCACGGTGGACTTCCTAAATCTATCTTCGACCGTCACGAGCGTCTTCCCCTCGAACTTTTGAAGCTCTGCCCCGGTGTGCACGTTGCGCACGATCACTTTTCTCTTATCCTCCACCACAACAAGTGTTTTCCCATCTTCAGATAGACTCGATGACGTCACGGCTTGCTTGGACGTGAACTCTTGCTTGGTGCCGGTGTCGACGTTGCGAATCGTGATGGTGGAGTCGTCCCTCGGATGACCACCTCCGAAAAGTTTACCGTGCTCGACGGTCACGAGCGACTTCCCATCTCCAGATAGACTCGATGACGTCACGGCTTGCTCGGACGTGAACTCTTGGAGCGTGGTGCCGGTGTCGACGTTGCGAATCGTGATGGTACGACCACTTTCGGGAAGTTCACCGTGCTCGACGGTCACGAGCGACTTCCCATCTCCAGATAGACTCGATGACGTCACGACCTGCTCGGATTCGAACTCGTGGAGCTTGGCACCGGTGTCGACGTTGCGGACGGTGACGATGGCATCGCCCTCAGGCGGGCCGCGAAAGTACAGTTTGCCGTGCTCGACCGTCACGAGCGTTTTCCCATCTCCAGATAGACAAGAATCAGTCACGCGATTCTCGTGCTCAAACTCTTGGAGCGTGACGCCCGTTTTAACACTGCGAACAACCACCTTCTTGCCCTCAGAAACAACAAGTGTTGTCCCATCTCCAGATAGACTCGATGACGTCACCGGTTTCTCGTGGTCGAACTTCTGAAGCTGTGCTCCTGAATCAACATTTCGAACGAGGACAGTGGAATACAGAGGAACACGATACGAATCCACTTTGGATTCCACCGTCACGAGCGTCTTCCCATCTCCAGATAGACACGAGGAAGACACCGGCTTGTCGTGCTTGAACTTTTGAAGCTCTGCTCCTGAATCAACATTTCGAACGACGACAGTGGTTGACTCAGGCTCCCAATACTTGTCCATTTTTGATTCGATCGTCACTAACGTTTTCCCATCTCCAGAGAGGAGGAGACTCGAATAAATTATCCCCCCCTCAATAAATTCCATTCCTATTAAGCGTCGTTCATTCACAACAAAGTATGACGTGTTTGCATTGAATCTACCAATCATCGCAAGGACATTGACGGGTTCTTCGATACCAGGTACACCAATACGTGCTCTCGTCTCGAATTTTAGGTTCAATGAACCATCGATAACATTTTCTTGTGTAGCACCGAATAGTTTATTGTACACTTGCGTTTCCAGTCCACCATTATTTAGTAGTTCCACATCAACCTTCTTTGACCATCCACACGGAGAATATAAAGTGGAAGTATCTTTATCAACCTTTATGTGCTTAGAACCCTTTTGCATTTTTTTAGTAGTGTTGTTTTATTATATAAGAAGTAAAACGAATGACTAATATCAAAAAACAGCATTATATTTTTTATTTTATTATTTTTATTTTATTAAAATTAATATTCTCCTTTTTTGTGGGATACAAAATATTCTCCTATTCCACCGACGTTAAAAAAAATATTTAGGTATATCTATACAAGAAAGTACGACCTATTATATGATCTATGCTGGAATGGTAATGCTACCAACAATTATGATAGGTCGAGTATTATGGGGAGGCGAGAAGTGAGTGAGGCTCGAATACTATCAACGACGATACGATGATGATTTTAAATTTTTTTTTGGGGGGAGGGATTAAATTCATTTTAAGTAATGTTCCAGTCAAATTTTTAAATAAGCGTGTATGGTAATACGTGTTAGTACTGCATGCTCTAGATGATCCGGTTCTCAAATAAATTTCGAAGAAGCGATGAATGATAAATGGTCGCCCCATGCTTTTGTGGCGCTTGTGCTTATTCCGTTTACTGATAACGCCATCAGCTGTTGCTGGTACTCGTGCTTGCCGTTGTATATTTTCATTCTGGGTAAAGACTTGGTCATGTTGGGCATAGTAGCCGGTGTTGTCCCTATTTTGCGTATGATCGTTTTGCTCTTAGGGAGATACTTCTTACCCGGTCGGCTTGAATTCATGAAAATACCACTACAGATACAGTGCATAATGTTAGCGGTTTACAATCTCTTTTACCCTTACTCTTTGATAGCTACATACTTAAATGTATATGGCATGATTATGTTGACGCAACGTGCAATATATCAGACGATTTCGGTAAAGGTGTGGCCAGATAACAGAACCGCCGCACTCCGCGTTTCAGAAGCGTGCTGGACGATTGGGTATTGCACAGCTAGTTTTTGGAGCGGTGCAGCGTATCATTACGGTGGGTGGGAGGCGGTCGTGTGGGGACAAGTGGTTATTCTGTCTGTGACTATTTTGCTTGAGTTAGTATGTATGCCACACTTGTGCAGTTGGAAAGATCGTGACAGTCAGACGACCGATCCGGATCCAGATCCGGATCCTCCTCTCACATCTGATGATGTTATCAGTGATTGGAAATGCTATTTTTTGTGTATCGGAATGTTTATCTTCGTGTTTGGCTATGCAGTCGAGTGGGGTATTTTCGCACCGTATCTATCTGCTAAGTTTGGTCTCAACACACTCATCATGGGCGTGGGACAGATGGTCGGTGACCTAAGTGGTTCAATGTTATTACTGTGCACCACGTCGACGCCGCTAATGACCCGTCAACATCGTGGCATATTCCAGTTGCCATTCGGCTTGGTGTGGATTGCTCTTCTCTTCTCTCTCACATTATTTGGATTCGCATCGAACAATAAGCATTTGGCAATGGCGGCACAAATCATAATGGGCACAATGATCGTTCTC
>Ga0209631_10001812_pt1 | contig 26486 bp, 24 predicted proteins | sample COG_08_FD_184752 | JGI IMG/M metagenome (GOLD analysis project Ga0209631, IMG submission 184752) | Pelagic Microbial community sample from North Sea - COGITO 998_met_08 (SPAdes) (version 2) | ecosystem: Environmental > Aquatic > Marine > Neritic zone/Coastal water | place: Helgoland, sampling... | reverse complement strand
CAAGCTCAAAAGTGCCCTTTTCTTCCTAATTTTAACTCAAGATTTTCTCACAATATCGTTGGGTCTTTTCAAGAGTGGTCAAAACTTGTGGAATAAAATCTAGTGCATCATGAAAGATAGAGTGGAAGTCGTGGTGAGCGTAATCATGGACAATTTGGTTTCGCAGTTCCGTCCACTCTCTCGCTTGCTCAGATGAGTCGATCAATCCTCTCTTTTCGGCACGATTTAGCACATCCAGCATAGTCCCCGATCGTTCCAGCTCAAAAGCGTCAATAGAGCGAAATGCCTTTCGTAGTAGCAGATCACAGATACGTGCGTAACGAGAAAGAAAACTTTCGATAGCGTCGTATTCAGGTACCTTAAGATCACTTTTATCCCGTAATCTTTCGCAAATCTGGTAGGAGTGAACTAGCCACTTGTTCGCCTCTTGGAGATCAGCGAGATTTTGCTTTAGAATTTCAAGTGATGTCTCCTTTCTCATAAGAGAACCCCATCTTCATAAGCACCTTGGGCAAAAGGGTTTGTGAGTTCTGGAGGAGATAAAATGAGATCAATTTTTTGCATTCCCAATCGATCTTCAAGGTGGATTTTCAACTTACGTAGATCACGAGTTGTTAAGATTTTAGAGAGAATCAGAAGATCGATATCTCCCCCCTTTGCCGCATCATCTGTCCGTGAACCAAAGAGGAAGACTTTTGCATCGGGGTCAGTTTGTAGGATTGTCTCACGAATCATTTGCCGGGTATTCGATGTTAACCGCATGATTTATCGATTGGTATCTTTATGCTTCAATACTCAGATTGGAATTCCAGCCCGATCGATGTGTTCCTTGAGATCAGTGTTTTCAAGTGTCTCATAGACCACCAGATCCACCTGGTAGGGCAGCATCAGCTCATCGATAGCCGTTTTCAAATTCATCAGCCTGGAAAAACTCAGCCTAGACCCTTTCAGTGCTAGGTCAATATCTGAGGAATCCCGATAAGTTTTTTTCGCCCTAGAGCCAAACAGGAGAATCTGCTGTACCCCGGATTCTGCATTCAGTACGCCTCTAAGCTTGGCTAAAGTTTCAGGGGAGAGTCCACCGATCGTAGGTGTTGGATGCATGCTGTTACTCACCCCTGTGTGCCAAGGCTTCCATGGTTGCTTCAAATTGTAGAAACTGCTGATGATACGTCTTCAGGATCTCCTGAACCACCTGCTCTGCAGTATTTTGGTCATACGCATGAGAGGTCAGGTTCCTAGCATTGATCATCGCCATCCAGATCTCACCTTCAGAAATCAACCGATTGCGGAAAGCTGAGCGTGTCGCATCTCGGGAACCACGAATATTGGGATCTCCTTGATTCTCAAAGAAATCCTTCATCACGTTCCAAGCCAGTTCATGGGTATACTCAAAGGCTTGGATCAATCCTTGTTTTTCTAACAAGCTGAGCTCCCGCTGTTGGCCAAGTGTGATGGCATCGCTCAGTTGAGCAAGTGCCAATTTGAAATTGCTTAGACGTTGTATCCAACGAATACCAGAATCAGTCATTCATTAATCCAAGTTTTCAGTACTGAAGATTGAGAACCGTACACTCTGTCTGAAGGGAGATGTTAAGGAGAAGCCAAGAAGCATGTCGGCCAGTACTTGCTTCCAGCATTTGTTCTAGAAGACAGGGACAGTTCGTAGAGACCTGATTTTCATTCAAGCCCGTCTCTCTGCTTGCCAAACTGTGTATAATTTCATAGTACTCTGCAAGTTGATCATCAGCATACGGCATCGAGCATAAGTTTCCCATACTTTGCCGTTTGCTGCGATCCATTCCTACCATTTCCTCACACCAATATTCTACATCGGATTGAGCCCATTTTCCTTGGTTCCGGTAGTCAGTCCGTTGTTGGATCCAAGCTCGATAGGGATAGAGCACGGCCTCGACAAACAAGCAGCGATCCTTGGCAGTCACCTTGACGTGACTCTGCTGGGAAATAAGTGTTCAGTTGCTACTGGTCATCACGAAGCGCATAGCGTCGGATGGTTATGGAAGTCCGCTTCTTTGATAGGAAAACGAAAGAGGGCTTTCCCTATAGAGGAGTAACCTCTCAAAACGTTCAAGAAATTATTTGATGATAGGCCCCAAATCAAAATTCACTACTAATTTCAGATGAGGTGGTCAGCCATCGGGGTCGAGTTTTTTCAACGGAATTGAGGGAAGAGGCGTCCTACTCAGAAGCGCTGTCGAAATTTACGTTCCAGTTCAGCAGTGGGTAAGGAAAACCAGAGGGGAGATCCGTCAAGAGAGCGGTTGTCAAGATCTAACTGTTCAAGTTGAGCCAGTAACGATTGCTGATCGCTTGCTGTAAGCAGCTGTGTTTCCGGGAGAGCCGCTTGTGTGGCCAAGACAGTCCAGAGATCCTGCTGAAGCGCGTCTGGACGACTACGTTTACCGAAGAGAGCGCTGCGATTAAGCATCTCTCGCAGAAAGGCTTCTGCCCGAGACAAGGCCAGTAGTTTTGGTTGCTGTTGCAGGGCAAAGGTCCTTCCTCCAAAAGGTTCCCAGACAAACCCACCTTGACGCATCAAAGCTTCCAATCCTGCCAATAATGTTGCCTCCTGAGGTGCCAGGTGCTGCAGCAACGGAGTACTCCGCTCAGAAACTTCAATATTTTCAGCCAGGAAGTCACTCCGGTAGCGCTCATAAAGTAACCGCTCGTGAACACGCCGGCTGTGAAAGAGCACCAATCCGTCTACATCTGTAGCCAGCAGATAACAACCCAATACTTGTCCATGTGGTTGCCATCGAGTTAGAGTTTCTGGAATAGGCCACAGCTGCAGATTTTCTATGACAACTGGATCACTGGTAATTTCGGCTTTGGTAGGAGCTTCTTCTTGCTTTGATGAACAGGGAACGGTCGCGGTGACAGGAGTGGCTTCTGATTTGGGGTTAGTATTTTTGGTAGGTGTGGGAAAGGTCGGATTGTACTTGGTACGAGCCGGTCGCTCCTTGGCAACTCGTTGTACAGAGAATTGTTTCTGAACCCGTTGTTGTAGTGGTAGCTCATCTACTAGTGGCATTTCTGTCTGAGGATTCCGTATTGGTCGAGGAATCTGTCCTTCTCTACCAAACAGGCGTAATTTGGTCTGCTGCTTGAGGCTTCGGCTCAGTTGATCCTGTAGGATCGTATGCACAACCTGGCTGTTGCGTAGTCGAATCTCTGTTTTTGCAGGATGGACATTGACGTCCAACTCACCTGGATCAAGATGCAGCGAAAGGAAGAATGCTGGGTGCTGTGATTTGCTTAGGAAGTTGCCATAGCCTTGGTAGATTGCCCGCTGCACTGCCGGACATCGTACAGAGCGGTCATTGATAAACAGATATTGCCAACGCTTGCTGGTTCGTACTTTCTCTGGGATGGAGAGCCAACCTTGGTAATTTAGGTAATTTTCTCGATGTGAGACTTCCTGCAGGCTATCCCGAAACTCTTCACCAAAGAGTTGAAAGATTCGCTCTTCCAGGCTGTTGGCTGGTCCCAGATTGAGCAACAGTTGTTGGTTATGAACAAGTTTGAACTGACGTTGCGGGTAGGCCAGCGCCTGATTGGTCAATCCTTGCTGAATGTGCTGTAACTCTGTGGTGGTTGTCTTCAGAAACTTAAGCCGAGCCGGTGTGTTGAAGAACAGCCGCTCGATCTTGATGCGTGTTCCTTGTGGAAATCCTACCTTGCCGATTTCATCCAGTTGTCCCCCCTGCATCAGCAGACGTGTCCCGCTTTCCTGATCATCAGGACAAGTCAGCAACTCAAAGTGGGAGACTGCGGCAATTGAAGCCAAAGCTTCTCCGCGAAAGCCAAGCGTACCAATGCGGAACAAGTCTTCGTCCGAATAAATCTTACTAGTGGCGTGACGTTCCACGGCAAAGCGAGCATCGGTCTCATTCATCCCGCAGCCATTATCGAGCACCTGAATCAGGTCTTTCCCTCCATTCTTGACGGTCACCTGAACCTGGGTAGCCCCCGCATCCAATGCGTTTTCTACCAACTCTTTGACCACAGAAGCTGGTCGCTCAACCACTTCCCCTGCTGCAATCTTGTTGATCAGCGATTCAGGGAGAATGCGGACTTTCTGGTTGAGAAAAGAGGAGGTCATGGCAAACAGTGAGTCAAAAAGAGGGGAAGAAAAACTGCGAGTGGGACAAAGTAGGGAGAGATTTGGGCGAGAGGGAGTCCCGCCCAGGAATAGGGTCAGTCTACCAACACGACGACGCGGGCTTCTCTCAGGAAGTTGAGATTGGCCGCCAGTTGGCGAATGCGAGCTGCGTCCTGATCAGCCAGGACAATGTCTGTCTTGTTTTTGCCAGCGACTCCGACAGCTTTGACTGTCAGTGGATTACCTGCCACTCGGTCGTTGGTTTCAGCCTGTTCCAGATCCTTGACGTAACCGGCCATTCCGTGCTTGAGAACAAATTCCTGTTCCACATAAGCCGAACCATAGAGTTCATTCCCGGCTTCATCAAAAACCCGTGGTGACATTGCTGGTTGAGCTTCTGTTCCTCGCGCATCGATGATCAAGCCGGTATAAACTCGCCCCATGTCGATTGGAGCGCCTGATCGGGAATTGGAAGAGAGTTCTACTGGTGGTGCAATTTCCACTGGGATCTGGAAGAGAGCTTGTTGCGGAACCACCTGCTGGAGTCGGGCTTCCATGCGTACACGAACGCTGCCGTCAGAGAAGTAGCGTGGTGCGCCAACAGGGCGTAAGCCGTAGATCATACCCTGAACATTGGAGCGGATTTGATCATCGGTCAACATCGCGTCTTGTAGCGTGGTATTTGAACTGACGTTGATTCCTTTGATCATCTCCAGAATGTTACGGGCTGCATCCATCCGGGCTGCTCGTTGAGCGCTAGCGTTTTGTTGAGCAGAGGTCCCTGCTTTCTTCGCAGGTACGCCTAGGCCATCGGCAATGACGAGTCCTTGGTTCCAATCGACACAGGCCGAGTTTCCATCCTGCAGACAACGGTCATCTATCGAAACGCCCCAAGCTGTGCTGGCCAGCAACAGTCCAAGGCACGCGCTGATCCATGTCTTCATCTTGTCTCCTGGCTGAAATCGGTAGGTAGCAGCGGCCCAATCCGGCCGCTAGGAAAGAGTGGGCGAATGCAGCTTTTGTGCGAATCGCCTATACGTCCTTGATGCTTAGCTGCAGCTTACCCCGTTTGTCAAGACCCATGGCTTTTACTTTGACAGTATCACCTTCACGAACGACGTCCGTGACTGCACGGACACGGCCTTCCGCCAAGTTGGAGATGTGTACCAAACCTTCCGTTCCAGGGAAGACTTCTACAAAAGCTCCGAAGTCAACCACTCGCTTGACAAGCCCATCGTAAACAGTGCCAATTTCCACGGTGCGTGTCAGATCTCGAACAATTTCCAAGGCAGCATCTACAGCCTTGTGATCTCCAGATGCAATGGAGACCAAACCATCGTCAGAGATGTTGATCTTCACCCCAGTTCGCTCGACGATGCTCTTGATCATCTTACCACCAGGGCCAATGACGATGGAGATCTTGTCGGGTGGAATCTTGTGAGTGATGAAGCGTGGCGCATAGCTGGACAGTCCGGCACGAGACTGCTCCAAGGTGTCTCCCATGATCTTGATAATGTGCAGTCGACCTTCACAAGCTTGTTCCAGTGATGCCTTGACAATCTCGCGGGTGAGTCCCTTGATCTTGATGTCCATCTGCAATGCGGTGATGCCTGTGGTAGTGCCAACAACCTTGAAGTCCATGTCACCTAGGTGGTCTTCATCACCCAGAATATCTGAGAGAATACTGGTCTGTCCGTCGTCATAGATCAGCCCCATGGCGATACCAGCCGCCGCCGCCTTGAGAGGAATACCTGCATCCATCATTGCAAGAGAGCCGGAACAAACCGTTGCCATTGAGGAAGAACCATTGGACTCGAGTACTTCAGAGACTAGACGAATGGTGTAGGGGAACTCTTCTCTACTTGGAAGTAGATGACTGAGGCCACGCTCAGCAAGGTGTCCATGGCCGATTTCACGGCGCCCAGGCCCTCTAGGAGGTCGGGCTTCGCCAACACAAAAACTTGGGAAATTGTAGTGTAACATGAAATTTCTATAGCTCACCCCATGCAGCGAATCGATGAGTTGCTCATCTTCTTTAGTACCTAGAGTTACTACACCCAATGCTTGGGTTTCTCCACGTGTGAAGAGCGCAGAGCCGTGGGCTCTTGGTAGAATTCGTGCTTCACAATCAATTTGGCGGATATCTTTTGGGCCTCGTCCATCAATGCGAATCTGATCCTTCAGAATACGCTCTCGCATGACCTTTTTCTTGACCGAACTAATCGAACTCTTGGCCTGTCCAATGTCATCATTGCTGGGCTCACTGCCTTCAGGAAAGACCTCAGCAAGTACTTCATCAACAACGGCGTCCAGTCGTTGATAACGCTCCTGCTTCTCTGTAATCTGCAGGGCCTTTACCAATTTGGGCTGGCTGGCTGCAGTTACCTTGGTGTGCAACTCTTCATCAATTTCTGGTATGGCGACTTCGCGTTTGGGTTTGCCGCAGCGCTGCATCAACTCTTCCTGAATTCGAATGATCGGCTGGACCTGCTCCTGACCAAACCAAAGGGCGTCAAGCATCACCTCCTCACTCACCTCTTTTGCTTCCCCTTCTACCATCAGGATAGCGTCTTTCGAAGCTGCCATGATGATATTTAACTCACTCTCTTCCAACTCAGCGGGCGTTGGGTTGACGACAAATTCACCATTGATGCGTCCGACTCGGATGCCTCCAATTGGTTGATAGAAGGGAATGTCTGAAACACAGAGTGCTGCCGAAGCACCAATCATAGCTGCGATATCGGGGGCATTGTCCTGATCAGAGCTGAGCACAGTGGCCATGATCATGGTTTCTGCCAGATAGTTTTGATCGAAGGATGGACGTAGGGGACGATCAATGAGCCGAGAGGTTAGGGTCTCTGACTCAGAGAGGCGGCCTTCGCGCTTGAAGAAACCACCGGGAATACGTCCAGCAGCGTAAGCTTTCTCGACGTAGTGAACCGATAGGGGAAAAAAGTCAGCACCAACACCGCTACCTTTGTTGGCAGTGGCGGCAACTAACACAACAGTGTCACCATAGCGAACCAAGATAGAGCCGTTGGCTTGTTTAGCGAGTTTTCCTGTCTCGAGTGTAAGAGTGGCCTTACCGAAGGCCGTAGATACGGTTTCCATAGATTCTCCTGATTTTTCAATATATTAGGGATCGAAAGAGAGACCAATCACAGCGCATCGTGGGGAGACAGCCTTGGGACGAACAACCAGACAAAGGTTGGAGAGGATGTTGCGTTGGAATGATGGCTGTTAAGCAGGCAGCGAATGGAATCAAGAATTGCAGGTTGTTTCCTGAGAGGGGATTGGCGGAAGAACGAACCCTTTGTGGGCTCGTTCTAGCAGGTGGCTATTTATCTGCGGATGCCTAGCTTTTGGATAATTTCCTGGTAGCGATCCACGTTTTCCGCCTTGAGGTAGTTAAGAAAGTTGCGCCGTCGACCAACTAGGCGCAACAGCCCACGGCGAGAGTGAAAGTCCTTTGGTTGCTGCTTGAAATGCTCAGTCAGATAGACGATTCGGGCTGTCAGCAGGGCAATCTGGACTTCTGTTGAGCCACTGTCGTGCTCATTCTTGCCATAGGTGCGAATCAGTTCATTTTTCTGTTCCTTGGTCAACATGCAGAGATACTCCTCAGATCAAAACTTTGTTCGGTTGAAAACAGGGGCCTCGCTCTCCCAGATGCAGAGAACCAATTGCCCAGAGTTCTTGTTCATCACCAGCCTGATACCAGGCTTCAGTGGTATGGTCATTAGGAACGGCTGATCCTGAAGTTGGGCTCAGCGGGACGGTTTGTCCTTGTCGAATACGTTCCCGGTCTTCCAGAGTCAAACGCAGCGCAGGGAAGTCACTCAGCACTCTGGAAGAATCCATCCATGGGTTGACTTCCTGAGCTAGTTGCTCAGGAGTTTTGGCTTCCTCAATCGCGAATCGAGAGCCACATCGCAGACGGCGCAGGGCAGACAAATGGGCGCCAACACGTAGATCCTGGCCCAATTGCTCAGCTAGTGAGCGAATGTAAGTGCCCTTTGAACAATGCACGGTGATCTCTGCTTCTGGTGACACAAAGCGCTCTAGCCTCAATTGCTCCAGAAAGACTCGCCGCATCGGTAACTCTGGTGCTTCTCCACGACGGGCCATTCGATAGGCCGGCGTACCCTGAAGCTTGACCGCTGAGTGGACTGGGGTCTGTTGATCTTGCCACCCCAAGTGCCTCTGCAGCCACTCGATCACCATCGTTTCATTCACGGGACTTGGATCCCATTCAGCCAGTATCTGGCCTTCTGCGTCAAAAGTATCAGTGCGAATGCCGAAATGAACTGTCGCACGATACACCTTGTCCTGTTCGTTGAACAGGGAAATCAATTTGGTCGCCTTGCCCAGGAAAACTGGGAGTACTCCGGTCGCCAATGGATCCAGAGTGCCCAAGTGCCCAGCTTTTTTCTCCTGAAACTGACGACGGGCCCAGCGAATTACATCAAAAGAAGTCCAGCCACGGGGCTTGTCAATGTTCAGTATCCTCAGCACGGTCTGTCTTCTTTACCTTCTGCAGTGCCTGATCGATCTCCATGCTATAGTCAAATCCAGCATCATAGAGAAAGCGTAACTTGGGAGTCAGTCGAGTTTGCAGCACTTTGCCCAGGCAACGGCTGAAGAATCCAGTAGCGTGGTTGAGCGAGGTGACGACTTCTTCTACTTGCTCACTTGGGAAAAAGCTGATGTATACAGTAGCAAAGGAGTTGTCTCGGGCGGCTTCAACTCGGCTGATGGTCACCAACCGAAAGCGTGGATCTTTGCTCTCCCGTAACAGGATCTCTGCCAGCTTTCGTTGCAGTAACACATTGTTTGGCTCTGCTGATTTGTTACCACGCATTTAGAGAGTTGCCGCTTCTTCGACTTCGATGAAGGCCTCGATGACATCACCTTGCTGGACATCCTGAAAGTCCAGAACGATTCCACATTCGTAATTCTGAGCGACTTCACGAACGTCATCCTTGAAGCGTTTCAAGGAAACAATGTGTCCCTTGTGAATTTCTGTTTCATCGCGCAGGACACGGGCCTTGCAGTTTCGTACAACCTTACCTTCTGTGACTAAACATCCAAAGATATTACCGATACGATTGGCGTTGAAGATCTGATCCACGCGACAACGACCGATCACTTCTTCACGAATCTCTGGAGCGAGCATGCCTTGTAAGGCAGCACGGACATCATCGATAGCGTTGTAAATTACATCATAGAGGCGTAGGTCGACGCCTTCACGAGACAGTGTTTCACGGGCCTTTGCGTCTGCTTGAACATTGAAGGCGATGATGATCGCATCCGAGGCAGATGCCAGCACAACGTCTGTTTCTGTGACGTTGCCAAGACCTGTGTGCAGAAAGCGCACAGAAATCTTTTCATTGCCCAGTTGAGAGAGAGAGTTGCGCAGAGCTTCGACAGAGCCTTGAACGTCTGCCTTCAGTAGCAGGTTGAGTTCCAGACTGCCAGCCTCTTCCAGTTGACTGAAGATGTTTTCCAGATTCGTCTTCTGCTGCTGAGAAACATTGGCTTCCCGTTGATTTTCCAAACGTTGCTGCACCAGTTGTCGGGCAGTACGTTCATCGTCCATTACGATGAACGTTTCCCCAGTGGTCGGCACGTCGTCAAACCCGGTAATCTCTACAGGAACAGCAGGAGTCGCTTCTTGAATCGGCTGACCGTGATCATTAAACATCGCTCGGACCCGTCCGCAGGTTGTTCCAACCAGGAAGAAATCTCCGATACGCAGTATTCCTCGCTGGATGAGTACAGTTCCCACCGCTCCCTTGCCACGACTGATCTTGGACTCGACAATGGCTCCACGGGCTGCCCCATCGTAGAAGGCCTTCAACTCCAACACTTCTGCTTGCAAAAGGACCATCTCCAACAAGTTATCGATGCCATCCCCGGTTTTGGCAGAGACTGGAACCATGATCGTGTCTCCACCCAATCCTTCGGCGACGAGATTATGCTCTAGCAACTCTTGCTCAATACGCTGTGGACTGGCATCTGGCTTATCCACCTTGTTGACGGCAACAATTAGAGGGACTTCAGCCGCTCGTGCGTGATTAATCGCTTCAATGGTTTGTGGTTGCACCCGGTCATCAGCAGCGACCACAAGAATCACGATATCCGTAACATTTGCTCCTCTGGCACGCATGGCCGTGAATGCTTCGTGACCCGGAGTATCAAGGAAAGTGATGTTGTGATTGTTATGGCGAACGTGATAGGCACCAATGTGCTGGGTAATGCCGCCAGCTTCCCCTTCGGTAACTTTCGCTGAACGAATCTTGTCTAGCAGAGAGGTCTTACCATGATCGACATGGCCCATGATGGTAACGATCGGAGCTCGCTCCCGTTCATCAGTGCCATCAGCCACTTCGAAGACCTGCTCTTCAAGATTGGTGGTCTCCTGTTCTACTTCTACATCAAATTCAGCAGCAATCAGCGCGGCAGTTTCTCCTGGAATGCTTTGATTGATGGAAGCCATGACTCCGTTTTCCATCAGGCGCCTGAGGATATCTGTTGCTTTGATTCCGATTAGACTAGCGAGGTCTACAACGGTTATGGCATTGCCAATCTTGATGCTCTTTTTGCGAGGATTAAAGACGTGTTTGGCAATTTCTGTCTGCTCACGAACCCGTTGGCCTCTTCGACGCTCACTCTTACGTTGTTTTCGTCGAGGTTGGTCGTCATCCTCGTTATGGTTGACAACTATAGGCTCGTTGTTTTCTCGTCGCTGTTTTCGTCGAAGGGCTTCACTCTCGGATTCTTCACGGCGATGATGGCGAGCTTTGCTTCCTTTTTTCTCAGACTTTCGCTCTCGCTGCTTCCGTTCTTCTTCCTCTTGTTTTTCTTTACGAGAGGCGGTGGATATACTGTTAGGATCTGCTGAGGGTGCAGAAGGAGGTGGTAGTGGAGCCGCTGCTACAACAGTTCCGGCTTCCAAAGGCGCAGATTCAATCTCAGACGCTCCTACCTGTTTTGCAGTCCCTTTTTCTACAGAAGCGTCTGCTGGCTGAGCGTCTACTGTAGTTTCTACAGGAGCTTCTTCAGGTTCACTCGCTTCTTGCTGGACCTCAACAACGGGTTCGGGTGGAGGAGGTGGTGCCTCTTGCCGGTCACCACCGACTCGAATGATATTTTCTTCTTGTACCTCTTCGGATTGTCGTCTTCGGATACGTCTTGGGCGTTTGCCTCCGATCAGTGTATCACTGTCAAGTTCGAGAGTTCCCTCTGGATTTGTATCTTCGCGGCGTGTGGAAATGATTTGTGCCGGACTTTCTTTGGCAGGGCGATTCGGTGGTGGACTGGCAGGGCCACCAATCTTCTTACGAATGATCGCAATCTGCTCGTCGGAGAGCGCATTAAAGTTACTGGAAACAGGGATTCCAAGTTTACGGATTCGCTGTAGCAGTTGCTTGGCTGGCAGATTCATCTCTTTGGCCAGCTCAAACACACGCATGTTGGACATAGGATTCTGGACTTCTTGGGGTTTCAGGAGGGTTTCTCCTCAGTAGTTTCTGACGGATCTGCTGTTTGTGCAGATGTGTCCGGTTCTGTGTCAGTTTCGGTTGGTTTAGCAACCGTTGTCGCTACTTCGGGATCTTCTATCGCAGGATCAGCCGATGCAGCTTCTGTTTCAATCTCCTCCCCTAGTGAGTCTTCTGATTTAGTTGCTGCTACATCTTCATTCCTGCGAGCTGCTGCTTCAGCAGCAGGAGTTCCTGCAGCATGCAGGCCGCTGGTAATACCGGTGTAGAGCAGTTCTCGCTCTTCCTTGCCTCGTTCCAATTCACGAGTTAGTTGTTCTTCAATGCTGGGTGCTTCTTCCTCATCGACAGAGATGTTGATCTTGTAGCCAACAAGTCGGGAGGCCAGACGAACATTTTGTCCTTTGCTGCCGATGGCCAGGGAGAGTTGATCCTGCTTGACAATCACGTCAATCTCTCCGGCTTCCTCATCAATTGCCAATTCATCAATCACTGCGGGTGCTAGTGCGTTAGTCGCGTAGACAGCCACGTTTTCATTCCAGCGGACAATGTCGATTTTCTCTCCGTAGAGTTCGTTGACGATGTTCTGCACACGGCTACCGCGAATCCCTACGCAGGAGCCAACGGGATCAACGTCTGGATCTGTGCTGTAGACAGAAATCTTGGCACGCTTGCCAGGCTCTCGGGCTGCGCTGACGATTTTGACAATACCATCATAAATTTCTGGCACTTCCATTTCGAAGAGCTTGATCAGTAGTCCAGGATGAGTCCTAGAAATCGAAAGCTGGGATGGTTTCTGAGGATTATTGTTTACATCCATCAGATAGACCCGAATGTGGTCTCCGTAGCTGAAGTTCTCTCCGGGAATTTGCTCTCGGCGGAACAGATAGGCGTCAGTCTTGTCTAAAAAGCGCAGCGCAATCCGGCCGTTACTCTCAGAACGCAGTACAGTGCCAGTCAACACTTCGCCAACTCGCTTCTCGAAGGTGCTGACGATCATTTCTCGCTCTGCTTCACGGATGCTACCGAAGATGATACTGCGTGCTGATCGGGCAATCCGATTGAACTCTCGTTCGTCAATCAGGTATTCTACCTCATCACCGATTTGTGCCTCTGGATCGATTTTCTGAACCTCATCTAGTGAGACCTCGTTGTCAGCATCATCGACAATATCTACTACTTCCTTGTACTGGAAGAGTTCGATCTGGCCCGTACGCTTGTTGAAACTGCCCTCAATGGATTCGTAGGGAAGCTTCCGTTTGGCAGCCTGAACAATGGATTCGACCACCAAGCGGATCATGATGTCACGGTCCAAGGCCTTTTCCTTGGAGACTTCAGTGATGACTTCGAGCAAGTTGTCTCGCAACAGCGACCTCACACAGTGAGAAGTAAAGGAAGTCGGCGCCTGAGGAGGTCAACCGAACAGTACAGGGTCAAGGTGTGCCTGACGAATTTCTTGAAGCGGAATCTCAAGTAGCGGTCCTTGTTCCACCTGCAGCACGATGCCCTGATCATTGATAGTCTGCAGAGTTCCAGTCCAGCGCTTATGTCCCTGTTGGCTATTGTGCAGCAAGAGCGTGATGCGCTCTCCTAAAAAACGCTGATAGTGCGCCAAGGTACGCAAGGGGCGATCCACACCGGGTGTGGAGACTTCTAGTCGATAGGCGCCCCGAATAGGATCCTCATCCTCTAGGATCGGCTCGATGGCTCTATTGACCAGCACGCAGTCATCCAGATTGACTCCCTCCGGGCGATCAATCCAAAGGCAGAGGACTTGTTCCTTGCCTTCGCGTCTCCAGTCCAGTTGCAGGATTTCGTAGCCGAGTTGCTCAAGTGGAGGGGTCAACAGTTGCAGCAGCCGATCGGGCAGACGAGCCATGCGCAGGTATCAGAACAGAACGCTAAATTGATAAACTGAAATAAATACCACAGCTAATCAGAATTGTCGACGGTTTTTCCGTCTAGAACTCAAAGGAGGATCGAGAGAATCCCCAGTTAGCGTGGTCAGGCTCATGGGTGACCTGCTCATAAAGCTCATCCGGCAGCTCTTCAAGAAAGCGAGAACGTCCGCTGTGACTAGGGCCGTAGTAGTTGGCGCTAATAGCTGGAGCGGTCAGGATTAAGCGTCGCTGGGCACGGGTGAGAGCAACGTAGAACAACCTCCGTTCTTCCTCCAATTGTTCGTTGCTATTCATGCTACGTTGGTGAGGGAAGAGTCCCTCTGTCAATCCGATCAGAAATACGACTTCCCACTCAAGTCCCTTGGCCTGATGAATCGTGGTCAGGGTCAAGTGTTCCTGATCCTCCCATTCCGTCGATTCTCGGTCGCTGACCAGGCTGTTGCCAACAAGCGAGAGTTCATTGAGGAAGGAATCCAGATCTGGATAGTTTCCAGCGAATTCCAGCAGGGATTGCAGGTCAGCCTCACGCTGTGGAGCGTTCTCGTAGGTATTGCGTAGAACTTCACGATAGAAGTTAAGGTAGACGATCTCGAGCATGCGAGACACAGAGGTTTCCGGAACCAGCATTTGTCGAAAACACTCCTGCAGTTGATTCCAGTCTTCTCTTGCCTTGGCTAGAATCAACTTCTGCAGAGCTTCGTTATTCTGACTCAAGCGGACGGCTTGCTGTTCCTGAAAAACGTTATAGATCTTGTGGGCCGTGACGTTCCCAATACCACGTACCTGCTTCAGCACCCGCATCCAGGAGATCTCATCCAGAGGATTGAAGAGTACCTTGACGAAAGACAGTAGATCCTTGACGTGAGCCTGTTCGAAGAACTTGATTCCTGAATGAATCTGGAAGGGAATGCCAGCTCTGGTCAGAGCAACTTGCAGGATGGCCGCTTGGGCATGAGTCCGGTAGAGCACGGCCATCTGATCCAGCGGAATCTCCTGGTCGCGGATCTGCAGGATCAGCTCGAGCAGAACATCGGCTTCTGCCTGTGGATCCCAGACTTGGTGAATCTGAGGGAGCGTCCCATCTGTCAGTTCAGTGAAGAGATTCTTTTCGAACTGCTCTTCGTTGTAATTGATGCTTTCATTCGCCACCTGCAGGATCTGCGGGGTACTGCGGTAGTTCTGTTCCAACCGATAGACCCTCGCTTGGTAATATTCCGGGAAATCAAGAATGTTCCGAAAGTTGGCACCACGCCAGCTGTAGATGGACTGTGCATCATCACCCACTACCATCAGGTTCCGATGAGGACGAGACAGGTAGTCGAGGATCTGAGCCTGAACCTGATTGGTATCTTGGTATTCATCAACCAGCAGATGCTGAATTTGCTGGCAGAGTGGCAATTTGTCGTGATGTTGACGCAGCAGGTCCAGCCAGTTTTCCAATAGATCATCAAAATCCATCACCTGATTGCGTCGCTTCTTATTGCGGTAGCACTTGAGAATTTGGAGCATCGACTCGAGGTGCTGTTCCAGATAAGTATAGGGACTTCGCAGCAGATAGGCTTCCAGCCCAAAATCTCGTTCAGTATAAGGTCGTTGCTCCAGTAGCACAGCCTCACAGGTCGTATTGAAGGCATTGGAAAAGACATTGCCGAGTACGGAAGCGTTGGGGAAGTGCTTGGAGGGTTTACCCATCACTTCGGCCAAGGCTGCTTTAAGCAGATCCTGTGAATCGCCACTGTCAAGAATGCTGAAGTTGTGTTCATACTGCACTTGGGCGGCGTAGCGGCGTAGGAATCGGCTAGCAACACTGTGGAAGGTGCCGTGTAGTAGTCGAGGTCCACGATCCTGCTCGGGCATGAAGTGTGAGGCCCGATGTACCATCTCGTTGGCAGCTTTATTGGTGAAAGTCAGCAGTAGGATTGAATTGGCTGGTACTCCATTTCGCAGTAGTTGTCCTACCCGATGAGTAATCACCCGAGTTTTACCACTACCAGCCCCGGCAATCACAAGGGCTGGTCCTTGCTTGTGGAGGACAATCTGGCGCTGAGCTTCATTGAGAGAATCGAGCAGTGGATTATTCATGCGGACAGTTGTTTATGGATTCAGAGGCGGGGTGTCTTTAGCCTGGTGCCCAAGTTCCTGCAAAAATACGTAGATTGAAAATATACTGGTTCCAGCTAGTGAATCAACTGGGGGATGGCATCGCCTACAGCAACTGCGCTTTAGGGTTGCACATTAAAACACATCAGTCTCTCACAACTACAGCCGTTGTGGCAATCCATCACAAAAAATTTAGCAGTGCCCATCACGATGATCTGTGAGGAGATGGTCTCTACCTAGTTGAAATGTGTAGGATTACTTGTGTGCTACAAGCAAAGCTTAGGTTGGGTGAAATCTGTTAGTTTCGGATCCAGTAGTACAGGCGGCCGATATACTCTCGAATTCCAAATGAGGTCCAGAAGAAGGCTTCTGCATTTGGTAGAAAAGAGAGCTAGTCATAAGGAGGGCGATAGAGAAATTTAAAATCGGTTGGATAGGCCTCATTGACCACCCCTGCTTGGTTAAAAAGTAATTAGGCCCTTGGGAGATGGAAACCGGAAGTTACGAGGATCACGCTGGAAATTCCGTGGGTCTTGGTCAGCTTAAGAATGGCCAGCGCCTCATCTGCGGTGTTCTCGACGATCTCTGTTAAGAGAATCCGATTGGGATCAACTCCCATTTGGATTGCCAGTGCTTGGAGTCTTTCTCCTTCCGGTGGCAGATCCATCCAGGGAATTTTTCCACGAGTAGAGATGATCGATTCTGCCTTGCCCGCCTCTAGTACCTGCAGTCCTGCAAAGAAGCGATCAGCATCATTCCACTGGGTTGCCCACTCTTCTTCTGCTTTGAATCCATCGAGCATCCCACTCAAAACAACCACGGCTTGTTGATTTTTCAGAGCTTCAACGGACTTGTAGGGATGCTCCGCTTCTAAGCCTTTCCAAATCAGAAAAGAGGTAAGTGGCAAAGAAGAAGATCAATAGAAGGACGAGCGCCAATGCGATCCATTTGATTTGACGCCACCACAAGCCGATCAGGAGTAGTAGGCAGACTAATCCGAGTGGAGAAACAATGAGCGGTAGAAACTTGTGGAGATAAATCAACGATGTTTACGTGAAGAAGTGACCAATGGATGCAATGCCTTCGAGGAAGACTGATTGGTAACCATCCTCTCTACGTTTATAGATGGAAGATGGTTCAGGTTGCTTGGTCTTTATCTGACACTTTGTCAACTAAATCAATCAGTTGTGGCAAGTAGAGTTTGAAGCAGGCTCCTCCCGATGTGTTTTCTGCTTCCAGGCTTCCTTGCAAGTGAAGAATTGCTAACATTCTGCTCATGTAGAGCCCAAGGCCAGTACCATTACGGTCCATCTTGGTGGTGTAGTAGGGCTCAAAGATTTTTGTGAGACTGCCTTCATCGATTCCTCCCGCGTTGTCTTCCACTTTGATCAAGTAGCCACCACTACCTCGCTCAGAAATCCTGATATTGAGCACTCGGAGAAGCTTGTCCTGGCGATCTTCCAAGGCTTCGATGGCATTTTGGATCAACTCCTTGCAGATGGAACGGATAAAATTCCCATGTTGAGTCGTTATTGTAGTCAACCCTTCGTTGGCAAAGACACAGCGGATCGAGGAGGTTTCCAAGCGTTTCTGCACGTCAGCGATTAGGGCCTGGATGATATTCACCAGATCCATTGATTTCCGAGGTCGTCTGACATCAGAAAATACTTGGCGTACCTCGTTGATGGTGTTGGAGAGATGCTGAGAAAGTCGCTGAATTTCTTTCAAGTTTTCATTCAGATAGCTATCTCCCTGATTGTTCAATTGATTATGAACTTCCAATTTGGACGCTACAACAGAAATCGTACTCAGTGGTTGTCTCCAGTGGTGCGCCAACAGATTGAGCATTTCTCCCATGGAGGCTAGGCGGTCTTGAATTTTCTGATACTCTTGGCGTTGCCGATCCGTAATGTCCTGAGTGGTTCCAAAGAGGGCAATCACCTCATTATGGGCATTGAGAAGAGGTGCCACGTGCGCGGAGAACCACTTTGTCTCTCCAGTAGTCTGGTCGATGGCTCGATAATCAAATTGTACTTCAACCTTCTGAGTAATCACCTTGATGCGTGCATTTTCGGAGATCTTCTGATCCTCTGGAATACACATCTTTTCAAGGAACTCTTCATAATAGACGGTGGCGCCAATAGGAACTCCATGCAGGCGATACATCTCTTCGCTGACCAAAATCTGCATGGTGGCCAGGTCAATCGTCCAGATCCCGGCTTTGGTTAATCGCTGAAGTTGAGCAAAGAGCTCCTGGGGATGTTGAATCCCTTCTACGTTCGGTTTTGCCGACTGGATTTTCTGTAGTATCTGAACAGGATTGTTGGTGGTTTGTGTCATTTCCCCTAAATGGCCTCTGAATTTCAGTGAGTAAAATTAATTGACGCCTATTGATCAGTATTTTTGGCAAGCAATAAAAGTTCAAAAATTAAGATTTTTTTCAGATGAAATACAGAATACCTAGTTTAGGATTGGCTTAGCTTAAAGTCTTTTGTGAAAATCAAGTAATAAAATTTGTTATCTTAAGACATACACTTTATTTGGATTAGTGTTTGACATGTAAGGTTTGACTTTCCTGCCATAATTGTTTCATAAAAAACATGTAATCCAACAATTATTGGATTTCTTGGTGAGGCTTTTTATCGCAAAAATTGGGCTCTCCTTCTAAAAATAAAATACACGAATCAAAAACTATTTGAAAATAGTGAGTACTTGGTAGAACTGCCAGAAAGAAAGCTTAACCTTCAGATATCAGTTGTCTCTAAGGAAAAGCAAATGGTTTATGGAGGTTGTTAAAAATAATCTGATCGTTTGCAAACAAGAAATTCAGTAATTTTGCTAGAGAGCAACAAAACTATTTGTAGCATTTTGTGTCAATTGAAAAGAATACTAACTGTAAGTTCGTATATTTGTACGACTAAATATGTTATTGTTTGGCAACTGCTGAGGTAACCAATAATTCTCTGAAAACAATCTGAATCGGCGAAGGAGGTTTGCTGTGGGAATGGAAATCGAGCGAAAGTTTCTCGTGCTTAATGAAGACTGGAAGGAGGGTGCTACGGGTACTTTTTTACACCAAGGGTATCTGAATCGCCACCCACAGCGCAGCGTTCGAGTACGCGTGAAGGGGCAGCAGGCCTTTATGACGATCAAGGGAATGGTTTCCGAAATCTCACGATTCGAGTACGAGTACCCAATTCCACTGGCTGATGCTGGGCACATGCTCAAGGAATTGTGTGAGCCACCAACCCTGGAAAAGACTCGTTATCTAGTGAAGTATGAAGGAATGTGCTGGGAAATTGATGAATTTCACGGAGAAAACGTAGGCTTGGTGGTCGCAGAAATCGAATTGGAAAATGAGGAACAACCCTTTGCAAAGCCACCTTGGCTTGGCGAAGAAGTGAGTCAGGATTCTCGCTACCTGAATATCAACCTCTCTCGACACCCTTATTGCCAATGGTAGCAACTGGCTACTTATTGACTCCTACCCCGTACATGCAGGTCGATCTGCATCTGGGTCTGATCGAGAACGGTCTTCTGTAGGTGCTGGACCATCTCTTTCTTGGCCTGCCGTTGCTCCTGATTACCACGGTAGCGGATTTGTTCCTTGAGCAGCTTGTCGAGATCCAGATCGGGCTGAGCCGTATCCTGCTCTTCGTCAAGCCTCCACAGTACACCAAACAAACGAATTTTCATCCGACTTCCTCTTCTACGGCTAGGCCTTGTTCACTGCGTAGTTGGCCACATGCCCCCTGGATATCCTGCCCCTTGGAGATACGTAGGGTTGCAACCACACCTCGATCCAGCAAGTAACGTTGAAAGCGCTGAATCTGCTCCCAATCAGAGCGTTGGTACTCACTGTCTGGTGCAGCATTGAAGGGAATCAGGTTGATCTTGAACTTCACTCCATGCAGTAGGCGGATCAAGGCTTTGGCGTCATCAATTGAATCCGTGATGCCCTTGAGCAGAATGTACTCAAATGTGATGCGCTTACGGGCCTCAAGTGGGAATTCTTGGCAGACCTGAACCAACTGGGCCAGGTTGTAACGCTTGTTGACAGGCATCAAACGCCCGCGAACTGTATCTGAGGAACCATTCAGTGAAATCGCCAGGTTCGCCTTGACTCGTTCCTGACCAAAACGGCGAATCTGAGGCACCAGTCCAGAGGTTGAGACTGTGACACGGCGCTGTGAGAAGTTGAAGCCGTACTCGTCAGTGAGAATCTCCAAGGCCGTCATGACCTGATCATAGTTGTGGAAGGGTTCTCCCATTCCCATAAAGACAATGTTGCGGAGTGGTAATCCAGTAGCGTCTCTTCGAGCTTCAACCACTTGCTCCACGATCTCACCAGCACTCAGATTCCTGATCAGTCCCATTTTGCCTGTCACGCAGAAAGAACAACCCATCGCACAGCCCACCTGAGAGGAAACACACACCGTATGATGATCGTGGTGTGGCATCAGCACAGTCTCAATAGTCTTACCATCTTGCAGGCCAAGGAGGTACTTGCGTGAGTCGTCCTGCGAAACTCGTTCTGCAACTCGGGTCAGGCGGGGAAGGTGGAAGTTGTCGATCAGCAATTGACGGGTGGACTTGGCCAGGTTGCTCATTCCGTCCCAGTCACTGACGTTTTTTTGGTAGAGCCAGGTGAAGACTTGGTCTGCTCGGAAAGGGCGTTCGTTGTGCTCGGAGAACCAGTCGCGCAGGCGAGCCCGTGTCCAGTCTTTAAGATTGTGAGGGGTCATTGTGAATCAAATACAGACGACTGGAACGGGCGGGAAAGTCCGAAACAGAGGTGGGTAAGATGAAAATAGTCAGCAATCAACCGGCTTCTTCGAGCACAAACTGATCGTACTCCTCATCGTCCAGCAAGTTGTCTTGCTCGTCCGGTTCGCTTAGTGCTACACGGATCAACCAGCCTTCATCGTAACAATCTTCGTTGATCGTCTCTGGTCGATCGGCAAGCTCTGAATTGATATCGGTTACCTTGCCGGACATAGGCGAGAACAATGAAGAGACGGCTTTGACAGATTCGATAGTGCCAAATTCTTCGCCAGCTTCCAACTCATCACCAACTGAGGGAAGCTCAACGTAGACAATGTCTCCCAGCGACTTTTGCGCATGGAAGGTGATACCAATTTCGGCCTGGTTGCCATCTAGCCGAATCCATTCGTGCTCACGCGTATATTTAAGATCTGACGGGGTCTGAGACATTTTCCCTCTTGGGCATCAATTCCACCTTGGAAGCCAGCAGTTACCTGCTATAAACAAATTAGTAACAGATCCTAAACAGAGAAACGGATTTGTCCAGAAAAAAATCAAGTAGAGCGGGAAATCTGATAAAAAGGCAACCTCACAACTTCTGCAGCTAGCCGTCGCTTACGCACCTGTACAAGGAAGGTGCTGCTGATCTCGGACAACTCCGTGGGAACATAAGCCATCCCAATAGGAGCGTTGAGTGTTGGCGAAAGAAGGCCGCTCGTCACGCTGCCAACGGTCTGCTCTTCTTGATTCAGGATCGGGAATCCATGACGGGGAATACCAAATTCCTGCATCTGAAAACCTACCAGCTTGCGCTGTGGATTCTCTTTGGAACGTAGTAGGGCTTCTTTACCAATGAAGTCACCCTTCTCAGGTTTGATGATCCAACCCAGTCCCGCTTCGTATAGGGAAATATCCTGACCTAGTTCGTGCCCATAGAGGTGTAGTCCACCTTCGAGGCGCAGACTATCTCGTGCGCTCAGACCACAGGGTTCGATGCCAAAAGAGGCACCACCTTCCAACAGTTTTGTCCAGATGGCTCCTGCGTGCTGTGGCGACAGATATAACTCAAATCCATCGCTGGCAGTGTAGCCAGTACGGCTCAACAGCACAGGGCAGCCGAGTAATTCTCCTTCCAGAAAGTGATAGTAGCGCAAGTCTCGAACAGGCAAATCACTGATTGATTCAAGCACATCCACAGCGAGAGGGCCCTGCAGCGCGAGTAAAGCGTAGTCACTGCCCACATTGCGTAGGTTGGCACCAAACTGAGAGTTTTGTTCTTGCAACCAATTGAAATCCTGATCCTGGTTGGCTGCATTGACGACCAGCAGGTAGCGCTCTTCGGCCAGACGATAGACGAGCAGATCATCCCAGGCTCCTCCTGCTGGAGTAGTCAGTGCGTTGTAGCGTGCGGCGCCAACTGGGATTTTTGAAATGTCGTTGCAGGTCGTGTATTGCAGCAAGTCCGCTGCGCTCGCCCCTTCCACCAGCAGTTCTCCCATGTGGCTGACGTCAAAAAGTCCCACAGCTTCTCGAACCGCTTGATGCTCCTGCTTATCACTCTGATAGCGCACTGGCAAATGCCAGCCACCAAAGTCGGTCATGAAGGCACCGGATTGCAGATGCCAGTCATGTAGTGGGGTCTTGTTTAAGGTAGTCGAACTCATGGTTTGATCTCTCTTGAAGTGGAAACGAAGTAGCAGAAAGAGTCTATTCTCGGTGAGCACCAGCCATTGGTTTCGGTTCGTAGTGGCGCATTGTGTAGGCCAGCGTCTGCCCAAGGGCTTTACGGCTGAAACCTGGAGGCACCAGCTGTGAAACGGAGCCGAGCCGTAGCGCCTCTTCTGGATTGAGCAGCTGCTCTTCGTAGCGTGTGGTTAGTCCGGCAAGAGCTTGATCACGAATGGCTGCTGCTTCCAAGTTAGACATTCCAGCTGCCACGTTCTGCTCATATTGCTGATGGATATTTCGGAAATCATCCTTATAAATATACTGCCGTCCAGCCGGTCCCATTACGGCAATACGCGCAGTTGGTAGAGAGAAGACAAAGTCTGCACCAATGTGGTAGCTGTTCCAGGCACAATAGGCACCGCCAAAAGCGTTGCGTACAATCAGCGTCAGCCGTGGAACCCGCAGGTCAATGATGGCGTCCATCATCTCACGACCAGCTTGCACAATTCCCAAAGTTTCCTGCTCGGATCCTGGTGCAAATCCCGTAACATCCATCAGGAAGACAGTGGGGATGTTGTAGAGATTACAGAAGCGCACGAACTTGGCGACCTTGCGCGAAGCATGAACATCAATATTGCCGGAGTTGAAAGCGCTATTGTTGCAGATAAATCCAGTAACATGTCCACCCAGACGAGCAAAGGCTGTGATCACTTGTCGGGCTCGGGAAGGTTGGATTTCGAAATAGTCCCCGTGGTCTACAATTTGTTGCAGAAAAAGTCGCATATCCAGTGGGGTGTTAAAGCCTGTTACTGGGTTGGAAAAAGTTTTTTCGAGCAGAACTTCTTCCTCTTCCACCTTCTCATCGAGTGAACCGAAAGAGTTGCTAAATGGGGAAAGTGAGTGATTGTTATCGGGTAGATAACTGAGCAATCGCAAAGACAGTCGCAAGGTGTCCAACTCGTCTGGGGCTTCCAGGTCAACGACTCCGCTCTGAGTATGTACCTTAGGGCCACCTAGATCATCTGGTGTGATGTCTTCTCCGAGTGCTTCACGCACAACGTTGGGGCCCGTGAGACCAAAAAATGTCTGCTGAGGCTGAATCAGGAAAGAACCTTGTCGAGGTAAATAGGCGCCACCACCGGCATTGTAACCAAACATCAGCATGATGGAGGGAACAATTCCGCTGATTCGACGCATGGCCGCGAAGGCTTCTGAATAGCCATCCAGCCCACCCACACCAGCTGGCACAAAGGCTCCTGCCGAGTCGTTCATGCCAATCAACGGTATTCCATGCTCGGCAGCCATCAGAATTTGACGGGCAATCTTGGCACCGTTAGTGGCGTCCATCGAACCTGCACGAACAGTGAAATCATGACCATAGAAGGCGACATCACGTCCCTGGATGTTAAGAATTCCTGTGACGATTGAAGCTCCATCGAGTTGAGGGCCCCAATTCTGAAAAGCAATGTGGGGTTCCTGTTCAGTCAGGATTCGGATACGCTCCCAGACCGTCATCCGATCCTTGCTATGCTGTGTCCGAATCCGGTCCGGTCCACCTCCTCGACGAGGTAATTCGATCAACTCCTGACCACGTTGTACCATCCGATCATAGGTCGAGACGGAAGCATCTGACTCGGTTTGTTTTGTCGCAAAGGGGTTGTCCAGACGGTAGCGTTCCAAGATCATTCTCCGGGCAGGAAAGCAAATGAAGGGCAGTTGTCAACCTGTGATTTCTACTGAGCCTTGTGCCTTAGGGCAAGCCAAAAGCCGGGCACTAGCTCCGGCTCCATCGGGCAAGTGCCAGGATCAGAACTAGGAATAGTAGGCAGTTGCCCCACGCTGCCAGAAAAGGTGGTAAGGCCCCTGCGTGACCGACTGCCAGAAAAATTTGGTTGAGAATCCAGGAGATGATGCCAAGAAACACAGCGATTGCTAGGGACTCAGCTGCCTTGCTCTGGCGATGATGAGTTGCTGCCAACAGGGCGCCCAAGGCAACCATCAGGAAAAGTTGGGCTGGGTAGGCTAGTTTCTGAAACAATTCAACCCAGTGGCTCGTAGTGTCCAAGCCTTCCCGTTGTCGTTGTTCAATATCTTGCCAGAGTTCCAGCACTGGAAGATAGTGTGGATCTCTGTGCGGCTGAAAGGAGAGCAGTGGTAGGTCACTGGTGGATAGTTGTCGCGATTCCTGTTCTTCCAATCGCATTCCTGATTCATCGAATTGCCGTTCAGCAACAGCTTGTAGTTCCCATCCCTCCGGTTTTCGTTGCGCTTTGTTGGCCTGCAAGGATTCCTGAAGTAGATGCCGGGGCTCTCGTAGCCAAGAGAAGCGAGCCAATTGCTCAACCTCACCGTCAGGTTGACGTGGACCAAAATATACAATAGCTCGATCACCGTCTAGCTTCCACTGTGCTGGCAAACCGGTAGCCACTCCTGCATTACCCCAGTGTTTCTGCATCCAGGGCTGAGCGTAATTCTGCAATAAATAACCAGCGATCGCTATACCACAGGCAGTAATCAGGAAGGGCCGAATTAACTGCCAGGAGCCAGCACCAACCGCTCGCATAGCAATCACTTCTGAGGTTCGACTGAGTGCGCTGAACGCTGCAATGGTTGCGAGTAGCACCGTTACAGGAGTGGTCAATTCCAGCAACAAGGGCAGCAACAGAGCTGTCTGACGTAGGAATGCTAAAAAGCTGGACCAGCTGTCAAAGGCTTGATTGAGATTGTTGACTAGGTTACCCAGTGAGGTGATGGCTACGAAAGCCAACAGGAAGAGAGCGAAAAAACGCAGGAACTCAAGGGCAAGGTATCGTGAAAGAATGGAAAACATGAAAGTGCAGCAGTTTTTGCCTACTCTGAGAGATTAATCATTGCAGATTGTCCGCAGCCAGCAGATCATCCTTGGTTGTTGGAACTGATCCTGAGAAGATAGACCTGCCTTCATTAGAAATCCACGGTTTTTGGGAGTGCTCTTGTCAGAAGGCATAGTACTGGAAAATCTGAGGAAGATCAGCTAGTCTTCGTCTCTTCCAAGCTGATTCATAGGCAATCGGAAGGCCATTTGTACCTGGAAACGCCCTAAGGAAACGAGATGTCAAATTCAGTCCTGGTCTTTGAAGAAAATAAGGCAATACAAGGACTGATTGCCTCGACGATCAGTGATCAGGTCGAGCTTTGGCAGGAGAGTCGCCCTGATGCCTTCCTGCAGTTGGCAGATCGTTATTCTCCCAGCCTGATCTTCATCAGCAACGCTGACCAGCAGCAAGACTACGCCCTTTGTCGGCAACTGCAGCAGCACCCGTCTCTGAGTCAGGTGCCCAAGGTGTTGCTGGTTAACGCCAGAGATGATGTCAACGAGTCCCTGCTGGAGCAATTTGGGCTTCAAGGGATGATTCGCAAGCCTTTCGAGGCAGCAACGTTGCAGGGACACATCCAGCGCTATCTGCCCAGTGTGGAACTGCAGAGTGAACCGTTGGATTCTGCAGAAGAAGTCAATGTCTTTGATGATGAGATGCTTGGTCTGATTCAGGACAATGGCGAGTCGGTGGATGAGGCGATGTTCGATGAAGATACTGGTTGGAGCGGCTCTGCAACAGGTGAACTGCCAGAAGAAGATGAACTGGATGAAGAGTCCCCAGTGAGCTTGCCCAATGTGTCTGATCAAGCTGCTGCTCCCAAGCAAATTCACCCTCCTGTGGTGGAAGATGATTCTGTTCCGGATGTAGATTTTGCAGAGGACATTGCAGAGGAAGAAGATTTGAATGCAGACGAAATAGAGATCGTTCCGTCTGTAGCAGTAGCAGAAGATCTTGGTGCGGAAGAAACAGAAATAGCGTTATCCGCAGAGACTGATTCATCCGATGAAGATGAAGAGATTCAGTCATTGGATGAATTACTCGGTGCAGAGGCTGCGATGGAAGAGCAGCCCGGTCTGGTTCAACACGATGATATGGTCCTGAATGCAAATGAAGGACTGAGCTTGGTCGATCTTGAAGGTGAGATCATGGATTCCGAACAAAATGAGATTGAGGAAACTCTAACAGACGAAGCTTCCACAGCAGAAGCTGAAACAGATACTGCTGCTGGAGAGGATCTGGATTCAGAAGAATCGGAGGGGCCCTTCGCTGATCTGGATTTAGATCTTGATGAAGACGAAGAACTTCTCGACTCTTCAGCAGAGGAGTCTGCGGAAGGATTGGGAGATCCTGAAGAAGAGCCTGTCTTCACAGACTCGGATAGTGCTTTTGATATTCCTCCTGCGGCAGAATGGTCTGAAGAGGAAGAACTGGCTACAGATGCTTCAGAAGAACTTGAGCCCACAATAAACGATAGCGGATTTGAGATTCCACCGTTGGAGTTGGACGAAGAACAGGATCTAACAATGTTGGCAGAGGAATGGGAGGAACCACTTTCTTCCGTGGAGGGAGA
>Ga0209631_10001804_pt1 | contig 26615 bp, 21 predicted proteins | sample COG_08_FD_184752 | JGI IMG/M metagenome (GOLD analysis project Ga0209631, IMG submission 184752) | Pelagic Microbial community sample from North Sea - COGITO 998_met_08 (SPAdes) (version 2) | ecosystem: Environmental > Aquatic > Marine > Neritic zone/Coastal water | place: Helgoland, sampling... | reverse complement strand
TAATCGTACCGATTGTTACATGGGCACCATGAAACCCTGTCAACATGAAGAACGTTGATCCAAAGATTCCAGAGTTCAGCGTCAAACCAAGGTGTGCATAGGCTTCATAATACTCAAAAGCTTGGCAAAACAAGAAAGCCACACCCAAAGCAATTGTCACCACCAACCAACCAATGATCTTTTTGCGCTCACCATCATTAATTGCGTGATGCGCAAAAGTCACCGTAAAACTCGACGTCACCAGCAAAATGGTATTAACCAGTGGCAAGCCCCAAGCAGGGATAACGCCCTGGGGGGTCGAAAAGGCTTCAGGGTTGGGGTTATTTAACAATGGCCATTGGGGCACATAATCCGGCCATAGCATGTTACTGGGTCCCCGCTCGCCCTCGCCGCCGATCCAGTCAACCACCCAGAATCTGACATAGAACAAAGCGCCGAAGAACGCTGCAAAGAACATCACCTCGGAGAATATGAACCAGCTCATACCCCAAACAAACGACTTGTTCAGCTGCTGACTGTACATTTTGGCGTGGTTCTCTTCGATGACTTTAGAAAACCAAAAAAACAAGGTGGTCGCCATCACCAACCCACCGATCGCGAAGACCGTCGTCCCAAAATTGCTGTCAGAACCCGCGGACATCTCGTTGAGGATATTGCCGCCGCCATAAACCGTTAGGAAGATGCCTAGAGACGCAAATATAGGTAACGCGCTGTTGTGCGGGACGTAATAACTTTCGTAAGTGCTTTCAGACGACAATTGATTTCTCCATCAGCTCACGGGTGGTTCGGTGACGGTGCTGTCCGCCACCTGTGTGATATCAAATAATGTGTAGGACAAGGTTAGAGTTTCTACCGATGCCGGTAAATGGGGGTCAATGATAAATTTAAGCGGCATTTCAATACGCTCGCCACGGGCCAGTTCCTGCTGCTCAAAGCAGAAGCACTCGGTTTTATGGAAGTACTCGGCTGCATGAAACGGAGCGACACTGGGTATGGCTTGTGCCATCATTGTTTGTCGAGACGGATTACTGGCGAAAAATACGGTGCTGTAAGCTTGGCCAGGCTGGACTTTCATCGTACGGACTGTGGGTCTGAACTCCCATGGCATATTGGCATTGTTATTCGCCAAAAATTGCACTGTCACCCACCGGTCCTTGTCCACCTCAAGCGTCGCACTAGCAGTGTAAGGGCCAGCAGTCTTACCATTGGCTCCGGTAACTTGACAATACACCTCATAGAGCGGCACCAAGGCAAATCCAAAGACAAACATACCCACAACGACGCCCAATAGCTTGAGCGTCATTTTGGATTGAATGTTTTGATCGGCTGCCACGGTCTTTATCTCACCTCACACTAGGCCATAGCGCGTTCGGGCAAAGCCGGCGGCGTGGAGAAAGTATGGTAGGGCGCGGGAGATGCAATGGTCCACTCAAGGCCTTCCGCTCCGTCCCAGACTTCGTCGGTCGCTTTCTTACCGCCCATCACGCACTTAATCACGATGAACAGGAACAGCAGTTGACTGAATCCAAAGATAAACGCACCGACACTTGAAACCATATTCCAGTCTGCAAATTGCAGCGCGTAATCTGGGTAACGTCTTGGCATTCCAGCCAGACCAATAAAGTGTTGCGGGAAGAACGTGACATTCACGCCAACGAACGACAACCAGAAATGCGTTTTACCCAGCGTCTCATCATACATATTGCCGGTCCACTTCGGCAGCCAGTAATAAGCCGCTGCCATAATCGAGAAGATCGAGCCGGGAACCAACACATAGTGAAAATGCGCTACAACAAAATACGTATCGTGATACTGGAAATCAGCCGGAACGATCGCGAGCATCAGACCTGAAAGGCCTCCAATTGTGAACAAAATCACGAACGCGATTGCGAACAACATCGGGGTTTCAAAGGTCATTGAACCCTGCCACATCGTTGCTACCCAGTTAAAGACCTTGACCCCAGTGGGCACCGCAATGAGCATGGTGGCGTACATGAAGTAGAGCTCACCCGCAATCGGCATCCCCACGGTGAACATGTGATGTGCCCACACAATAAAGGACAAAAAGGCAATGGAGGCAGTTGCATAAACCATCGAATCGTAACCGAACAGCTTTTTTCGCGCGAAGGTTGGGATGATCGCTGACACAACACCAAAGGCTGGAAGAATCATGATATAGACTTCGGGGTGACCAAAGAACCAGAAGACATGCTGGAACAATACGGGGTCGCCGCCGCCGCCAGCGTTAAAGAAGGCGGTGCCGAAATGAATATCCATCAGCATCATCGTTACAACACCTGCAAGCACGGGCATTACAGCGATTAAAAGATAGGCGGTGATCAACCAAGTCCAAACGAACAACGGCATATCCATCAACCGCATGCCGGGGGCTCGCAGATTGAGAATTGTCACCACAACGTTGATCGATCCCATAATCGATGAGATCCCCATTAAATGCACCGCAAAGATAAAAAACGTAACGCTTGGCGGCGCGTATTCGGTCGATAGCGGGGCGTAGAAAGTCCAACCAAAGTTCGGTGCGCCACCCTCCATAAACAAGGTGCTCAGCAACATGGCAAAAGCAAAAGGCAGGATCCAAAAACTATAGTTATTCATTCGAGGTAGCGCCATATCCGGCGCACCAATCATCATTGGCACTAACCAGTTGGCTAACCCTACAAACGCAGGCATGACAGCCCCGAACACCATGATCAATCCGTGCATGGTCGTCATTTGATTAAAAAATTCTGGTACCACCAGCTGTAGGCCCGGCTGGAACAGCTCGGCGCGAATCACCAAGGCCATGCAGCCACCGATCAAAAACATGGAAAAGCTAAACCAGAGGTAAAGCGTACCAATATCTTTATGATTTGTTGTCAGTACCCAACGCATCAATCCTTTGTCAGGGCCATGGTGATGATCGTCGTCGTGATGACTTTCTATAACTGCGCTCATCGGTCTCTCCTATTCTTCCGCTACTATCAGTGCATTGACTTCTCTGGGCTGCACCAAATCACCCACATCGTTACCCCAAGCATTGCGCTCGTAAGTCACAACTGCCGCGATCTCCGCTGGGTTAAGCTGGGCCGCAAAGGCTTGCATCGCTGAACCCGCTTTACCATTCACGACGATGTCAACGTGACCATCCAGATCACCGACCGCCAAACCTTGTCCCACAAGCGATGGAAATGCTGGAGGAATCCCTTCTCCGTTGATCTGGTGACAGGTCGCACAGTGCTGGACATAGACTTGCTCACCGGTCTCCATCAATTCCGCCATGGACCAGGTTTTGCCGACGGTTTCATAAACATCCTTGGCTTCTTGCTGCTTCATCGCTAGCCAGCTCTCGTACTCTTGTTGTTCAACGGCTTTCACCACGATCGGCATAAAGCCATGATCTTTCCCGCAAAGCTCGGTGCATTTACCTCGATAAATGCCGGGTTCTTCAACCACTGCCCAAGATTCGTGCACAAAACCAGGAATTGCGTCCTTTTTAACTGCAAAGTCTGGCACCCACCACGAGTGAATCACGTCGTTTGAAGTGATCAAAAATCTAACCCGCTTATTGATCGGGATCACCAGGGGGTTATCGACATCGGTTAAGTAGTGCTCGCGCTTTGGAGCTCTGTTGTAGAATTCATCCGGCGGGGTGAGCAAGCTGCTCATGAACTTCACTTCCTGCGCGGGATCATCGTTCAAATAGGTGTACTGCCACTTCCACTGATACCCACGCACTTCGATATCAATATCCGCATTCGAAGAATCGTACATATCCCGTAATGTGCTCGTCGCAGGAACAGCCATACCAATCAGGATAAAGATTGGGATAATCGTCCAGGCGTACTCGAGCTTCGTACTGTGTGAAAACGTCGCAGGTTCGTGCCCTAGGGATTTGCGATGCACCAACATCGACCAAATCATGATTCCAAAGACGATAATCCCGATCAAAACGCAGATTCCAAAAATCAACATGTGCAGATCGTAGACTTCGCGACTGATTTCTGTGACGCCCTGGGTCATATTGAGTGCTGACCAATCCGCGAGGACACTCCAGCTTGATCCTACAGCAATGGCCGCAATCAACCATTTAAGGCCGACCATATACCCATTACGATTTTGATGTCTTTTTTCCGTTCCTGCCATTACCAGCAACTCCACCCTATTAACGACTTATGATTAACGACTTGTGATCACCGTCTTATGACTTTTTTACCCTTTCTAGCACGCCACACGCACTTTAAAACTGAACAGCCTTTTGGGTCCTTTGACCCTCCTATCAGCGTTCGTCTATGACTTTTTGCCTATCCTTTTAGCGACCCTAACCTTCGCCTGTTACGTGGCTCTTGAGTCCCCTAGTTTAAGGGCTTTAATTATCGAGCTTTTACGCTGGGAATGCACCAAACAGATCCTGTGTTTTCGGCTTATTAACCCCGTTTATCGACACCAATCACCTTCAACGCGCTTTGATTCTTTGGATTGCCTTCATCGTTGAATACCCGTCGTCTTCCTGAGCCTGACACCCTTCAGAGGCGTTGTAGGACGCCTAATGTGTGATGACGGCGCAAGATAAAGGCTTCTTGAGCGTTGGGCTGTCCTTAACCGGCCTAAATCCCCACCGAAAAGCGGCGCAATTATAGCCTCGGTAGCCGGCGCTCTCAAGTCGAAGCATCAATTATTTCAATAACCTGGGGCGCAGTTTCATCATGCTGCTGATCGAGCATGGCACTGCTGTTGGGCTGGGGGCGGGTCTCATGAAAGCCACAGGCGATACAACGCACAATGTCTGAGGTCGAAGGGCGCTCAAGAAACAGGGTGTCTTCAGCGCCACATTCTTGACAGCGCGCCCCTGCGATAAACCGCCGGCTCAAGATGCAATACCCTCTTGCTTGAGCAGCGCGTCAACAGACGGTTCCCTGCCACGAAATGCTTTAAATAGCGCCATGGCGTCTTGCGATCCGCCGTGCTCTAAGATTGTCGATAAAAACTGCTCGCCGGTTTGGCGATTGAACAAACCTTCTGCTTCAAATTTTGAAAAGGCATCTGCGCTTAAAACTTCAGCCCACTTGTAACTGTAGTATCCCGCGGCATAACCCATCTCATCCCCGAAGATGTGGTTGAAACCATTCTGAAATCGGTTCGTTGGAATATTCGGTGTAACACCGATCGATTCACGCACCTCATCAAGAACACGCTGAACAACCGATGACGAGCCATCAAATTCGTTGTGCAATCTAAAGTCAAAAAGCGCGAACTCAAGCTGGCGAACCATCTTCATGCCTGATTGGTAATTTTTAACCGCAAGCATTTTATCTAAAAGCGCCGCCGGTAAGGGTTCCCCCGTAAGGTGATGGCCAGAAATCAATTCCAACGCTTCTTTCGCCCAACACCAGTTTTCCAAAAATTGACTGGGAAGTTCAACGGCATCCCAGGCAACCCCATTGATCCCAGAAACTGATAAGCAATCCACCTGCGTGAGCATATGATGTAGGCCGTGCCCAAACTCATGAAATAGCGTCACCACTTCATCATGACTGAGCAAAGCATCCTGGCTGTCGAGAGGTGCTGGGAAGTTGCAGGTCAAAAAAGCGACGGGCAGGGTCAAACCGTGGAGCGGATGTCGCCGACGACATCGACAATCAGCCATCCAAGCGCCACCGCGTTTCTTCGCCCGAGCGTACAAATCAAGATAAAACCGGGCAATCACTTCATCATCCCGTTTGATGACGTAGGTGGTGACATCAGAATGCCAAACCGTAACGTCCGTTGTCTGCTCGATGTTGACATCGAATAGCCGCCTTACGATCTCAAAAAGTCCGTTCAACACCTTGGTCGCCGGAAAATAGGGTCGAATATCTTCATCAGACAGCGCAAACCTCTGACGCTTAAGACCTTCGGCACAAAACGCTAAATCCCAAGGCTGAACCGTTTCGATATCCAGTGTATCCCGAGCAAAAGCATGAATTGCGCGCATATCCTCCAAGGCCACGGGCCGCGTTCGCGAACCCAGCTCTGCCAAAAATTCAAGCACCCTCTCTGGGCTTGGGGCCATTTTTCTTGCCAAGCTGAGCTCGGTAAACCGTTCAAAACCCAGAATTTCAGCCAGCGATTGACGATCGATTAAAATTTCCTGCATCAGTGCCGTGTTGTCGAACTGACCCGCTTGCGGACCTTGGTCAGAAGCCCGGGTGACAAACGCTTCATACACCTCGCGGCGAAGGTCTCGATCTTCCGCGTGGGTCATCACCGCCAAATAACTGGGCGCGCTCAATGTGAGTCGATAACCTTCCAAGTCAGCATCTTTTGCGCTCTGGCGAGCCAGAGCCAATGCACGCTCGGGTAAACCTTGAAGTCGATCCGGAGTCTCTAATTGCTTGTACCAGGCATCGGTGGCGTCAAGCACATTCTCGGCGTAACGACTGGTCGCCGCAGACAGAGATTGTTTCAGCGCACCAAAGCGTGCGCGAGTCGGTTGATCGAGATCAACGCCTGATAACTGAAAATCCCGAAGTGCGTTATCGACGGCTTTTTGCTCAGCGAGGCTTAAACCCAGGGATCCCGCGTTCTGCTTGAGGACTTCGAACAGACTTTTAAGCGCTGGGTCTTGCCCTTGCGCGGTTTCATAAGCACTGATCAGCGGCAAACAAGCGTTATAAGCGGCTCTCAATTCATCATTATTAACGACTGCGTTAAGGTGCGACACTGGGGACCAAGCCTCTGCGAGCCGAGCCTCTAGCGACTCAAACTCGTGAAATGCCCGATAAGCTTGCTCGGGAGTTGAAGCCATTTTATGCCGATCAATCTCAGCTTGGTTTTCTTCGAGAATCGCCGAAATGGCTGGCACAACGTGGCTGGCATCAATTTGATCGAAGCGGGGCAATTCCGCTTCGCGAAGTAATGGATTCATTCTGCCCTCCAGGCTGGCAAACTCTTTAAAGGCCGAGCATTGAATCGCGACCGAAGTGGATCAGTGTTGGGCATTGAGCCAAACCAAATTTCGAAGGCAAGAGCAGCTTGTTCTATCAGCATGCCAAGACCATCAACACACATCCCAGCGCCATGACGCTCCGACCAATGCAAGAAGGCCGTGCCATCCTTGTTGTAACTCAAATCATAACACTGCGTATGTTCTCCAATGATCGAACCGGGCAAGTCGGGAACCTGACCTGAGAGACCCGCGGCGCTGGCATTGACGACTAGGTCATATCCTCTGGCTAATTCACCGCTAATTTTTGCTGAGGTCGAAGCCTGATGAAGGCGTTCCGCTAGCGCAACCGCGCGCCCTGATGACCGATTCCAAATATGAATCTCGGCAGGCGCTTGGTCAGCGAGCGCACCAATGACGCCTTGCGCGGCTCCCCCAGCGCCCACGAGCAAGACCCGCTTTCCAGTCACGGCGATTCCGTAATACATTAGGTCCGCCATCAGCCCAGGCGGGTCAGTGTTGTATCCTGTTACAAAACCCGAATCGGTAAACTTGAGCGTATTGAGCACCCCCAAAGACCGAGCTTCGGGAACAATGTCATCACATAGGTCAACGGCTTCAGACTTAAAAGGCACTGTGATATTACAACCCAAGGCTCCAGATCGCGCTAAATCAGCCACCTGATCTTCTAACCGCCCCGGGGAAACATCTATTTTCTGGTAATCAACGGAGTAACCCAATTGTTGGGCAAATTCTTGGTGGATTTCTGGTGATAGGCTGTGCGCAATGGGGTGGCCTAAGACCGCAAGCCGATTCACGCGCCTTGCCCTGGCCGAACCACTCGGCCCGATTCAAGATCAACGATTTCACTCGGCCCGACTTGTCCGCCCAATTCGCCTGGTATAACAAAATCCAACTGGTCACCGAAGATCGCCGTGACCTCAGCTTGGCTCATTGCAGGTGGCTGACCCCTAAGGTTTGCTGAAGTTGAGACCAATGGACCTCCTTTGAGTCGGCACAGATCTCGAACAATCGGATGCGCGGACACGCGCAAAGCGACCGTTGCATGATGACCCTTAATATAATGCGGACAAAACTCTGTCTCGGGTACGAGAAAAGTGACCGGCCCTGGCCAGCGTTGCTCGAGTTTCTGACGCTGCTCTGGTGTGATACCAATGAGATAGGGCTCAAACTGCTGAATATCCGCGGCAACCAAAATCAACCCCGGCTCTGTTGGCCGTTGCTTCAACTGCAATAACCGCTCAACTGCGCTACTTGATTCGGGCGCGCAGCCGAGGCCCCAGACACCCTCCGTTGGATAGGCAATCACCGCACCCTCGAGTAACGACTGCTGAGTGCACTCGGTTTTAGACTCAGTCGTTTTTAAATTGCTGACCAACGATCTCCGCCTTTGCAATAATTGCCTGAGCATTTTCGGCCCGTTCTGCCTTCAGCGCCTGCCCGAGAGCATCATCTGCCAGAGCCATCATCTGAACCGCTAGGTACCCCGCATTTTTCGCGCCTGCTTTACCAATGGCTACCGTTGCAACGGGGATACCCCCCGGCATTTGAACCGTCGACAGCAGCGCATCGAATCCGTTCAGGGGACCGGCATCGATTGGCACGCCAATAACAGGACGACAAGTCTGCGCGGCAACCGCACCCGCCAAATGCGCTGCCATACCTGCACCGGCGATAAACGCTTGGCAACCTCTAGCCTCAGCGTCCTGAACATACAGTTGTGTTTCTGCTGGGGTTCGGTGAGCTGATGTAACTTTGACCTCGAAAGCGATTGAAAACTTCTTCAGAATATCGACTGCTGCTTCCATAACAGGTAAATCAGAATCTGACCCCATCAGTATCGCTACGAATTTATCCGCCATGACCTTCTCCAATCTAAAAACCACCGATTATAAGCAATAAGCAGCGCCTCAGCACCTGATGAGGGTTCTTAAACCTTGTTTTTTTAATCGTCCCCTAGGAAAGTGGGGGATAGGTCAGTGCTTTTGCCGAGCACCGAATCGTTGAGAACCAAATATCAAGATCCGATCTTTAGGTGATAAAACAGCCCCGCTCGCGCAATCAGGCCTTGAACTTCTAGCGCGTGAAGCGTTTCCAATAAAGTATCAAAAGGGCCATCGAAGGCCTCTTTTAAACTGGCTAAGACAAGAGGGCCTCCAGACAGCAGCGATAGAATCTGATGTGAGGCGTCGCTCGAGGTTATGAGAGAATCTCGTTCTGGAGGGACATCCAGCGCAAGTCCCGTAAATAATCGCGGTAGCTCTCGATAGAGATCACCCACCGAATCTAACAAGTGGGCACCTTCTCGAATCAGCTGATGGCATCCAACCGCCGACCCCTGCAGCACAGGCCCGGGAACCGCAAAAACCTCTCGTCCCTGCTCAAGTGCCAACCGCGCTGAAATCAGTGATCCACTGCCTGCCTTGGCCTCAAGAACAATTAAGGCGTCACACAATCCAGTAACCACTCGATTACGCGCAGGAAAATGATACGGTCGCGGCGACGTTCCATCTTCGTACTCTGAGATCAAGAGCCCTTCTGAGGCAATGCGGGCAAATAGGTCGGAATTTTGTTTTGGATACACCAGGTCACAACCATGGCCCAAAACGGCGATTGTCTTACCGCCAACGGACAGAGCGCCCTCATGGCAGACCGCATCGATGCCTCGCGCTAAGCCACTGACAATCACGAATCCTAAAGCAGACAACTGTGACGCTAACTGCGACGCAAACGCCCGGCCGTGCCATGAGGCGTTGCGGCTGCCGACCATCGCGATCTTCGGTCGCCCCAAAAGGGCGCAATCACCCCTATAAAAGATGCCGAAGGGCGCATCGGGTATTTGCGCTAAGGCGCAAGGAAACCCTCGGTGGCTTCGTTTGATGAATTCTGAGGTCAGTGTTTAAGCCCAACGAATGCATTGCTTCAAACATCACTTTAATCGGATTAACAATTGAGGCATTAACGCATTCGCCTACTGCAACGCGAGCAATCACCGAGGACTTTGAACAATGTCTCCAACAGAGATCTCAGCGCTGGATTCTAGAATTAGGGCGTAAGAGACCTGATTCCCCCCCTGATAAACCAGCGCCAAACCAACAGCCCGGTTGGGTAACTGCACAGCGCGGCCCGTCATGGGGTCCGAGGTGACGACCCCGGACTTAGCGATTTCAAGCAGCGTGCCGGGCACAACATCATCGTTCTGGCCTTGATTGATCACGAGGGTCGCATTGGGTCCAGCAATGCTTCGCTCATTTCCTAAACCAATCACACGCCCTGATATTTCTTGAGCCGGTGGTTTAGGAAAAAAACTTGGATCCAACAACTGGGCATCGGTGACCAACAGTCGATCCCCAGGGGACACGGCTTGAGAGGCCTCAGTGATCATTAGCCGCGTCAGTTCGCTGTCACGCCCGACAATCCTTGCGGTTCCAACTTGGATGATTTCGACACCCAACTTCTGGCGCGTTTCTGGATCACGGTAGGTCTGCCCCAGTTCATAGATACCGTAAGTTGAAACGCTTTGATCAAACACGCCTTGGCTATAGACCTCATCACCAGACTTGAGGAGTCTCTGACCGTCGATTCCAGCAACGATATAAGCGGCGTCTTCCAGCGAAGCTCGATCAACCACGCGCGTGCGCTCAAACCAGGCGGAAACATCATTGAGCGCGATGGCTTGGATCGCTCCAGTTTTGTCATTTTTACGAATCTTAGGGGATAGCTTAGTGAGCCGTTGGTTAACCTCGCGCTTCTCTCCTGCGCGATTCAAACTCAATCGAGGTTGCCCATCGATCATCACCAATCTGAGCTGATCACCCGGGTAAATTAAATGTGGATTAGCGATCTCTGGATTCACGTCCCAAATTTGTGGCCAGAGCCAAGCTTCATTTAAATAAATCGACGCGATATCCCAAAGCGTATCTCCGCGTTTGACGATGTACGTTTCAGGGGCTGACGCCTTAAGTTCTAAAGCATTCGCAGTCGGAGAGATCGTGAAACCTGAGCCAACAACGATCATCAGAGCCAAAACCATAGAGCGCGTATTCAACATTAGCGATTTCCTCATGAAATTCGCGGTATAATGCCACCGCAAGCTTTCCGATTCAGATCTTGAGCATCACACTCTGCCATCGGCAAACACCCAAAAAGCGATCAGTTTCTTCAACTTAATTGTCAATCTATGTCACCTTCCATGCTTACCATACTCGAATTTCCCGATGCTCGCCTCCGAAAGAAAGCCCAGCGCATCGAAACCGTGACCGGCTCGACCGCAGACTTAGCTGACCAAATGTTAAGCGCGATGTACGAAGCACCAGGAATTGGCCTTGCGGCCACACAGGTCAACGTTCAAAAACGCCTCATTGTTTGCGATGTCTCCGAAGGAAAAGATGCGCCGCTGATCTTGATTAACCCAAAAATTTTAGAGCAGAACGGGGAGACAGAGACCCAAGAAGGCTGTTTGTCAGTGCCTGGGTTTTACGAAACGGTCATTCGACCGGAGAAAATTCTTCTTGAAGCGATCAACCGGGAAGGTAATCCCTTTCAAATGGAAGCCGAGGGTCTGCTGTCTGTCTGCATTCAACATGAGATCGATCACCTTGATGGCAAATTGTTTGTCGATTACCTCTCGAGTGCAAAACGACAGCTCATCCGCAAAAAACTGCTGAAACAGCAGAAACTCAGCCGATAGATGATGCGCATTGTTTTTGCGGGTACGCCAAAATTTGCAGCCGATCATTTAGAGGCGCTCCTACGAGCCCCAGGCATCCAAATCGTCGGGGTCGTTACACAACCGGATAAGCCCGGAAAGCGTGGGAAAAACCCTATCCCTTCGCCCGTAAAAACGCTCGCGGTTGAACATCGTCTACCGCTCTATCAGCCCGAACGCCTCCGCAAAGCCGATTTAGCGTCATTGACCTTCGACTTGCTGATTGTTGTGGCCTATGGCCAAATTTTAAGAGCCGACCTTTTGTCGATGCCGCTGATCGCTCCCATCAACGTCCACGCCTCTTTACTCCCTAGATGGCGGGGTGCAGCACCCATTCAACACGCCATTCTCGCCGGAGACCAAGAAACGGGTGTCTCAATCATGAGGATGGATGAAGGACTCGATACAGGACCCATTATTGCAACTGCCCGCTGTCGCATTGCATCCGATGAGACCAGCGGTTCGTTATTCGAAAAACTCTCCGGCATCGGGACCGCGGCCCTACTTCAAGCGATTAAAACCATCAGCGAGCGTGGCTTAACCGTTGAAACCCAAAGCGATGAGGGGATTTGCTACGCCAGCAAAATTACAAAACAAGCTGGGCAAATCAACTGGTCTGAAAATTGCGAGATTATCGCCCGGCAAATTCGGGCCTTTTCGCCCAGCCCAGTGGCCTTTTCTTTTTTGAACGACCAGCGAGTACGGGTTTTTGATACCGAGATTTTACCACCAACCAATAGCAACGAGCAGAACATCGTGCCGGGTACTATCATCGAAAAAACGAGATCTGGTCTTATTGTCGAATGCGGGAACGGTCCCATCTGTATCACAGCCTTACAGCTACCCACCGGTAAAGGCACGGTTTTGAGAGGCGCTGCCATCAAAAACGTCCAGTCTTCGATTTTAGATCCCGGCCAGCGCTTCCAGTAGATGCGCAGCTTTGTAAACGAGGTTAAAACGTTGCAAACCACGGCGGTCGAGGGTCATATTTTCGACAGCAAGCACCTCGATCCTTTGGGTCGTTTACTCGTGCAGGCGACACTTCGCCAGTACTTTTGGTTCGACGCGCTCACCAATGAGCTCCTCGAAAAACCGTTGCCCAAAAAACATCGAGACCTTCATCTTTTAATCATGATCGGGCTCTGCGCAATTGACACCCTGAACCAACCCCAGCACACGAGCGTTAACGCAACCGTTGAAACCGCGAAACGTCTCAACAAACGCTGGGCGAGCAGCCTAACCAATGCAACGCTTCGCCGCTACCTGAGAGACCGAAGTGACATTCAAAGTCGGGTCGTGGACCCTGTGGCCATTCATAATCATCCAATTTGGATGCTTGATCAGTTCCGCGTTGATTTACCCAAGCACTATCCAGCGGTCATCTTGGCGAACAATCATCCAGGCCCCATGACCCTCAGAGTCAACATCCTAAGACAAAGTCGAGCCGCCTATTTGGATCGCCTTGACGCGGCCGGGCTTCATGCCGAGCCAAGCAATCTATCACCCCAAGGATTGCAATTTAAAAGCCCGGTCCCCGTTTCCAAGCTTCCTGGATTTGAAGACGGCTCGGTCAGTATTCAAGACGAGGGTGCACAACTTGCAGCGCTCCTGCTAGATCCTCAGCCAGGGGAAAGAATCTTAGATGCCTGCAGTGCTCCTGGCGGGAAAAGTTGTCATTTGCTCGAGCTCGAACCATCCATCACCTTGGTTTCAACGGACATCGATCCCAGCCGGCTTGAGCGCGTTCGCGACAACTTTGATCGCCTCGGCGTCGACGGAGAAATCAACTGTCTGGACCTCGCCCAAGATCAACCGCAACTCGGAACCTTTGACAAGATTCTTTTGGATGTTCCTTGTTCAGCAAGCGGTGTGGTCCGGCGACACCCTGACATCAAATTGTTACGCAGAGCTGCCGATCTAAATGACCTTGTTGAACATCAAGAACGGTTCCTTTTGAACAGCTGGGCACGGCTGCGACCCGGGGGAGTCCTGCTTTACGCAACGTGCTCTATTTTTAGCGCTGAAAACGAACGGGTCGTCTCCCAGTTTTTAGAAACGCACCCGGATGCAAGCATTTTGCCTTTACCGGAGGTTGGCGTTCCCCGAACTTTCGGCGTACAGTTGCTTCCAACGCAAAACGCCCACGATGGCTTTTACTACGCGCGCCTCATCAAAGCGGGTACCGGATCATGAAGATTATTATCCTAGGTGCAGGACAAGTGGGGGGTAGTCTTGCGCAAAACCTCGTTAAAGAAGCCAGTGATATTACGGTGGTTGACTCCGACCCCGAAAAGCTGAGAGAACTTCAAGACCGCTACGACATCCAAACCGTTTGCGGACAAGCATCTCATCCAACAATTTTGAAGCAAGCCGGCGCAGAGGATGCGGATCTTTTAATCGCGGTGACCAATTCCGATGAGATTAATATGGTGGCCTGTCAGGTTGCTTATACCGTTTTTCATACGCCGACTAAAATTGCCCGAATCAGAAGTCGTGCCTATCTTACGGGCAGCGGCATTTTTCGAGACGATGCGATGCCGGTCGATCACATTGTCAACCCAGAGGAAATCATCACCCACGACATCAAGCGGCTGATTGACAATCCGGGCGCGCTTCAGGTGATGGACTTTGCTAGTGGCCAAGTGAAGCTCGTGGGACTTAGAGTCGATGCGGGCAGTCCACTGGTCAATCAGGCCCTCAAAACTATTCGAGAACTTCTGCCCAACGCCGATACCCGGGTCGCCGCCATCTTTAGAAGTGATCGAGGCATTATCCCTGAAGGCGACACTGTGATCGCTGCGAATGATGAAGTGTTCTTTATCGCTGCGGCCGAAAACATCACCCGCATTATGCATGAACTCCGTCAGCACGAACTGCCTAATCGTCGCGTGGTCATCGCGGGAGGCGGCCATATTGGTGAAAACCTGGCTCAGCAGTTAGAAAGCCGCTACGGCGTGAGAGTGATCGAACAAAATCGAAATCGTTGTTTTGCGCTGTCGGAATCACTCGAGCGAAGTATCGTCCTGCACGGCAACGCCTCGGACCGAGAACTGCTTCTCGAAGAAAATATCGAAGACACCGACGTGTTTTGTGCCATTACGAATGACGATGAGGCAAACATCATGTCATCGATGCTGGCCAAAAGCCTGGGGGCCCGGAAAGTACTGACTTTGATCAATAACCCTGCCTATGTCGATCTCATCGAAGGACAAGACATCGACATCGCCATTTCGCCCCAACTCGCAACCTTAGGCGCTATTTTGACCCACGTTCGTCGCGGCGACGTCGTCCGCGTCCACCCACTTCGGCGGGGCGCGGCGGAAGCGATCGAGGCGGTCGCGCATGGGGACCGTCAAACGTCCAAAGTCATTGGCAGAGCACTGGGTGATTTAAACCTTCCCTCTGGGACCAGCGTTGGTGCGATTGTTAGAGGCGACCAGGTCATCATTGCCCACGACAATATTCTGGTCGAAGCCGACGATCATTTGATTTTGTTTTTGGTTGATAAATCTCGTCTGAAAGAAGTCGAGGCGTTGTTCCAAGCGCCGGTGAGTTTTTTCTAATCATGCGCGTCGGAGTCACCTTTAGAATCGTTGGTCTGTTGCTCATGTTTTTTAGCGCGACCATGATCCCACCCCTGTTTGTTTCGATGTTTTACCAAGATGGTGCTCACCGTGTTTATATCGAAGCCGCTGCGATTATTTTTTCATCCGGCTTTGCTCTGCATTTATTGTTCAGACGGTTTCAGGAAGCACTACGGACCAAAGACGGTTTCCTCGTTACGGTACTTTGCTACGTCGCCCTCGGCAGTTTTAGCGCACTGCCTTTCGCCAACGGCTCAGTCATAGGTTTGAGCACCATCGACGCGCTATTCGAGTCTTTTTCAGGTTTGACCACGACCGGGGCAACGGTCATTACAGGCATCGAAACCTTGCCCGAGTCACTCCGCTACTACCGTCAGCAACTGCAGTGGCTGGGTGGCATGGGGATCATCGTGCTTGCTGTGGCCATTCTGCCAATGCTTGGAATCGGGGGCATGCAGCTCTATCGGACTGAGGCACCCGGTCCAATTAAGGACAGCAAACTCACACCCAGGATTAAGCAAACGGCACTCGCTCTCTGGTCGATCTATCTCTTTCTCACCCTCGCTTGTTGTTTTTTCTACTGGGCTGCTGGCATGTCCTTTTTTCAAGCGGTTTGTCACAGCTTTTCAACCGTCGCCATTGGTGGGTTCTCTACTTTCGATGCAAGCCTTGGCCATTTCGACTCCCCTGCAGTAGAAACTGTCGCAATCGTATTTATGTTGCTTTCAGCCATCAATTTCGCCCTTCATTTTTTCTGTTACCGGGACAAATCGCTGAAATTATATTGGCGAGATGAGGAGGTACGCAGTTTTTTTATGCTGATCGTCATCGTGACTGGGGCGGTCACCATCGTACTGGCTCAGTCTAATGATGCCGCGTTGCATAGTTTTCGGTTGGGGGCGTTTCACGTGGTCTCCATGCTGACCACAACGGGTTTCGTAACCGAAGACTTCTCACGATGGCCAAACATCCTGCCCTATTTACTCATTTTCGGCGCTTTTGTTGGCGCCTGTGCAGGGTCAACCGGCGGTGGCCTCAAGGTGATTAGGGTACTCTTGATTTACAAGCAAGGTCTGCGGGAAATTCATCGCCTGATTCATCCCAATGCGATCTTTCCAATTAAAATCAGCCAGCGGGTCATGCGAGACAATGTGATGGAGGCGGTCTGGGGGTTTTGCGCCATCTATGTTTTTATCTTTGTGGTGCTACTTTTGATGTTACTGGGTGATGGCAACGACTTTTTAACGGCCTTCTCAGCGGTAGGGGCCTCGATTAATAATTTGGGTCCAGGATTGGGGGCGGTCACGCACACTTATGCCGGGTTACCGGATCTTTCAAAAATCGCATTGATCTCTGGCATGGTGCTGGGACGATTAGAGATCTTTACGGTCTTGGTGTTGCTGACCAGCCTGTATTGGCGAAAATAAACCATGGATCCATCCCTCGAACGCTGGAACAAGAAGTATCAAGAGCCAGCCCCTTTTCCTGAACCCAATCCTCGTCTCATCCAGAATCGATCATTGCTGCCCCCCGGGGGCACCGCACTCGATCTAGCCAGTGGCCTGGGCGCCGATGCGCTTTATCTTGCCAAGTGCGGCTTCTCTGTAACGGCCTGGGATGGATCAGAAGTTGCTTTGAAGCGCATGCAAGAAGAGGCTCATCACCTTTCCCTGACTGTTCAGTCAATCTGTGCGCCCATTGAAGCGGGCGCCCTTGCGGGGTATCAATTCGATCTGATCTATGTCCACCGCTTTTTAGATCGAGCCCTATTTCCTGACCTCATCCAAGCCTTGAACCCACTGGGTTGTTTATTCTACGAGACGTTCACCGCCGAGGCATTTGAACCCAAGGAAAAATCCCTAGGGCCCAAGAACCCAAGTTATCTCCTTCAGGCCAACGAATTACTCGATCTTTGCCAGCCCTTACGCACCCGGTTATTCATGGATGGCCTGACGGCGAATCCTGAGGGGGGTTATATTCGAGCTTCAAAGTCACTGTTGATCGCAGAAAAAGGGCCGACTTAATCGCTGGAGTAAACCTCATTCGCTCCCTCTGGTTGCTTTTTGAAGCGTTTATATTCCCATTGGTACTGGGCTGGAAACTGACGGACGAGATCCTCCAGCGCGTCGTTCAGGCCCCTGAGTCCCCTGAGCTCATCCTCAACCTCCAGCTCAGGTACTGCCGAATAATGCAAATCGAAAAGTCCTCGAGGGTTGCGAATCAGTGCAACAAGAATCGGAACTGCTCCCGTTTTAAGCGTCAAGCGATGTACGAGGCGATCAGTGTAGGCCGGGAATCCGAAAAATGGGATGAAAACCCCACTCTCTGGCACCTGGTCCGGCAACACCGCGACGTTACCCCCGGCGCTCAAAACCTTAAAAAGTCGGACTAGACCGCGTGGGTTGGTCGGAACCATTTCGTTGCCATATCCCATCCGCACTTTTTCGATAATCGAAGCTAGCGCCCTTTGCTTGGGTGGTTTAAAGAGCGCGGTTAACTGAAATCCTTTTTGGGCAAAGACAGCATTGAAAAGTTCCCAGTTACCGATATGAGGCAGTAAAAGCAACGCCCCACTACTTTTAGACAGCGCCTCGTCAATAACATCTTCGTTATAAACATTGTCGATCCAGGTTAGTAAATGCTTACTATCTTTAGTCCAAACCCCTGGCGTCTCAAAAGCAGTCTGAGCCGTGGATATCAGGCTGTCTCGCACTAATTGTTGGTGCTCGAGGGGGGATAGGTTGGGGAAACACAGCTTAATGTTTCGATCGCTGGTCCTCCAGCTCCGAGTTTTGCCATGGTATAGGATCAAACCCAGCAAACGACCGAGCCACTGAAGCCAAATCCTCGGTAACAAGCCCATACCCAGTATTAAATAGTACACGTTCGTGCTATCCCACCGTGATCCTGTTCATCGCCGCATCATGCGGGTTCAACCCAGAAAATCCCAGCATAAATGGATGCTGCTGCAATTCCTACCCAGGCCCGGGCACTGAGTTTTTAATCAAGTCGAAGGCTTGAATAGCCTTCAAAGGAAAACCGGTTTTCAATGCCGTTGTTAACTTGAAGCAGAATAGGCCAGTAAAGCTCGGCGGGACCAGGCGCCGCTTTCAGTTTTGTCGCCTAACGAAAGCAGACGTTATCCTATCAGTTGCGCTATACTCGCTTTTTTTCGAGCGCCTAGCCTCCCAGATGGCCAACGTAGATACTTTTCAAGACCTTATTTTAACGCTCCAGGAATTTTGGGCGGACAAAGGATGTGCCCTCATGCAGCCCTACGATATGGAAGTGGGCGCGGGTACCTTTCATCCGGCCACCTTCCTGAGAGCCATTGGGCCCGAGCAATGGTCTGCAGCCTATGTCCAGCCTTGCCGACGGCCAACCGATGGCCGTTATGGGGAAAATCCAAACCGATATCAGTACTACTATCAATTTCAAGTCGTCATGAAACCCAATCCCGAAAATTTTCAGGAACTCTACCTTGAGTCACTGACCCATGTTGGGATCGACCCAAAAGCCCACGACATCCGCTTTGTTGAGGACAATTGGGAATCTCCGACACTCGGCGCTTGGGGCTTGGGCTGGGAAGTCTGGATGGATGGTATGGAAATCACACAATTTACCTACTTTCAGCAGGTTGCTGGGATTGAGTGTTTTCCGGTGATGGGAGAAATCACGTACGGGCTAGAACGGTTATCGTTGTACCTTCAGGGCGCGGAGGACTTTCAGTCACTGATTTGGTCACGAGATCGTAACGGTAAGGTGCTAACCTACGCTGATATTTTTCATCAGTATGAGGTTGAAATGTCAGCCTTCAATTTTGACTTGGCTGACATCCCCGGTCTGTTTCAACAGTTTAATTTTTTTGAATCAGAAGCCGAGCGATTCATCGCTCAGGCGCTTCCCCTACCCGCCTACGAATATGTTATGAAGGCGTCTCACTGTTTTAATCTGCTGGATTCCCGTTCAGCGATCTCGGTAACTGAGCGGCAGCGATTTATCCTTCGGGTCAGAACCCTGGCAAGAGGGGTTGGTTCCGCTTATTTCGAATCCAGGCGTGCTGCGGGTTTCCCTCTCGCTTTGCCTGAGGATCGCGACTTTGTGCTCAAAGGCCTTGGTCATGAATAAAGCCAGCTTGTTGGTTGAACTTGGGACCGAAGAACTACCCCCTAAATCGCTCAAAACCCTTAAGGATGCGCTCGGTACGCTTCTCTCTAAAGCCTTGTTGGACCGACAATTTGAACACGGCAGGGTCACAACGTTTGGAACACCTCGCCGATTGAGCGTGCTGGTTGAAGCCTGCAGCGACACACAACCCGAGCAATTCATTGAACGACGCGGGCCGAGCCTGAAGGCCGCCTATGGAGAGGATAATCTCCCCACAAAGGCACTCCTGGGGTTTTTAAACGCTTGCGGGACCGATAATGCTGAAGACCTTGAACGCCTAGAAACTGAGAAGGGCGTCTGGCTGGTCTACCGGGCGCACCACCCAGGCGCAAACCTTGCCTCTGAGTTTCAGGCCGTACTCGATGAGGCGGTCAGCGGGTTGCCGATTGCCAAACGAATGCGCTGGGGCAATCTACGCTTGGAATTTGTCAGGCCCCTGCGCTGGTTAGTGGCCCTGCACGATAAAGACATCCTTGAGTGCTCGCTCTTTGGTCAACAAGCCGGCCGTACCAGTCAAGGACATCGGGCGCTCTACGATGAAGATCTCATCATTGAAAAGCCTGAAGACTACGTGGCCGCGTTACAGTCAGCCAACGTAATCGCCAGTTTTGAATCGCGGCGGGATCTGATCCAAACTCAACTTAACCAAGCCGCAGAATCCCGTGGCGGTGCCCTGACCAACGATCCAGAATTATTAGATGAAGTCACTGCGCTCACTGAATGGCCTGTCGTACTTGGCGGTGAGTTTGATCCGAGTTTTCTTGAAGTGCCCGAAGAAGCATTGATCTCAGCGATGCGCGAGCACCAACGCTATTTTCATCTTCGTGGCCCACAGGATGCTTTGGAACCCTGTTTTCTAACCGTTGCCAATCTCGAAAGTACTGATCCCGACCTTATTATTAAGGGAAATGAGCGCGTTATCAGACCGAGACTTGCTGATGCCCAATTTTTCTTTCGACGGGATCTAAAACGGCCAATCCTCGACGCCGCCAGTCAACTCAATCAAGTCATCTTCCAAAATGAATTGGGCTCGTTTGGAGACAAAGCAAACAGAATCGGCCAGCTGGCCAGCTTCATCGCGAATCAGATTGGTGAAGATGCACTTACAGCAGAGCGGGCGGGTAGGCTCGCCAAGACGGACCTTGTTTCACAGATGGTGGGAGAATTTCCTGACCTCCAAGGGACGATGGGTCGCTATTATGCACTGGCTCAAGGCGAAGACGACGTGATTGCAGACACCATTCGCGATCATTATTTACCTAGGTTTTCAGGAGACCGCCTACCGGACAACGCCATCGCTTGCGCCGTCGCCTTGGCAGATCGTATTGACACGTTGGTTGGCTTATTCGGCATTGGACAGCCGCCTACAGGCAGCAAGGATCCATTCGCCCTGCGAAGGCAAGCTCTGGCGATTGTTAGGATTTGCATTGATTATCCGATACAGATTTCCATGAACGAGACCTTAATGAAGTCCGCCGAGCTGCATGCAGGGGATTATCCAGTCGAGCCTGTACGAACCTATCTTCTAGATCGATTCGAGAACTTAATGGCCGATCAAGGCGTCGCACTGGATAATATTCGCGCAATTCGTGGTCGGTCAGGAGGGATTGATGATCTCACTGCCGCTGCTGCTGATATCGCCTCAATTGCTGTCTTTCGAACGACGGAGGCTGGACTTAAGGTGATCAATACACAAAAACGGGTCAGAAATATTGTCGAAAAGTCTGATCAGTCCGCTACTGATGCGATCCAAACAGAACGTTTCAAAGAAGACGCTGAGTTTGCTTTGCTTAAAACCATTGAACGTCTTGATGCTGCATTAAGCGCCGACTTTCCAGAGCAACTCGCGTTAGTGAGTTCAAGCGCGGAGCCTGTTGTGAGTTATTTTGAATCGGTCATGGTGATGGACGACGACCCGCTCATTCGGGAGAATCGTTTGAATACGCTAAGGGCTCTCAATCAAGCCCTCACCCAGATCGCCGCATTCGATGCCCTGCAACAGTAGTCCAGTGGCAGAAGCCAGCTGACCTTAAACAACAATGACTAAACGTCTAGATTAGCGACCGCCATCGCGTTGGCCTCGATAAAGTCTCGCCTCGGCTCTACATTATCACCCATCAACGTGTTAAAAATTTGATCCGAGGCGATGGCGTCTTCGATACTGACTCGCAACATCGTGCGATGCGAGGGATCCATGGTGGTTTCCCAAAGCTGATCCGCATTCATCTCTCCCAAACCTTTAAAGCGCTGACGAGATTGTCCTCGGGTTGCCTCTTTTTGTAACCATTCTAGCGCCTCACTCAAGCGATGGATCACTTGGGTTCGCTCACCCTTGCCCACCAAACTCTCCTCTGGCACCAAATCACGCATCCGTTCACCAAACGTTGCAAACTCTCGATAGTCTGACGATGCGAAAAAATCGTGGGTAAACCCATATTCTCGTCTAAATCCGTGACTGATCTGAGTCACTTGGGGGTAAAACAGGTCTCGCTCAGTATCTTGTTCACAGCGGATTTCATATTGGGTTTGAGCATTCTGTAGGCTTGCGAGTTCCGCACCTAAATCATCAATGTAGGCCTTGACGAGATTTTCAGAGGCCATATCGTCCACCGAAAGTGGACTGACATAAACCAAACTTTTTAAAACATCCATTGGATAGAGGCGGTCTAAACGATGCATTTTCTCTTGTATTGAGAAATATTCTTGAGCCAGCTGACCGAACGCTTCGCTGGCCATCGGCTGATCTTGCCCTGCTGGTGTCACATAAGCATCATCAAGCGAGAGCTCTAAGACATACTGATTTAGCTCCGCATCGTCTTTAATATACCGCTCCTGCCGGCCACGCTTAACCTTATACAACGGCGGCTGAGCGATCAAGACATGCCCTCGCTCTATTAATTCCGGCATATGACGAAAAAAGAAGGTCAGCAACAAAGTCTTGATATGCGCCCCGTCCACATCAGCATCCGTCATAATAATAATTTTATGGTATCGCAACTTATCTGGATCGAACTCTTGGCGGCCGATACCGCACCCCAGCGCGGTGATTAGGGTACCGACTTCTGCAGAAGACAACATTTTATCAAATCGAGCTTTTTCTACATTTAAAATTTTGCCCTTCAGGGGTAAAATCGCTTGATACTTTCTATCGCGACCTTGCTTCGCCGATCCCCCAGCGGAATCTCCCTCGACCAGAAAAATTTCAGACAGCGCCGGGTCTTTCTCCTGACAATCAGTAAGCTTTCCAGGAAGACCCGCGATATCAAGCGCTCCTTTCCGGCGAGTCATCTCACGCGCCTTACGTGCGGCCTCCCGCGCCCGCGCAGCATCAATCATTTTTTGAACAATTGATTTTGCTTCTTGGGGACTCTCTAAGAGAAAGTCAGTGAACGCTTGCCCCATTTCCTGCTCGACGGCCGTCTTAACTTCCGAGGAAACCAGCTTATCTTTGGTCTGAGATGAAAATTTAGGATCTGGTACCTTGACCGAGATAATCGCTGTTAACCCTTCTCTGGCATCATCACCCGTGGTGTTCACCTGGGCCTTCTTACCGAGTCCTTCTTTCTCAATATACGTGTTTAAGGATCGAGTCAAAGCCGTGCGGAAGCCCTGTAGATGCGTACCGCCGTCGCTCTGAGGAATGTTATTGGTATACGCTAGGAGCGTCTCTTGATAGGAATCATTCCATTGCAGCGCTACTTCCACGCCGATACCATCTTCACGATCCGCCTGAAAGTGGAAGATCTGGCCCAAAACCGCCTTGTTTTGATTGAGATACTCGACAAAAGAACGGACACCGCCTTCATAACGGAACAACTCTGACCGGCCTGATCGCTCATCGGTCAGCTCAATGGCCACTCCCGAGTTCAAAAAAGAAAGCTCACGCAATCTTTTGGCTAAAATATCGTAGTGGAATTCAATATTAGAAAATGTCTCTTCGGAAGGCTTAAACCGGCATCGTGTTCCTGTTCTCTCGGTTTTTCCGATGACTTTTAATGGTTCTTGTGGTTCACCATGATGATAGATTTGCTCCCAGACCTCTCCATTACGCCAAATTGTGAGGGTCAACTCGGAAGACAGAGCATTAACCACAGAAACCCCAACCCCGTGTAAACCACCGGACACCTTATAATTACTGTCATCAAATTTGCCCCCCGCATGGAGTACAGTCATGATGACTTCGGCGGCGGATTTACCTTCACCTTCATGAAAATCGGTGGGAATACCCCGACCATCGTCTGACACTGTGACAGATTGATCAGGGTGGATCATGACGCTGATTTTTGAGCAATGACCTTCTAAAGCCTCATCAATGGAGTTATCGACCAACTCCTGCACCATGTGATGCAAGCCAGTGCCGTCATCCGTGTCACCAATGTACATCCCAGGTCTTTTTCTGACCGCCTCAAGTCCTTTTAAGACCTTGATACTGCTGGAATCGTAATTCTGATCGTCCGTCATACTGCTACCCTCCGATGGCCTCAATTATACCCTGTTTCACATGAAACATTCCGTTTAATTTCTCGCCCCAAAGTCGCTCCATGCCTGCCTGCTCGGTACCGGTCGCGAAAATTTGCAACCCTCCCTGGACCAACGTTTTACTGATGAGTTCACCATGATCTGGATCAATCTCAGAGGCTAAATCATCGATCAATAGAACGGTTTTAGAGCGTATGGCTGGAGGCAAGCAGCTCAGTTGCGCGAGACAAAGCGCCCAAGCCAGCAGCTTGGCTTCACCGCGAGAACAATGCTCGCCGACGGAGCGGCCTTCCACTGTTATTTTAAGGTCTGATCGGTGCACCCCTTTCTGAGAATATCCTCTCGCTAGATCCCCAGCCAACTCATTACCTAGCACCGAATAGAGATCCTCCGCCCCTGTCCATCCTCGGTGGTATTCACAGCGTAATCCTTGAATACCGCCCATTTTATCAACGAGTTCTAGAAACTCACCCCTCAACTGATCGACATAGTCCTGCCGCAATGCATCAATGACACGACTGTTATCGACCAATACACGCGTCCAATCAAGCAACGACGGTGAGGACCGCCCCGATCTCAGCAGCTCATTGCGCTGTTTTAGTGCACGAGAATAATCTCGCCAGTGGGCAGAAAATTGAGGTTTCACGTGAAACAGGCCCCAATTCATAAATCGGCGGCGTCGATCGGGTTCGCCTAGTAATAATTGGATAGTATTTGGATCAAAAACGATGGTGGGTAAAAATTCTGCCAGGGTGCTGCTACGGACAACCGGCTCTTGGTTAAGGCGCAGTAGGCTCTTTTTGTCTCGGGAGCGTTGAACCGCCAACTGATCCCCGCTGAACATTGTCCCACGCACCAGTGCAAAATCAGCCTCACGGCCAATCACCGAGCTCACATTCTGTGCGCGAAATGAACGGAAATTTCCTAGGAGATAAATGGACTCAAGCAAACTCGTCTTACCACTGCCGTTCAATCCGAAAAAACCATTCACACCAGGACTCGGAGCAACGACCGCCTGCTGTATGTTCCGAAAACCAAGAACCTCCAGCTGGCTCAGACTCATAACTTCATCGGCATAATCACATAGAGCGCGCTATCGACGGATGGGTCTTCGATCAGCGCACTGCTATTGCCGTCAAAGACCGTAATTTTCACCGTTTCGCCTCGAATCACGTTCAAGACATCTAGCAAGTAGCCAACATTAAAGCCAATTTCCAATGCCGCCCCGGTATACTCAATGGGAACTGTTTCTTCCGCATCTTCCTGCTCCGGGTTGTTCGTTGTTAACGTGACGAGTCCATCGCTGAAGTTAACCCTAATCCCTCGGAACTTTTCATTGGAAAGAATGGCGGTTCGATTTAAGGCTCGTCTCAAGTCCTGCTTATTGGCGAGAATTTGCTTATCCCCATTGCGAGGGATAACCCGTTCATAATCAGGAAAACGACCATCAACCAATTTTGTGGTCAGCTGATAAGCACCTACCGAAAGCCGAAGATGGCTAGCCCCAAGCGCCAAAACAACATCTTCTTCACTGTCACTGAGCAGCCGCTGCAGCTCGAGAACGCCTTTTCGGGGCACGATCACCTGAGACTCGGGACCTGTGGCTGTCTGATCGAGCTCAAAGTGATTCATGGCCAACCGATGGCCGTCCGTCGCGACGCAGCGCAAGGAGTTTGAGTTTTTTTCAATCAACATGCCGTTAAGAAAATAACGGACATCTTGCTGCGCCATGGCGAAACCCGTTAGGTCCAAGAGCTGTTTCAGAGCCGAGCTATGAAGCTCAACCTGACTCTCGACTTCGGTCGTGTCCACAGCGGGAAAATCAGATGCAGGCAACGTCGAAAGATTTGACCGAAACCGGCCTGACCTAATCTCCAATCGATCTTCTTTTAAGGTGATATCAATTTCGGCTTGATCGGGTAACTCTCTGCAGATATCAACAAACTTTCGAGCCGGAACCGTAATTTCACCCTCCAAATCAACCGAAGCTTGAAGATGCCCAACCATCTCAACCTCTAAATCGGTACCGGTCATTGATAGCTTTGAACCTTCAACGCTAAGAAGAACATTAGATAAGATAGGTAGCGTCTGTCTGCGCTCCACAACACCGGCAACTTGCTGCAACGGCCGCAGCAGCGCTTCGCGATTAATTGAAAATTTCATTTAAAGTTCCTATATTAGTAAGCACTTACTACTATTAATATCTATATAATCATTGGGCTAACAACAAATTTCGCACCCGTATCTTGAAGATCCGTCATCAAACAGGGGCTCGTCTCACCCGATAACTCAACATGCACTCGCTCCCCGTCCATTACTGAGAGCGCCTCTATCAAAAAATTGACATTAAAACCGATCTCAATGGCTTCACCGGCATAACTGACCTCAACGACCTCTTCTGCCTGTTCGAGCAAAGGATTGTTGGTAAAGAGCGTTAACCGATTAGAAGTCAATGAGAGTTTGACGTTTTTATAGACCTCATTCGACATCACTGATGTTCTGATGAGCGCCTCGCGTAATTGTTTACGGCTGCATTCAAACACTTTATCCCCACCACTCGGGATCGCTTTATTATAGTCGGGATAATCGCCGTCAATCAGCTTCGTCGTGAAACGAAAACATCCAAATTGAGCCTCCAAAGCATTATCACTGATCGAGATAACAAGTTCACCAACAGCATCATCGAGCAGTTTTGCGAGTTCGAGCACACCTTTTCTGGGAACAACAGGTCGAG
>Ga0209631_10001800_pt1 | contig 26637 bp, 15 predicted proteins | sample COG_08_FD_184752 | JGI IMG/M metagenome (GOLD analysis project Ga0209631, IMG submission 184752) | Pelagic Microbial community sample from North Sea - COGITO 998_met_08 (SPAdes) (version 2) | ecosystem: Environmental > Aquatic > Marine > Neritic zone/Coastal water | place: Helgoland, sampling... | reverse complement strand
CCCAGTTGCGGATGTCCGAGTCGAGGCGGAGCGTGCTCATATTGGCGAGCTGCTGCGCGGTGACACTCGGTGTGCCCGTTTGAAGCGTCGCCAGAGAAACAAAGCGCCCGCGAGAAATGATCCGAAATGTTACGCGTCAAGCTCACTTCGAGGGGCGCGGAAGGGATGACGACGGTTTGGAGGCCGAGAGTCAGGATAGACGTTCCGGATGTCGGCGATGTAGATAAAACGGATACATCGAGAGAGGAGTTGAGCAAGAAGGGCGTGAAGCGGAAGAGAGGCCCTTACACAAAGGTGCCATGTCCGCACGGGGTCAAGTACCGCTCTCAGTGCAAGGTGTGCATCGCTTGTCCGCACGGTCGTCGGCGCACTCAGTGCAAGGAGTGCGGTGGGTCTGCAATCTGCGAGCACGGTCGTCGGCGATCTAGGTGCAAGGAGTGCGGTGGGGGATCACTCTGCGAGCACGGTCGTCGGCGCCATCAGTGCAAGGAGTGCGGTGGGTCATCAATCTGCGAGCACGGTCGTCGGCGCTCTCAATGCAAGGAGTGCGGTGGTGCTTCAATCTGCGAGCATGGGCGTCGGCGCTCTAGATGCAAGGAGTGCGATGCAGAGAGCACGGAGTGATGGAGAGAGGAGTTGCCGAGTCACAAAGCGGAAGATAGCCCCTCGCTTGACCCAGTCACAACCGTTTTCAGTCGTCAACTGCGTCATGCACTAATTCATCTAACTACGTTTACCGCCCACGCACATCGAGTCCCTCATCGCCGATACCTCCCGCACGAGCGCCTCGGGCGCGGGGAGGTGCGCGAACACCTGCGCCAGCCTCGCCGGCGGAGCGGTGGCGGGCTTCGCCAGCTCCCGCTCCCGCGACTCTCTTCTCCGCCTACACGCCGCGGACTCCACCTCGCCCACGATCTCAACCTCCTCGTCGGACGATTCGCCCTCGTCGTCGTCCTCGTCGATGTCGCGCGCGGCGGCGACGGCGAGGGCGTCCGCCAGCATTTTCGCGATGGCCTCGTCCGAAGTCCCGGGCGGCGGCGCGGGGAGGCCGAGCTCTTCGAACAAACACGGCGGCTCCTTCCGCGTCTTCGCGTCGAACTCGCCGGTGATCTCAACCTCCTCCTCGTCGCCATTCTCCCGCGTCTTCTCCCGCGTCTTCTCCTGCGTCTTCTCCTGCGTCTTCGCGCGTCTCTCGCTACCCGGGCGCCCGCCTTTTGTCCCGCCTCGTTTGGCGCAACAGACGCACGCTCCTACCTGTTCCGCGGCGATGTCCAGCGCGTGTGAACACGAGTCCGACGCGCCAGTCGCCAGCGCCAACGCCAAAACTCGGCACCGCCCCGCGGGTACTTCGTGCATCGACGCGCCGGGGATCGGGCCGACGCCGGGATCGACGCCCGCGCGCGTCTGCGTCGGCGGCGGCGGGTGCTGGTGCAGCGCGCTGATCCCGCGGCCACTGGCCGACCGACCGACAGCACGCACCCGCAGCCACACCCTCAACGGCGGCGACCCGAGGGGCGAGGCGCTCACCCCCAACACGTACACGCCGCCCCGGCACCGACACACGACGAGCGCGCCGCCGCACATCGGAAGTAACCGGCGCTTTACGTCGCCCACGCCGGATCCGCCCCTCCGGGTGCCTTCCTGGACGGTCGGCATGGACGACGACGACGACGGCAGCAGCATCGAGTGGAGCGCGGGCGCCAGGTTCGGCAGCGACGTCGAGAGCGGGCGGATTCTCATCGGCCTCGCGCTGTACAGGCGCAAGATCGGCGGAGGCCCGTTGGTGAACCCGGTGACGGAGAAGAACCTGACGAGGTACGTCACCCCGGCTTCGAACATGAGCTCCACCTGCTCGACACGCTCCCGGGCGCCCAACCGACCCGTCACCGGCGTCCACGCGGGCCCTGACGTTCCGTGCGACTTGCGATAGACGGCTACGCCGACGTCTGCGTACCAATACCGTTCGGATCCGAGGCCGCGTTTGTTGGGCTGGAGAGACATCACGTACCCCCACGACGAAGCCGCCGTGGCGCCTCGCTCGGTTGCAACCTCAACCTCGAAAGCCGGGTCGCTTTCCGTCGATATCGCCGATATCGCCGGGACCGATATCGCGTGCCAGCCCTCGTGCGCTTTACACACGTCCACGACGGTGAACCTGCACAGAAAGTCGTGCCAGCTCATCCAGAACGTCCCGTCGTCGACGCGCGTGTGCCCCAGCTCCGCGCCCAGCTTGTTAGTCCACACCTCGCTCCGCGCGCCCCACTCCCCGCTCCACTCCTTCCGACCCCACGGGTTACGGATTCTCAGCAGCCGAAGCGGGCCGCCGGTTCGATCGCTCGCGTCCAGTTCAATCACCTCATCCTTCGCGACGAAGGAAGTGAGTTTCGTCTGCCGACCCACCGCGGCGCCGTGAAGCTCGCGTACCTCCATCACCGAGTACGCGTGGTTACCGACGATGCCGACGTTCGCGTGCGACGGGTCACCTTGCGTGGCGCAACCCATCGGGAACTTGGCGGCGGCGTAAGAGACGAGTTTGGTCCACGCCGCCTCCGAGTCGAAGTGCGTTTCGTCCAGTTTGATCGTCTCCGTGGGGCACCCGGTGAGGTCCAGAAGCCCTTCCGCGATCCACCCGCCGCTGATGGCGTGGTAGCTCCCGTGGCACTTAGCGTACGCCTTCTCGACCAGCGGCACCCAGAGTTGGTTATCCGCGGCTCGCGAGTAGGCGAGTGCGAATTCATCGTTTGACCTGTGAGAGTTAGACAAAGCACGACGTCAGTTCACATGCCAAGTACGAGAATTAAAATATACTCACCGGGATCCGACCTTGTTCGCGCCCCTCAAAACCTTGGTGGCCTTACCGCTCACCGGCAGGTGCGGGTCCACCGCGACTCCGCGCCATCTGCCGGACAGGAACAGCCGCACGAGGAACGCGCCGCGTCGCATCGCCGCCGGGTGCGAGGCGGCGGGGCCGACCACGCGGGCTACGAGATCCTTTCGCTCGGCGACGACGGCGAGCGCGGAGAGGAGCCAACAGTCCCCGACCGCACCCTGCCTGACGTCCGACGGTGCGAACGTGGGAACTCCAGCCTCGACCCTCTTCGCAAGTTTGAACCTCGGGGGCTCGAAACGTCGCCACTTCATCGCCCTGGACGCGTCGGAGCACGGCGCGTCGTCGGCCCACTTGAAAAATTCGCACTTCACCGAACGCCCGCCCCCTTTCCTGTCAGCCTCCTCCTTCGCCTTCATCCACGCACGCTCCCACCTGTTCGTCGGCTCGTTCCCACACGCGTAGAACGCGCGTCCGTGGTTGGGTCCGTCCTTGTGTACCGACTTGATCCGCGCGCGGACCCCACAGCGGCACCGCGGTACGCTCTCGGGCTCGACGTCGACTCGTTTCCCGTCTATGCTACTCGCGTCCGGCGGGAACGAAGTGTCTTCGAACGTGTCGGCACCCTCGTCGGCACCCTCGAGGGACATGATCGCCCTCGCCCACGCGTCCGTCGCGTCCTTGGTCTCCGCCTGTGCCTCGATCTCCTGGGTGAGCGACGTGACCCAGCCGTCTTGGTCCGGTCGCGGCGTGCCCACCTGGGCTGAGAAATCAAACTCGAAGGCTGGGGTCCTCTCGGCTGCGTCGTGAATGTCTTTTCCGTCCACGCGCTGACGCTTGGACTCGTGCAGATTGGCCTGACGCCGCGCGACGGTCTCGCCCGCGGCGGTATCGTCGCCTCGGGGAGGCTTTGGGACGGAGGCGTGGACTTCGAGGTAGCGTATGATGGCCTCTGAGACGTCGCCGCGAGTGGCAGCTAGGGACCTCCTCGCGGCGGCATCGCTATCGCACCCCGTGACGGCCCTGAACTCGGACACGTCCGCTTCGGTATATGACGGTGGCGGCGGCCCCTTCTTGCCGCCGCCGCGAGCCTTGGGAGGCATGGTGCGCGCCCCAGACTGGATCTCACCGAACGTCATCACGAAAATAACATCATCGTGGAATATTCTTGGACATCGTCACAACCGAGGGCGCCCTATCCGCGTCGTGTAGAGAGCATCATGAGTTTCTCGATCGCCGTCTCTCACATCTCGATCGCCCACGCCGCTCCGACTCGCGCCGTACGCCGCGAGCGTAAGCAAGCGGTCGCGTGCAGGGCGGGCAGGGATGACCGCACCCTATCCGGAACGGGGATGGGTAGGAGGGAGCTGGGCGCGGGGCTCGTGGGATTTCTCGCTATCGCGTCTCCCGCTCCCGCTCGCGCGGACGAGGACGATGGAGACTTCAAGATGGACTACAAGAACTACAACAGCGGATCGGCCGCCCCCGAGGCGGAGTCCGACCTCGTCAAACGGCTGAGGGCGAAGAGCGAGGAGAACAAGGAAAAAAACGACAAGGAGAGGTTCAACTACGACAAGCAGTACAGCGCTAACTTGGCCATCATCAAGGGCACAGGATACGTCCCGGACAACGAGAAGGACCGGGAAAGGCTCGGGATCACGCGGCCGGCTGAGTGCGACCTACCGTTCTTCAAGGATTCGCCCACGTGCAAGAAGTTCTGATCAGCGGCTGATGTAATTGATGTCAATTCTCTAACGCAACGCACCTCTGTGCCTCATCCCGCCCCTCGGAACGTACTCGCCCTCGTCGCCTCCCAGATTGGGCAAATCCACGTTCACCCCTTTCCGCCTCGCCTCCGCGTACGCCAACGCGCGCTGCCTCGGCGTGATCTGCTTATTATCCGGCGTGAGACCCAGCGACGAAGAACGATTCTCACCCGGCGAGTACACGTATTTAACCGTACCTTTGCCGCCAGACCCGTCATCCGCCGTCGGCGTCGTCCTCCGTTCACCCGGCCGAACCAGTCGCAGCTTCCCAGCTCCCGGCGGTGTCGATTTGGGTCGCGAGCTTCCTGCGACGGACGTGTTTAACACGTGCGAAGGAGGAACGTTCGGCGATGTCGTCCGGAGCGGCGCGCTCACCCGTCTCGTCCCTCCCGCCGCCGCCGGTAACTTGCTCGGGCTGCCGAGCTTATTCTCCTTCCGTTGAAAGTCCGGCGTGCCCATGGTATCCACCCACCCGCCGTCGTCGTCCCACGGGTGCTGGGACAGTAAGTCGTCGGAGGTGGAGTTGAGGTCGAGGACGTCGGCGGGAGAAACCTTCGACGCCCGGCTGAGAAGCCCGGGTACGCGGCTGGACACCGCCCCCGCCCGCGTCGCGCGGCCCTGCGGCGGCGTGCGCGGGGGTGGCGTCGGCCGGGCAGCGCGAACGCTCGCCCGCGCGGGAACGACGGGCGGCGGCGCCGGGGACCGGGTCTTCACGACGCGCGCGGGAACCCTGGCGGGGGGCGCGCGTTCGTTGAGCACCTCGACAAACTTTGACTCAGCCGCCGGGTCCAATTTTTCAACCTCCTCAACCTCGTTGTCCTCCTCCTCGTCGTACACGCCGTCCTTATCCTCCTCGTCATCGTCGTTCTCTGGGGACGCGGGCGGCCCGGGGAGCTCGTCGTCGTCGTCGAAATCTTCCGGCTTGTCGTCGAACGCCTCCGCCGCGGCTGAGATGGCGTCCGGCAGCCGAGCGCCCCGCCGCTGCGTCACCCGCCGCGGTCCCTCCATCCGCACCGTCCCAACGTCGGGTACCACGGACCGGTACGTCTTCCACTCCACCGACCCGCCGTCCATCGCCTCGTCGACCTCGTCCTCGTCCACCACGTCAATCTTAGTGCGTGGATTATTGGCGCCGGTCTTGACGCGACGACTCGCGAGGAACGATGATGACCTTTGGAGCCGGGACGTCGCCGCGACGGCCACGAAGGCGACCGCGGCTCCGATGACGACGTCGACGAGCGTCCTCGCCGTCTCCCTGACGTGCGCTTCGTCCGTGTCGTCCGGGAAGAACGTTCGCGCGCCGGCGGACGTTCGTGAGATGAGCGCGCGCCGAGCGCCCGCGCCCGTCGCGAGCGCGGCTCTGGTCCTTGACCAGATGCCCACCGCCGCGGCGTCGTAGGCGTTCGCCACGGCGGTAAGCGCGTCGTGCCACGCGTGGCGGATGGAGTCCAGCGTGGGGGCGATGTAGTCTCCCAGCGTGGGCGTCGGACACTCGCCGCTCTCCGCCAAACGCAGCGCCTGCTCCAGCTTGGCCACTTCGTCCTTTCGCTTCGACTCGAGGTTGAGCAGCCCGCGCTTGTATCGCTTAACGGTCGCGGCCAGATCGTCGCGCTCCTCGGTGAGCGACGCCAGCTTATCCTCGTGATCCCTCAGCGCCGCGGACGATGATGTCTCGAGCGCCGATATCCGGTGCTCGCACTGAGCTCTGACCACCGCGACGCCGTCCGCGGCGCCGGTCGCCGCGGCCGCGTCCCCGGCTCGTCGAAGCATGTCGACGGCGAGGACGGGCGCGGGGAAAACCGCGGCGCAGACGACCAGGATGGCCGCCAGCGCGACGGGTAAGGGAGCTCGACGCGGACCCATCTGCCCCGAAAGAGGTGAGCGACGCGTATCGGAGGATGCGGACACCCCCAGACCGCTCCTCGGCACTGTGTCGGGGCCGTCAACGGCCATTTGTTTAAATCGGGAAAACAGCCACGTTTCACACGGACGTTTTTTCAGGACGTTTTTTTCGACTCTGCGATGCACCCACCGGACACCACGCTCAGCTAATAAAGACACGCTACGAACGCGACATGAGGCTCGGATCGAACCTACCGGGCGGCGGCTTGAGGTACCAAAACGACAGCGCCAACCGCTCACGTCCCGCGCCCTCACTCACGCCCACCACCTCGTGCTCCACCTCGTCGCTGTAAAACACCACGAGCCGATCCCCCCTCGGCGCCACTACCTGCCGTCGTCCACCGTCACCCTCCGTCTCACGCGGCCACAACACGAGCGACCCGCCGTCCGCGTCGCCGTCCCAGTCCCCGTTGCAGGATGGGTAATACACGGCGGTGACACGTCGTAAGTCGGTTTTCCCGCAGTGGTCCGTGTGCGGCACGAACCCCGGCGCTCCCGGCGCGTACACCGACATCATCGCGTTGGTGACGTAGTTATCCGACGACATCAAAGCGTCGTTCGGCATCTCGGAGATGATGTGGTCGGAGAGGCAGGACCGGAACATCTGCGCGACGGCTCCCGGGGAGACGACCGCGGGAGGGCACCGACCGAGCAGACCCTCCGCGGCGCCCGGGACGTGCCCGCCCCATATCCCCGCGCCCAGACGCAACGCTTCGTCGGCGCCCTCGTCTCCCGCGAGCCAGGAAATGATGTCGCCGCGCGTGGACACGTCGCTCCGGCCCGTCTGGTCCAGCTGCCCCGCGGAGAAGAGAGGCCGGGAGTCGCCCGCGTGTCTCTCGAGCGCCGCCGACGCGGCTTCGGCCAAACGCGGTCCCAGGGCGTCGTCCACGACCGCCGCGCCGCGCGTCACGAGCCCTACCGCCGCCTCCCTCGCGGCGACGCGGATGCGGTCGGAGGCGAACAGCTCCCACGGCGTCGCCGCCTTGGGGGTGGCCAGGTTCCAGCCCGGTGAGGACCCGCCCTCCTCGCCGTTCAGAACGTTGTACATCTTGTTGTACTCGGGATCGACCCTGTCGCAGCGGAGCACGCCGAGCCTGGCGAGCTGCCCGTGCGCCGAGCGCATCGCCTGGAAAGGCACGAGCCCGTGCTCGGCGGCGATGACCCCGAGGTTGAAGATGGCCCGCAGCGCCGGCGGGTGCGCCGCGGCGAAGCCCAGCTCGTGCCCGAAGGCCATCGCGAAGAACTGGGCGCCCCAGAACCTGTGCTCCAGGCGCACCGGCGCGTCGTCCCTGAGCGCGCGCATCTTCTGGGTCAGCGCCGGATCGGTCAGGTCGTCGTGCTCCGCGAGGATCCCCCTGAGACCCACCGCGTAGTGCTCCAGCAGACGCTGTTGCTGGTCCTCCGTGATCGAGCTCATCGGGCGGGTTCCTCGATGTCGCGCGGCTACTAGAGGCGCGACGCGCGACGTCCCCGGCGCGACCTCCCGGCTGACCGAGGCGCGGACCGCGCGAGCGAAGGCATACGCGGCGGCGCGTCTCATCTCCGAACCCGAGATTGGGCGACGCCGTCGGAACCCGGTGTGTGAAGAGGCGCACTGTTGTGGAGCTAAAACGTCGGAACGTTATCGTTTTATTTCAAGTGCGAGGACGCCACGGGCTTTCGCGTGGGTCGTGCTGTAATCTAGTTCGAGGGCGGAGCCCTGGGCGGTCGCACCGGCGCGGGCGACCCCGGCAGCCCGAGCGGCGTCTCCGGGGACACCGGCCGGCCAATTGGATCACCCGGCGACGCGTCCACCGGACCGTCCAACGGAACGGCTTCAAACCCGTCTCCGCCGCCGTTCGCGTCCCTTTGTCCATACGCGTCCCCGCCGCCACCCGCGTCTCCTCCTCCGCCGCCGTTCGCGGTCCTGGACGGCGGCCGTGACCGTTCCGGCGACGCCCGCCTGCTCCCCGCGCGTGACCCGTTGATCGTGAGGTACGGACGGAGGAACCGCGCGTCGATGTCGGACATGACGCTCGCGGCGTCCGTCACCGCGGCCACCTTGCCCAGCGCCTTAGCCGCGGCTCGCACCCTGCCCCCGTAGTTGTTTGTTTCCTGGCCCCGCATAGCCTCGCCGATCTCAGCCTTGGCCGCCGCGTACCCTTCCTCGAACGTCTCCACCCTGAACTCCGGCATGAGCTCCTCGTGCGGTCCGTCGCGGGCGGCGTGGACGTCGCCCGTTAAGGCACCCGAGCCGCCCTGTCCCTCGCCTTCAGACCCCCTCTCTTTTCCTCCCCGTCTCGATCCGCGTTCGCCGTCTTCGTCGCCCAGGGTGGCCCACGCGCTGTCCGCGCCGAGGTCCCACCGCGCCGACAGGTAGTGGCACGAGCCGCCCACGAAGATGACGGTGAAGATGACGATGCACAGCGTCGCCGTGCGAATCACCTTGCCGCTAGCCTCGCCGAGGTCCCGAATCGTCGTGCTCGCCAGCGCAAAGGCGATGGCGCCCCTTAAACCGCTGACGAAGAGCATCTTCGTGTGGTTCTCCGGGACGCGTCGCGCGGGCCGGCGCTTCTCGTTCACCCACCGTATGACCGGGAACACGTTCAACGCGCGCCCGCCCGCGCACGCCACCATGGCCACCGCGACGAAGGGAACCATCGACCACTTCTCCTCCTCCAGGAACATCGCGACGCCCATGTATATGAACACGAACGTCTCCGCGAGGGTGGCGAGAACCTTGAACACAACCTTGGAGTTCGTCGCAGTCTCCGGGCTCAGGTTCGGCACCGTGTAGTGCGCCATGACCATACCGCAGAACAGGATGGCGACTATACCCGAGAGGCTCATCGACTCGGCCGCCGCGTACGCCGCGTAAGGCGCGATCATCACCAGCGCCATCTCCACGTGCGAGTACTTCTGCAGCAACGTGACGTGCCCGTCGTGCGCGCCGTGCCTGTTGAGCAGCTTGAAGAAGAGCGTGGCGCTCACCGCGAACAGCACCCCCACCGCGAGGGACCCGACGAAGATGACCAAAAAGAAACCGGCGGATTCGATCAGCGACACGAACGTGACCCCTTTGTTGTTGAAGTTGACGAGGGTCCTGTACAGCACGATGGCCACCGCGTCGTTCAGGACGGACTCGCCGAACACCAGCGAGTACAGCTCCGTGTTGACGCCCAGCTCCTGGAAGATGGCGAGCACGGTGACGGGATCCGTGGCGGAGATGAGCGCTCCGAAGACCAGCGCGTGGAGCAAAGGCAAGCCGTAGCAGATGCCCATGCCGCCGCATATCCAGACGAAGAAGCCTATCGCGAACGTGGATATCGTCGTGCCCGCGAACGCCAGGCCGCAAATCGCGCCGAAGTTGGACAGAAAGGGTTTAGTGCGCAGCGAGTATCCCCCCTCGAAGATGATGGGCGGGAGGAGGAGGAAGAAGAACACGCTCTCGTCAAAGTCCAGCCAGTCGGTGATCTCGTCGGACACCGACGACCCGCTGATCATCAGACCGACGAGCACGCCGAGCAGAATCGTGGCGCCAGCCTCGTGTATCCAGTGGATGTTCAGGTGCTTGATCCCCAGCCCGATGACGAACGCGGTGGCCAGCGTGAAGAGCTGCAGCAGGAACGCCGCGTTCTGCAGCGCAAAGGCTCGCTCCGCATCGTCGTGGTCTTCCGCCTGGGTGTCCTCGGCGATGGACATCCTTCGAGTCTTCGGCGTGGACTCGAGTGACCGGTTCCTCGCGCTGAACCCGAAACCGCTCCACTCCGAAACCCTACGACGCCCGCCGTTCACTACTGAAGCGGACACCGAGCGGACGTCGCGACCCCTAAACACTCGGCAACGCCTGTCGGCAAGAAAACGTGCCTTTTTTCAACGTCAACCCGGAAAATCGCGTTTGAGTGAGCAAACAGACATTCTCGAATTAGCAAATAGACATTCTCTGAAACTCCCTCTCGATCACTGTCTTTCCTTCCTGAGTCAGCACAATCAAAATTTCAGCGTTCTCATTCGCTCCGATCGTATCGAAAAGTGCGCTGGGTAAATCTTGGTCGGTGCGATTTGAAAAAAATATCGCGATTCAAACCGCTATTTCGAAATTTGTGTCCTATTTGCCCATACGCGCACGAAAACGTCCGAAAACGACGGTTCGATCGGGATATTTTTTTCGCGCGGCCTCTCAACTTCAAAGCGGCGGCTCATTCCGTCGTTCGACCACTCGCGACGGCACCTCAACCCGTCGTCGACGTTTGCGGAGTCACACACTTCGCGAAGTATCCCTCGCACTCGTACAAGAGCTCGAGGCCCACCCCTTTTCGCTCCGCGTAAGGCGCGGCGATGGCGGCTACCGCGATGGGCGGAGCCAGTGTCGTGGGGGCGCCGAAGTTCTATGCCGCGGGATCCAGGACCGCGCGCGGCGCCTCCGCGCTGCGCGCCTCTGTCCGCCCCGTCGCGGCGAGGCGTTCCATCGCGACCGTTACCCGCGCGCAGGGCGGCCAGACCGCCGAAGGTACGAACCCCGCGAGGCGTGAACCCCCGCCCCGACGGCTGACCCGCGCCCCGAGAACCGATCTCCCCCATCTTTTCGTTTTTTCCCGTACGGCCCTTTTCTGACCCACGATCCCCCGAACCCCTTTCCACAGGCGATCGTATCGCCGACGTCTCCCAGATCGTCGTCCCCGAGGAGCTCATCGGCATCCGCGCGTACGTGCGCTGGGAGGAAGCCGGCATGCCCGAGGACACGCCCCCCGAGTGGCAAGCCGCCGAGTACGCCAAGGCCCGACTGGATCTCCAGCTCGAGGTTCTCAACGGCGTCAGCCTCAACGACATCCGCCGCAAATACAACCAGGACACCGTGGAGGGCGACGACGAGCCCATGAACGTGGGCGACGCCAACGTCATGCTCGACGACGCCGCGGAGAAGTTCAGCGACGGGGTCACGTCCACCGTCACGTCCAACGTCGTGCCCATGGAGACGAGACCCACGCCCCTCGAGGACTTCGCGCCCACGATTGACATCCCCGGGACATCCGAGTCGCCTGCAAAGGCCAAGCCGCCGCCCGCAAAGGAGAAGGAGATCGAGCCCGAGGAGTGGATCGAGCCCCCGCCCGAGCAGGTTGGCGAGTTCCACTCGGACGCCTTCGCGCATCGCGACTTACGAGCGCTCGTCGCTCGCGGACCCGGCGGCGACGAGGTGGAGCAGCCGACGTACAGCGCCAAGACGTTCATGTCGCGGTGGGCCAGCTTCGACGCCCCGGACACGCTCGTGAACCAGCGTCTGTACAAGCTCGGGGATGATTCCGAGATGCTGGTGCAGATGTACCAGAACGTGGTGGAGGATGAGTCGGCGTCGAGCGGCCCGCGCAAACGGGTGGTGAGCCGCAGCGTGGTCATCACCACCGACGTGCTGGACGACGTGGTGCTTCACTGGGGCGTCGCCAAGGACGAGCCCGGGGAGTGGATCTTACCCGAGGCGTCCGTGTGGCCCGCCATGACGGAGGTTGTGAGCGACATGAGCGTCGAGACCATGTTTGTCTCTGGCCAAGGGTGCCTCCCCGCCGAGGCTTTCGACGCCGAGGACGAGATCGAGGATGATCTCTGCTACCCGATCCAGCAGCTCTCCATCGAGCTCCCGGGTGAGGGTGCGGACGAGCTCATGGGTCTGCAGTTTGTCGTCAGGAACGCGGACGGCGACGTCTGGTTCAGGGATGAGAAGAACGGCAACTCCAACTTTCACGCCAACTACGCGACCACCCAGCACTCCAAGGCTGCCGATGAGCTCCTCGAGACCATCATCCGATCAGAAGCTGGCAACGGCTGGTGGACCCTGATGCACCGCTTCAACCTCGCGTCCACCATGCTCGAGCAGAAGTGCGCGCCGGGCGCCTCGGAGAAGTCAATCGCCAAGGCTGTCGCCGCGGCTGCTAAGATTTACGTCTGGCTCAGGTACTCGTCCAACCGCAAGCTCACGTGGCAGCGCAACTACAACGTCAAGCCCCGCGAGCTGTCCTCCGCGCAGTCCAAGCTCACCAGGGTCATCGCCAAGCTCTTCTGCGACGCGCCCCATCTGAGGGACGTGACCAGGCTGATGCTCGGCACCGTCGGCAAGGGTGGCGAGGGCGGCCAGGGTCAGCAGATTCGCGACGAGATTCTCAACATCATGCACCGCAACAACATCAAGGAGATGAAGGGTATCTGGATGGAGGAGTGGCACCAGAAGCTCCACAACAACACCACCCCGGATGACATCGTCATCTGCGAGGCTTACCTCGCCTTCCTCAAGTCCGACATGGACATCTCCGAGTACTGGCGCGTTCTCACCGAGGGCGGCATCGACCGCGCTCGCCTCGAGTCCTACGAACGCCCCATCAAGCAGGAGCCCACCCCGCGTCCCGGCCAGAAGGTTGCCCTCATCAAGGATTTCCAAAACTACCTGAAGATTCTCAAGTCGGTTCACTCCGGCGCGGACCTCATCGAGTGCATCAAGACGGCCAACAAGGGTCTCGGCGGCGTCAGCGCCGCGCTCAACTACGCGAGGGTCGCCCAGAACGGCGGCGGCGACGCCATCCAGCTCCTCTCCGCGTGCGTCGACGCCAGGCACGAGCTCCGCGGCGCCGGCCTCGCCAACCCCACCGACCAGGAGTGGACCCGCGAGCTCCTCTACCTCGACCTCTCCCTCGACGACGTCGCCAGGCGCGCCGTCGAGCGCGCCGGCGAGGCCAACTACGGCATCGAGGACCAGATGAAGCTCTCCGGTCTCGTCATGGAGAACCTCGCGCTCTCCCTCCCAACCTCGAACGAGGACATCGTCCTCGCGCTCATCGAGTGGCGCAGGGTTGAGGAGGCTAGGCGCGACGGCGACGCTCAGTGGGCTCTCCGCGCCAAGGCTGTGGTGGACCGCGTGCGACTCGCCGTGGCGCTCCACGCCGACGACGTCGCGGCGAAGATGCAGCCCGCGGCGACTGAGATTGGCGTCGCGTGCGGCATCGAGCACTGGGCGGTGGACCTCTTCGCCGAGGAGGTGATTCGCGGCGGCCCCGCGTTTGCACTGTCGCTGGTGCTCTCCCGCCTCGACCCGCTGCTCCGCGCGGAGGCTGACATGGGCGCGTGGCAGATCATCTCGCCCGTCCCCGCCGTCGGCTACGTCAAGCACGTGCACTCGCTCAGGGAGGTTATGAACGAGAAGTTCACCAAGCCCACCGTGCTGGTGGCGAGCAAGGTTGGCGGCGACGAGGAGATCCCCGCGGGCGCCGTCGCCGTGCTCACCACCTGCTCCGTCGACGTCCTCTCCCACTCGGCGGTTCGCGCCAGGAACATGAACGTGCTCTTCGCCACCTGCTACGACGAGGACGTGCTGAACGGCCTCGCCGAGCTCGACGGCGAGGCGGTGTCCGCCTCCGTCGCGGGTGGCGACGACGTGGTGTGGGACATCGTGGACGCCTCCGCGGTGGCCGTGGGCACCGGCGCCGGCAGCTCGACATCCAACGTCCCCAAGGGGCTCAAGCTCGCCAAGATTCCGTTCTGCGGCGCGTTCACCGTCCCTCTCGACGAGTTCAAGAAGGGTGTCGTGGGCGCCAAGGCTATCAACACCCTCGCGCTCAACGAGAGCCTCGGCGGCGGGGTGATCCCGTCCTGGATCAACCTCCCCAAGTCCATGGTCATCCCCTTCGGTACCATGGAGCACATCCTCGACGACGCGATCAACGCGGACGTCAAAACTGACCTCGCGTCTCTCGTCGCGGCGATCGACGATTCCTCCGAAACGGCGCTCGAGCGGTCCCTCTCTGCGTGCCGCGTTTGCGTAAAGCGCATCGCGGCGCCCGCGGGTATGCTCGACGAGATCCAGGCTGCGATGGTTGACGCGGGTATCCCGCCGCCCGAGGATGAAGACCGCTGGGACATGGCGTGGAGCGCGCTCACCGACGTGTGGGCGTCCAAGTGGAACGATCGCGCGTTTGTGTCCCTGCGCAACGTCGGCATCGACCACGCCGACCTTCGCATGAGCGTCTTGGTGCAGCCCGTCGTGGATGCGGATTACGCGTTTGTCATCCACACCGTCAACCCATCCTCCAAGGATAAGGCTGACGAGCTCTACGCCGAGGTCGTGATGGGTCTGGGCGAGGCGCTCGTGGGCAACTACCCCGGCCGCGCTCTCTCCTTTTCGATTAAAAAGACCAAGGGCCAGACGCCCAAGGTTATCGGCTTCCCCAGCAAGAGCGTGATGCTCAAGATCCCACGGCAGACTCTCATCTTCAGGTCCGACTCCAACGGCGAGGACCTCGAGGGCTACGCCGGCGCGGGTCTGTACGAGTCGGTACCGATGGACGAGGAGGAGACGATCCACGCGGATTACGCCACCGACCCGTTGGTCTGGGACGAGGGCTTCAGGACCGAGCTCCTGTCCAAGATTGCCGAGGCTGGCGTGGCGATCGAGGCGGCGCTGGACGGTGTGCCGCAGGACATCGAGGGTGTCGTCAAGGATGGGGAGATTTACGTGGTGCAGACCCGGCCGCAGGTGTGAGTGAAATTTTCTCCCTACTATCATAATTATTCGTGTTTGAATCGCTCGCCCATACGGGGCGGGCTCGCCGCCAACCTGTCTGTTATAACCGTAAGTAATATCAACGTTAGAATCACAACGACTACGCTTCCTCCGCGATCTCCTCAGCCTGCATCATCACCTCCTCCAGCCGTTCCCACTCGGCGTAGTACAGAGCCGCCTTCTCCGTCTTTGCGTCCTTCTCAACCTGAATCTCCTGAGCCGCCGCCACGTCGGAGCCGCACTCCATCAACCGCGCGTCGATGGCCGCGATGTCGTCGTCCAGCACCGCCAACGCGCGCTCGATCTTATCGATCGTCTTCGGCGCGTTCCTCGCCTCCCGCAGCACCTTCTCCCGCGCCGCCTTGGCCTCCTTGGCCGCCGCCTCGGCAGCCGCGATTTCCTCCTGCGACATTTGCGGTTGATTTCCCTTGGCGCCGCTCTCCGCCGGCTTCCTCGGCTTGGCCACCGCGCCCGCCACCCCGCCCGTGGCCACCGCATTTGGAGAGAAGTCCTTCTTGGACAGCGTCCCACCCGTGACCATCCTCGTCTTCATGGACCCGTTCTCGACCCGCGCCACGAACGTCGGCTCGAGGGCGTCCGCGAACGTCTCGTTGTGGGTGACGGCGACGACGGCGCCTTGCCATCCCCGCAGCGCTCCGGTGAGGGCGTCGATCGCCGCGGTGTCCAGGTGGTTGGACGCCTCGTCCAGGAGGAGGACGTTGACCGGGCGCAGCACGAACGCGGCGAGGGCGACTCGCGCCTTTTCGCCGCCGCTGAGGTCCCCGATCCTTCGTTCCTTCGCGGCGCCGCCCGAGAGACCGAGCGCGCCGAGCACGCTTCGAGCGGTGAGCTCCGTGACTGTCGGATCCGCGGCTCTGGCCACCGTCAACACGTGCGCCAGCGGCGTCGCGTCGATTGGGAGCTCCTGCGCGAGGTCCTGCGAGAAGTAACCCACGCGCGTGCCCTCGCCGTGCGCCAGCGTGCCACCCTGCAGCCGAAGGTTACCGCCGAGCGTTCGAAGCAGCGTGGACTTGCCCGCGCCGTTGGGCCCGACGATGAGCCAGCGATCGCCGCGGCTCACCTTGATCGCAGCGTTCGTGATGAGCGGCTCGAGCCCCGTGCCGTACCCGACCACCGCTTTGTCCAGGATGAGAGCCTCCTTGGCGCCGTCGGGCGGGTCGGGGAGACGGAACGTGACGCGCTTGGCGTCCCCGGGGCCCGACCCGAGTTCTTTCCCTCCCCCCGTAGCCTCTTCCAGCTCCTCCAAATTTTCTAGGACACCCTGGAGCTGTTTCGCCTTGCTCTTCGCAGCCTTCGCGGTGGACGCTCGAGCGCTGTTCTTGGCGACGAACTGCTCCAGCTTCGCCGCTTTGGCCGCCTCCTTCGACGCGGCTCTCGCGGCGACTTCTCGGTTTTTTTTCCTCTCCTCGAGAAACTTTTGATAGTTGCCGCTGTACCCGTGGAGCCTCGACCCGCGAACCTCCACGAGCCTGTCCACGCCCCGGTCTAAGAGCGCCTCGTCGTGCGACACGAGCAGCACCGTCCCGGTGTACGCCCTGAGCCACCCCGCGAGCCACTCCTTGGCCTGCGCGTCCAGGTGGTTCGTCGGTTCGTCCAGGAGGAGGAAGCCGCCGGTGATGCCCGAATTTTGCGAGTCACCCGCCGGGGACAGGAGAAGCCTGGCGAGTGCGACGCGCATCTGCCACCCGCCGCTGAGCGCCGCGCACGGCCTGTCCCACGCCTCTTTCGCGAACCCGAGGCCGGTGAGTACGTCCGATACCCGTCTCTCCACCGTGTTGCCTCCCACGGCTTCGAACGCGTCGTTGGCGGCGACGAGCGTCGCCGCGGCGTTCGGGTCACCCTTCTCCATCGCGTCTTCCGCCGCTCGCACGGCATCCTGCGCCGCCTTGACGTGTGTCATGCGGCTGCGGGCCTCCTCGGCGACGGTGAGCTTGGATCCGCTCACCGCGGTCTGCTCGAGGTAACCCACGTCGGCTCGTTGTGCCACCCGTAGTTCGCCCGCGTCGTGGCTGCGGATCCCCGAGACGCACCTGAGCAAGGTGGACTTGCCGCACCCGTTCGCGCCCACCAAGCCCACCGTCTCGCCGGGCTCGACCCGCAGGTTGGCGTTGACGAGCAAATCCCGGTCGCCGACGGTGACGCGGACGTCGGTGAGCGTCATCATCGCGCCCGCGGTGTCCCCCCTGGGCACCTCGGCGCACACGAGCCGAGACGAGCACGCGGTCTCGGCGGTGGACGATGACGATGACGCACGGCACCTTATCGACGCTTTCGGCGACGGGGAACCCGCGCGCGGCGCGGTCCTCGATCGAACCCGCGCGCTCGGGGCCGGCCGAGCGACATGCCCGATGGCGCGATACGCCGGTGACGTCGCGACGGAAGCCATGACGGATCACGCGCTGCTCGCAGTGCGCCAGAGTCGCGGCGCCCCAGGGGGCTAACCTCGGAACGCGGCGACGTGTGAGTCAGAGCTGCAGAGGGTTTCCAAAATTTCCAAAGAGGGTTTTGGAAACTTCCATTTTGATCCCGAACCAAGAATACGTTAACGCGAAGAACAGAGCCACGGGCGCTGGCACGCCACCGTCGCGTCTCCGGGGAGGAACTGGACTCGCCCACGAGACTCGGCTAGCTCATCGAGCGAGTCTCGCGGCGTAGCGACCGGCGTGGGGCCCGGGGATCATCGCCGAAGGGGACCTTCGTCTGATAGGTCTGACACGAAATTAACCCCACGCGCAAGTGAGGCTCGAAAGAGATGGCCGGCCTGTGGAGGGACCCGTGCTTCGACCCTTCGGATCTGTCGTCCAAGCGTGAGTGGACGCAGATCGGTGACGGCAGCTTCGGGAACGTGTACAAGGCGTCGCTGCTCGGCACGAACGTCGCGGTGAAGGAAATCGGAAAGTGAGTGCCGTCGTCGCCGCCCTCCCGCGACCCCGCCCGCGAGCCCCGAAATCATAACCCCTACTTTAATCCCACCCTCCTCCCCGCGCCCCGTTGACCGGTCCCCGTCCACTTAAACCGAACCCCACAGCCTGAAACCCGACCGCGTGGCCGGACTTAAGCGCGATATGTTCTACCTCAGACGGTTTCCCCACCCGAACATCGTCACCGTGTTCGGAGGGTACGAAGAAGACGGCAAGCTGTACATGGTGATGGAGTACATGGCCCACTCACTTCGCTCCCGGAGCGTGGTGAACAGGGTGGACGTCGTCCGGGTGCTGAGCGACGTGGCGCGGGCGCTGGTGAGGCTGCACGCGGCGGGCCACGTGCACAGGGACGTCAAGGCGAGGAACGTGTTGATAACTCGCGGGTACGAGACGGCCAAGCTCTGCGACTTTGGCCTGGCGAGGACAATGCCGGATGAGTCGAGGGACGACGTGAACCCCGAGCTCACGCCGCGGATAGGACCGCCGAAGTATCGCGCCCCGGAGGTTGTCAAGCGACGCGACTACGGTACCAGCTCTGACATGTACGGCTTCGGGATCATGTGCCAGCAGCTGGTGAAGGAGCTCAAGAAGAAGCGGCGCCGCGCGATTGGCGAGGAGGAGGTGGAGTTCATCCTGAACATCGCGTCCGAGTGCCTGCGAAAGGACCCGGGGACCCGGCCCACCGCGGGGGAGTGCCTCAAGCGGCTCCTCGAGTACCGCGGCAAGTCTCTACAGCTGTGCAGCAGGGAGACGGCGAAGAAGCGAGTCGGGTACTGGATCGACGCGCCCATGGACGTGGGCACGTTTAAGCACGCGGGCAAAGAACCGACCGTGTCCAGCGACCCGTCATCGTCGGACACGCCCAGCGACGACGCGAACGGGGGCGGCGGGGAGGACAGTGACGTGCTACGGGTTCGGGAAGGTGGGACGGAGCACGGAGACGAGGAGGATGAGGTCACGGGCGGCGGTGCTCACAAGCGGCGCAGAGTCGACGACGACGGCGGTGATTCCGTGAGGGCCCCGCATCGGGAAAAGTCTCCTCGGGAGCGTTCGCGGGACCGGAACGACGGCGGCGGAGACGCGTGATGAGTTGCGAGTTGTTTGTTTCTTAAAGGGTGTCGTCGGTCGGGAAGGTCCCGCCCCTTTAGTTCGCCTTTAGCTCGCGTCGGTGATGAAGTGACGAGAGATGAAGTGACGGCGAGAACACAAATCCAATCGAATACGAAGGTACAATATTACAAAGACCCGGGTCATCCGGCCCCGATCGACGACGCGGTTACTTCTTCTTCTTGTTAGCCTCCTCCGCAGCCTCGCGCATGCCGGCGCGCAGGGTTCCGATCTCGGACCTGAGGGACTTGATCTCCGCGGTGAGCGCGTCCATGTCCGCGGGCAGGGGCTTGCCGTCGGCCTCGGCCATGGCTGCCGCCGCAGCAGCGGGAAGGGCCGCGTCCACCTTAGCCATGTCAACCTTGACATCCTCCTTGTGGTCATGCGCCGCCTCGGCGTGCGAATGGTACTTGTGGTGGAAGTAGTGCTCCATGCCGAAGGCCATGACGAACACGCCAGCCTGTCGCGTGAAGAAGCGGGTCGCCGAGCGTCAGCGAGGGACGAAAACCAAATTAACCGTGGGAGTTCAGGTGGGAGTTCATCGGGGCGATTTCGCGCGCGGGTTCGGGGCGGGCGACGCACCATGACGTGCTTGAGCGGGGCCAGGCTCCCGGTCTGGATGAAAGCGCGGCGGTAGGCTTCCATGGTGCCGACTGTCAAGCTCACTCGGCGCGGCTGACACTGGCGACGGAGGATAGCTGAGGTTTGCCCTAATAATAAGTGACTCGTCAGCGCGCGTGGCGCTTCCGGTTTGAGGCCCGCTTGAGAGGCAACTGCCATCGCACCCAACGTCACACACGTTGGTCCGCATCCGAGGGCGCAGACGCGACTCGGCGACCACCGGCTCGAAGACCGATCGAGCGGTGACCGGCTCGGCAGCGGAGAGGAGGAGACACAGGCGCGGAGTCCACCGACGATGACGTCCGCTCTCGCGAGCCAGCTGCAGGTGGTCGCGGCGGGGCGCCCACAGGAGGAGCGGCTGCGGGGCAAGGCGTCGCTGCTGTACGACATACGGGATGCCGGCGACATCGACCTGCAGACGATCTACTCGGTTGGCCTTCAAGGTACGCGCGGATCGCATCCGACCCGCACCCGGCCCAGCGCGTCACCCCGCACCGCGACGCGAGACGCACCAAACATCCACCCCCGAAACCGCCGCCGCCGCCCACTTTTCGAGGGATTGCGCTTTTCGCGTCCCGCCGCCGTGGGCCGCGAGTATCCAACCCACGAACCGCCGTTTCGATGCGGGACCCGCCGCTGACGCGTTCCCACCACTCCCACCTACCAGGATTCAACGAGCTGACGCGCCTCGACGGCCGGTTCGAGCAGTACAGCAAGTCGCTGTTCAGTCGCGCGGCGAGCGAGGAGAACCGCGAGCTGTTGGACAAGGAGGCGAACAAGAAACTGGATCAACAGATCGAGTCGTACCTGCGTCTGCTGAGCGGGTTCTACCTCAACCCGGCGGCGACGAAGACGCTCGAGTACCTCATCAGGCGGTATAAGATCCACGTGCACAACGTCGACGCGGCGGTGACGTGCGCGCTGCCCTACCACAGCACCCCCGAGTTCGTCAAGCTCGTCCAGCTGTGCGTGCTGGAGAACACCTTCTTCTACTTCCTCAAAGGGGTGAAGGAGACGGGCGCGGCGCCGCCGAGGGATCGGCTCGTGCAGCGATGTTTGAGGGACATGGCGTTCTTTTCGTTCGTCGCCGACACCGCCGCCACCGCGGCTTCGCAGAAGGTACGCACTCCTAACCCGATACCGGTACCAAACGGAACCCGATTCACGATTTGACACCGACCCGACTCGACGTCCACCGCATTTTCTTCCGTCTGATGCGGCTGCCATTCGTGGCTCACACCACGCCGCGACAGACTAGCCTCGCGGTGGGAGATGACGATACACACGATGAGATAGCCTGTCGGCGCTCCACCGCCTCCGCTCGCAACGTACTGCGCGAATAGCAATGGCTGGAGTCGTCTCGAGTGCTCTCTCTCATTTTTCCCCGGAACTTTTCACCCGGCTCTTCTTCTCTTTGTGCCTTGTTCCCGGTACGATGTGTCTTCTTCTCACGTACACACCGCTGACGTCGACGATGACTCCGATCCCAAACCCACGCAGGGCGTTCCCGGTTCCGCGTCGGCGTTCTACGCCGTGTTACTCTGCGAGACTCTCTGCGAGATGAAAAGGGTGGAGGCCTCCGCCGTCCCGCGGCTGCTCCCTTACCTCGAGGCTGGCCTCGCGCCCGCCGCGAGCGCGGAGCAATACGCGGGCGCTCTCATGGTCGCGTGCCAGCTCAGCATGGGCGCTAATATGGCGATGCCCCTGACGGAGGCTGTGTTGGAGGGTGTGGCGAAGGGTGCGAGGGCGCCCCTTCACGCGCAGGCGCTTCAGGCGCTCCTCGTCATCTGCGGGTCCCAGATGGTCCGCGAGCTGCCGTCGAGGGCGTTCAAGCACCTCGTCAAGATGCCGGATCTCCCATCCAGGGTGGCGGACATGTGCGAGAAGTACGAGTCGGATTCGTTCATCGTTCCGCTCGTCAAGGCGTTGGCGCAGTCCGCGACGCAGCACGCCAATTACGAACGCGTGTTGGGGGGAATCGTCGACGAGGTCAAGCTGTCGGAGCTGGCGGTCAGGGCGCTCGTCGGCGAGCTCGTGACGCTCGGCTCGGGTAGCGGCGCGGACTCCGCGGCGGCGACGCCCGCGGGCGCGGAGCACGGCCGCGAGGTTGCCGCGAGGTCGATCCGGCTGGTCGACTTGAAGCATCCCACGGCGTGCTCCTCCGCGGTGGACTCGCTCCTCCACAACTTTTCCAAACCCACTGGGTCAAAGGATGGCGATGCGGGAACTGACGAGGAGAAAAAGGCGGCGACCTTGTTTCTGCGGGAGGCGCTCGCGGGGTCCGCGGCGGGTCCGCTCCCCGGGCACGCCGCGTCCCTCGGAGCTGCTCTGGACCATCCCACGGCTGGCTTGAGAGAGGCGGCGCTCCGGGAACTTCGCAACAGCGGCGCCGCGTCCAAGGTTATGTCCGGCGGCGCCCGGAAGTCGTCCAACGCGCCCCCCGCGCCCGGCGTCATATCCGGCGCCTTGCTCCGGAGGGTCACGGACGACGTGCCGAGGGTGGCGTCGCTCGCCGCGGCGCTCCCGGGGCTCAGAATCGCCGTTGGTGATGACGAGGCGCTATTCGCCGCCGCCGTCGAGCGCCTTCGCGTCGCATCCGCGCAGTTCGTCGGTAAAAATGAAACCGCCGAGCTGGAGCGCGGGGTGGCCAAGAAGCTGGTGAAGCTCGCGTGCGGGACCCTATCGCTGCCGTTCCCGCGGGCGTCCCAGGATGGAACGAACGCGGACGCCGCGCGGGAAGAGTCCGATTCCGAGGCTGAGGAATCCGACTCGGAGGCGGATCCGGTGGTCGCGCCCGCGGCGGTCGAGGACCGCGGCGCGCTCGGCAACCTCGCCGGCCGTGCCGCCGGTCTCGCCCTCGGACACATGGTATTCTCCCCCGCGACGCGAGCCGTGGCGCGCGCCACCATCGCGGCGGCTAAGCGGAACCTCCACCCGTCGCTCGCCGAGCTCAGGACGAACGCCTTCGACGAGGCTCTCGCTCGCGCGCAGGACGCGCCAGAGCCGCCCGCGAAAGGAAAGAAGGGTAAAAAGGCGGAGACGTCCAAGGGCGATACGGACTCCGCCGCGCTCAAGGAGGCGCGCGCGAGGAGCGACGCGGCTGCCAACGCGGTGGTACTGAGCGCCGTCGCGAAGGGCGTCGCCGGCGGCGTGAAGGTTTGGGGCGAGGGTGAGCTCACGCTGTGGGCGCTCGAGGCGTGGCGGGACGGATCTTCCGGCGCCCGTGCGAACCTTCTGCTCGTGATGCGCGAGGCTGTGGAGCTGGACGCGGACGGTAGCGTGCGTCAGGCGCTGTGGGCGGTTCTCAGGGACAGCTGGCGCGAGGAGGGCGGCGCGGCTGACTTTTCAGACGCGGGCGCCTCGGATGAGAACCTCGACGTCCCAATCACCGCGGACGTCGTCCGCGCGATCGCCCGCAACAACCCACGCGTCACCCCGCCGCTCGCACGCTCCGCGCTGCATCGGCTGATGCAGACGATGAACGGCGTGAAGAACGGCAAGAAGATCGTGGGCGTGCCCGCGTCGGACGCCTCCGCCGGCGTCGTTCACGAAGCTTTCGCCAAGATGTCAATCGCCGACGGCGCGGGGGGTAAAGGCCGGTTCGCCGCATCCTTCGACGCCCTCCTCGGCGCGGTGGAGCGCGGCGGCGGCTCCCCCGTCGGGTTCCTCGCCACCCGCGCCGCGAGCGACCCGTCCGTCGATTCCACCGAGGTGCCGCAGACGGCGCTCGAGCTCCTCGCCACCCGCGGCGCCGACAAGTTGGCCAACGGCGTCGGCGTCCTCGCGGTGCTCACCGTCGCGTGCACCGCCTCGGAGCCCACGGTCCGTTCCGCGGCTGCGAACGCGATTCGCGCGCTCGCACCGAGCGGGACGAAGGGCACGGGCGCCGTGTGGAAGTCGTTGAAGAACGCGGCGAATGACGTGGGCAGCGTGACCAAGAGCGTGGACGCCTCCGCCGCGCTCTGCGACGCCCTCGCCGCCGGCGTCGCCGCCGCGGGGTCCAAGGATGAATCCGACGCCGCGCTGCGCGAGATCCTCGCGCCCCTCGCGTCACTCGGTATCTCCGACGATGTATCTCACACGACGGGTGACGAGCCGAGGCTAGGCGCGTACGGCGGTCGCAGGCTCGTAGCCGCGCTCAAGGATGCCGGGAGCGACGCCGGGAAAGCCGACGCCCTAGCGCCGGCGCTGCGGTGGTGCCTCGCCGCGTCCGCCTCGTCCATCGACGCCGCGGAGCTCGCGGTGGAGATCCTGGAGACGTTCACCGTCGAGTACGCGGTCAAGTTGAAAGGTGGAGGTCTCGCCGAGAGCTGGAAGGTGTTTACGTCCGCGCTCGTGGCTCCGTCGCCGGCGCCCGCGCGAGTCGCTGCGATTTGCCGAGCGACGCCGGATTTCGTCGACGCGTTACCCGCGGACAAGAGGATCGAGATTCTTCGCGTGTTGTTCACCGCCGTGGGTGCCGACAACGACGCGGGCGCCCGGGCCGCGGCGAGGGACGCGATCGATGCGGTGAAGCTACACGCGAACGACGTGGTGCACATGGTTCGCGCGGCGGCGGCGGCGGCGGAAAAATCGGCGTCTCCGTCCAAACGTGTAAAGGGTTCGTCCGCGGGTGCCGTGAACGACGATGTGGACTTGGATGCGATCCCGGCGGCCATCGCGGCGCTCGAGGTGGTTGGGTGGAAGTCACCGGGCGACGTCGAGTCCCGCGCGGACCTCGCGGGTCCGTGCCAGGAGCTGCTCGTTTCCCTCCTGGACGCGTCGATCGCCGCGCGGGAGGCGTCGTCTGGCGGCCGAGGCGAAGAGGACGAGGACGACGTCGCGCCATCCCCGTCGGGCGGCGCGGCGAGCGGCTACTCGCAGGCTGTCGTGTTGTCCACGCTGGACATGCTCGCGCGCCATGCGCTCGGCCCGGACTCCGCGCCGTTCAACAAGAGCCAAGGCAAGAAGAAGGGTGCCGAGTCGAGTAACTCGGGTTCAACCTTCGACGTGGGACTCGTCGTCAGAGCCGTGACCGAGGCGGAGGCTGGCCCCGCTCGTGAAGCCGCGCTCGCGCTCCTCGCCGCCGTCGCCAAGAACGACGCGAGGGGCGTGATGGACCACGTGCTCGAGGTGAGCGCCGCGCTGGCGCACAGGGCGTCCAACGCGAGCGACGATCCCACCGCGCAGAGGGCGCTCGAGCAGGCGCTCGAAGCAGTCGTCCCCGCGTGGATCGAAGGGGGCTTCGGGGTGTCCGCCGCCGCCGAGCAGGTGGTCAACGCGCTCCCGAACGCGCCCGAGCATAGGCGCGCGCCGCTGTGCCTCGCGTTGCTTCGCGCGTGCCCCGAGGGTGAGGGCCTTCCCGTGGTGCTGCTCCTGCTGCTCGGTCAACTCAAAAAGTTGGAAGAGGCGGCGTCGGCTTCGGCGGCGAAGCGGGCCAAGAAGGCTGCCAAGGCTGCGGAGAAGGCTGGCGGTCGCATCGCCGCGGCCATCGCCGATTTCGAGGAGGATAACACATTCGCCGAGTCCGCGGCGTGGGTGCTGGATCTCGCGGGCATGTTACTGTCGCGTGAGACCGCATCCGGCGCCGTGGATGCCCTCGTGGCGACCATGAAGGTTCGAATTTCCCCCCGGCATTTTTCGCCCGGTTATTTTCCAGGTTTTGGTTTCGCCCCCGCCGCGGGGCTCGTCTCGCTGATGATACATTCCTAATCTTGTGTCAGGATTCTGACGCGCTCCTTTTTGTTGAGCGCCGTGTTGAGACAACAAGCTCTGCTGCTTTCCTACTGAGAGACGAGCCCGCGGGTTTTATCGCCCCGACCCGACACCCCGGTCCACCCGCTCTCCCACAAACCGCTGACTCGATTCAATATCCAATCGCACCCGTGTCACAGGGCGCCGTGGACGAAGGCGGCAGGATCGTCTGGCTCTCCGCCGAGGTCACCGCCAAGCACCTCTCCTCGCGTGCGTTCCTCCAGGCTGCGCGTCGCGAGACCGCCGCCGCCGTCGCCTCCGTCGAGGAGAACGCGGATGGCGCGGATGAGGAGGACGTCATCGCCGAGGCGGAGGCTGCCGCGGCGGTCATCGCCGCTCGGCTCCAGGAGGGATACGCCGACCTCGCCGAGTGCGCCCTGCTCCTCCTCCAGGCGGGAACCACCGCCGCCGCCGACGAATCCCCCAAGGCTAAGGCCAAGGGGAAGACGTCTGGCAAAAGCGCGGGTGGGCTTCAGCCCGGGGATACAAAGTCCGCGGCGAGGATGGAGCGGGGAGGGAGGCTGGTCCTGTCCGCGCTCGACGGTCTCCTCGCGCCTGGCCCTTACCTACGAGCGCTCGCGCCCTTACTCGAGCACGAGGACCAACGCGTGCGTCGCAAGGCGCTCCGTCTCATCGCGCACAGGCTCCACGCCGCCGCCGCCGCCGACGCGTCGAGTGCGAACAAGTACGAGAAACGAAAGGGTGAAAAGTCGAGGGACGCGCGGAGCAGGGCACGAGCCAAGGACCGCAAGTGGAAGGGTGCCAAGAAGGGTGCCAGGTCGACGGAGGACGAAGACGCGGAGGCGGAGGAGATGGAGGAGGAGCGCGCCGAGGAGGTGGAAGCGGGAGTGGCGCTGATTGAGAAACTAGCCGAGCTGGCGGGCGCGGGTGCCAACGCGACGCGGTCCGCCGCGCTCGCCGCGCTCGACGCCGCCGCGTCCAGGTTCTCCGGCGTCGCGAATGCGCACAAGCCGATCATCGACGCGGCACCCGCCGCGGTGGAATCGCTCGCGTGCTCCTCCCGCGCCGTCGTCGCGGCGGCCGCGGGGTGCGTCGCCGCCATCATCAAGTCGCAGGGTGTCCGATCCGTCGGTATCCTCCCCGCCGCCGTGCCCAAGCTCCTCGAGACGGCCAACGCGGCGGCGGTGTCGCTCGCGGATGCCAAAACCGCCGCCGCGAAAGCCGCCGCCGAGCTCGCGGAGACGGAGGATGAAG
>Ga0209631_10001799_pt1 | contig 26640 bp, 46 predicted proteins | sample COG_08_FD_184752 | JGI IMG/M metagenome (GOLD analysis project Ga0209631, IMG submission 184752) | Pelagic Microbial community sample from North Sea - COGITO 998_met_08 (SPAdes) (version 2) | ecosystem: Environmental > Aquatic > Marine > Neritic zone/Coastal water | place: Helgoland, sampling... | reverse complement strand
TTTGATGCTGCAATGAAGAAATTTAATATTAGTTCTCCATCTGAGTTGAAAACAGATGCATTGAAAAAGAAATTTTTTGACTACGTTGATGCCAACTACAAGGCAAAAAATGAAATGTTTGAACCTCTTCAGGAGATGGATATGAAGACTGCGATGAAAAAGATTATGGGAATTGACGTTAAAACTTCAACAACTGGTGCATCTGGATTTCAGAAGACAATGTATCATGTTAGCGATGACATGCATGTAACATTCAATGATAAGAGTAATCTTGGTGATGTTTATTATAAAGGAAAGAATGTTGATTCTTTCCGAGGTGTTGGTACTCCAGACATGGAAAAGGTTATTAAAAAGCATATGAAAAAACATGGAGTCAAAACTGAAGAATCTGGACAAAAAACCATGACAGGCAAACCATGGTCTCAGATAAGAGTTGAAAACAAATAAATATAACCAAAGTATACATTTCTTAAGGAGAAATTACAATGGCACTATGGGGAACAACAGCAAATGTCGACGAGGCAAAGCCTAAATGGTTGACTGCTGAACAAAAGAAAAATGTGTATGCAACTGATCGTGGTTGGGTACAATTGGATGGAAAGGGGTTGGAAGAAGTAATTGTGGCAATCGGTGGATTAGCTGGTGGAACCAGTGCAGCTGCTGGACTTGGTATAGCAACTGCTGATTATGTAAATTTTGTAAATACTTCTTATAGTGAGGCTGGACAAGGTGATCTAGATGTTGTGGTAACATTTAATGAAAGAGTTACAGTAACAGGTTCTCCTCAAATTACAATTACAAATTCGACAACAAGTGCTACATATACAGCAACATATTTGTCCACTTCCAGAAATAAATTAACATTTAGAGTTTCAAATCCCGCAGCAGTTGAAAATGATGTTCTGACAGTACTTGGACAACCAATTTCTCTAAATGGTGGAACAATTGTAGATTATGGAACTGCTCTTGCTTCAGATTTGAATATTCCAGAAGTTGCGAGCACATTGACAGTCGCTGCATAATACAAAGGTATGAATGAAAAAGAATGATAAATTTATGGAAGATACAAGTGTATTGACTAAAGAGAAAATTGAAGAGCAGAAAGATGCGCTCCAGAAAGAATTAGAAAATGTTGAAAAGGTGAAAAGTCAATTAACCATTAAAAGCTATGCTCTTTCTGGAGCAATTCAACAGTGCGAGATGTTTATTAATATGTTTGATGCGAGTCCCGCAAGTAGCATTCCTTCACAAGACGATAATGCCATAAGCACGGCATTGAGTTGAAGGTTTAAATAATCAAAAAGGAAAACAAAAATGGCAGATAAAAAAATTACGGCATTGAGTGATATTAGCAATGGTATTGCCGCTGGCGATTTATTGCATGTGATTGATGATCCAAATGGAAATCCTGTAAATAAAAAGATGTCTATTGCAAATCTTTTTAATTACATTCCAACATTCGTTGCATTAAGTGATACAGTAGATCAGATTACGGAATCAAACAGTGTTGTAAGTAATTCAACATCAATTTCAAAAATTTTAACAGGTGCAACAGCTGCATTTACTCTTTCAGATGGAGTTCAGGGGCAAATTAAAATTATTGTAATGGAATCAGATGGAGGTTATGATGCAACAGTAACGCCAACAAATCTTGCTGGCGCTTCTAACATTACATTTAATGATGTAGGTGATGCTGTAATGTTGGTATTTATTACATCACAATGGTTTATTATTTCAAACAATGGATGTACAGTAGTATAAAATAGTGATTTAAAAAAATGTTGTAATGTTTAAAAAGATTACGAGTCAAAATGTATTATTGTTTGCTATTAAGCATTATAATAATCCTCAATGTATAGGTGAAAGTGAATTTTATGATGATATGAATAAATTTAAATATATCAAACGACTTTTAACAAAATATAAAGAAACAGGTGTTTTAAAAAGTCGTTTGATATTAAATCATATCATTGTTATTACAAATTTATTTGGTGTAGATGCTGGAACAACTCTTCTTTTTTTTAAGATAGAGCGTGAATTTTGGCCACAATTAAAATCGTTTTTATTATTTTTAAACATGTTAAGAGAAACTGATATGTATGATATAAAAGAAGATGAAAATATAAAGAAGTTATTGGAAAAATTATAATGGGAAGATTAGTAGATTTATTTGTCACATATAGATTCATAAAATTATTAGTAACACCATTTAATAAACAAGATGCATTTAAATATGGTATTATTGATGAAAAAGGATTTCGTACTAATAAAGTAATAGAAACTTCAGATGAAAAAGCATCTTACACAATTTTACACAAATTAATTTTCAATATAAAAAGGTTGATGGGTAAAGTTCCAGGATTAGGTTCAAGACTTGGAACTTATGCAGCTGCATTATTTCTTCTCAAAGATACATTTAAAGAACAAATAGAAGATTTTGATCAAATACAAAAAATGTTATTAGAAGAAATTATGAAAGATAATAATCTCAGTTCTGAAATATCTGAAGATTATTATGGAAATATTCCTTCTGGTGAATATAAATTGTCATCAGAAATGATGCTTCCAGATTTTGATACATTAGCAAAATCTGGTGATCGGATTATTTTTAAGAGCGAAGCCAGTCCAGTTGATAATGTTTTAGGAATAGACATTTATGAAGCGATACATAAAAAAACGAATCAATCAATATATGTTTCAATAGATGATATAAGGATTAAGAAATGATTTCTTTTCAAGAACTAATGCAGAAATATTATAGTGATCCTAAATCAGGCATTCGGAATGAAGAAGCACCTACTAATTCAACTGGACCAGCAATTGCCAATCCAGATATTCCATTGAACATTAAGAAAAAGAAAAAAGATATGACTTATGATGGTCGTACAAAAACAGTCAAAGAACTTGTCAAAAGAATTGTATTAGCGAGGGAAAGACGAAAAATAAAGAAAGAAAATTAAATGGCTCAATGGAACAAAAACACACAAGCATATAGGCCACAAGATACAACTAATCATGAAGTTGTAATGATTAGTGATGAAGATGGTAATATTATCAATACATTTGGTGCAGCATCTAATGTAATCATCTCTTCTGGTGCTTTACAAGGATATTCTGTTATTCATAAATTTGGAAGAAATCCAAGTGTAGGCGGTGCACCAGAAACAATATGGATGCATGGTGGAAAATATGTATATCTAACATCTCCATCGACTGTATATGCTCATAGCGCAGATACGGAAGATAGTGCCACTGGAACTGGAGCAAGAACAATCACTGTCCAAGGATTAGATGCTAATTATAATTTAATTGAAGAAACCATCACATCACGGTCAGGTATTGCTTCAACAAATTTATTCTTGAGAGTGTTTCGTGCGTTTGTTGCTACTGCTGGCACAACAACCACAAATGAAGGAGATGTTTTAATTTCTACTGCGGCAAATGGTGGTGGTGTTGTTTTAGCAGATATTGGATTAATTGGTACTGGAACAACTTTTGGATTAGGACAAACACAACTTGCATTATACACTATTCCAGCTGGAAAAACTGGATATTTAACATCGTGGAATGTTGGAGTTGGTTCTTATAACGATGAAGTAAATAGCACACTCAAAACTCGTAAATTTGGCGGTGATGCATCATTTAGAAGCACAGATATTATGGATGTTCCTGGTGGGTTTCATACAAAAAATTATTCAATTCCAATTAAATTAACTGAAAAAACAGACGTTGAAGTAATAGCAATTGCTTCAACAGGTACACAAGTATCTTCCGCATTTGAAATCATTTTAGTGGATAACGCATAATGGCATCAAGTTACGTTCCAGTAGATACATATAAACCAATTGCAGCATTGAATGATGACGATGAACCAGTTGATAAGATTATGGTTCAAAAGAAAAACAAACCAATCGAAAAAGAAAATTCTCAACCAAGAAGAGTATTAGATATTGTAAAAAAACATAAAAAGAAATATGATTAAATTATATGCCTTCTTGACCATTGCGTTATTCATTGGCGGTATAGTGTATGGTGGATATTCTTATTTTCAAAAGACTCAAGAAGAGTTGATAATGTTACAAAAGAATATTACAACCTATGAAAATGCCATTAAATCAACATCAGAAGCAATGGACAGAATGCGACAGGAAACTGATCGTATTCAAGAAATAAATGATCAACTAAATAATAAACTGAAGAAAGCTGAAGAATACAAAGACGAATTAACAAAAAAATTGAATGAACACAATTTGACAAAACTTTCAACTGCTAAACCTGGATTGATCGAGAAACGTGTCAACGATGCTACTACCAAAATATTTAAAGAGTTGGAAGATATTACTGCTGTGCCTGCCTCTCGTTAATTGTTCATTATTCTCCTCTGACAAACCACTCCCTCCCAAAGTAATCGTAGAAACTAAATTTGTTGAAAAACAAATACCAGTCCAACCAAGGCCAAAACCACTTGTTATGAATGAGATGACTTGGTACGTTGTGACAGAAGATAATATAAATATATTTTTTGAATCTTTAAAAAAAGAACAAAATGGAGTTGTTGTCTTCTTTGCAGTCACTCCAAAGGATTATGAGAACCTTTCATTAAATGTATCAGACATTCGCAGATACATAATACAACAAAAAGAAATCATAGAGTACTATGAAGAAGCAATTAGAGGATCCTCCCCAAAATGACAATCGAGACTGATGTTGCTATTCTTAAAAAAGATGTAGCTGATTTAAAAGATATTCATTTACGTTTAGATTCCGCAATTGAAAAGATTGCCGAAGTATCGCAATCATTGCATACTATTATGGCAGTTCATGAAGAAAAACTATCAAGACAAGAAGATAATATTATTAGTCAGGAAAAGAAATTGCAAGAAAACATACAAGAACTGCATTCACGAATTACAACAAATTCTAAAGAAACATTTCTTTACATTGCCGAAACTGAACGAAGATTGACAACAGTAATGGATGATCATAATAAAAGAACAACTGAAGAATTTAAAAAATTGCATAATGAAATATCAAATCGTGTAGGTGTTCTAGAAAAATGGAGATGGCTGATCGTCGGTGGTTCGATTGTTCTAGGATTCATTATACAAAAATTACCATTTTGGGGATCGTGAAAATGAAAACCTTCAAAGAACATTTAAATGAAAGTGAACAAAAATCATCAATACATTCTCTAGGGTGGGATAGAGCAGATAATTTTACAGGATTAAAAATAAAACATTCTGAAAAAATCAAAATAGCAAAAAAGAATGCAAAACAAATCGGTGTTGGATCTACGAGAGTAGCTTTTGAAATTATTTTCAAAGGCAAACCAACGGTAATGAAAATTGCTAAGAATGATAAAGGATTAAGACAAAATTTAGCTGAAGCAAATTTGTATAAAAAATACAAATACAACCCACCGTATGCACCACCAATGATTGATTGGGATGACAATGATGATGCTGACACATCTTGGATTCATATTATGAAAGCTGCAAAGTATAATGAAAATACCTTCTCCAGATTTTTTGGGACATCATTTACATTATTCAGTGAAGTTCTTTCGAAGTATATAAACAAGCAAAAAACAGATGAAATGAATGCTGAAATAAAAAAGTTTATTAAATTTGTTGAAGATAATGATTTAATGCTTGGAGAATATAGACAAAAAACAAATTGGGGAGTATACAATAATAAACCAGTTATTCTAGATGCTGGAGTCACAAGAACAAATCAGGAGTTGACATTATGAAATCATTTCGTAACTTTTTAGATGAAGCAAGAAGAAATCCAATTTCAAAGAAAACAGGAAATAGACTAAATCCTAAAATTCCTCTTTATGATAAACTGGAACCACTATCTAATGATAGTGATGTTTATATTACATATGTTGCTGATGTTGGATCGTTGAGTGGTAGTGCAGAAGGGTTTAAGGTTGGAATAAATCCACAATCTGAATATAATACTCCAAATGGAATTTATTCATATCCTCTGAAAGAAATCTGGAAAAAGCATAACAATCCTGTCAATAAAACTTTAGATGTTCCATTTGCTGGTGAACAACCATTCGTTTATGCCTTCAAACCAAAATCTAAAAACAAAATTGTTGATCTAAAAAAATATAATTCTGCCAATTATGACAAAGATTATGAAAAACTTGCCAAAATGATTATTAAGTTTTTCATGAAGAAAAATAAAATGAATGAATGGTTCAGTTGGGAAGTAGCAAAGGCAACTTTAGAAGCAGCAACAAATAATTCTAAGAACAGATCCATTGGTGGTCAGTTTTGGAATATGACAAGATATACATTTTTCATATTGACAGGACAACTTAGCACAAGATTGATGAAAGAATACACTGACGAAATTCAAGAAGCAATGGTTGATCCTAAGAAGCGTGCTAATTTTTCAGACAAAAAGATTAGAATTGAAGTATTCGAAAATATAAGAAGAGGTTCACCAACAAATTTGTGGACCAGAATTTTTATAGATTTGGGGTATCATGGTGTTTTTGATAAACATAATGCAGGAATTATACATCCTTCCGAACCAACTCAAGCAGTATTCTTTAATTCAGCATTTATTAAAGTAATTGATGGCAGTTATAACAAAAATTATGAAATAACATCAGATCAGTTTCCAAAAGAATATTCTTTGACAGGCAATGGAAAAGAAATCACGGAAATTCTTAGAAACTATCTTTTTATTCATGGTTCTTATGGAAAGAAGTCTGCTGTATTAATTAACATGTTGAAAAATGTAGCTGATAGATGTCTTGTTAATGAAAAAACAATATATCTAAAAAATACCGTTGAGTTAAATATGATGACAGATCCTGATTATTCTGATTATTATTCAGAAAAGAAAGTCAAATCAAAGATACAATTCTATACAACAGATGGCAATCGAAAGATGATGGAAATAAATCAGACAGGTGGAATTGTTTATGTGCTTGATGGGTGGAAACTTGATAATGATTCAAAGGATTATCAATTCACATATCAGGATCTTAGTGGCGCAGCATTCTTAATGAAGTTTAAAGATAGATTTTTGATGAGAATAGTTCCAACCAAGCAACATGTAATTAGCTTCAAGGGACTCTTTGATGATATGGATTTAGAATAAAATTTTACTTGACATTTTCATTTAGAAATAGTAAAATATAAGTCTTTTCCCTGGAGTTTGTCATGAGCTATATTGATCACAAGTTTGTTTCCTTGCTTTCTCCTAGACTTGATAAGTTTGTTCGAAAGAGTCCAACTCTCTGGAATTTCCGTTGTCCTATTTGCGGAGATTCTCATAAGAACAAAAACAAGGCTAGAGGATTCATTTATCAAGTCAAACAAGATCTTTTCTATAAATGTCACAATTGTAGTTTTGGCACATCTTTTTCAAATCTTCTCAAACAGATTGATCAGAATCTTTATGAGGAATATCTTTTAGAAAAATATAAAGAAGGTGAGATAGGATTCAGACCCAAGACTTGTGTTCCCACTCCAAAGAAATTATTTTTTCCTGAAAGAAAAATAAATCTCAAGAGTTTTGAACAACTAAATAATGAACATCCCGCAAAAAAACTTTTCTTGCAACGGGATATTCCCAAAGAACATTGGAGTGAATTATACTTTGCTCCAATGTTCTTTAAATTTGCTTGCAGACTTTCAACTACACTAACACCATCTAAAAATGATCATCCTAGATTGGTTATACCATTCTACGATGTTAATGGTGGACTGTTTGCTTTTCAGGGAAGAGCATTCGGAAAAGAGCAACCTAAATATATAACCATCATTTTAAATAAGAATGTTCCAAAAATATTTGGATTAAATCGTGCGAATTTATCGAAACCTTTACAGATTGTTGAAGGACCAATAGATAGTCTATTTTTAGAAAACGGAATTGCTGTTGCACAGGGTGATCTCAGAATACCCAAATACAAGAATAATTCTATTCTTATTCCAGACAATGAACCAAGAAACAAAGAGATTTGCAAAAATATAGAAAAGTATTTGAAGCAAGATTATAAGGTTGTATTGTGGCCAAAAGAGATTGAACATAAAGATATCAATCAAATGATTCTTTCTGGAATAAACAAAGAACAAATACAAAACATTATAAACAAAAACACACATTCAGGACTGGAGGGACTTACAGTTTATGCTGAATGGAAAAGAATTTAAAGGAAAAAAATGGCATTACCAACTGAATACCAAAAATTTATTCATTTAAGCAGATATGGAAGATGGGATTATAAAAAACAAAGAAGAGAAACGTGGGAAGAAACTGTAGAACGATATTTCAATTTTTTTGAAGAGTTTTTAAAAGAAAATAATAATTATGATTTAGATTCACAAACAAAACAATATCTAGAAAATTCTGTAAAAGAATTGAGAGTTATGCCTTCAATGCGCTGTCTAATGACAGCAGGTGAAGCATTGAAAAAAGAAAACATGGCAGGATATAACTGTTCATATGTAAAAGTAGATTCACCAAAAAGTTTTGATGAAATTCTTTATGTTCTTATGAACGGAACTGGAGTTGGTTTTTCTGTTGAGCGTGATTATGTAAACAAACTCCCAACTGTTGCAGAAGAATTTTATCAAACAGATACATGTATTGTTGTTGCTGATTCTAAACTTGGTTGGGCAAAATCTTTACGAGAATTGATTTCATTATTGTATCAAGGATTGATTCCTTCATGGGATATGTCTAAAATCAGACCAGCTGGTGCACCACTAAAAACATTCGGAGGGCGAGCATCTGGTCCAGAACCTCTTGAGGATCTATTTAAATTTTGTGTTGACATTTTTAAAGATTCCAAAGGTAGAAAACTTAAATCTGTGGAATGTCATGATATTGTATGTAAGATTGCTGAAATAGTCGTAGTCGGTGGAGTCCGAAGGAGTGCATTGATTTCTCTTTCCAATCTGACTGATGAGCAAATGAGACATGCAAAGTCAGGACAGTGGTGGGAAAATAATTCTCAGAGAGCACTTGCGAATAATTCTGTCAACTATAAAGAAAAGCCAGATGTTGGGACATTCATGCGTGAATGGTTAGCTTTGTATGATTCAAAGTCAGGTGAGCGTGGAATGTACAACTCAGCATCCGCAAAAAGAGCAGTTGAGAAATTGAATGTTGGTGATCAAATCAGGCGAGCACCAAGAGATGATTTCGGAACCAATCCTTGTTCTGAGATTATTTTGAGAAGTCGAGAGACTTGTAATTTATCCGAAGTAGTAGTGAGAAAAGATGATATATTTGAGTCTTTAAAGGAGAAAGTGACCGTAGCGACGATCCTAGGGACTCTCCAGAGCACTCTAACGAATTATAAGTACCTATCGAAGGAATGGAAGATGAACTGTGAAGAAGAGAGACTTTTGGGTGTTTCTCTCACAGGCATCATGGATAATCCGATTATGAATGGTTCTAAAGGGAAAGATGTGCTTGCTGCTACTCTTGAGGAGTTGAAAAAGGTTGCAGTTGATACAAATAAGCAATGGGCTGAAGCATTGGGAATTAATCAGTCAGCTGCCATTACATGCGTAAAACCATCTGGAACAGTTTCTCAGCTTGTAGATTCTGCTTCAGGAATTCATGCGAGACACAATCCATATTACATTCGAACAGTTCGTGCTGATAACAAAGATCCATTGTGTAGATTCATGATTGATGCTGGATTCCCTAATGAACCAGATGTCATGAAGCCACAACATACAACCGTATTTTCATTTCCAATGAAAAGTCCGGAGGATGCTGTATTTCGTTATGACATGACAGCAATTGAGCAAATGGAACTATGGAAGATTTATCAAGAACACTGGTGCGAACACAAACCATCAGTAACGATTTCTGTCAAGGAACCTGAATGGGTTGAAGTAGGAGCATGGGTGTATGAAAATTTTGATAACATTTCTGGAATCAGCTTTTTACCTTTCAGTGAGCATACTTATCGTCAAGCACCATATCAAGATTGTACAAAAGAAGAATACGAAGAATTCTTGACAAAGATGCCAGAAAGTGTGGATTGGTCCACACTTTCTGATTATGAAGCTGAAGATTACACATCTGGAGCACAAGAACTAGCATGCACAGCTGGAGTATGTGAGGTCGTGGACTTAGTTGCTTAAACGTCAAAGGAGAGACAATGTTTCTTGTAGCAAATCTTCCACCAGTTGAATGTTTTGTTCGAAAAGAATATTTGTATGATTTAGATGGCAGAGGTGAAGGAGAATTTACACCTGCCATATGGGTGTCAGTCAAAAGCATACGAGGAAGAGCATTATACTTTGAATCATTATTGACAGAATATGGTGCATTGTATGATAAACTTCCTCTTTCAGCATATGCATGGCGCACAGAAATTGGTTATGAATTGCCATTAGATTATCTTGAGATATGGGATTCTTTTTCATACCATATCACTGTGATTGAAAAGGCAACATTGAAAGGATTAAGATGTGCAATGTATGCCAAGGATAAAAATTATTATCATGGCGAATATATGTTCACAATTGATAGTTGTCATGATGATCCAAATATGCTAAATACAACTCTATCAGAAACACCAAACGAACATAAATCATTTAATATTATAAAACTAGATAATGGACAATTTGCGGCACAGCCAAACAACAGAATGAAGTGGTTTGAGCAAAGTCTGATCGCTCATGAAACACAAGATCCAGATTTCAAAGTTTCAACAAAATATTTTTCTGTTGAGCAGAATCCTAAATGGAGCGCAGGAAATCAGGATCGGTATTTTTATGAATTAGAAGAGGCACATGATTTTAAAAAGAAAAAGTAAATGATCTGGCAACTAAGAGGAGAGCCTATGTATCAAAAAGTAATTGCATGTGAATCCTGTGATGCAGAATTCACAATTAAACATGATATGATGGAAGAATCATATATTGTAAGTTTTTGTCCATTCTGTGGAGAAGATGTTTTGCTTGAAGAAGATGAATCTGAAGAATGGGAATAGTAGTATGCGTTGGAGTTTGTAAATTGAACATGGAACAAACATATTGCATCGGATGTAAAAGAAGTTTATTAGAACTTGAACAATGGAGAGACTACAGTGAAGAAACAAAATTAAAGTTATCAAAACAACTTAAAGAAAGGAAAATATAACATGCATGGTGAATGGGATGCTGGAAAAGGATCTTGTTATCGCAAACTAAATAATCAAAAACGATTTTTTGAAAATTGGAATTTGATATTTGGTGAAAATAATGAAAACGCAATCAGCAAAAGCAAAGGGAAGAAGACTCCAGCAGTGGATGAGAGATACCTTGATCGAGGATTTGGATATACATCCTGAAGACATCGAGTCTCGGAGTATGGGAGCAGGTGGAGAAGACTTGATCATGTCAAGAGCAGCCAGAGAGAAATTTGGTTATTCTATTGAATGTAAGAATGTAGAGAAGTTAAATGTTTGGGATGCATATGATCAGGCAAAAGTCAACTCTAAAGATTATGAACCTATCGTGGTGATGAAGAAAAATGGAAAGAAACCATTGGTGGTCGTTGATGCAGAGTATTTTATCAAGCTCCATAAAAAGACTTGACATTTGTTTTCTTATTATGTATAATATTACTTTAGGAAATATGAATGGAAATAGAATTTACTCATGCCATATTGGCAACAATTGGTATGGTGATTTCCTTCATCTGGGGGAAATATTTAACAAAAGAAGAGATAATTGGTGATGTAATTGTCAAGACTATTTCTTCTCTTGCAGATAATCATTATGTAATGGTGCAGGAGGGTGAAGATGGTGAAAAATATTTAATACCAATCACAATGTGGTTGGAAACATTACAATCGGAAAATAATGAAAAAATACTATAAACAGGAGGAACCTTTAGGATTAGCAGTAAATGTTAGAGGAGATGATGTAAACACAGCAATAAAAGTTTTCAAAAAGAAAGTTCAAAAATCAGGATTGATTAAAGAACTACGTGACAGACGTTACTATGTGTCAAAAGGTCAGAAGAGAAAACTTGCCAGAGAGGCGACTCTTCGAAGATTAAAGCGTGAAGCAAGAAAACTAATGAGATAAAAAATGTCAAGACAAAAAAAATCTGATTTAATCAATTTTTTTAGAAATCAAATAGAAGAAGAAAAGCCAAAGAAGATAAGAAAATCAAGAAAACCTATGACAGAAGAGCAAAGACTTGCTGCTGCAGAAAGGTTAAAAAAAGCTCGTGAAAAAAGATTAAAAGAAAATCCTCCGCAATATAAAAACATTCACTATAGTGTTTTAGCAAGAGGAGAAAATGATCCTTTAAAATTAACAAATGTAAAAGAATGGATTTCTATTAATCGAGAAAAATTAAAAGAAACACGAGCAAAAGAAAGAAAGGGTGAGAAAGGAGCAAATGTTCTTGTTTCAAATATACAAAGTTATATAAGTATAATGGAGAACTTTCTGAAAACAGGAGATTGGTACGGTGTGTATTGTGGTGAAAACGAAGACCAGTTTGTGAAAACTCACTGTGTGGCACAAGCATATTATTCGGATGGAACTCCTAAGCGAAATGTTGGTGTTTTTTATCCAGAAATTGGTGAAACCTGGACACAAGAAATGGATGAGGAGCATCGTAAATTTTTAGACTGAGTTTTTAAAATGATACTTGTTGATATGAATCAGGTGACCATTTCTAATCTAATGATGCAGGTGGTCAATCAAAAAGATAATGAAGTGAACGAAGACATGGTAAGACACATGGTATTGAATGCACTTCGTTCTTATCGTTCAAAGTTTTATGAAGAATATGGTGAATTAGTAATTTGTTATGATGGCAGGAATTATTGGAGAAGAGAAATCTTTCCATTCTACAAACAGAATAGAAAGAAAAGTAGAGAATCATCAGATCTTAATTGGGATGATATTTTCAAAACTTTGAATAAAATCAAAGATGAGATTAAAACAGTATTTCCTTACAAAGTTCTTGAATTAGAAAGTGCTGAAGCTGATGACATCATTGCTTCAATAGTTTTTGATATGGCAAAAAATCCTTTGCCAGAAAGTATTCTTATTATTTCCAGTGACAAGGATTTCTTTCAACTACAATCCCATTCATTTGTCAAACAATACAGTCCAATCCTAAAGAAATTTGTATCTGGTTCTGATCCAGAAGAGTATATAAAAGTGCATATTTTAAAAGGAGATCGAAGTGACGGTATACCTAATTTTTTGTCTCCTGATGATACTTTTGTTAACAACATTAGACAAAAACCTCTAGGTGCAAAAAAGATTGACGAACTAATTGAAAAGAATCCAAAAGAATTTTGTAATGAAGAAATGTTAAGAAATTATCAAAGGAATCAGAGATTAATTGACTTAACATTTGTTCCATCCAACATACAAGACAAAATTATACAACAGTTTAAAGATGTAAAATGTGGAAACAGATCAGGATTGTTGAATTATTTTATTAAAAATAGATTGAAAAATCTAACAGAATCATTATCAGAATTTTAAAGGAGTGAAATGTCGAATGAAACTTATACAGCATTGTTCTCTGAAATTTTAACAAAAGTGAACAATGCGAATACAAAACCTAAAAAGGTTTCTATTTTAAAAGAACATGATTGTGAACCATTAAGAATGATAATCAAAGCATCTTTTGATCCAAACATTGTTTGGTTATTACCAATTGGTGAGGTTCCTTATCAGAAGAACGAATCTCCAGAAGGAACTGAACATACGACTTTGAGATTAGAAGCAAAACGACTTTATCATTTTATTAAAGGAGGAAATGATAAACTACCACAATTCAAACGTGAAGATATGTTTATTCAGATGTTAGAAGGTTTACATAAATCGGAAGCACAACTTTTAATTTTTGCAAAGGATAAAAGATTACATCAAGTGTACAAAGGACTATCTGCAGCTGCTGTTAAAGAAGCATTCGGCTGGAATGACAATTTTAATAAATCATAATAGAGGAATCAAAAAAAACCCCTTGACATTTTTGAATGGATACGGTAAAATAATAAATATTTTGACATTCCTGTAAATTTACAATCGGAAATGTATGAACATTATAACCGTACACGGTTCTACCAAGAAAAAAAGACTCCTCGCTGAATCTGCCACATACTTCATGGTCGAGGAACTTCTTCCTCGACATCGCACACTTCAAATCGAAATACTTTTTTCCAATCTAATGCAGGAATCTGGAGTTTGTGGATTCTGTAATGCATTTACTTCACGTGAATTCTTAATTGAAATTGATAAAAAAATTGATACCTATAGTATGATTGAAACAATTTGTCATGAGATGATTCATGTCAAACAACATGCTAGAAGAGAACTCAAAAACTATGACCATAAACAAATGAGTGTATTGTGGAAAAACGAAAGGCATTCACTAGAACCTAAAAACTATGCAGAATTTCCATGGGAAAAGGAAGCATATGAATATGAATTCAAATATGCAAAAAAGTTTTTAGAAATATCAGGAGTTTTATGACAAAAATTGATGAAATTTTTACATGCATCGATTGTCATCAATTATTAGAAACTGGTGATCTGACATATTTTGATGGGACATACGAACCAGAAATGGCGGATCTTCGTGCAGAGCAATGTCAATCTGGAATGGTTCGTCTTATGGAAATTTTCAGTGAATCTGCAAGACTGTATGGCACAGGAAAGGAATTAGAATTATCTAGATTTCCTTGCCAATGTTGTTACAACAAAGATGCAGGAGAAAGATTTAGATTCATTGTGTATCAAGAAAAAACTTGACTTTTATCATTAACAAAGTAGAATAGTTGTGTTAGGAGTTGATATGAATATTTTTTATTTACATAAGAATACTTTAAAATGTGCTGAAATGCATTGTGACAAGCATACTGTTAAGATGATCATTGAGTATGCTCAATTGATGTGCACAGCACATAGAATATTAGACGGTAAACAATACATTGAAATTCAAAATGGAAGAAGAATCAAAAGATGGAGATTAGAGAATAATGGATACGAATCAGTTTTATATAAGGCTTCTCATATTAATCATCCTAGTGCTATTTGGACTCGGAATAACAATAGTAACTATGAATGGTTATACAAACTCTGGAGAAGTCTATGCAATGAGTATACTATCAGATACAACAAAATTCATTTAACAGAACAAAAATTAGTTAATCTTTTGCAAAAAACTCCAAACAATATTCCAATCGGTTCTTTTAATGAACCACCACCTGCAATGCCTGATTATTGTAAATTAGAAGATGTAGTTGAATCGTATCGAAATTATTATAACAAAGAAAAGAATTTTGCTAAATGGACAAAACGAAATATTCCAGAATGGTATTATGCCCACATTTAAATTCATAAATAATGAAACACATGAAACGTTTGAAGACTTTCTTTCAATTGTTGAGAAAGAAAGACTTCTTATGCTTAATCCACATATCAAACAGGTTCCGAATGGATTTGCTATTGTTTCCACTGTTGGGTCTATTGACAGTAAAAATGATCAAGGTTTCAACGAAGTCATGTCCCGTATCGCTGAAGGAAATCCAAATACACCTCTTGCCGAACAATACGGTAGGCGTTCAGTTAGACAAGTCAAGGTGGCTGAAGCAGTAAAGAAATGGAAACATGCTTAGTCATATAAATATTCCTAAACTCAACATGGTTATTTATTATGAGTAACAAAAACAAAGATGTAAGATATCACAATCTTTTACCTATTAAACCAGTAACTGATAATCAAAAAGTAGCATTTACTGCTTACAAAGACAAAAAGAATTTATTTCTTTATGGTGCAGCAGGAACTGGTAAAACCTTCATTTCTCTTTATCTTGCCTTAAAAGATGCTCTAAACCCAGAAACGACACAAGAATGTGTCTATTTGGTTCGTTCAGCTGTTCCGACTCGAGAAATTGGATTTCTTCCTGGAGATGAAGAAGACAAAACAGCATTGTTTCAAGTGCCATATCAAAACATGGTACAATTTATGTTTGAACAACCGAATGAACAAGCATTCAATATGTTGTATGATCGTTTAAAGAATCAAGGTTCTTTAATGTTTATGACAACAAGTTTTCTTCGTGGTATTACACTTGATAATGCAATCATTATTGTTGATGAATCGCAGAATCTTAATTTCCATGAACTAGATACTATTATTACAAGAGTTGGTCAAGATTCAAAGATTATCTTCTGTGGGGATTTCTTTCAAACAGATTTGCAAAAGAATTCAGAAAAAGAAGGATTGCAAGTTTTTATGAATATATTATCACCTATGGATGAGTTTCAGTTAATAGAATACACAATTGGTGATATTGTTCGTTCAGGATTAGTAAGAAGTTATTTAATATCAAAAATTAAACAAGGAGTAGATTGATATGTTTAAATTATCGGGAAGATCACAAAGCAAACTAGAAGGTGTTGATCCTCAGTTAGTAGAAGTTGTTGAGAAGGCAATCACATTAACAAAGATTGACTTTGGTGTAATTGAAGGACTCAGGACTGAAGAAAAACAAAAAGAGCTAGTTGCAGCTGGTGCTTCTCAAACAATGAAGTCCAAGCATTTACATGGACATGCTGTTGATTTAATGGCATATGTCAATGGAAGAGGATGCTGGGAATTAAACGTATATGATGAGATTGCTGATGCAATGAAAGAAGCAGCTTACGAATTGGATGTTACGATTCGTTGGGGAGCAGCTTGGAATATTGATGATCTTGCACTTTGGGAAGGCACAGCTGAAGAAGCTATGAATCACTATATCGATGAAAGAAGAAGTCAAGGCAGAAGACCATTTATCGATGCTCCACACTTCGAATTAGCATGAGCAAAGAAATAAAAGAACAAAATACAAATATTAAAGTTCATGTCTGGAATTCAACAACCTTTTGGGCTTTAGGAAAGAAAAAGGATCCACCAAAATTTGTTGATAAGATTAAAGAATTTTTGAAGAAAAATTTCAAAATCAACCCTTGACATTTCTATTAGCATTTAGTATAATATGAAAATAATAATGATTGTGCTTATCGCACTTGTTGTGAATGCTAATATATCAGAATCACCCACTGAAGAAGATTTTGACAGAAGAAAAACAGAATGTCTCTTTCGTGATGTACCTGTTCAAAGAGATTATTTTATACATTATTACTACGGAATGAGAGGATATTGAAAATATCATGTTTAAGCATTTAAATATTTCATTACCAAATGCCACTGCAAAAACAGTAAATAAAAAAAGATTTTATTTTACTGAATCAGGTGGTGTATTTCCTTCAATTACTACAGTCCTAGGAGCAACACAAAGAAAAAAGAAATGGTTGAAAGAATGGAGAGCATCTGTTGGTTATGATGTTGCCGATTATATTTCAAGAACTTCCGCAGCAAGAGGAACAGCTTTTCATAAGATTTGTGAAGATTATATAAATAATAGTGACACAGAACATCATAAACAAAAGTTTCTACCATGGTGTATGTTCACACAACTAAAGCCTGTTTTGGATGAAAATCTGAATAATATTCATTTACAAGAACAGGCAATGTGGAGCGAAAAATACCGTGTGGCAGGACGTGTTGATTGTATTGGTGAATGGAAGGGTGTACTTTCTGTCATTGATTTCAAAACGTCCAAGTCAGAACGAAACGATGAATATAATACAGACTATTACATTCAAGGTTCTGCCTATACCGAGATGTATGAAGAAATGACTGGAACAGAAATCAATCAGGTTGTGATTCTAACAACTACTGAAGATGGAACTGTTCAAGAATTTGTGAAAGAAAAGAAACCTTATCTTCAACCTCTTGTAGAAACCATTGATGAGTTTACATCTCAATGGGAGAAAGAAAATGAAGAAATTTCTGTTACTGCTTAGTGGATTATTTGCAACCAGTACAATTTATGCTCAACAACAAATGGCAAATAAACCAATCTTTTGTGCGCCACTACAGAACATTGTAGCAATTGCGGAACAAAGAGGTGATTACCCAGTAATGCACGGAGACACTAATCTACAAGCACCAACTGGAACAATGGCTGCAAAGATTATTATTGCTCATAATTTTCAAACAAAAACTTATTCGATCATCGAAGTATATAATACAAATTGGGCATGCGTTTTAGCATTAGGAACCAAACTAACAATTATGCCTCCTGATGGTGGTATGACACCAAATGATAATTCGACAGATCCATTTAAAGGTATTCCGATTGATCCAGATAAAGGTATAAAATTATGAAAAAAAGAAAAGGCAGAAAAGCATCAAAAAGAACAGTACGCTGTACCATTTGCACCACACATCGATGGCTGGGTAACAATGAAGGTCGATGGAACATAAATACTCAGAAACGAGAACAATCTGCAAAGGAACAGTTAAAGGAATTTGCTTGTTGACATGTGAAAATATTTTTTAGCACGCAGGTTCGATTCCTGCCATCTCCACCACATTTCTTTCAACACATGGGGATGTAAAGGTATTCGACTAGAAAAGAAAATAGCAAAGAGAGCAAATAGGGTAGTGACCAACACTAAATACAATTAGAGGCAAACAACTCTGATTATTCTTCTGCGCAAGTAGCTTTGGCTGCTTAATGTAGATGGGTTCGTGGCAAACCTAGAAACAGAATTGCCACACCACACACTACACACAAAAGGAAAAGTAAAATGTTGTTTAATTTTAATGACAATCGAGAAGTAATTTCATATTTCAAAAGTGAATACAAAGAAGATTGGGAACAAGCATATTCTGCTTATATAGATGCAAAGAAATCTAGAAGCAAAAATATTTTCAAAACAATCTTTTCAACACTTTTTCACACACACAACAAAGGGGAATAAATCATGGCTGAAGTAAATAAAAACCCATTTGAGATTAGACTTGAAACACTCAAAATGGCAAAAGAAATGCTTGACAAACAATATGACGTGGCATTTGAAACAACTATGTCATCAATGGAAATGTGGAAGAATGCTGGCAAAAAGCAAGAACAATTTCTTGCTGAATATGTTCCAAAAATGTATCAGCCGCAAGAAGTAGTTAAAACAGCAAATGAGTTTTATTCATTTATTACTGAAAAGAAATAAATGATGTAGCAGTTTCGGAGAGTTCTGCCCCATAAAAACTCTCCGATAAAGAAAATTATGAATAAAAATATTAACATTGATTTGTTTCAAAAAATAGATTTTATAAGTCATTCTGGTATTCCTCTTAAATGGAAAATCGAATGTGATGCATTAAGTGCAGATGAATGGAATGCAATTGCCACAATGATTATGGATTATCAAAAAAAACCATTCTTCAAAGCAGTCGGAATTCCAAGAGGTGGATTGCCTTTGGCAGAGGCACTAAATCAATATGCCAGCAGAAACGAAAAGGATCCTGTTTTGATATGTGATGATGTATTTACTACAGGTAATAGTATTTTAGATTTTATTAAAAAAGAATATCCACTATGGACATCTGGGTATGGTTATCGTTGGGTGGTCTTCGCAAGAAAACCTAGTAATATACATCCATTTCATACAAAAGCATTATTCACAATGCCATCATAGGATTAAATATGTTATTTGAAGAATTACAAATTATGAGTGCGAAAAAATTTTCATATGAGATTGAACAGTTTGTTAATAGAACTGGTGTTTCATATCTTGATGCAGTTCTGGAATATTGTTCTGAAAACAAAATAGAACCAGAAACAGTAGCATCCCTTATCACAAAACCTCTCAAAGAAAAGATTGAAGTTGACGCAATGAAACTTAATCTTCTTCCAAAAGTTTCTCAATTACCAGTATAAAAAATACTTGACTTTTCAAAAATTTTAACGTATAATGTTTGTTATGGATAGTTGGGATGCTTATAAAATCTATCTAGGGTTAAAACTTCATTTTACCAAAGAACATTATGATTTTAAAAAGTATTCTGGTAAAACAAATGCAAAGAAGTCTTCATTTCTTAAAAGAAACGATAGATTTTTCTTTCATCGGATTGGTCGTAAATATGGTGATAATACACTTGATTATTTTATTGCAAATATAATCAAGAATCCAAAAGCATGGATTGGTGATTATGATGAGCAGACATATATTGATTGGAAAAAGAATCAACAGAGTATTGGTTATGTTTTTCAGACAGATATGGAAACTCTTCTCAGAACAGAATCAATTGATTCTTCCAACTTCAATTCACTTTTCACTTGCGTTTTAGGACAACATCCGCTATTATTAAGGAGATTTCTTGGTGGAGAGATTCATCTAGAAACAATGGTCATACTCAATCAAATTCTGGATTATTTAGATCAATTTGATCGTGATATAAAAGAAGGCATTGTATGGCCACAGAAACGTAATCTTATTCTTAAATATGCATCTTTTGTAGAAACTGATATAAAAAGATGCAAACAATATCTTATCAATATGCTATAGAGGAAATATGGCAAAACCAACAATTGATGATGTAATTCGTGAACGTGATCATTTAACACAAAAAGTACAACAACTTGAGACACGTATTCGTGAACTTGAGTTTGATTGCGCCTCTTTACAAAGAAGAGAGGGTGATTTGAATCAAAGATTGAAAGAACTTTCTTACCAGAAAGTGATTGCACATCGCCAACAAAATCCATCACCAAGAAGGAATTTTAATCGCAGATGAGTGTTAAACTAATAAGCTATACTCAGGCATCTCCTGAGTTTTTGCAATCAATATCGGAGGATTTAAATGTCCAAGATCTCGTTGCGTATTGTGCCCGTGTATCGAATCCCTCGAACCAACACAACACTGAAACGTCCGAAAGGCTCCTACGCTACCTTATCAAACACAAGCATTGGTCCCCATTCGAGATGGTTAGTGCTTGCCTAGAAATTGAAACCACACGTGATATCGCACATCAGATTGTGCGTCATCGAAGTTTTAGTTTTCAGGAATTCAGCCAACGGTATGCTAATCCTAATGAGATTGAAAGCACATTTGTCAAAAGAGAGTGTCGAATTCAAGATGTAAAGAATCGACAAAATTCAATTGAATGTGATGATCAAAAACTCATCTGGCAATGGGATCAACGGCAGTCTGAATTAATTGAACAGGCTAGACAAATCTATGATTGGGCTATTGCTCAAGGAATTGCCAAGGAACAAGCAAGAGCAGTTCTTCCAGAAGGATTGACAAAAACCAGATTGATGATGCATGGAACACTTCGTTCATGGATTCATTATGTGGAATTAAGATCCTCAAATGGAACACAAAAGGAACATGCTGAGATAGCAAAACAATGTGGAAATATTCTTGGATTTATTTTTCCAATGATGCTTGAAAGGAAATGATGCTGTATAATTCATACATTGAATTTAGATATGTAAACAATCATAAAGGACAAGAATCTGAAATTTCACATCGAATACCATTAGATCAATCATTGAGTGATGTTCTTGAAAATTTTGAACGTTTCTTGCATGGAATTGGATATGTTTTTGAAGGTACAATAGATTTAGTAGAACCAGACCAAACACCACACGAATATGTAAAATGAAATATTTCGTATTAGGAAATGGTGAATCTAGATTACAACTAGATTTGAAAGCATTAGGAAGATGTGGAGTTGTTTATGGTTGCAATGCTTTGTATCGGGATTATACGTCTGATGCATTGATTGCTGTTGATGGAGGTATGATGCATGAGATTGCAACAAACGGATACATCTACAACAATCTTTGCTATTTTAGAAGTTGGTCCAAAATTCCTGAATATGCATATGACTCTCTTGTCGAAGACAATTTTTTTGAAGGATGGCATGAGAGTCTAAAAACAGAGAATGAAAAGAAACATTTTCATAACTTTGTAATGAATGGAACAGATCCAAATCAGATTATGAGACTTTTTCATACGATCAAACAACAATATGAAAAAAGAAATGAACCTTTTGATTCTGATAATATTCGACAAAAGTTGGGAAATCATCATCAATGGATTACATGGGTGGATGAAGAAGATCAAGTGTTGCTTATTCCAGAATCATATTCTAGTTGGAGTGCTGGACCTATTGCTGTGAGAATGTTGTTAATTGATCATGAACCTACTGAAATTTTCATGATTGGATTTGATATGAAATCTGATGATGGAATGGTCAATAATGTATACAAAGGAACATCAAACTATGTTCCACAAGATACAACAGAAATAAATTCTGCCAGCTGGAAACTTCAGCATGCACAGAATTTTCTGGATTACCCTGATACTGTTTTTTATCATGTCTCTTCTGATTCGGAAGAGATTGAAGAATGGTATGGTCATCAAAATGTAGACTATCTAAATTTTAATGATCTTGAATTAAAACTTGACTTTAATATTATCTTGTAGTAAGATAAATAAGATATATGATGAATTCTGTGAAATACTTAAACATACGACAATATACGGAGAAATACTATGTCTAATATCAATGCACTTCGCAAAAACAATGCCCTCGACAAACTTCTAGCTCAAGTAGCAAAAGAAGAATCCCCAGCTGAAAAAACATCATACATCGATGATCGACTATGGAAGCCACAGGTAGATAAATCAGGGAATGGATTCGCTGTTCTTCGATTTCTTCCTGCCATTGATGGAGACCAACTTCCATGGGTTCGAGTATGGAATCATGCATTCCAAGGACCAACTGGAATGTGGTTTATTGAAAATTGTTTGACATCAGTAAATGGAAAATGCCCATGTTGTGAGCATAATTCCGGACTCTGGAATTCAGGAATCGAAACAGACAAAGAAATTGCACGAAAGCAGAAACGCAAATTGCAATACTACAGCAATGTGCTAGTAGTTTCTGATTCTTCGAATCCTGAGAATGAAGGTAAAGTCATGCTGTATAAGTATGGCAAGAAAATCTTTGACAAAATTATGGAAGCAATGCAGCCAGAATTCGAAGATGAAACACCAATCAATCCATTTGATGCATGGGAAGGAGCAAACTTCAAGCTCAAGATTCGCAAAGTTGATGGATACTGGAACTATGACAAGAGTGAATTTGATAAAGTTTCAGCAATTGGTGATGATTCTCACATTGAGAAACTGATTGGCAAATCACATTCTCTTTCTGACTTTCTTGGGGGTTCGAATTTCAAGAGTTATGATGAGCTCCGCAAACGGTTGGATGCTGTATTGACTGGCAAGCAGTCTGTTGGCAAACCAATTGCTGAAGTGATTGATGATGAGGAAGAATATACACCTTCCTACAAATCAACTCCAGTTCCAAACATGGCAACTGAAGATGATGAAGATAGTGCAATGAGTTACTTTGAAAAACTTGCCAACGAGTAAGTTTTAAAAAGATATGGCAGCAAACAATCTAGCAGACCAATCTGGGTTTTGATTTGTTGTAGGTATTGGAATCGCACTCGTTGCTCCTACTGAGCTAGTGCTATTATCTACGTTGCTAATGATAACAGGTTGCTGTTGTGCTTGTTGTGTTGCCATATTTTCAGATGCTTGTTGTAGCATTTCTGTTCTTTGTGTCATTCCTGTTGCTGATTGTATTATAGGTGTTGAAGGAACAACTTTTTGTAATCTAGCAATAAGTTCTTTATCTTGTTCTCCATAAAGTGCATCTTCTGGTTTAGCAAGTTCTTCTTTCAATCTTAATGCTGCTTGCCTGTTCAATGCATCAGTAAATTCTTTTTCAGTAAATTGAATATCTTCATCTTTTGAATAATCCATTACTGCTTTTGCAATGTCAGCATCACTTTTATCTAGATTTTCTGCTATTTTACTTTCAAGTTCTTCAATATGTTCTGCTCTTGAAGTATAAGCAGGTCCAAGTGCTTCACCTAAGAACGTATCTAAATATGTGACTAAATTATCAATTAAAGAACGGAAAACTTTTGACAATTCATCCAAAATACTTACTTCACCAAATATACTTTTAATAATACTAGAAGAATCTATTGGTGTGATTAATTGATTACCATCAACATTTTCTGCTTCTGCTTCTTGTTTCCCACCAAAAAATCCACCTATCAATGGAATATCAGCAAAAAATCCTTTGATCTTTTCCATGTCAAAGATGTTATTAAAAAATCCTTTAATGCTATTTGCAAAGGAACGTAATTGTTCCATAGGATTTAACATCTTTTTGATTTTATCAAGAGTTCCTTTTTGATTCTCATCTTCTTCTGATGAATCAAAGGAGAACAGACCTTTTATATATTTCCAAAGACCATCTACTAATGATGTAATAATTCCACCTATTCCACCACTCTTTAGGAAAGAAGAACCTTGCACTTCTTTATTTGTTTCTTCTTCTTCAAATCCAAATAATCCCTTTATAAATTTCCACATAGATTCAACTAATCCAAGTATTAAATTAGTTGGCAAGAAGAATATGTTTATGGCAGTTTTAACTGCACCTTCTATGCTTGTGAAATCAAACAATCCTGCCAATGAAGAAAATACATCTTTTCCAAATTGTTTTGCTTTTTCAATAATAGTATTAATATCTGGTAAGAAACTTGTTAGAGTTTCAAGTGTAGGTATTCCTTCTATGAAACTATCAATTTTAGTTGTTATTAAAGTTTTTAGATTTAAGACTTTAGTTTTAATATCTTCAAAAGATGGCAAAAATTGAGTAATATCACTAAGAGTTGGAAAGAATGCTATAAAGTTAGCAATTTTTGTCAATACTAGATCTCTTATTTCTATAACTTTATTTTTAATTCCTTCAAATGAAGGTAGGAATTGTGTGATATCTTCTAAAGATGGGAAGAATGCTATAAAGTTTGCAATCTTTGTCAATACTAAATCTTTTATTTCTGTAACTTTATTTTTAATTCCTTCAAATGAAGGCAAGAATTGTGTTATATCTTCCAAAGATGGAAAGAATGCTATAAAGTTTGCAATTTTTGCAACAATAAGATTCTTTATTTCTATAACTTTGTTTTTAATAGTGTCCCATGATGGAAAAAATCCTAGTATGTCATCAATAGATGGCAATGAAGAAATGATATTTTGAATTTTACCGAGAATCAAATTTTTAATTTCAGTTACTTTTGCAGTAATTGTATCCCATGATGGTAGGAATCCAAGAATGTCATCTATTGAAGGAAATATTGAAATAAAATTATTGATTTTGGTAACTATCAAATTAGAAATTTCAGTTACTTTGTTTTTGATAGTATCAAATGATGGTAAGAAATTTAAAATATCATTTACGGAAGGAAAGAATGAAATAAAGTTTGTAATACCATTTACTATTAAGTTTTTAATTTCCACAACTTTATTTTTGATGGAGTCGAAAGAAGGCAAGAATCCTAGTATGTCGTCCATTGAAGGGAGCATTGACAGAAAACTGCTTATCTTTGCAAGAACAAAATCTTTAACTTCAATGACTTTATTTTTAATGGTGTCAAAGGATGGTAAAAATCCTGTTATATCATCTAATGAAGGAAATACATTCAAAAATGAATTTATTTTTGTAACAACTAAATTTGCGAGATCAGATGCACCTTTTGTAATTTCATCAAATGATGGCAAAAAGTTTAAAAGATCATCAACAGATGGGAGTGAAGGTATTCCATTGAATATTAAATCTTTCAGTGCATTGAATTTATCTTTTACAAATCCAAATGCATTTGAAAAGAATTCTAATACACTCGTTGTAGGAGATTCTCCAGTTCCTTCTACGTCAGTTTCTTCACCACTACCAAATCCAAAGAAATCTTTAATCCAGTTATAAACAGGACTTAAAAAATCTTTGATGATTGTAATTGGATTCCAGTCAATAGGAATGCCAACCCATTCAAATATGTCATTAATAAGACCTTCAAGTATATTGATTGGTGCAAGAAGAGCAGTTTCAATACCGCTCCACATAGCATTCAACCCTTTGAACATTTGTTCAGTATCACCTGTGAACAGACCAACAATGGCATCTACACCACCAACAATAAATTTTTTGAATCCTAGAACAATATCATCTAATGCTTTTTCGATTGCATTACCTAGTTTATCAAATCCCAAGAATGTAAGAATGAAATTCAGTCCATCACCAAGCATACCAACAAGACTTCCAATCAAACCATCAAATAGTGCAATTAATCCACCTTTGATACCACCAACAATTCCACCCTCTTCATAACCATCCATGAATCCAGAAACAAAATCAAAAATACTCATCAAAATAGTTATGGGTAAAAATATCTTGCCAAGTATTCTTCCAAATCCAGAAGCAAAATTGAATATTGGACCAAACATTTTCATGAATGAACCTGATGCTTTTGCCACACTCATGATGCTTCTTACTAAACTCATAATAGGTCTGGCAATTAAAAAAATTGCTCTCGTCACACCTCTTATTGCTCTAAAAATAATACCTACAGTTTTTCCAACAGTTCTAGCAGCTCCTGAAATGGTTCTTAATCCAAATTTTATAATGTCAAAAGTAATTTCAAGACTTTTTATTACAACTTGAACTGTTTTAACGATTGTTTTTATTCCTACATTGAAAATTCCACGAAGAATTCTAAAATTTAAAGTTAATAAACTCATTCCAAATCTAATACTACTAAGAACACTTTTTACAACTCTTCTTAAAATTCTTCCAGTTCTGGAGATGCCTTTTGTATCTACATCATCAATAAATCCAAGAGCTTTTGCTATTCTTTTAAAAAA
>Ga0209631_10001798_pt1 | contig 26648 bp, 24 predicted proteins | sample COG_08_FD_184752 | JGI IMG/M metagenome (GOLD analysis project Ga0209631, IMG submission 184752) | Pelagic Microbial community sample from North Sea - COGITO 998_met_08 (SPAdes) (version 2) | ecosystem: Environmental > Aquatic > Marine > Neritic zone/Coastal water | place: Helgoland, sampling... | reverse complement strand
CTTCTTTAGCTTGGCTAATATTTCCAAAAGCTAACGAGGGGTCTTCAAAATTTAATTGCCCCAAAAAACTAACCTTTGAAGTTCCATAAATATTATCTTCAAATTTACCCAATTGAAAAGTTGTCAATGAATTTGAGACATATGGAGGGATTTTCCTCATTTTTACAAAAACAGGAACTTCCTCTAAGCTAGTTCTAAAAGGATTATTATCTATTAAATTTAAGCCAACTGTGTTGTAGTCTTTATTACAAGAAAATAGAATAACAGAAATTATAAGAAATATGCTATTTTTTTTCACTGTTTATTTAAAATCTTATCATTATAAAACTCTGTATATTCTTTCTCAAATCCTTCTTTAAATCCACAATTTAAAGTAGGTATTTTTAAAGATTTAGCGATATCTAAATATGAGTCTTTTACCTTATCGCTAGCAAAAATTACTCCATCAGAGTTCATAATAGATATTTTATATAAATTTTCAAACGATGAATCCTCTAATATTTTCATTGTTTCATTTTCAACTTCGTCAAACTTAATTTTATTTACTATTTCAGAGTTTAATTTACCTTCTATTTCGTTTTCATAAATTGAAGTTACAACCTTGGAGTTAGCAAAAAGAGGCTCATCTTTATAATATTCTTTTAAATATAGCGGCATCAGTGATGCTATCCATCCGTGAACATGTATAATATCAGGTGACCAATTTAATTTCTTGATAGTTTCAACAACTCCTTTAGCAAAGAAAATAGCTCTTTCATCATTGTCCTTATAAAGTTTTTTCTTTTTATCAGAATCTAATAGTCTATTTTTAAAATACTCTTCATTATCAATAAAATAAACCTGCATTCGTTCTTTGGGAATAGAAGCTACTTTAATAATTAAAGGCATGTCTAAATCATCAATTATTAAATTCATCCCAGAAAGCCTTATAACCTCATGCAATTGATGTCTTCTCTCGTTAATTAAACCATATTTAGGTATAAAAATTCTTGTTTGACCCCCATTTTTATTTACAACTTTTGGTAAATTATATGTAAGTGTAGAAATATCATTATTTGGTAAATATGGGATAACTTCTGAGGAAACGTAAAGTACTTTTTTTCCAGTCATAATGTCCTTTCTTTAGACTCAATTAAATTGAAATGCAAAATTACGAAAATTATGTTAGATTTACCTTCTATAATTCTATTTATACACTGTTAAAATTTTATTAAATGATAGTTTGCTATCTTAAATCAGAAGTTAAGAATGAATTAAAGGCAAGTATCATTAACAAAGACATTATTGGGCTAGTCCCAACAATGGGATCTTTACATAAAGGTCATCTTTCTTTAATAAAAAACGCAATTGAAAACTGTGACGAAGTATGGGTTTCTATTTTCATTAATCCAACTCAGTTTAATAATGAGTCTGATTTAAAAAATTATCCTAAAAATATCAAAAAAGACATTAACTTAATTAAATCTGTCTCAAAAAAAATTAAAGTTTTTTGCCCTGAGATTAACGAAATGTATGAGAGAGGATTAAATTATAAACAATACGATTTTAATGGAATTGATTCAAAGCTAGAGGGGAAGTATAGGAAAGGCCATTTTAACGGGGTTGCAACAATTGTTTCAAAGCTTTTTAAATTATTTAAACCCAATCAAGCATTTTTTGGTGAAAAGGATTTTCAACAAACCCAAATTATTAAAAGATTAATAGATCTTGAAAAACATAAAACGAAACTAATAATTTGCCCCACAGTTAGGGAAAAAAATGGCTTAGCAATGAGCTCTAGAAACTCCTTACTTTCTAAAAAAAGTAGAGAAAATTCCTCAATAATATTCCACAATCTTAATTATGTTAAAACACATTTTAAAAAAACAGACTTTGATGAAATAATTTCAAAATGTATTAAGTCTATTAATTCGTGTGATGGATTTAAAACAGAATATTTTGAAATAGTTGATTCTTTTAGTCTATCTAAACAAAAAAAATACTCTGCAGATAAATCTTACAGAGTTTTTGTTTCAGTAATAGTTGATGAGGTAAGATTAATTGATAATATTTTACTGAATTAATATATATTTGCCGAATGTTAATTGAAGTCTTAAAATCAAAAATTCACAGAGTCACAGTAACTGATTGTGACTTAAATTACATTGGAAGCATAACTATAGATGAGGCCTTAATCGAAGCTGCAAATATGATAGTCGGCGAAAAAGTTCAAGTTGTCAACATCAATAATGGAGAAAGACTTGAAACTTACATAATTAAAGGCAAAAGAAATAGTGGTGAAATTACTTTAAATGGTCCTGCTGCAAGGAAAGTCCAAAAAGGCGATAAAGTTATTATTATAAGTTACGCCTCAATGGATATTGAAGAAGCAAAAAATTTCAATCCTACATTAATATTCCCTGAAAACAACAACTTTTTAAAATCATAATGCTAAACTTTGCATTAAATTGGTTTAAAAATTTATTTCCTCCATTACTAGGTTTTTTTTTAATCTACTATTCATACATCAATACTTCAATTGATGATAGAAATACAATTTATTTGACCATTATTAATGTAAGTTATCCATATGTAATTTTATCTGTTTTTTTTGGAATGCTCAGTCATATATCAAGATCTATGAGGTGGCAACAAATGTTAAGTCCTCTTGGGTATAAAATACGTATTACTAATTCGATTATGTTTGTTCTAATTGCTTTTTTATCCAATCTTGGAATCCCTAGATCAGGTGAAATTCTTAGAGCTAGTAGCGCAACATTTTATAATAATATCCCATTTGAAAAAGGTTTTGGGACAATAATAGCAGAGAGAATAATTGATATTTTGATATTAGGAACAATAATTTTTTCAGGAATTTTAATTTCTTCTAAAATTAGCTTACCAAAAAATTCTGAAACTATTTCTCAAAGTTTTATTTTAATATCTCTTTTTGTTCTTTTTTTTACAACGTTATATATTTACAAAAAAAAAGAACTCAAACTAAAAATACTATCAATATTAGATGGACTAATAAAAGGTGTTTTGTCTATCAATAGTGTAAAAAATAAACCTTTATTTATATTTCATACTTTTTTTATTTGGTTATGTTATTTTTTAATGTTTTATATAGTAAAATTTAGCATTCCCGAAACTGCAAATTTAAATTTTGAGCCTATATTATTAGCTTTTATAGCTGGAGCTATTACTATGGCACTAACTAATGGAGGAATTGGTGCCTATCCCCTTGCTATAGCTGCTGTAATTAGTCAATATAATGTGCCCTATGAAAGTGCACTAGCTCTTGGATGGGTAGTTTGGAGCTCTCAAACAATAATGATAATTATTTTCGGATCCTTATCTTTTATTTTTTTACCTATCTTAAACAAATAAATTTTTCTAATGGCTGTTGTCAAATCAACCTATTGCTGTCAAAATTGTGGAGCTCAACATTCAAAATGGTTAGGCCAGTGCAGTTCATGTAAAGAATGGAATACTTTAGTTGAAGAAATTATTAAAAAGCCTGGTAAATCTACATTTGGCTTGAGTAATAAACAATTAAAATCTAACGTTCAACTAATAAGTGAAATAGATTATCAGAATGATCCTAGACTTGAGTTAAAAGACAATGAACTGAATAGAGTTTTAGGTGGTGGTGTTGTCCCTGGTTCATTAATATTGATTGGGGGAGAACCCGGAATTGGAAAATCTACTTTACTTCTTCAAATTTCACTAATGCTCACAAACAAAGTTCTCTATGTTTCAGGAGAAGAAAGTCAACAACAAATTAGAAGAAGAGCTAATAGAATAAATAGTAAATCTCAGAATTGCTTTATTTTAAATGAAACAAATGTTGAAACTATTTTAAATCAAATAAACAGCTTAAATCCAGAGCTATTAATTATTGATTCTATTCAAACACTTCAAACAGATATAATTGATAGTAGTCCTGGAAGTGTTTCCCAAATAAAAGAGTCAGCTTCTCAATTTTTAAAGTATTCTAAAAAAACAAATCTACCTATTTTTCTTGTTGGACATATCACAAAAGATGGAGGAATAGCTGGTCCAAAAATATTAGAACATATGGTTGATGTTGTTCTTCATTTTGAAGGTGATCGTAATAATATTTATAGAATTCTTAGAGCTAAAAAAAATAGATTTGGCTCTACTGCAGAAATAGGTATCTATGAAATGTTAAACAGTGGTCTTAGAGAAGTTACAAATCCAAGCGAATTGCTTATTTCAAATAATAAATCACCATTAAGTGGCAATGCAATAGCTTCTACTATTGAAGGAATAAGGCCAATTATGATTGAAGTTCAAGCTTTAGTTAGCTCAGCAGTTTACGGAACACCTCAAAGGAGTACAACTGGATTTAACTCTAAAAGGCTCAATATGTTATTAGCTGTTTTAGAAAAAAGAGCTGGCTTCAAATTAGGAGCAAAAGATGTTTTTCTAAATATCACAGGAGGAATAAAAATTGAAGACCCTGCTATGGATTTAGCTGTTGTTGCCGCAATACTTTCAAGTAATTTTAATCTTCCTCTAAAAAAAGGGATTTGTTTTGCCTCTGAAATTGGACTTTCCGGAGAATTAAGATCGGTTCCTAAAATAGATCAAAGGATAAACGAAGCAGAAAAACTTGGATTTAAAGCCCTCATTGTTTCTTCAAATGCAAAAATTTCAATTTCTCCAAAAAAATTAAAAGTTATTTCTTTTCCTAGAATAGAGGATGTTATCAAAATTCTTTTTAAGGAGCAGGGTTAGGAATACTATTATGAATTGATTCTATTTCTGTAAGAATTTCATCATTTAATTCAATATTAATACTTTCAATATTTTCTTTTAGTTGAGATAGTTTAGAAGCTCCTATAATGTTACTGGTAACAAAAGATCTAGAATTAACAAAAGCTAATGCCATTTGTGTTAAAGAAAGATTATGTTTAACAGCTATTTCATTGTAAAGACTAGTTGCTCTCATTGAATTGTCACCAGAGAAACGACTTAAATTTGGAAATAAATTCAACCTACTATCAATGGGCATTTTACCATTTAAATATTTTCCGCTTAAAACTCCAAATCCCAGTGGGGAATACGCCAGTAAACCAACATTTTCTCTTTTACATATTTCTGAGTTACCTATCTCAAAAAGTCTATTTAATAATGAATAGGGATTTTGAATTGTAATGGTTTTGGGTAAGTCTTTTTTTGATAACTCTAAATATTTCATAAAGCCCCAAGGATTTTCATTAGAGAGTCCGATTGATCTAATTTTTCCACTTGAGATTAAAGTTTTTAAACACTCCAAAACTGATTCAAAATTTTCTTGCCAATTATCGTCAAAAGTTGAATTAAAACCTCTGTTACCAAAAGTATTAGTAATTCTTTCTGGCCAGTGTAATTGATACAAATCAATATAATCCGTTTTAAGTCTTTTTAAACTTCCATCAACAGCAGAAATTAAAGCAGACTTAGAAAATCCTGTTGTTCTTATGTGTTTTGTATAATCTCCAGGACCAGCAATCTTGGTTGCTAAAATAATTTTATCCCTATTTTTCTTCTCATCCATCCATCTTCCAATTATTCTTTCAGTATCAGCATATAAAGCTGCTGTTGCTGGAACTGGATATAACTCTGCAGTATCAAAAAAATTAACACCATTCTCAAGAGCATAATCCATTTGTTCAAAACCTTCTTTTTCGCTGTTTTGATTTCCAAAGGTCATAGTTCCTAAACAAATTTTACTAACCTTAATTTTAGTAGATGGTAAAAAAGTGTATTTCATAAATTTATAATTTGAGTTCTACTACAATTGGGCAATGATCAGAATGAAAAACTTGGTCTAATATTGCTGAGGATTTTATATTAGGCTTTAATTGTTGTGAAACTAAATTGTAGTCAATTCTCCACCCTTTATTATTTGCTCTTGAATTTGCTCTGTAACTCCACCAACTATAATTATCAGGACCTTTGTTTAAATATCTGAAAGAATCAATAAACCCTAAATCCATAAATTCTGATAACCATTCTCTTTCCCATGGTAAAAATCCTGAAACCTTTACATTTCTAATAGGGTCATGAATATCGATTGCGTTGTGGCAAATATTATAGTCTCCACAAATCACCAAATTTGGAATTTTCTTTTTTAAATTAGAAATATAGTCTTTAAACTCTTGCATATATTGAAACTTGTAATCAAGTCTCTGGATATTAGTTCCAGAGGGTAAATAAAGACTCATTATTGATAGTTTATCAAAATCAATTCTTAGGTTTCTTCCTTCAAAGTCCATATGAGAAATTCCAGTCCCATAATCAATTTTATTTGGTTTTTTTTTAGATAAAATAGCCACTCCACTATATCCCTTTTTTTGGGCTGAGAACCAATAGTTGAAATTATATCCTATTTCTGAGAAGAGATTTAAATCAATTTGATCTTTATTTGCTTTAATTTCTTGTAAACAAATTACATCGCAATTGGAGTTTTTTAGCCACTCTATAAAGCCTTTTTTTATGGCAGCTCTTATACCATTAACATTGTAAGAAATAATCTTCATTTTAAGAATTTAACCAAGATTTTATATCTAACTCTGTCCTAATTTTTAATTTAATTTCTTCAACGCTCATCCTTTCCTGAGTCATAGAATCTCTATCCCTTATGGTTATAGTTCCGTTTTCTAAAGACTGGTGATCTACTGTCAAGCAATAAGGTGTTCCTAATGCATCTTGTCTTCTATAACGTCTACCAATTGCATCTTTTTCATCATATATAGTATTAAATTCCCACTTAAACTCTTCTTTTATTTTTTTTGACAACTCTGGTAAACCGTCTTTTTTCAGTAGAGGAAGAACTGCTATTTTTTTTGGAGCTAAAATTTTAGGAATTTTTAAAACAATTCTTTCCGTTCCGTCTTTTAGCTTTTCTTCGCATAATGCTTTGGAAAATATAGCTAAAAACATTCTGTCAAGCCCAATTGATGTTTCTAAAACAAATGGAGTATAACTTTCGTTAGATTTAGGATCAAAGTATTTTAATTTTTTTGATGAAAATTTTTCGTGACTTGAAAGATCAAAATCTGTACGAGAATGAATCCCTTCCAGTTCTTTAAACCCAAATGGAAAATTAAATTCTATGTCACAAGCTGCATCAGCATAATGAGCTAATTTATCATGATCATGAAATCGGTAATTTTCTTTACCCATTCCTAGAGATAAATGCCAGGCTAATCTATTTTCTTTCCACTTTGAGTACCATTTTTGTTGGGTTCCTGGTTTGATAAAATATTGCATTTCCATTTGCTCAAACTCTCTCATTCTGAATATAAACTGTCTAGCCACAATTTCATTTCTAAATGCTTTTCCAATTTGAGCGATTCCAAATGGAATTTTCAGACGACTTGTTTTTTGAACATTTAAAAAATTAACAAATATTCCTTGAGCAGTTTCAGGTCTTAAATACAAATCAGTTGCACTATCAGCTGATGCTCCAAGCTTAGTTCCAAACATTAAATTAAACTGTTTTACATCGGTCCAGTTCTTTGATCCTGAAATAGGACAGGCAATTTCTAATTCCTCAATTAATTTTTTTAAATTTTTTAAATCGTCTTTTTCAAGTGCCTCATTAAATTTTTTTGAAATTTCTTTAATTTTTTTTGTGTAGCCTAAAACTCTTGGATTGGTTGTGGAAAATTGTTCTAAATCAAAACCATCTCCAAATCTTTTTTTTGCTTTAGAGATTTCTTTGTGGATTTTGTTTTCAATTTTTGAAATATGCTCTTCTACTAAGACATCTGCTCTGTATCTTTTTTTAGAATCTTTATTGTCAATTAAGGGATCATTAAATGCATCAACGTGACCTGAAGCTTTCCAAATTTTGGGATGCATTAAAATGGCAGAATCAATATTAACAATATTGTCATTTAACTGAACCATTGATTTTAACCAATAGTCTTTGATGTTATTTTTTAAGTCAGTTCCATTTTGACCATAATCATATACTGCACTTAATCCATCGTATATTTCACTGGATTGAAAAATAAACCCATACTCTTTAGCATGAGATATAACTTTCTTAAATTTATCATCTCTACTCATACAGCTAAAATAAGAGTTAATTTTATATTAATTCTATTATTTAAATTAAAATAGAAATAGATAAAATAATTGTTATTTTGCCTTAACATATGACAATGAAAAAAATAAAATTATTCTTAATTCTTATTTTCTGTTTTTCACTAGTTGATTGTGCAAAGCGAGGTATCCCAGAGGGTGGCCCAAAAGATGAATCACCACCATTTCTTATCAATGCCGAACCGGCTGAAAACTCAGTAAACTTTAATGAAAATAGAATTAGACTTTATTTTAATGAATACATTAAGCTCAAAGATTTCCGAAAACAGCTAGTTGTTTCCCCTCCAATTGATAAAAGTTTTTACTCTATAAATCCACAGTCAGGTGCTTCTAAATTTATTCAAATTGATATTAAAGAAAAACTTGAAAACAACACGACTTATGTTTTTAATTTTGGGGAAAGTGTAGTTGATAATAATGAAGGAAATCCACTTCCCTTTTTTAATTATGTTTTTTCAACTGGAGATTACATTGACTCTTTGAGTATTTCAGGTAATATAAAAAATTCTTTTAAACGAGAGCCAGAGGAATATATATCTACATTTTTGTATCCAATTGATGAAAATTTTTCTGATTCTATAATTTATAATGGTTTGCCTAATTATGTTGGTTCAACTCTGGACTCTACTAATTTTAAGATGACTAATCTGAAAAAAGGCAAGTACTTGTTAGTTGCCATAAAAGACGAAAACAGTAATTATAAATTTGATCCTGAATTTGAGAAAATAAGCTTTACATCTCAACCCTTAAATTTACCAATATCTGATAGTTTAGAATTAAAATTATTTAAAGAAACAATCCCCTTTGAAAGCTTTAAGCCATTTATTGAAGCTACTAACAAAATTGGATTTGGTTTTAAAGGATTTGCAGATGATGTCAAAATTAAAATTTTAAATCATCCAAATATTCAATCTATTTTAACCAAAAGTAAAGAAACGGATACTTTAAATTATTGGTTCAAAGAGCTTGAATATGATTCATTAAATTTTGAGTTATCTACTACAAACTATAAAAAAAATTATACTCTAAAATTTAAGGAATCTGACAAAGATTCCTTGATTATAACAAGTTCAATAAAATCTACTCTTGAATTAAATGAAGGTTTTAAAGTAATTAGTAATAGACCTCTAGTAAATGTTGATCCAGAAAAAATCAAAGTTTTCAATAAAGATTCTGTTTCTGTACCATTTGATACCTATATAGATAAGAATCAATTTGATGTCAATTTCAATTTTGAAGTACTCCCAAACGATAATTATATCGTCAACATAATGCCTAATGCAATAACTGATTTTTTTGAATCTACTAACGATTCTTTAAGTTATTCGTTTAAAACTAAAAGCAGAGCTGATTATGGCACACTTAAACTTGGAATTAGAAATATTCAAGAATTTCCTATTATAGTTCATTTAATAAATAATAAAGAAGATATAATTAGAGAAATCATATTAGGTTCCTATGAGGATCCTTGTCTGTTTGAGAATTTGAAACCAGGAAACTATTTTGTACGAGTCTTATTTGATACAAATCAGAATGGTGTTTGGGATACAGGTAGTTTTTTGAAAAAAATCCAACCTGAAAAAACATTTCATTATTCAGAGGAAATTGTAATAAGAAAAAACTGGGTATTGGAAGAAAAGATTGATCTAACTTTTTAAAAAAACATGAAAAATAAACTACTTGTTTTTTTAATGCTTTTTTCAATATGGTTAGTTTGGCTAATGTATTCCACAGGATTTTTTAGAACCATTGATAAAAAGTTTAATGGCAATATTTTAAAAAAAGTATCAATCGTTGGGGTTGAAGATATTACAATAAACCAAAAAGAAGGTTTTGCTATTATATCATCAACTAAAAGAAAAAATTTTCCACCAACTGAACAGGAAGATGGAGATTTATATTTGATAGATTTAAAAAATATTGAATCTAAGCCAATACTTTTAACTCAAAATTTTGATAAACCCTTCGCTCCACACGGTATTTCGATATACACAAAGGATAGTATCACAACAATTGCGGCGGTTAATCACACCATAAGTGGAGAATATATTGAACTTTTTAAATTAACTAACTCCAAGCTTACTCATCACAAAACATTACATAATGATTTAATTATTGCTCCAAATGATATTGTTTTATTAGACGAAGAAACTTTTTACTTTACAAATGATCATATGTACAAAAATGGTTTTATGCGATTTATTGAGGAATTTTTAGGTTTATCATTTTCTAATGTAATATTTTACGATGGTAAAAAATTTAAAGAAGCTGCTAAAGGAATTTCATATGCTAATGGAATAAATTTTGAAAAAGATAAAAACTTAATATTTGTAGCATCACCAAGAAAATTTAAAATAAAAGTATATGAGAAACAACCCAATAACTCATTAACTTTTATAGAAGATATCTATTGTGGATCTGGAGTTGACAATATAGAGTTTGATACTGATAATAACCTTTGGGTTGGAGCTCACCCAAATCTTTTACAATTTATGTCCTATTCTAATAGCTACCATAGTATAACTCCGTCTGAAATTATTAAAATTCAATATTTTAAAAAAGGTGATTACAAAGTTGAAACTATTTACCTAGAAAAGGGAGAAGAAATGTCTGGTTCAACTGTTGCAGCTCCATTTGAAAATTTAATTCTAATAGGAAATGTTATGGACAAACATTTTCTTGTTCTAGAAAAAAATTAGTCTTTAGTTTAAAAATTATTGGGAAACTTTAGCTTTTATATAATCTCTATTCATTCTTGCAATATTCTCTAAAGATATTCCTTTAGGACACTCTACCTCACAAGCTCCAGTATTTGTACAATTCCCAAAACCTTCTTCATCCATTTGTTTAACCATGTTTAGCACTCTCTCATTGGCTTCTACTTGGCCCTGAGGAAGTAATGAAAACTGAGAAACCTTTGCAGAAACAAATAACATCGCACTTGAATTTTTACAGGTAGCAACACAAGCTCCACATCCAATGCACGTTGCAGCATCAAAAGCTTTATCTGCACTAATCTTATCTACGGGTGTAGCGTTTGCATCCTGAGTATTACCAGATGTATTAATAGAAATATATCCTCCCGCATGTTGAATTCGATCAAATGATGATCTATCTACAACTAAATCTTTTATGACTGGGAAACTATTTGCTCTAAAAGGTTCAATATAAATAGTGTCTCCATCCTTAAACTTTCGCATATGTAATTGACATGTGGTAACTAGCCTATCTGGTCCATGTGCTTCTCCATTAATAAACATAGAACACGACCCGCAAATTCCTTCTCTACAATCATGATCAAAAGCAACAGGATCAATTTCTTTTTCCATTAACTCCTCATTCAATATGTCCATCATTTCTAAAAAAGACATATCAGGAGATATATTATCAATATTATAAGAAACCATTTCTCCTTTAAGTTGAGAATTTTTTTGACGCCAAATTTTTAATTTAAGTCTCATTTTTATTTATAAGATCTGGTTTTTAATTCTATATTTTCATAACTCAATATTTCTTTATGTAAAATTGAATTCGAAGGTTCTCCGTTATTCTCCCAAGCTGAAACAAATGTAAAGTTTTTATCGTCTCTCAAAGCTTCTCCTTCTTTTGATTGAGATTCTTCTCTAAAATGTCCTCCACAAGACTCTGTTCTTTCCAATGCATCTTTAGCAAATAGTTCTCCCAACTCTAAAAAATCTGCAACTCTTGTTGCTTTTGCTAATGGCTCATTAAATGAATCAGCAGTTCCAGGAACTGAAATATTTTTATAAAAATCTTTTCTTAAAGATTGGATTTCTTTAATAGCATCTTTTAATCCTTTTTCATTTCTAGACATACCACATTTATTCCATATGATTTTACCAAGTTTTTTATGAAAATAATCTACACTTTTTGATCCTTTATTACTTATTAAGACTTTTATTTTTTCTTTAACTATTTTTTCAGCTTCATCAAACTCTTGGGATTTAGTAGAAATTGGACCGGTTCTAATATCGTCAGCCAAATAATCTCCAATTGTGTATGGTAAAACAAAATAACCATCAGCTAAACCTTGCATTAGTGCAGATGCACCAAGCCTGTTAGCTCCATGATCTGAAAAATTAGCCTCACCAATTGCAAAACACCCAGGAATAGTTGTCATTAAATTATAATCAACCCAAACCCCACCCATAGTATAATGTACTGCAGGATAAATCATCATTGGAGTTTCATAAGGATTTTGATCTACTATTTTTTCATACATCTGAAAGAGATTTCCATACTTCGATTTAATAACTTCTTTACCTAACTCTTTCACTATATTAATATTATTTTCATCAAGCCCTTTCAAATGCGCTTTCTCCTTTCCGTATCTAATAATTGCTGAAGCAAAATCTAAATAAACTGCTTCTCCTGTTTTGTTAACTCCATAACCTGCATCGCATCTTTCCTTTGCCGCTCTTGATGCAACGTCCCTAGGGACCAAGTTTCCAAAAGCGGGGTACCTTCTTTCTAAATAATAATCTCTTTTATCTTCTGATAAATCTGTTGGCTTTAATCTTCCTTCTCTGATATCATTTGCATCTTTTTTAGATTTAGGAACCCAGATTCTACCATCATTTCGAAGAGATTCAGACATTAAAGTAAGTTTAGATTGATGATCGCCTGAAACAGGAATACATGTAGGATGAATTTGAGTAAAACACGGGTTAGCAAAAAAAGCACCTTTTTTATGAATTTTCCATGAAGCTGAAACATTGCTTCCCATTGCATTTGTTGATAGATAAAATAAGTTACCATATCCACCAGAAGCAATTACTACTGCGTGAGCTGAGTATCGTTCAATTTTACCATTAATTAAGTTTCTTGTAATAATTCCTCTGGCCTTACCATTAACTTTTACAATATCCATCATTTCATGACGATTAAACATCTTTATTTTTCCTCTGGCTATTTGCCTATTCATTGCTGAATAAGCTCCTAAAAGTAATTGTTGACCTGTTTGTCCTTTAGCATAAAAAGTCCTTGAAACTAATACCCCACCAAAAGATCTATTATCTAAGAGACCTCCATAATCTCTGGCAAAAGGCACTCCCTGAGCTACACATTGATCTATAATATTTGCAGAAACTTCCGCAAGTCTATATACATTTGCTTCTCTTGATCTATAATCACCTCCCTTAACAGTATCATAAAACAATCTATAAACAGAATCACCATCACCTTGATAATTCTTAGCTGCATTAATTCCCCCTTGAGCAGCAATTGAATGAGCTCTTCTAGGGGAATCCTGGAAACAAAATGCTTTTACATTATACCCTAATTCAGCTAAAGTGGCTGCTGCAGATCCTCCTGCAAGACCAGTTCCAACTACAATAACATCAATCTGTCTTTTATTTGCCGGACTAACTAAACGAATATTATTCTTGTGATTGGTCCATTTTTCAGAAATTGAGCCTTTAGGAATTTTTGAATTTAATTGAGCCATATCATTAATTATTTAAATAATGAAAAATTGCAATAAAACTAAATCCTAAAGGAATTCCAATTGCATAAATATTTGCAATCAATTTCAAAATAGAATTGTATTTGTTATTAACACCAATAGATTGGAAAGATGAGGAAAACCCATGTAATAAATGAAGAGATAAAAAACCAAAAGATATAACATATATAATAACCTTAATTACATCTTCAAACTTGTGGGTAAGCTCAGTGTAGTATCTATTAGGATCGTCAGGTAAAAATTCTACGTACTTATAATTCATTTCTGGAATCCAAAAATCATAAAAATGTAGACCTAAAAAAGACAATACAACCAGACCAGAAATTATCATATTTCTCGACATCCAGCTAGAATTACTGCTGCCTTTAAATTTTACATATTTGATATTTCGAGATCTTCTGTTTTTGAAATCCAAAATAAAACCCATTATAAAATGAAACATTACTCCGAATATCAAAATAGGTTGAGCAATGAATTGAACAACAAAATTAGTACCCATAAAGTGAGAAAATTGATTAAATATTGATTCACTAAAAACTGAGGTTATGTTTATTATAAAATGTTGAAGTAAAAAAACAATTAAAAAAATACCAGATAATGCCATGGCTACTTTTCTAATTATCGAAGATTGTATTACACTACTCACAGTAAATTATATAATAATTGCTATACAAAACTAACCCTTGAAGGTTTATAAGACAATAAAAATTGAATATTTATTTTATTTCAAAACCCTCAGAAACTTTTCCAATTTCTAATTTATACTCTCCCTTTTTTAAATAAAACTTACCATTTTCGGATTGAATAAAATATTTTTTATTTTTCTTATTCACAAAACTTTCTAAAAACTCCAAAGGAAGTTTTACGTATTGAAATCCTTTTTCTAAAACTATTTCTTTATTGTAAATTAATTTTCCTGAATTTGTTCTTAGATTCATATTAGTTTTTTGAGGCGTATTTGAGTAAACAACTGACTTTTCAACAGGAGATTTATATTCAGACCAATTGTAATTTCTTTTGCCCCATGAATTAGATGATTTTATATTATCAATAAAAATATAATGTGATTCATTGTTAGATTTAGTTTTTTCTAAATAAGAGTAAATCACGGAAAGATTCATCTTATAAATAGATCTTCCATGTGTGGCTAATAAAAGATCTTTATGTTCTTTTTGAATCACTAAATCATGAACAGCAACTTTCTGTAAACCGTTTTGAAAAGGACTCCAGTCAGTACCATAATTTAAACTAATATAAGCCCCATTATCAGTTCCTAAATAGATTATATTTTCATAGTAAGGATCCTCTTTTATTACGTTTACTGATGATTTTGGCAGATTATTATCTATTCTTTTCCATGATTCTCCGTTATTTTTAGACACATAAACATATGGATTGAAGTCGTCGTATCGGTAACCATTTAGTGTAACATATATTGTATTTTCTTGGTGTCTGGATAAAATAACTCTACTAACCCACAAATGTTGAGGTAAATCATCAGAGATAATGCTCCAGGTATTACCAACATCATTTGACAATTGTACTAATCCATCATCAGAGCCTGTAATTAATTTACCCAATTTAAAAACCGATTCATCAATACTTGTAATGGTTCCATACGGAACATTTCCTTTTTTTATGCCTTTAGTTAGATCTTTAGTTTTGAAACTCCAACTATCACCTTTATCATAAGAAGCATGTAATTTATTGCTCCCTAGATATAATATATCTTGATTGTGGGGAGATAACAAAATTGGGGTTTGCCAATTAAATCTTAGAGGAGACTCCCCTAGATCATGCTTTGGTTTGATGTAAGTTCTTTTACCTGTTTTGTTATTTAATCTATAATAAACTCCAAATTGAGAACCAGTATAAATTATATCTGTATTTCTATTATCAATTTGAACTTGCATACCGTCGCCACCCATAATTGATGTCCAATTATTATGGCCCGTTTGGTGCCATCTTGGACTTTCAACTGATTTATTACTTGCCATCCATACTCCATTGTCCTGTAATCCACCATAAACATTATAAGGTGTGTCGTTATCAACATTAATAGTGTAAAATTGGCCAACATTAGGTTGATTCAATTTTATCCAATTTTCGCCATTATCATAACTTATATTTATACCTCCGTCGTTACCATTTATTAAATGATTTGGGTTTGATGGATTAATCCATAAATCATGATGGTCAACATGTACATTTGGATAATCTATAGAACTATAGGTTTTACCTCCATCAATTGATTTTATGAAAGGAACTCCATAAATATAAATATGATCTTTATTAACTGGCGACACATGGATTCTTCCAAAATAATATCCATATGTATTATATAAGCGATCTAGGTAATATGAATTTTTCAAAGTCCAACTAATCCCACCATCATCACTTCTATAAACTTGTGCGCCAATAATTGGAGTTTCAAACATAACAGTATTAGCATCCTCTAAATAGAGTTTTAAGTCAGATGGCTTAAGCTCATTATTTTTTACTGAAGCTTTTATAGATTTAACTGTGTACTTTTTAGGAAAATTATTTTTTCTTAAAAATGAATTTAAATTTGATTCTTCAGTATTTAAGAAATCTTCCTTAGACATTGATTCAAAATCATTTTTGGTTAAGTCATTAGTTTTAGAAATTTTTTTACTTTTTGGCCTTCTAAATTGATTATCAACAACAGCATAAATAGTCTTACTATCAAAAACAGCTAATCCTATTCGTCCAACACCTTCTCCATTAGGAAATCCACTGTCTGCATCAGAAATAAGAGTCCAGGTATCCCCAGAATCTATTGATTTATATATTCCTGATTTTTTACCATTTCCACTAAAATTCCATGCTTTTCTTTCTTTTTGCCAAGATGATGCAAATTGAATTTTAAAATTATTTGGATCAATATCTAAATCAATTATTCCTGTGTTGTCGTCAATGTATAATGTCTTTTTCCATGAAACTCCTCCATCAGTTGTTTTGAAAATTCCTCTTTCAGAGTTACTGGAATACAAATGGCCTAAAGAGGCTACTATTATTTCATCAGGGTTGTTTGGATTGATTTTTACTTTTCCAATGTGATGAGAGTCAACTAAACCTATGTTTTCCCAATTTTCTCCATTATCAATTGATTTCAAAATTCCAATTCCAGCATATGATGATCTTGAAGAATTGTTTTCACCTGTTCCAACAACAATTAAATTTGTCTTCCAATCAACATCAAAATCTCCAATATTTTGTGTATTAGAATTATCCATTATCGGATTGAAAGTGGTTCCGTTATTTGTAGTGTGCCACAATCCACCTGATGCATAGGCAACATAAAATTCAGAGGAGTTATTAGGATTTACTTCAATATCTGTCACTCTGCCACTCATTACGCTTGGTCCAATATTTTCAAACTTTAAATTTTTTACTATTGAATTTTCTATAAGTTGATTTTGTTGATTTATACTTTCTTTTATTTCACTTGAACTGGAAGGATTTTGTGAAAATGAAATAAAATGTATTAAGAATGTAAAAAAAGTGAATACGTATCTCATAAAGATCTATTTAAATTTATGTTATTAGTTAAATATACTATTTTTGAATTTTAAAATCATTATGAAATATTCCCCAATAGACAATTCTCTTTTTATTAAGAATAGAAAAAAATTCATTGATAAAATGGAAGATAATAGTATCGCATTTTTCAACTCTAATGATAATTATCCTGTTAGTGCTGACACTACTCTACCATTTGAACAACACAGAGACTTGTTCTATCTATCCGGAATAAATCAAGAAGAAACAGTATTATTATTGTTTAAAAAATCAAATCAAGAATTTAAAGAAATTCTATTTCTAACCAAACCAAATGATCTTCTAACTCACTGGGAAGGAGCAAGATTAGATAGAAAAAAAACTTTATCTATATCAGGTATTCACAATATTCATTGGCTAAATGAATTAGACAATATTATTAGTGCTCTAATGAAAGAAGTCAAAATCCTTTACTTAAATAAAAATGAACATTACAGAGCTAAGGTAGAAACACAAACCAGAGAAGAAAGATTTAATAATTGGATTACCAAAGAGTACCCCAGTAAAGAAACCAAGGGTTGCAACATTATTCTTCAAGTATTAAGATCTATTAAAGAACCTATTGAAATTCAACTAATTCAGAAGGCTTGTGACATCACTGAATTAGGATTTAGAAGAATCCTAAATTTCGTAAAACCAGGTGTTTGGGAATATGAAATTGAAGCTGAATTTTCTCATGAATTTTTAAGAAATAAATCTAAAAAATTTGCTTACTCTCCTATTATTGCATCTGGCATTAATTCAAATATTTTACATTACATTAAAAACAATAATCAGTGCAGAGAAGGAGATGTTTTATTATTGGATGTTGGCGCAGAGTATGCAAATTATTCTAGTGACATGACCAGAACCGTTCCTGTTTCAGGAAAATTTACAAAAAGACAAAAAGCTATTTATAATTCTGTTTTACTTGTTAAAAATGAGGCAACCAAATTATTAAGACCAGGGTTATTATGGAAAGAGCATTATGCTGAAGTGGGAAAAATTATGACCTCAGAATTATTAAAGCTTGGTCTTTTATCTAAAAATGATGTTCAAAATCAAACAAAAGAAAACCCTGCTTTTAAAAAATATTTCACTCATGGCGTTTCCCATCATTTAGGTTTAGATACCCATGACTATGGAGATTTAAGTCGTCCTATTGAAAAAAACATGGTTTTTACTGTTGAACCTGGAATATATGTTCAAGAGGAAAACTTTGGCATAAGGCTTGAAGATGATGTTGTAGTGCAAGAAAATGCTGATCCGATAAATCTAATGAAAAATATTCCAATCGAAATTGAAGAAATAGAAGATCTCATGAACTCATAAAAATATTTATTAAGAATGTTCAATAAAAAATTATTAAAAAGATATGCTCCTCTAGTTATAACAATGACTGTTTTCTCTGCTTTTGTAGTTAGTTCATTTTATTATGTTAATAAACCTATTGAGACTTTACCTATTTATAGCCCCTCTATGGTTTCTAAAGAGCTAGTCGAGGAAAACATACAGTTCATAAAAAAATACCACAAAATCAAAGATTTTTCTATGAAAAATCAGAACGGTGAAACTATAACTCAAGAATTTTACAATGACAAGATTTATGTTGCAGATTTTTTCTTCACAACATGTCCTACAATATGCCCAATAATGACAGAAAATATGGGTTATGTCCAAGAAAAAATAAAAAATGATTCTGACGTTCTTTTACTTTCATTTTCTGTTACCCCTGAAATTGACTCAGTTGAACAATTAAAAAAATATGCTATAGAAAAAAATGTCATCGACTCTAAATGGAATTTAGTTACAGGAAACAAAAAAGATATCTACAACTTAGCTAGAACATCTTATTTAGTCGCAAAAACTAACGGTGATGGAGGGAAATATGACATGATTCATACTGAAAATTTTGTTTTAGTTGATAAAGAAAAAAGAATTAGAGGTTTTTATGACGGAACTAATTCTAAAGAAATGGATCAACTTTTAAATGATATTAAAATTCTGAAAAATTCTTACTAAAATGAAAAATTTTATTTTTGGGATTGTTTCTATATTGACCTTTACCCTTTACTCAAATGCTCAGGAACTTATAATTGGAGAAGAAAGAATTGAACCTGGATTACTATTTATTTTTGAAGGTGCTATTAAAGATCATGTTTCTCCTAGTTCTTTACACTTAGAAGAAAAACAAACAAATGTTCATATTGAAGCAAGAGCAAACTGGGATACAATTAATATTCCTAAAGGTGCTCCATCTGGTGGTTTTATTCCCTATTTACACATAACTGCACAGATTATAAATGAAAAAACTGGGCTCAGTACTTTTATTGACCTACTTGCCCATATTAACCTCATTGATAATTTTCATTATGCTAGAAATATTTCTCTTCCTGGAAAAATTGATGAATTATATACAGTAAAATTCTCTGTGATTCCTCCTACTAATATTGAATTAGCTCTTCACAAAGATTGGAGTAAAACATACGGAAGTATTCTTTTTAAAGATTCAAGTTTTATATATAATAACGTTGATTTTGAAGAAATAGCTAAAGCAAATAGAAATTAATTTTATTGAATTAACTATTTAGCTAAATTGTAACTCCAGCTTATTCCGACAGCAAAATAATTAAAATCATTATTAAAACCTTTTCCAAAAGAAACATCAGTCTGTATATTTTCTCTAATCAAGTAAGTTAAACCAATATCAAAATTATTTGGAGATTCTTTTTTAGAATTTTCACCAAATAACTCAGCATAAATACTCCAAGACCCTATACTTTTTGCTAAAGCTAAAGTATAAATAAAAGATCCAGGAACTCCACTCACTTTATTATATCCTAAATTATATCCTATTGATAATGTTTGTGAAAGATCATGAGAAATTAAAATTCTATTTAAAGTTCCATATTCATGATTTGAATAATACCCAGAAGATGACGGCAAGGATATATGAGTCAAAAATGCAACTTTAGTATTGATATCTATGTTATCTAAAAGTTGAATTTTAGTTCCAATTTCGATATCTCCAAAATTAGAGGATGGAGTGTTTTTTACATACTTACTATCCTTAAAAATATAGTTAGTATTTAATCTTATTTCTACTCTATCGGAAAGTCCAAAACGAAATAGAGTATTAATAATTTTATCATCTTCAAATGAAATTCCACTCTCAATTTGTAACTTGTTTTTGGATAAAACCAAAGATGACTCTGTTTGATCAGGTCTATCGGTGCTAATTTGTGTATATCCAGAAAATGATATGAAAATCAATAATAAAAAGTAGTTTTTCATAATATTTTTTAGCCAAGAGCAACATCTAAAATCATCATGATTATAAATCCACCAATAAAACCTAAAGTTGCTATATCAGTATTTTTATCAAGTTGTGTTTCAGGGATAACCTCTTCAACTACAACAAAAATCATAGCACCAGCTGCAAATGCTAATGCATAGGGAAGAATAGGGGTAAAAAACGTAACTGCCAAAGCTCCTATTACTGCTGCTATAGGTTCAACAGCTGCCGATGCTTGTCCATAAAAAAAACTTTTCCATCTGCTCATTCCTTGTCTTCTCAAAGGCATTGATACAGCAATACCCTCAGGAAAATTTTGAATTCCAATACCAATAGCTAAAACAACAGCTCCTGCAATTGAGGCTTCAGGTAAACCAGCAGCTACTCCTCCAAATAAGACCCCTATAGCTAAACCCTCTGGAATATTATGTAAAGTTATCGCTAGGGTTAAAAGTGTTGTTCGATGCCATGGCGTTTTGATACCTTCAGCTTCTTTAAAATTTATATGTAAGTGAGGTAAAACTTTGTCTAATCCAAAAATAAATAATGCACCAAGTGCAAATCCGACAGCTGCAGGAATAACTTTAACAAATCCTTCTCCCTCACTCATTTCAATTCCGGGCGCAAGTAAGCTCCAAAAACTTGCAGCAACCATTACTCCACCTGTGAAACCTAACATTCCATCCAAAAAAACTCTATTCATTGTTTTAAACAAAAAAACGAAAGAGGCTCCAAAAGCTGTCAACCCCCATGTAAATAGAGTCGCATACAAAGCTCCCAAAACAGGGTGAGTATTCTGAAAAAAGATTATTATTTCTTGAAACATAAATTTAAATTTTTGTTATGTATAAATTACTTGCAGATTTTATAGAAATTGACAGGTTTGTATCATCAAGACCTATATGTAAAGATTGATCAAAATCTTCCCGATGTAAAACTTTTATATTGCAACCCAGTGATATTTTTCTTTTGTCTAAATATTTTAAAAAAGTTGAGGAAGAATCTTCAACACCTATAAACTTCCCTGTTTCTCCAATATTTAAATCACTTAACTTTAGCTTTGGTGTAAATTTTATAAATCCTGCAGGGTTAGGTATTGGATCTCCATGTGGATCTTGTGTTGGAAAATCTAAAAATTCATCCAGCTGATTTGTTAATTTTTCAGATTGAATGTGCTCTAACTGTTCGGCTATATCGTGCACTTCATCCCATTTAAAATTTAACTTTTCAACTAAAAAAACTTCCCACAACCTATGCTTTCTAATAATATTTAAGGCCGTTTTCCTTCCGAGTTCTGTTAACTGTGCTCCATGATACTTTTTATAAACTATCAGGCTTTTTTCACTAAGTTTTTTTAACATTTCTGTAACTGAAGATGCTTTAGTGTTAAGATTCTCAGCAATTGAGTTCGTAGAAACACCCTCTTGAGAACTTGCTGACAAATGAAAAATTGATTTTATATGATTTTCTTCAGAAAATGTTAACATGTGTCAAAAGTAATATTTTTAGTTATAATAAAAAAATATTTTAGGCTTACCTAAAAATATTAACATTTTTAATCAATATTAAATTAATTCTTACTAAAGTTTTCTTTCGAGAAGAGAATTAGAAAAATCAATAAACTCTTGTTTATTTTCATTTGGAATACTTAAACTGTTTATTGATTTTAAGGCTAGATTTGTATAGTCTTCAACAAGTTTTAAAGTTTCTTTATCTGCTTTTGTTTCTTTAAAAAGTTTAGTGACTTTTACAATTTTATTTTCAATTTTTGATGAATTATAGAGCTTTAGAAGGTCTTTATGCTGTTTATCATTAGCATTAAGCAATGACAAATGAAATAAAGCTGTTTTTTTATTTTCTTTAATATCACCTCCAATTGATTTACCCAACAAAGACTCCTCTCCAAAAGTATCCAAGTAGTCATCTTGAAGTTGAAATGCAATCCCTAAATTAACCCCAAAATCATAAATACTTTTCAAATCATTTTCACTTGCATGAGAAATTATTGCACCCATTTTTAAGGCAGCTCCAACTAAAACAGCTGTTTTTAATTTGATCATATTGATGTAATCTTCAAACAAAACATTAGAGCTTTTTTCAAAATCTAAATCCAATTGTTGTCCTTCACAAACTTGAATAGCAACTGTATTTAAAACATTATTTAATTTTTTATAGGTTATTGGATCATAACCCTCCAGTAAATTATAGGAATAAATTAATAAAGCATCACCCGAAAGAATAGATTGATTAATATCCCATTTAACATGAACTGTATCATTGCCTCTTCTAAGATCTGCAGAGTCCATTATATCGTCGTGCATTAATGTAAAATTATGAAAACACTCAACTGAGAGGGCTGCATTTAAGGCATCACTATAATTTCCACCAAAAGATTCAGCAGACATTAAAACCAAAAAAGGTCTGATTCTTTTACCTCCGATTTCTAAAATGTATTTAATAGGATCATATAATGTTTTAGGAGAATCTGAAAAAGACAAATCTTTTAGACTGTTATTAATTAACTCGGCATAAAATTTGATGTTATCCAAAATGATATTTTAATTCAAAAATACATCTTTTACAATTCCTAATATTAATTAAACATAAAACTTTGGAAACTATTTGCGTTTTTAAAGTTTCCTATTTATATTTGCACTCCAAAAAAGGTAATACTTGAAGGATTTAATATTAGAAAAAACCAGAGAACTTTTTCTCACCATAGGATTTAAAAGCATTACTATGGATAACATTGCTAATGCAATGGGAGTTTCTAAAAAAACAATTTATAATTTTTTCGATAATAAAACTGAATTAGTAAAAGAGGTAACTAATTACATGTTTATAAGTATTACCGGCGGAGTCACTGAAATAAAAAAAACATCAAATGATCCAATAAGTGAGCTTTATGATATTAATTTATTTTTGATTAAATATCTAAAAAGAGAAAGTGTTTCACCTCTCTATCAACTTGAAAAATATTATCCCAAGATTCATAAAAATTTAAACAACAAGCAATTTGAGTTTATTACAAAGTCTACAAAAGAAAGTTTAGAAAATGGTATCAAATTAGGTTTATTCAGAAAAGACATTAAAATTGATTTTATTTCCAGACTCTATTTTAAAGGTATTATGGGAATAAGAGATTTGGACACCTTTCCAACTAAACTTTACGATCCAGTTAGCTTAAAAACAGATTTTATTGAATACCACTTAAGAGCTATTGTAACTGATGAGGGATTAAAAAAACTAAACCACTTTATAAATAAGTAATGAAAAAAACAGGTTTATTGATAATTATTATTTTACTGTCAAATAATTTATTTGGACAAAATGCATTTACATTAGAAAATGCTATTGATTATGCTTTAGAAAACAATAGGCTATCAAAAAATGCGACTAGTGACTTAGAAATTGCTAATGCAAAAAAATGGGAAACAATAGCAACAGGACTTCCACAAATAAATGCATTTATTGACTATAATAACAATTTAAAACAACCTGTTTCGTTAGTTCCTGCTGAATTTTTTGGAGGAAATCCCGGTGAATTTGCAGAACTTTCTTTTGGAACTAAACAAACTATTGATGGGTCAGTTACGCTAACTCAACTTTTATTTGACGGATCATATATGATTGGACTAGCATCTATAAAACTATATATGGACATTGCTGAAAAAGCTAAAATAAAAACAGATCAAGAAGTTAAAAAAGCAACTATTTCAGCTTATGGAAATGCTCTAATTAGCCAAGAAAGAGTTAAAATTTTAAATAAGAATCTAAAAAACGTAAAGAATAATTTAGACGAAATAAATAAAATATATCAAAATGGGTTTACAGAACTTGAAAATGTAGAGCAACTTACAATATCTTATAAATCATTAAAGAATTCTTTAGATTATGCCACCAAAATAGAAAAAACAACTCTCAACCTTTTCAAGCTAATTATTGGCTATGATATTGAAAAAGAGATTACTCTATTGGACAATTTATCTGGACTAACTTTGAAAAGTTTTGATTTAAATGAGTCATCAGAAAATTTTGAAATCGAAAAAAATATTGATTATCAATTATCTTTAAATAATAAAAAATCTCAACGAACCTTATATAGACTTGAGCAAGCTAAAGCACTTCCAACTTTAAGAGCTTTTTTAAAAGGGGGTTATGATGGAAACAATGAATCGTTTAGATTTTTTAAACCAAACCAAAAATGGTATGGATACTCATTTGTTGGTGTAACAATGTCTGTTCCTATATTTAGTTCTTTAAGAAAATCTGCAAAAACTCAACAGGCTAAAATTGAGTTTGAAAAATCTAAATTAGATCTTTCCGAATCGAAAAAAAGAATTCTTATTGAATTTGAAAATGCAGAGAGTGAATATCAATACGCTCTAAATTCTTATAATAATGCAATAGAAAACTTGAAACTTGCTGAAAAAATAGAAAGAAAAAATCAAATCAAATTTCTTGAAGGATTAGTTTCTGCCCTTGAACTAAGGCAAGCTCAAATTCAGTTATACTCAATACAAAATGAATTACTTCAATCTATGCTTGAGGTAATAAATAAAAAAACAGCTCTTGAAATTATGTTAACTCAGAATTAATAAAAATGAAAAATACACTTACTCTTTTTCTTATTGTTTTACTAATATCATGTGATGATAACTCATCACTTAAAAGCATATTAGAATCGAACGATGTTGAAAAAATAAAACTTAAAAGAAAAGAAATAGTAGCATCACAGCAAGATATTTCTAACAAACTTCAAATCATAGATAACAAGCTTGAAGAATTGAATACTAACCCCCAACTACCAATAGTTGAAGCATATAAGGTTAACCCTGTTAAATTTGATCATTACATACAAGTTCAAGGCAGCGTTAACTCTGACGAGTTAATCAATATTTATCCAGAATTTTCGGGTACTGTTAAAAACATCTACGTAAAAAGTGGTGAGGTAGTAAAAAAAGGTCAGCCCTTAATAAAAATTGATGATGGCGGGCTAAAAGAACAATTATCTCAACTTGAAATTGGATTTGAGTTAACTAAAACAACATTTGAAAGACAACAAAGATTATGGAACCAAAATATAGGTAGTGAAATTAAGTTCTTGGAGACAAAATCAATGTACGAAGCTCAAAAACAAGGAATAAATCAACTAAAAAAACAGATTAAAAAAACACTAATTGAAGCTCCTTTTAGCGGAACAATTGATAACATTATAGCTAAAAAAGGAGAAGTTGTTTATCCAGGAAGATCTAACCTTATGATGCTTTTAAACTTAGATAATTTATATATTGAATCGAATGTTCCTGAAAAATATATTGCTTCAATAAGTTCTGGTAATAAAGCTATTGTCCACTTTCCGTTGCTTGACAAAACAATAACAACTACGGTTCGACAATCGGGAAGTTATATAAACCCAATAAACAGAACATTCAAAATTGAAATGGATATAGATAAAAACAATTTGAATATTAAACCCAATTTAAATTCCAAAGTAAAAATAAACGACTATTCTAATTCATCTGCTTTAATGGTAAATCAAAACTTGATTAGCATCGATAGCAAAAACAAAGAATATGTTTATAAAATTTCTACAAATAATAATAAAAACTATGTTTCTAAAACAATAGTAGAAACTGGAAAAAATGATGGAGTAAATATTGAAATTCTTTCTGGAATTAATCCGGGAGATATGATAGTTTCTGAAGGTATTAGAAAATTAGTAGATAACGCAAGAGTTAAAATAATCAATTAAAAAATTACTGAATTGAACAAAAAAGAAAAAGATTTTGCTCCATCATCATGGGCAATAAACAACAGCACTACAATGTATGTTGTAATGGCGTTAGTTCTTTTTTTAGGTATTGATTTTTATTTTAATATGCCTAGAGAGGAATATCCTGAAATTAAAGAAAATATTGTATTCATAAGTTCTATATATCCAGGGAATACAGCTGAAGATATTGAAAAGTTGATAACTGAACCTCTTGAAGATAAGCTTAAATCTGTCAATAATATAATTGAAATAAAATCTTCTTCTAAAGAAAATTTATCGCTAATAATTATAGAGTTTGATGATGGAATTGGATATACCGAAGCTAAGCTAAAAGTAAAAGATGAAGTTGAATCTGCAGTGGCCAGTGAAGATTGGCCTATGTTTAACAATGTAAAAGTTGACCCTAATGTTTTCAACATGACTTTTAC
>Ga0209631_10001797_pt1 | contig 26672 bp, 13 predicted proteins | sample COG_08_FD_184752 | JGI IMG/M metagenome (GOLD analysis project Ga0209631, IMG submission 184752) | Pelagic Microbial community sample from North Sea - COGITO 998_met_08 (SPAdes) (version 2) | ecosystem: Environmental > Aquatic > Marine > Neritic zone/Coastal water | place: Helgoland, sampling... | reverse complement strand
TCACCGACGGCGGCGGCTTGGTCGGTTGTAAATATACGTAGAGTGTGACCCCGCCGACCACGAGGGCAATCAGTGCGATCGACACCCACTTCCAAAACCCCGCGTCCTCCCCGCCCGCGGCGAGGGTGGGTGGCGGGTGGTGGTAATAGGCCGGCGCGATTCCGGGGGGGGGCGCCAAGTACGTCGGTCGGGGAGGCGGGAGCACCCCAAACGCGTGCGTGAACTGTTCGTGCAAATTGTTCGCGGCGCTCATTCGTCCACTTTTTTTTGTTTCGTTTCCGGTTTTTTTATGTCCCGCCTTCGAACGCGCTCTGCATCAGCCGCCGGTCGTCCACCGTGAAGCCGTGCTCTTTTCCCCAGGCGCCGAGCCGGGCGTAGTCCGACGAGAGTGGTCGAAACACGCAACGGTCCACGCAGCACACGTAGTCGCGGACGACGTGTAACGGGGCGCCAAACATGCTGGCGGGGTGTAACTTCATCCCGAGCCGACGCAAGTCGACCCTTGGTCGAGGCCGGACCCGCCGCTTCATCCGGGGCAGCGTCTGCGCCGCCACCAACGGCGCCTTGAGGGCCGGCAGCGTCTGCCGGCACACGTCGAGCGTGGAGAACCGCGCGGCGAAATCGACGATCTCGGAAAAGTCACGCTGGATGAAGTAGTTGTCGAACGCCCACCCCAACGCGGCGCCGCCGTCGCACGGGGCGTCCTCCGGATTGCCCGGCCGACGCCCCAGCACCATCTCGGCCGTCTCGAACGCGGTGTACTGTTTCGTCTTGGGCCCGCCCAACCGAAGCGCGTCGATCAACTTGGCCTTGCGCACGTCCCCGTCGCACAGGTTCGCGATCCGCCACGCCGCGGGCGTCGGACGCAGCACCGACTTGATCGCCGAGGGGAACGGCTTGAACGTGCGCGTCACCACCGCGTACTTTTTGTCGCCGAAGAGGAACGGCCAGCGTCGTTGCAAATGGTAGCATGCGTCCGCCGACGTCGCGGAGAAGAAGAGTTTGGACCGCGGCGGGCGGTTCCTCTGCGCGGCGCGGCGCAACGCCGGCTCCAAGTCTGGAAAAAACGCCAGGGCCGACGGCAGGTCGTCCACGAAGAGGACCCCGGCGCGGGCGCTGTCGCAGAACGCCGGGATTTGGGTCGCTGGGTCGATCAACTTCGTGACCGCGACGCGGTGCTTCTGCGCGAAGGTTTTCGTCAAGAACGTCTTGCCGGTACCGCACGGGCCGTGGACGAAGAGAACCCGCTTGCGCGGGTCCAGGAGGAACCCTTCAATGTCGTCCTGCGATTGTTTCCAGCCAATCATTCATGCTTCTTCGTTAACAACAAGGCGAAAGGACCCGGGGCAACGTACTCTATTCGAAAAGACGGACCATGGGGGGGGGGAAGAAACAAACACGTAACCCTTTCACACTCCCCCGGTATACCCGGCGGGTTTTGCTGCTTCCGGGCGGGTCTAACCTAATTATTAGATGGTCCTGCGTTCAGTGTTTGACGTCCGACGAAAACACGTCGGACGCGAAACACACCCCCATCTGTGTGTTGCCGGAAAACACAGTAAATAAAAACACCATGGACTGGATCCATCGATTGTGGCCCGCGAGTCGAAGGAAAACGATCCAACTCCGTGCCCCCCAACTCCTCCGACGCGCACACCTCGACGACCTCCCGGCGTCCACGGTGGTGGGGTGGAAACCGCACTGCGAGGACGCTCGCCGCCGCCTCCTGCTCTTCGCGTGGCACGAGCAGGGCACCTTCGTGCAAGTGTTCGATCGGTACAAGACGATGGTCTCCACCGTGTACTTTCAAGCGAGCGATTTGCCCTTGGCGGTCGAGGATGGGTCCGACAGTGACTTGTTCAACGGCACGTTACTCGACGTCGAAGCCTGGCCCGACGGCACGTATGTGACGCTCGACGTCCTCGCCTGCTGCGGCTTTGCCGTGTATGGGATGGACGCCGCCGCGCGCCGCGAACGGTTCGCCGCCGCGTACGCGCTCCACGAACCCCTCCTGCGGCAGTACAACGTCTTCCTGCGGCCAATCGAATGGACGTCGTTGCGTGACTGCGTGCTCGACGACGGCACATGCGCCCGCCTGCACTTCCTCGACGGGGCCGCCGCGTACGGGGCGGCGCGGCCCAAGGAGTGGGCATCCGCCCGCACGGTCGACCTCGAGTGGACGGGGGGTCGATGGCTGTGCTCGTCAAACGACGGCCGGGTCCCCGCCCCGGTGGAGGAGGCGCTCGACGAAAAAAAAGAGGGCGTGTACGCCCTGGCGTATGCGGGCCGCTGGGCCGTCCACCGTCACCGACCGGAAAAGCGCCACCCGGACCATGTCGGCGCCGTGGAGGCCGTCCTGGCCACCGTGGCGGAGAACGTCACGCTCGGGGAGTTGGCGAAGACGATCACCATGGCCTAGGCGCCCCGCGAGAGGACGACGCCCGACACGAAGAACCCAAGCGCGTAGGCGAGGAGGACAAACTGCAGTTGTCGAAAGTGGTAGCCGGCGTAGGACTCGTGCGTGAAGGGCACGTCGGGGACCAGGAAGAGGGCCGCCAGAAGCATGGAGACGAGCCAGGACTGCGCGGACGCGCTGCTGGTGGAGTAGTACTCCTTTTGGTTGCGCAGTTGCGAGAAGAGGAACGCGTACGTCATCAAAATGTTCCCCAAGTTGGACGCGCTCATTTTCAAGTCGGTGGACGTGCGATCCGCGACGGCGCGGTCGTCCTTGCCCGTGATGGCCAGCAGGTGGACGAGCAGGATTGTGGAGGTAAAGAGCGCGCCGACCCGTTCGCCCTGGAGCAGGCGAACGATCAGGGGGCATGCGGCGATGGCCACGACGTAGAGGGCCGTCGCCTGGACCCGACTCCGTTCTTTCGGATTTTCCGACGGGAGGGTCAGGGTCGTGTACCCTGCCACGGCCACGGCCGCGGCGGTGGACGCCAACAACAACAGCATGTCTTTCATTTTTTTTTACATGAGCGACAAAATTATGGGGCCGGCCCACACGAGCAGAATCGACGCGACCACCCAGAGAAAGAGCCGGGTAAAGGACAGCGCGGGGACGTCCTCGTCCCGGGACATGACCATGGGCGGACGGAGCAGCGTCAGCAGGAAGAATACGGCGACCCCGGCCTGCACGGGGCCAAGTTCGAACCAGGACGACGCGTCGTCCCCGCCTTGCAGCCGTATTGTTGGCGGACCGGTGCTTGGTTGCCGAATCCCTCCCCATTCGTAGTCGGTGGCGGACATTGCGTTGCGGTGTTTTTTATTCTACCCGACACAATTTTTTTTATTCTCGTCGCACGCCGCGCACACGGCGACCGTCGGGACGTGCAGCGACGAAAATGTCCGCAACCGGCGCGTCGGTCGTCGGCAGACGACGCACGACCGCGGGACGTTGAGGGTGTGTGTGGGGCGTGGGTGCGGCGGCGGTTTCAACGTTTTGATGCAGTGGGTCAGCGTTTTATGGTCCATGTGTCGCGCGGTCGTTTTGGTCTTGCCGCGGCAGAAAAAAACATCGTCCGTGGCCGCGTTGGACATATTGGCTCGTCGTCCCAGAAATTATTTTGGTGGTTAGAATAAATAAGAGAAAATGGTGTATCTATCCGTCGGTACCTGGGGCGATGCATTCGCGGCCTTCGAACAAAACAACGAGACGCAACAATCATTTAAAGAAAACGCCTGCACCACGGCAGGAGGGACGGTCGTAAACGACCAGTGCGTCACGTCGCAGTGCACGTACCAACGGTATTCCTGCGACACGCGCCAGTTATTGTCCGACCGTGCTGCACGGAGAAAGGAAGCGTGGGGAAGCATAAAGCCGTCGAAGTTCATTTGGAAATGCGAAGGGACGTGGAAGGATTGTCAATAATTTTAAGTATTTTTATGGTTATATATATGTTTATTCATATAATGTTAGTATTCAGCCTTCCCCCTTTTTTTTTGGCTTATGTGATGGTGATCGTCAAATCTTTGTGGTACGCTTCCAGGATGGTCCCGGCCGCGTCCGTGGTATAAATCTCGAAGCCTCCGGTACCGGTTGCGCCCAAGGCAACATTCGTGACGGAGATGGTTTGTTCCACACCCGCGGCCCGTGTGACGCCAGTCTGTTCGACCACCTGTCCTCCAAACGACGACGGCAGGGACACTACGACTTTTCCATCCGCGGCCACGGCGACGCGGGTCGTGAACGTGAAGGTCACGGTGGTGCCGCTGCCCGCCACGCTGGCGGTGGCCATGCTGGGACGCTTCAACTGGGCGAGCATCCCGAACACGGCGTCCTGGCTTTGGAGGTACGGGGTGCCGTGCTCCGTGGTCTCCTCGTGGTTCACGATCAAAATCCCGGACAAGTCCTCGGCCCGCGTGATGCTGGCCCAGTGGCTGGGGTTGTTCCCGGTCGCCCCGTCCAGGTCGATATTGCCGACGTTGCGCTCCACGGCCTCGTACGGGCGTGTCGTGACCCCGGCAACCACGGACGATTGCGTGCCGCGGATGACGTTGGAGAGGTGGTTGTTGCTCGCGCCCCCGACCACCGTGCTCCGCATCAAGGTGTACGGGTTCGTCAGGGCGGTGTTGAGGTACAGGACCCGGTATTGGAATTTCAGCCCAGGGCAGTCTGCGTTGTCCACACGCATCGTGATCTCTGCGTTGTCCACACGCATCAGCAGCATGTACTCGTTCCCCTCGTCCAGGTAGACGCCGTTCCCGTTCGTCTTCATGCCGTGGGTGGCCAGCCCCAGAATCACCATCTTGTCCGGCTTGAGGGTTCCGTTTTGTTGGATCTTGAAGGCGTTAGTAATTGAGGGGCTGCCTTGCGTGTGGCCCGATTTGAAGGTCGCGTCGCCCGGGGCGTCCGCGACTGTCACGGAGGACCCAATGTTGAGAAAGAGCAGGTCGTCGTTGACGCCCATGTGCGGGACCGTCTCGTTCACGTCCGCGGATGCGAGCGTCATCGTGTTGTTTACCCACGCCGTCATCTTCAGCAGGCCGTACTTGGAATTGTCCGTTCTGGACACGAAGAGCACGTAATCGGTGTTGGTAGCGAATGGGTTGTTGCCAGTGTAGATGCTGGTATGCACCTCCCACGAGATGGCTTTCTCGGCAGCAAAGATGGCGGCGCCGCCCTTCTGCAATTGGTCGCCGCTCGCAGTGTTACCGGTAGCAAAACCCGTGGTGGCGCCCACGTCGATTTGAATGTAGGTACCCCCCGCCGTGATCGCGGTGACCACAATCTTGCTGACGGTGGCGCTCGCACCAGATCCTTGCGTGATGGTGTCCCCGACGCGCAAGACTTCTTTGCCATTGCTGTCCTTCAACACCCCGACCGGCGCAGTCCCGTCGGCCGCGGTCGCGGTCTCCATCGTGTAGTCCGACGTGCCCGCGTCCGTGACGTAAATGCAGCAACTCGAAATGATCTGCGCTTGGAATCCGGATGCATCGGCGGAGGTAACTTTCATCGTGCCCGTCTTGCCGACCGACGACGACGACGACGCGTGGCCCGCGGGAATCTTGAACAGGCGCGGCGGTTCTGCCATCGTCTCGGACCACGAGGTGACGGCGTTCAAACTCACGGCCGCGGCACCCCCGAAGGGGCCGACGTAACTGGCGTGCTGGTCCAGCACGTGCGTGAGCGGGGCGTAGTTGGCTCCCCAATTCGTCGGGGCGCTCCCCACACCGTCCAGCATGGCGATTGTTCCCGGAGGTTTCCCGCGGTTCGCATCCATAAACACCTTGGGGAACACGTCGGCGGTGAACGTGAACCCGCCGTTGGCATTGTTGTCCCCGAAGGCGCACTTGTACCGCAGTGAAGGCTGCACGTCGGTGGTCGTCTCGAATGTGTCCGTCGTCTGGAGCACGCCGTCGACGATCTTCAACCCAATGTCTCTCACGACCACGGCCGTGGCGGATTGGGTTTCGGTCACGCCGTTCGCGTTGGTGAATTCGATGTCGGGGGTGACACTGGTGAGTTGAAAGCGTCCGTTGTTGCCAGCAGTAAACCCGGCGAATTCCACGTAGTCGTTGACAGCGAACGATTCCGCCGACCCGGTCAGCGTCATCACATCGTCACCACTCTTGGCCAACGTCAGGTTGGTCGCGGTGGGTGTGTCTCTCATGACCACGGCCGTGGCGGATTGGGTTTCGGCCACGCCGTTCGCGTTGGTGAATTTGATGTCCGGGGTGACACTGGTGAGTTGAAAGCGTCCGTTGTTGCCAGCAGTAAACCCGGCGAATTCCACGTAGTCGTTGACAGCGAACGATTCCAACGATTCCAACGATTCCACCGACCCGGTCAGCGTCATCACATCGCCATTCTTGGTCAACGTCAGGTTGGTCGCGGTGGGTGTTGTCGAGATCGGTCCCCGGAGAAATTCGAGAATATGCCCGTCGTTCGGGGCGTCGCCCTTGTAGGTGGCGGTGTTGGCCGTGCCAAAGACCTGGTAGTGGTCAATGTACTGTTGCTTTTCGTTGGCTTGCTGCAGCAACACTTGGGTTCCCAGGCTCGGCGACAGGAGGACGGTGGCGACGGCTGTATTCTCGGGTGCCTCGAGTGAAGTCTTGCCCGGCAAGTAGGAGTAGTCGCGGGTTATGGATTCCCCGGTCTGTACGTTCGAGAGGCGCGGGTGGATACTGGGTCGGATCGCGCCTTGGACTTTATCCAAGCCGGCAATGCCGTTGGCCTTACTGAGCAGGGTATGTGCACCGTTGATCGTGAGGGCATCCGGCATGATGTACCCATCAATGTCCAGGAAGACCGAGGTGGAGTCGCTCGGAATGGTCACGGAGGACTTCAACGCGATATCGATGACCCCGTTGTTTGCTTGGCTGGCCGGCGTCACGTCCAAGTACGAGGTGGCACTCGTGATGTCGGTCGCAACTGCGCCAAACCCATGCCTTGCGTGGCGAACATCGGCGATACCATATGCATGCGCGTCGTAAATCGAGAAAAACGCTTCGTTTTGCATTTGGTAGGCCAATGTTTTCGGGTCGGACAGATCGGTGGATCCCAAGACCCCAGCCTTGGACAAGTTCATGGACGGCGAGGCCGACGTGGCGAGGCGGTTGTCCGCTTCGACAAGGGAGCAAGTCTTGGAGTAGGTTCCTCCCACGGTCACCGCAACGGCACTGGCCGCAAACGCTCCGGTGCTTTCGCCGACCAAGATCTTCAAGCCGTCGATGCCGTACACGCGCCCGGTCGGCGCGCCTTGCGTCCCGGTCGCCGTCGTGAGGTTGGTAGTTGGAGAGATTGTTTGTCCGCCCACTTGTACACTGTCAATGCAGGCCACCAAGGCTGGGTTCAGTTGGAAGGTGAAGGCACTGCCGTCTGCAGGGCCCGTGATCGTCAAGAAATAGGGAGATGTGTTGTCACTATATGATGCTGTGAAGTCGGACAGATCGGCTGTAATGGCCGCCAAATTATTTGGAAGGTAACCATTAACATCGCTGCGTGTTCTGCTAGCACCATTGATGGTCAGAATTTTATCTTCCGCAGCATAATTCGGGTCCTTGAAAGTGAACGTGACCGTCGCGGCCTGGGCCGCCGCAGTCCCCTGCTTCACCTCCATGTCGTACTCGATGTCATCGACATTATTCAACGTCAGCCATGACTTCTTCGCGCAGGTCCCGGTCCCCGTGACGTCGACGCCACCCAAGAGCCACGTATGCCGGTTGTTGACCGCGGTTTCGGAGCCGGCGCCCGCCGTCAGCACGCGAAAATCGGGCATTGTATCGTACACGCCCAGCGTGCAAAAGGTGCTGTAGGAGCCCGACTTGGTGATGGCGTCAGATGCGGCAGCATTGTTGACCGCCTTGGCCTGCAGACGCACCAAGTCCGTCTGCCCGGTCGTCGCGGTGATGGTGTTTAGATCAAACGCGTTGCCGGCCGGTGTCAGAGTGGTGAGGCCGACGGCGGCTCGGACGATCGACGTGGGGGCAGATGCTGCGGCCGTCGACTTCTTCCCGCTGAAAATGCTGCGCGCCGCCAAACCTTGCACACCGTCCCAATTCAACGTGGCATCTTTGTTGACGGTGGCGGCGGTCTCGACTTTGCCGGTACCATTTCGCTTGGCACCGATCTTGTCGGCGGAGAACTTCAACGCGGTCATGTAGTCCACCGTTTCCACCGTGCAGTCTGCGCTCTGCGTGACCACGGTGTCGCTGAGAGACGACAGGTCGGCATTATCGTAAAATGCGTCGTACGTTTCCGTGTACTGGACGGTGGCTTTGGAGTTGAGTCCTGCTCCCGGGACGTACCCCATGGCACTGAGAGTGGCCATCCGGTCGCCTACCGCATTCTGGTCGCGGGGCGGGTTGTTGATGTTGGCCGCGACCAAGGCACTGGCCACCGTCGAGGCGTCGTTCTCCACGAGCGTGAGCCCCGTGATCGATCCTAACTTTCGTGCACCTGTTTTGACGTGCAAGGAGGTGCCCGAGGCGGAAGCCGTGCCACTGCCCATCAAGGTGGATTTTTCAGAGTCGCGCGGCTCGGCCGCGGCGTTGACGAACAAGTTCTCAATGGTACAATTGCCACTCATGTGTAGTGCCGTGTTCAGGCAGTCGTCGATGCGGCACTTCTTCAACGAGGCGCCCGCACCCGCCGAGACCTGGACGGCTTCGACGGCATCGCGGACGTAGACGTTCTCCGCGCTCGCGGTCCCGCCTACCGTAAGTGCTGTCCCGGACGCGTTGAAGAGTCGGATCCCGTCGTTGGCGTCGGTGCCGCCCAGGGAACCCGCCGTATTGACCGTTAACTGGTTCGTGCCCCCGACGATCATCAAATTCTTGATGGCCGCGGTGCCGCACGTGATGCCTTTGTACTCACCACCGCAGAACTGCAGCGTGTGGTCGTCTTCGTGGCGCACCAGGACGGGGTATTTCAATCGGTCGGCGTCGCTCGTCGCGTTCACCGTGAAGGTGCCGCTGATAATGAGTTCCGCGCCGTCTTTGAACAGGATCTGGGTTCCCGCGTCGACCGTGACGTTGCCGGTGATGACCACACGCCCTTGAATGATCGTCGTCTTGTCGAAAGTCTCATCGCTTTCAATCGTCCCGGCGGACAAGGTTTGACTTTTCGCGGGCAAGGACAGGGTGCCTGCGTACTGGTCGGTTGCGGAACTATCCTGGGTCCACGTAAAGTTGCCAATGAAACTGGCCAATTGTGCCGAGTCCTCCGTCATACTCATACTTGAAGTGATGGTGCAACGGGCGTCGCCCGCCAACGGACGGACGCCAGGATCCAACACGACGTTGTTCAGTGTTTGCAAGGCCGTCGGGAGGGCGTACCATCGATCGCGGCACACCGTGTGGATACCATTCTCAAGAACGGTCGACGCAATCACCACGTCGCTTAAATCGGTAACGCTCTTCACAACGAGGCTCTGCGTGCCGTACTGCGAGTCGGGGACTTCGCTCTCCATGACATTCTGGACGGTCAGTCCGTTCGTGTTCCCGCTGTAGTTGCTGTCCTCCAAACGCAGCACCAAGGTGTCCCCAGCAGAACTGGCCGTTTCGTGCTCACCGGCCACGGACACTATTTTCGGATTGCTCGCCAAATACGTGAAGGTGAACTTGGCAGTCGCGGCAGTGAATGCGACGGTCGGTGGATGAAAGGGGCGGCCCCACGGGGTCTCGTCTTTTACCGTGCACTTGGCGATGGCTTTGATCGGTCCCGAGGCTCCGCCGTCCAGTTGCGAGGCGCTCAGGATGCGGGTCCGCGTGGCGCCTGTCAATGCGTTGCCGTCGACCGATAATTCCAAGTATGGCTGGGGATCGACGATCACGCTTAACGTATCGGAGACGAACGCTTGCTCGCGTCGTGGTGGTGCGCTAAACACGCCCTGGTTATTTTGATTCGTCGCGGCCGACGAGAACGCATGCTGCGCCCGCTGAAAGATGTAAGTGCCGATCGGGATCTCCTTGGCTTTGGAGAAGGCCACGGACGCACTCACCTCGTCGTCGTGGGGAGGCAACAGGACCTCGTCGTCGTGGGGAGGCAACAGGAGGACGTCGTAACTGGCGTGACTTGTGCAGTCGATATTGTACCGCGACGCGTCCCAGCCCCCGCCCAAGTTCAGCGCTTCGAGCGTACTCAAACTGATGGTATCGCCAGACGCGGTCCGGGCTGTGCGGTACTCTTGGGCGGACGTCATTGCCTTGTTTGTGCCCGGCGCGACCGCCGCCACTTCGTCCGCGACCAACACTTCGTTCATGGCGGGCCCGTAGACGGCCTGCGGCAAGTCTATGCTCGGCGCACCCGCACCCGTCAATGAGTACGTGATGTTGTCGTAGTAAAACCCGGACGTGTTGTTCCCGCCATTACTCCCCCACGCGATTCGATCGCCGTACTGTTGTTGGTCGTCGCTGTACCAATATTCTTGAGCATAGTCACCCCAGAAGGGTATGTCCTCACTCAATGCAACGGTCTCTCCGTTCGCCATCTGCGCGGCGCTCGTGACGCTGTATTGATGCACGTGCTCTTTATAATGAGGGGCAAGCATTCCGTTCGCTGAGAACGTTACCTTGACGTTGACCTTGTGCCACGCGTCCCGGGGCAACAAGTCGACGTGAAGGTCGTGCTCTGCATATCCGGGTGGATTTGCATTCCAGGCAGCCATTCCGTCTGTGGATCCAATATGTTTGTTTGTGTACACCCGGACCCCGGACGGACTGTCTTTAATTTGGATATTGAATACGCCTCGGTTGTCTCCGGCGAACGTACCACAATAAATCCGGTGTTCCGCGTCCATCGTCGATGGCATGCCGCCGAGACGTGCGGGTTCGACCAGACCGTCGTCCGCCTTGAAGTAGAATTCCACTTCGAACACCTTCCCCTGAAGGTCGGCTGCGGACGTAAACCCAAGTGATGGTGTGTGGGGCGACCCAGTACCCGGGTTATTGTAGACAACGCCCGGTTGGAACCAGGACTTGGTCCCCACCTGAGCGGCTGCGTTGTTGATTCGTTCGTAGTTGTCGTTCTGGAAGTACGTCTCGGCACCCCCCGTCCACCCACCCTGTATGGTGCTTGTACCGGAATCGGAGATCTTTCCCATGTTAAAATCTTCGAAATCGATACTCTTGGACGTTACACTTGCTGTACTGGCCTTTTTCAACGCGTACGTGTCGGAGGATCCGATCTGGGTGGTAGCCACGGTACTGGAGGCGTCGTCGGGCGCCACGCTCGATTTCAAGAACCCGTACACGATGGTGTTGGACGTGTTGGTGGACACATCCTTCAACTTGGCCGCGCTCTCGAACGGCGCCATCGGGTTCCACCAATGACGCAGGCGGCTCGCGTCGTCGACGACTGCCTCAAAACTGCTTTCCTTTGGCAAGTCGAACTTGGCCTGGAAGGGCGCTTGCACGGTGACATCAGTGCCGGCAAACTGCGACGCACTATTATTACCGTCGCGGGGTCGGTGCGTCGTCTCGGCGTAGACCTTCGCCCCACTATTTTGGTTGAGGTTCCCGTTGCATAAGCGCTCTCCATAGTCGACGCACTCCACCCGGGTATTCACGATGGACCCAGCACCCATGGCATGGCCCGTGCAGTCTTCAATGTACACATTCTTGCAGGTGCTGCTCGCGACGCCATTGCCCAGGGTGTGGAGGATAGCCACGTGCTCGTCGCTGGCTGTCAGTCCAGGGCACCCTTGCGAACCAAAGATGCCCACGTACTTTAGGTCTCCCGAACTGCGCGTCAAGGCGTACGCCCCTTTGTCCAACTGCCCCAGGGCAGGCTGCAGGATGTATGGCGCCAACTCCGTCCCCGTCAGTGCGGCATTGATCTGGGCACTGGCGCCGGAGATGAGCACGCGCTTCTTGTTGGGTGTACCTAAGGCAGCACCCACCAAACCACTGTCATGCAGCAGAAAGTTCGACGCCTGCGCCGCGGTAGCAGCGTACGCCTCGTTACTGTTCTCAGTGTGGTCTGTGGAAGTAGAAGCAGTAACGCTGACGCCGTCTGCGAGGACGACATCGCTCACCAGAATCTTGGGCGCGGCCATGGTCGCCGTCGTCCCATCCAAGGTTCCGGTCAGCCGCACCTTTTCAGTTATGATGACCAGATTGTTGTTGCCATCTTTGGTCAAGCGTACGTTTGAGAGCAACTCGTCTTGGAAGATCATGTGCCCGGCAAAATGTTCCACACCACTACTGTCCACAAACTGGTCGACGTCCTTGTCGTACGTCTGTCCGCAGCGGAGGTAGTACTCGTCCGCACCCAGCGCGATCGCCGCCGCAAACGCGGCGTTGCCGGCGATGTCCACGGCGCCCATGGCAACTTTCACCGAGTCGTACGCGGTGCGCGCGTCCGTCAACTGTTGCTCGGTCAAATTGCTCAGCGAGGCCGTCAGGGCGAGAGTGGCAACCTTTTCCGCACAGGCCCGTGCCAGAGCGTTGAAGTTCACGCCGCCCTTGTACAAGACAATGTCGTTCTCGAAGACGTTCGGACTGGCCACGCCTTGAAATATTTTTTGGTCAAACGTTCCGTTCGCTATCGACGGATTGCTTGAGGCATTGAGGAACGGATCCGAGGACGCGTCCATTCGCATTTTGCGTACGGTGGCCCCGTAGACTTGGAAGTCCACCTTGGCGTCGGCACCGATCAGGTCAAAATCTTGCAAGAGCAACGTGGACGCGGAGATCTCGGCGTGGATCTTGTTCAAAAACCGGATCTTGCGGGCTTCCAAGCGGGCCGCGCGATTGTCCAATTGCGCACCGAACTGGACCTTGGCGACGTTTCCACTCACCGGGCCGGAAAAGTCGCACCGATCCATGTACGATTGTGCGTTGTTCGTGTCGAAGGTCACACTTTGGTCTGCCTGCAGCCCAATCTTCGCGTGCCGGAATTGCAGCACCGGATCGCCCGCGGCGACCACAGCGATGCCATCCATCTCGGCCGCGTCCGTTTCGCTCGCGCCTTCAACTTGCAGGGTCGAGTCGGCGGAGGCGGTCAGTTGACTGGTTGGGTCGGTGCCCGCCAGCGTCTCCGCCAACGATCGATGCGCAAGGATTCTCGCGCTGGGTCCCACGACCAACTTCTTGCCGTTCAAAGCACAATTTCCTTCGACCAGCACGACGTCGCCGACGACCAAGTTGGCGGACAAGGTGGCCGGCAACCGGATCCCGTCCGTGAGACGACGGTCGATTGGCAAGTTTGCCGCGTTCTGTGCCGTCCACGACCCCATGCGGCAGGGCACAAATATCTTGGCGTCGGCCTGCCGCCCGGCAGTGTCGACGGCCAGCGACACGACCTCCCGGTTGATGTAGAAGCGTTTTGTGGGCGAGGTCGTGCTGCCACAGACCATGCCCAAAACGTGTGCATCCGCTTCCCTCTTCAAACGGTAGTCCTTATGCGTTCGCACCACAGCATCGCCGGCGAACGTGACGGACCCGCCGTTCTCCACGATCCCCGACATATCGCCGGGGTAAATATCGGCGATGTCGTCCGCGACCAGGGCGAACGTCACAGTCTCACCTGCCCCCAACGTCGCCGAGACTTTACTCCCGGCGGCGTAGGCACTTCCATGGTCGTACACGTCGATCGCGGTGACTGCGCCCCCCTCACTGACGACAATCTTGGCCTTGGCGCCTGCGCCGGACCCACTGTCGGTGGTTAGTGATTTGTAGTACGTGCCGGCCGTAAAGCCAGAGTTGAGCAACTCGATGGACCCTAGCAGTTCGTTAGACGTGCGGACGATTCCGCCCACGGTGATATTGCGGTTTTCCTTTTCGATCAGCACCACATCTGTGTTGGCGGCAAAGGCCAGAGTGGCGCCGGAGTGCAGGACCACACTCCCGTCAATCACGACTTGGGTCATACCGGCGACACTAGGTAGCGACAACTGCCCGGCACCATTCCCGTAGTCCCCGCCGTCGATGACCACGCGGAACGGGTTGACGGTCTTCTTGAGCACGTGCAGGCTTTGGAGCGGATCTTCTGTGTACGTGAGGCCCAATTCCGTCAGATTGTCGTTGGAATCGACGGCGAAGCCGTTCCCCCGCTGAGAATTCGAGACCTTCACGGTGATCTGCGTCGGCATCTCCTCGGCGGAGCGCGTGAGTGTAATCTCGCCGGTGCCAAGGTCGCGGCGGACGCTACCGACGTTATCCATGTCTAAGTAGACGTAGAGACCTGCGGGAATATTGTCAATGTTCTTCATATTTTCCAATGGTATTAAGTTGTCTGAGTCCGAGGAGTCCAAGTACAACTGCCCGATCACCTGATTCGTCAACGGGTCGGACTTCGGCAACGCGAGGGCACTCCAAATCACATCCACGGGGTCCGGGTTGTACAACGACACGGCCCGAGCGCAGACGCCCGACATGTCCGCACTCGACATCCGCAACACATTCACCCCCAGGCCGTTCAGGGTTTTTCGGTAAAACAGAAAGTTGCCGGCGCCGCCGTCCGCGTTGTTGGCTGCCAAGGTGTACGATGTGGGTTGCTGGTAGACGATCTTCATCTCGACGTCATTGTCCGATGCTGCTTTTCTCTGCGCTTGGAAGTTGCCGGAAGTGACGGGTTGGAAGGTAGCGTGGGACACCGAGTCCGCGGGTTCCAAGCCGGCCGGGTCTTTTATGTCCTCGACACACACGAACTGCGTAATTTTCCCGGTGATGGCCACGGTACCAAACGGTTGCTTGCGGTTGACGCCGAGATTGTCGGGGTAATTCGCTTGATCGATCTGATGTAACGTTGTCTGACTCGCGTTGTCCGCCTTGATGGTCAGCGTGATCGCATCCCCCGCGACCGCGACGTTCAATTGATGGATCTTGTGTTTTTGCGAATCGTTGACGTCCTCGGCAGAAAAGAGAATGTCTGAGTTATGGAACGTTTGCGAGGTTCCGTCCGTGCGCGTGTACCCGCCGAGGATGGCCGGGGCGAGGAAGTCAACGACGACGGCCACCGTAAAGTCGTCGGATTGACTGTTGTGCAAGGCCCGCAACGCCGTGAGGATGTCGTCTCCTTTTCGACCGTGGTCGGAGATCTGGTCCGATTGGCTATCCGCAGCCTTGTCGATGGTGGCCGTGTACTGGTCGCTCGCATCTTCATAGGCCCATTCCAAACCGGGTAGGTCCAGTATCTGTGCGTTGGACCGGCTCGTGCAATAAAAGTTCGTGTCTTCGTACGTTTCCCCCGAAAATTTGGGGTTGGAGAGGACTGTGCCGCTGGCCGCGTCGTGCAGCACGCGCCACGTGTCTTGAGTGGCGTAGTTGAGGTCGTTCGCGTCCATGCTGTACGGCTTTTCAAAGTCCGTGAAGGTATAGTAGACGTACTCGACCAAACTGGTGTCGGCCAATTCGGCACCATCATCGTCCGTCGGGGTGAACTTGAGGGTAAACTCGAGCATGTCGGTGCTGTCCAATGCACTCGGGACGGTCATCGGACCGTCAGGATCAGTGAACGTCAGCGTCATGTCCACCTGGTGCTGAGACACGGAATTCTGCGCGAACGCGACCGAGCCGTACAATCCCCAATCCATGTCGTTAGTCCCTGACAGGGTAAAAGTACCAAGGCCGTTGCGCTTGTCGCCGAATTGGTGCTGGATCGTGTAGTTGCTGAAGTTCGCTCCCGACCGTTGCACGCTCCCTTGCAACGTTTTCGTGGTGGTGGTGTCGGCGCTGTAGTACCCCCAGCGGACCTGGTCGGCCGCACGATCGACGATATCGGCGATGGTGATCGTGTGGTTGACCACTTGGGCCACGCCCTCTGCCAACGCCATGTCTTTCATCAGATTCGAGTCCATGGAGAACGTGACCGTCGCCACGAGCGCGTCCGACGGGGTCGCCGTGCCCGTGTTCACCGACAGACCGCCGCCTTGGAAGAGGAGGTTGTACTTCTTCGACGCGTCGTTGAACCCAAACTCGGCGGCGTCGGTGCCTGAAATGACCGCTTTCAAGATCTGCGGTCCGCTGTTGTTGACGTAGTACTGCCCGACCTCGAAGGTACCGCTCTCGGTCATCTCAACACCGTCCACCAACGTTCGGAACATTTCGCGGGTGGCGTTGTCGATTGGGGTGTTTATGCCCTCAGACGACAACAAGAAGAGGTTCGCGCCGGTCTGGTTTAAATCCGTCCAGGTTGAACCGTCGTCCGTCGACGATTCCAACTTGTAGGCGGCGGCATCGGCGCCGATTTCAAAGTGTCCTTGGATGTCGCCGATCTGGTCTGTTGCAATGGCTCCGCGCGCCAACTCCTGGAACGGTTCATCTGCCGAGAGTTGACGGACCAATGTGCCGTTGGTGAGGGCGCCGCCTTGGAGCCGTTCGGTCACGACGTTGCGCAGTTTCGCGGGCTGGTAACTGAACGGCATCGCCGTCTCCGTCAGTCCCCCCCCGACCGCTCCGATCGCCGTTCCATTGTTGACCGCCGTCAACTTGATCTTGTTCAGGATGACGATACTGCCACCCGCCCCAGCCTGGGCCATACTGTCCGCCGCCTCGCCTGCCTCGAGCGCAAACCGGTTTGCGTCTTTGTAGAGGACGACTTTGTTGGCCGTATTGTTTGCGACGGTTCCCTCGATCGTGACCACGTCGCCTACTACCAGACCGTGGCTGGCGGAGGTGATGGTCATCTTGTCGTCGACTGACCACCCTGCCGTCGAGTACTCGGTGGCAGCAAAGAGATTGAGTGGGTCGGTGGTGACGGTCAACGTTAGTTGCGGGATGAGGCTCGTCAAAGTTATTGTGGTGCCATTTTCTTCCGTGATGGACGCCGCGAACCCCGCCTTCAAAGAGTCCAACCCTTGCTGCAGTGCCGTGATCACGGCTGCTTTCGTCGTGGAAGAGTCCAGGGAGACCGTGACCGCGGCGGAGGAATTCTCGTCCGCGTCCATCCGCACCACCACGGACTTGGCCGTTCCTGAATAGATCGACCCGTCGCTGGTCTCGTCGGTCAAGGCGCCCGCGTTGGTGGCTTTGAATTGGGTGGTGCCGACCCGTTCCGTGACGGTCCAGTTCCCGTTGTTATTGGTGGAGCCGGACAGCACGGCGGTGTCATTGAGAAACAAGGAGTGCTCCGCGTCCGTGGTGAGCAAGTGGTGCCCGTACACGCCGTTCGTCGTGGTGAACGATCCGTCGCCGTTAATGCTCACTTTACTCGCAGGACCCGTGATGGTCACCGTGAATTGTTGGCCGTTCGCGCGCCCGGTCAGAATGACCTGGTTTGTTCCCGCCGCTGCGCTGCTGACCATCGCCCCAAATCCTTTTGTCGCCAACAAGACCGCCAGGCCTTGGCGTGTGCTGGCACTGGCCGCACCGCTGTGCCCGTAGACGACGGTTTCGGAGGTCCCGTTCGCATCGTTCGCGTCGGTGACCGTGATCGTGTACGTTTCGTCGGTGGTGGCGGCGACCGGCGCCGTGTACGCACCGAGTGCAATCACATTCTTATCGTCGGCGTCCTCTGTCACGGTGAAGCCTTTTCCGTCCGCGGTCCCGGTGAACTGACTTTGCCCTTTCAACGTCACCACGTCGGCGATGTCGTTCGCGGCAAGGGTGATCGTGACATCCTTGCCCCCCAACGTCGCCGAGACTTCATCGTCAGCCGCGTATCCACTGCCGGAGTCGGTCACAACGATACTGGTGACTATACCGTTCTCATCGACGATCATTGTAGCCTGGGCGCCCGTGCCGCCCGGTTGCGCGGCGACATTTTGCACACTATCCACGTCCCCAAGATGGTCGTCTCCTATGTAGATGTACCCATATGTTATATTTGTACTGTTCACCACTATATACTGTTCACCGCCTGCAGCGTCTTCTACACTTCGAATAGTGACGGTATGACCCGCGTTGATGGTTAACACATCATTGGTCGTGAATGCTCGGGCGCCAGATAAAGACACCCTTAACAATTGCCCCTCGGCAACACGGTCGGCAGTAGTGAAGTTGACGTCGTATGTCGCACCAGCCGTGAAGCCGTAGTTCTCGACGATGGAGGGGAGCGGAAGCGATACGATCCCGTCGCTTTGATGGTTCGACGCCGCAGCATCGATCGAACTGAGGCCCTCGGCAAAGGTCAAGAAGTCGACCGCCATCGCTTGCCTTGTCGTAAAGTCCACACTGGTGCCGTCTTTCAATGACGCTTCGTTGTATGTTTTCGGACCCCACATATCATTGCCAATTTTCAACTGTACGCTCGCCGGGACGCCCGCCGTCGGTTCCAGGAGGATTGCATCGGACTCCTCAAACATCTGGGATCCCGCCGAGACCGTGATCGTCGTGTTGGACAACCCAGTCTCGAACGTGATGGTGCGGGTCGTAGTATTAATAGTAACCGTCGCAATTTTTGCGGTTACGACATTGGCGTCGAAATGAGCCTTCATGGCAGCGAGGATGCTGGCCGTGGTATCGGTCAGTCCACGGTTAAATGTGTACACGGCGTCGCCGACGGTCACCGTCAACGGCACCACTCCCGCCGTTTCAAACAACGCCGGACCTTCCTTGGCCGATAGTCCACTTTCCTCGCCCGGGGTGGCGGTGAAATTCACGGACTTTTTCAGGACGCGGATGCTCTCCCCGTTCGTGTCCACGGCAAAGTCGCGGGCGGCATTGGGATTAACCGTCATCGTCCCTTGGAAACAGACCAGGTCCGCGCGTGCATTCAACTGCTGCACGATTTCGCCGGCGGTCGTGGTTGGACCTGCTTCACTCGTTGATAGGGTGGTGGCGGCGTCAAAGACGACGCCGTTCGGGTTGCCGGTCACGGTATAATCCACGTGCTGCCCGTTGTACAGCACGGCATTCATTACAGCCAATTCGCTGTCATTAATCGCTGCACTGCCATCCGCGTACCCTTCAATGAGGACCCCGGCACGGATCTGTTGGACGGCGACGATCTCGTATTGCTGGTAATCGACGCCGTCGGATCGAAAATTCCTACCTGAACTAGATACATTGACCGCGCTCTTCTCAATCACGATGGCCCATCCACTTGCCCGAAGAATAGTGTTGGAGTACTCCACCCACAATGCCGCCCCGTCGGTGTCGCTGATGACGCCCAAATTTCGCTTGTCCTGGACAATGACCACTTTGCTGCCTGCTGCACTGTTGAGATCCGTCCCATCGACGGTTGCGTACGCACCGTTCGTGCTCTTCCGCTCACCGTCCAAGAAAGGGATGAACGTCGCTTTCCGGGCGTTTGCGTCAGTCCCATAGCCAGTATTCAAATCATTCACAATGTTTGGACCCTCGGTGGCCCCTACTACTGCTGCTCCGTCTTTTGTGGTACTGGAACTGGAATACCCTCCCACTTGGAGTTGCATGGTGTCTTTCACAAATACCGTTTCCACACCCATGGCCGAATCGGTAAGGGAAGTGGGCGCGTTCGCAAAGAAGGAAAAGTTCTTCTTCTCGAACGTCACGGCTTCGTTGGCATAGATGATATTGTGGGTTAGTTCTCCGTTTTCTCCGTTGGCGTCGTTGGTATCTTCGAAAAACTCATCGGCGATACCGTCCACATTGAACCATTTTCCAGTAGTATCAGTCCCTAAATTCTGAGTGAAATCGGTTGCGTTAAATTTTGTTTGAGGATAGTAATAATTGGGGGAGTAGCCTTCTCTCCCCTGCAGGAGGGTATAGTCTTTGTGTGTCTGAACGAATTCGGAACGGTCGAGGTATGAAACGTAGAGGTAGTAACCACTATTATCAGTCCACTTCTTCTTAATCGGTCGGTTTGTTTTACCATCCCGTTTCAACACGTCCCCTTCCGAAACTTGATTGTAGACTGCCAGCGACACGGCGAGTGATGCACTAGTATAAGAATTTATGGAACTGCTTGAGTATTCCTGTTCGACACGAGTGAACCCGACCCTCGTCCCGTTATACTTGAATATGGCGTCGGTCGGACCATTGTACGAGGTGACCCAGTTATTTGTCGTGCCTACCCCCGTGATGAACGCCAATTCTTCGGAGGCTTGGATAGTGTACGATGTTCCGACCGTGCTGCCCGTCAATATCATCCGACGTGCCCCATTCGCACCATTGTCATTAAACGACAACGTGATCCCCTCAAAGGTGTCATTTCCAGTGCCGGAAAAGGTGTACGACGTAAAATCCTCGTTGATGGTATGATTAATCACAATCGTGTCGGACGCCCCATCGACGGTCACCGTGAGCGTCACTTTGGTGGTCGGGTAGGACGCGGCAGGGAAGTCGTAGGTTTTCACGAGTGACACATCAGCAGACAATTGCGCCTGGGAAAGTTCCACAAACTGGTTTTCGCGAATCGCAACGGACCCGTAGGCGCCGTCGTTCATCGTCAACGTTCCACTGGCCGACGTAACATCCGCGCTATGCGAGGAGAACGTCAATTTCTGCGTGGCGGCGGTCGCGTCCGAGGGTGGAGGGTCGGCGACGTCGATCCCGGCCGTCGCCGCCGTCGATCCTTCGATGCTGACGCCGGTCACGGTGACTTTATTCGCCGCCACCAACGGGTACGGCTGGTCCTCCAGCGCAATCGAGACGACACCGGCCGGGTATTGCTGCGCGATCGACTCGATGGCCAACGTCTCGTTCGCGACGGTCGCGACGTTGAGGCTGGCTTTCCCGGCCTCCAAACGCTGCTGGACCACGCCGGCAAAGGCACCGAGATCACCGGCGTCGGCCGGGATCTCGGCACCGACATGCAGTCTCAATGCACTATTCTCTGTACCCGGCGATACGTAGACGACGGTGGTGGCGACTGCGGAGCCTGGAATGTCCGTGCACGCGTAAATCTCCACGCCGGAGAACGCGCCGGCCTGCGTGAGCGCGGACGACTTCGTGCCTTGCCTGCCATCCTCGTGCTTCAAGTCCCCGACGATGAGGAATTGGGTTGGGTCCAGTTGGGCCTGGCGCGTGGCGTAGACGCGCTGGGAGAACTTAGTGAACCGTTCCTCGATGTCGAAACCGTACGTCACGGTCTTGTTGATGGAGGCGTGATGCTTGATGCTCGAGTTTCCGTCGACCGGGGCCGCCAGGACGAACCCGTCGGCTTCGAACTCCGCGAGGGTGCCGGTATAGAGTCGGAACTCCGGCTCCGTCAAAAAATCGCCCGCCTGGAGTTCCAGGCGGAAGATCATCTGCTTGACTTGCAGCGTGGACCATATCACGGCTTTGGAGGCGCCAGCATTACAGATCTCGACAATGGGGAGCGCGGTTGACTGGCTACTCCCGACGACGTACGGGGCGTTACCGAAACCATTGGACGGGAGGACGACGTTGAAGGAGGACATATGGTGTCTGAGAGTTGTGGTTGCGTTGTGGGAATGAAGGAAGTGTGTAGAGTGGGTGGGGTGAAGAAAGTTTCTTTGTTGCCGAAGAAAATAATCGTTTGCTACATGAAAAAAATCTAAGGTACGGTGTACATACAAACCCGCCGGCAACGTTACAAGGGGGGCTGAACGACCGTATCGTTCGGCCATGGGCGGGTATACCGACCTGATCTCTACGACCTGATCTCTCTCTCCGGGTATACCGATGAATGAATGGACGGTACGAACACGTTACTGTCGTCCTTGACCAGTTGCACGAGCACGGTGGTTCCTGGTTGCTGCGTCGGTATGTTGGTCTCGACGAGTTCACGGCCAGTCTTGTTGTACCACAACCAACTGCACGCGTCGTACGCGAGCAGTTGACCACGTGCTCCGTCGTCGCCGTCGTCTCCCTGGAACACCTGCATTGTCTTGGCACGTTTCGGGCGTTCAGCGGCGGCTGGCGCCTTGCGCTTCTTGGTGGGTAAAAGTGCGGTCGTCAACTGGGCTTCCAACATTGCTATGCGAGCCGTCGCCGATTCGATTTGTCGAAGTCCGTTCCTCTGGGTGTCGGTCGCCGTCGTCAACTGGGCTTCCAACATTGCTATGCGAGCCGTCGCCGAGGTGTGCAGGGATTCGATTTGTCGAAGTCCGTTCCTCTGGGTGTCGGTCAGCACCGTCGCCGTCGTCAACTGGGCTTCCAACATTGTTATACGAGCCGTCGCCGAGGTGTGCAGGGATTCGATTTGCGCCGTCAGCGCCTTCTCCTTCGTCAACTGGGCTTCCAACGTTGCCATGCGGCGAGCCGTCGCCAACTGTGTGGTGCTGCTCGCGTGATTCGCCGTCTCCGATTCTTCGTCGTCCTCCGAAGAGTCCTCGGAGGAGGAAACGGACTCTTCGGAGGAGGAAACTGAGAACGCAGACGATACTGCCTCCTCTGGCGCGTCAGAGTGTTGAATACACACTTTCGCTGCCTCGGGTATAGCCGTGTCGACGTAGAAGGTGGAGCATTTAAACGCTTTGAGGCATTCCTTGGGTGTCAGGCGCTTTTTCTTATTTTTAAACGGCTTGACTGTAGTAGACCAGATGGGGATTTTGTCGTACGCGCGTTGCAGCACGGCCTCCCGTTTCTTCCAATCGCGTACGCCCGCTGTACAGCAGTCAGGGTCGTCGGGATCAAAAAAACGGTTAAGGACTTCGCGGGCGTCGCGAATAAACCAGTTGTAGGTCTTCTTTTCGCCAATGTGATACATGCACATCGTCCATAACGCGTCGTGAAATGTTTGCGCACCCCAGTCTTCATTCCAATTAGCAGGCAGGTATAGACTCATTTGGAGGAAGAAGAAGAAGTCCCACCGGACGGCCGGCGGACAGACGAAGGTGGCTTGACCATTCGTGGTGTGTTTCGCGTAGAGATCATAGACCGTCTCCATCAGATGTTGGCCGTCCGTGCCACGTGCACGTGTACTTTTGGTCACCTCCCCCTCCTCGTTTCGGACGTGTTCGTAGATGAAGTCTTTCACCTCGTCGCCATTTTCGTCGAGTTTAGCAACCTTACGGAGCGGACCAGTATATGGACACGCTCCGTTCGTATTGTGGAACCATGAAAGGTTTGGAAACACCAATTTCACATCCCCTTTTCCGCCGTCCCAGTACCACATATCCTGTTTGTCCGGCTCCGAAGCGGCGACCAAAGACCCGCCGAAAGCCACGTCGGCGAAAGAGTCCAAGTTCAACCGATTGCGACGAAGGAGCAAAGCACACTGCAATGCCATCAAACGACGTCGTTCGTCTGCTAGGTTCGTGTCTTTCAACATGCAATACTCTTGTCCGTCGACGGCGACGACGCGAAGCGTTCTTCGCATCTGCACTGGGACCTCCTCCGCTGGGAGAAATCCTGTCTGTTTTAACTCGTCGTATACACGTTTCAGTGGTGACGACGACATGTTCAATTACGGTCGATGAAAAAGTAGGTCGGGATGGGAGTGTCGTGGAAATGGTCGGTCGTGTTCGAACGGACGATCGATAATAAACAAAGAAAACAAGGCAAACAAAGGCAAAAACAAGGCAAAAGCAGGTGCGTCTGACGATGGTCTGGCGTGTGCGTCTACGATGGTCTGTACGTTGCGTCTGACGGTTGTGTTTGGCAGATGGTCGTGGAGGGTGCGGACATGGCTTTGCGTGCTCGGGTGACATAATAATACGATGGTAGAAATAATAAATAATCGTGTCCGATACTACTCTTTAGTTTGACCTGTAATTAATAATTAACATACACGCACCAGCACAATCGATTTAAAAAAAACCTTTAGTTGGCCAGTTGTGGATTGTAATTATTAAATTATAAAATCTATACACCACACACCATCATCGATACCTTTTAGTCGACTTTTTGTTTAGTCGGCACGTACTAATCCTATAGTATATTATACATACAAACACCATGGATCTTGCTCGAGAACCACTCATTTAATATGACAGAGTGGCCTTTTAGTTGCGTTAGTTGCGTCAATGATGTGTGGTGTACTAAAAACTCGTGATTTTGATTTGATGTGTCGTGCGTGTTGTTGGGCTGGTCCCCCATTCATGCTGTGTCGAGGACTAACGATTGTATTTACATAACCACGTTTCCCGCCAAAAATAAATAACCCGTGCGTGGTATTATACATAGTGTCAGCAACACACACCACCACCCCCTTCTTCTTCTTCCTCTCTCTCTCTCTCTCTCTCTCTCTCTCTCTCTCTCTCTCTCTCTCTGCCAACAAACGCTCTCGGAAAACAAAACAGGTGTCCGCTCGTTTCTTCAAATAATGAAGATCGACCAGAGTTTTACGGTGGGGGGCGCACGAGGACGGTCGTTCCGTTTTACCTTCAAGTCTGTCGAGCATGACGAGCCACCTACTCGACGGTCGACGCCCAACATGCGTCGATGGAAGAAGAAGAAGGTGTGGAGGAAACCACCACGTACGCCTACGGACGTCGTATTAACCGCATGGAGAGCAGCCAACCAGCGTTCGCTTTTCGCATTGTGTCACAGGCACACGACGGCGTTTGTTCAGACGACTATACGCGCCTACATTGCTGAGGTGATGACGAAGAAGGACGATACGCAATCGTACCGGGAGAGTGTGTACGACCACAGTCTACAATGTGATGGTCAATGCAGCAACGTGGACTGTCAGGAAATGAAGAAAGTCGCGAAGAATGACGAACTCTCTCTTTGTGCGCGAAAGAACTTGAAAATCTTCACATGCACTCCTGCCAAAGTTGCCGAGCGTGTGTGGAACTTGATACACCACACTACACGACGCGAAATGAATGACGACGGCGCCGCCACACCAACCGCGCGCCACGAATTCGAACAATTGAACTCATCCTATTACGCATGTCGTCCATTCTTTAATAATGATGCGGACACTCGCTCCGACCATTCCAACATGGTGTTGCTGGCGACTTTGTGCTTGAACTACGGCGACCTCGACTCTGCAATAAAAACCGGCGAGATTGAGAATCTGTTTGACGCGATCACGTGTACCGCACAGCAAGAAGCAATGATGCAATTCATAGATGATCGCAAGAAATTATCGTTCTCACCGGAGCATGCGTTGCTGCTGGAGGATATAACCTTCTCGCTCTTTGTGCGTACGTACTTTCAGGAATAAGAAGAGGCTCCTCCAGGGGAGCGCGCGGCTGGATATATATATATAATATATATGCGTTAAAACCACTACAATTATATACTTGGTCTACTTCTAAAACATATGGACCTTGACACTGCCAAATCTACATTCCTCAACCTCCTCCCGGCCTTGGAAACGTTGAACACCGAGAGAAAAAAACTTGTAAAAATCGACCGTCAGTGCAAGACGGTCTTCAAAAAGTTCGTGAAAGAGAGCGGGCGACCGCTGACGGTCGGAGGCCGCGTCTTCTCCTTCGAGGAGAAAGAGAAAGTCGTCCTCACCATGGAACGGGTGGAAAACGCGTTTGACGCGGACGTGGTGAAGCAGTATGTGGTCGACAATACGGAAAAGATAGACGTTTTTACCATGAACTAGTAGGTCCGTTATATAAAAAAAACGTGTGTTTACGACTCCCAGAACAGGAACACCAGCAGCGCCGCGAAGAGGAGCGCCCGAGGCAGATACTTCCGGTAGGGGGGCGATGGCGTACTCTCGACGACTTCTGCGTCTGTCTCGGGTGCGGATGCCGCGGCAGTACCCCCCCTTTGTATGGATTGGATAATCATGTCTCGCTGGAAGGTGTCCATGATGTGTTGGTCTTTTTTTTTACTAATACACAACTAAAAAAAAACCAACAACCCCACTTCAAACAACAACGTACTTTTTTTTTATAAGCAGCACGATCCCAAATACGCGCCGCCCAAAACGGTTGCCAGGCACAGCGTATTGTTCATTTTTTCACTGTCGACTTGCCCGATCAGTTCACTCTCACTCTTTCCCGTGAGGTCTGGCAACACCTTGCACACAACGAAGCCGATCAGCGCCCCGGCGATGGTGTTGGTTTTGAGTCCGATCGATTTGTGGAAGTACAACGCGGCCGCGCCCGCACCCAAACCCATGATGGCGTGCTTGTCGGCGCAGCCGACCTTGCCGTTTTTCCAGGAGCACTTGAAGGAGAGCAGGACGCACGACGCGAGGACGCTCAAGATGACCGCGTCGTCGATGCTGCGGACGGCCCCGCCACTCAACAAGGGTACATAGGTGCTGAGACTCGACAACCGCGACGAGGCGGTCGACATGGAACGTAAAGAGGAGGCGTGACTGGGCATTTTTTTTTTCCGGTTTCTTCTGTGTCGGGAAAAAAAATACGTCGAGGTACGACAGGCCCGCGTCGACCAACGAGGACCGAAAAAACATTGTACGCGTTGGTAAGGCTTCGAAAAAAAAAAAAAACGGAAAGAAAACCATGACAACGGAGAAGAAAAATATTACGAGCGAGGATACGAAAGAATTCATCCTCTACGTCTTCAAACAGGAGAAGAACTCGGTCCACGCTTGGGGCCGGGTAAAGGCCACCCCCTCGTTCGCTCAACGCTGCATCGTGAAAGATATCTCCCGAATGGGAGAGATTCCGGCCTTCCTACTCGGCGTGCCGTGCTTTTACGACGTGAACGGCAAGAGGGTGTTCCATGGTTCGATGGCCATCGAGAAGATCGAGGCCGAGACCAAGGCGACATTCATACCCCTGACGACGGGTGCAAAGAGGGGAAACTCCAGCCTGATGAGGTTGCCGCCGTCGTTCAACACGGACAACGCGCCCACGTTCGACGGTAAAATCGACGACGACGTGCTCAAGCAATACATGGCCGCGAGAAACCCGAACTGACGAGTGATTTTTTTTTTCTGGGGGACACGAGAAAGAACAACATGCGCCGATCCGACATTTTACGGCTCGAAGGCGGGCGCGGGAAAAACCTCCCCC
>Ga0209631_10001794_pt1 | contig 26703 bp, 24 predicted proteins | sample COG_08_FD_184752 | JGI IMG/M metagenome (GOLD analysis project Ga0209631, IMG submission 184752) | Pelagic Microbial community sample from North Sea - COGITO 998_met_08 (SPAdes) (version 2) | ecosystem: Environmental > Aquatic > Marine > Neritic zone/Coastal water | place: Helgoland, sampling... | reverse complement strand
AAAAACGATGTTGGAAGTTTCTTTAAAACTACTCATCCATAAACCAAACAACCCTTAAGCTCCATCGCCCACGAATGTTTTGAGGGAAGAATACTGCCTTTAAATCTATTCCTTCTGAGCTTGTCGATCAGCTTTACCTGATGTTTCTCAATCAGACCAAATCCACTTGATGTTATCAAAAGGAATAAGGACCTGTGATTTTGGAATCAAAAAAAGCATAGAATAAATGTTTTCTAAGCGAAGAAAGTTTGATCTACAGATCATCTAGAATGATCGATTAATCGATCACTAGAATAGTGTGGTAAATAAAAATAAAGACAGCCCAATGCGAATCACACCGTTCAGTCAAAAGCCTCACATCCCTTCAGGATCGTTCCTTGGAGGTCTTTTGGAGAAAGTTGGGGATTCTCTGTAGGCCAATCAATCGATAAATCTGGATCACTCCAAAGCAAGGTCCGCTCGTGTTCTGGAAACCAGTAATCTGTAGTCTTGTAGAGAAATTCTGCGGTTTCACTAAGAACAAGAAACCCATGGGCAAAGCCTGGAGGAATCCAAAGTTGGTGATGATTTACAGAATTCAGTAGTGCAGAGGTATGCTGGCCAAACGAAGAGGATGAACGTCTGAGATCTACCACCACGTCAAAGACCTCCCCCTGTGTCACTCTAACAATTTTCCCTTGAGAATGCTTGATCTGATAATGCAACCCCCTGAGAACACCTTTTTGAGAGCAACTGTGATTGTCTTGCACAAAATCTACTGATTTTCCAATCGTTTCCTCAAAATCCTGCTGATTAAAACTCTCCAGAAAAAACCCACGCTCATCACCGAAAACCTTAGGTTCAAGCAGTAGAACATCTGTTAAGGTTGTAGGAGTCACTCGTTCATAGGGCATTTGCTGACTCCTTCAGCAATCGGATCAGGTACTGTCCATACGCATTTTTTGCCAAGGGCTCTGCAAGTTGTTGAACTTCTTCTGCAGTAATCCAGCCCTTGCGATAAGCGATCTCTTCTGGGCAGGCTAACATCAAGCCCTGACGCTTCTGTAGTGTCGCGACAAATCCCGCAGCCTCCAACAGACTGTCCTGAGTACCAGTATCCAGCCAAGCGAAGCCGCGCCCCATCAATTCTACTTGGAGTTTCCCTCGATCAAGATAAAGCCGATTCAAATCGGTGATTTCCAATTCTCCACGGGCTGAAGGTTGAAGCTCTGTTGCGAAATCGCATACCTGCTCATCATAGAAGTACAATCCGGTTACCGCATAGGAACTCCGCGGCCGCTTGGGCTTTTCCTCCAAGCTCATGACTTGCCTTTTTTCATTAAACTCAACTACGCCATAGTGTTCGGGATCTTGGACTTGGTACGCAAAGATGGTTGCTCCGACTGCTTGAGAATGAGCACTTTGGAGTTGCTTGACGAGGTCATGCCCATAAAACAGATTATCTCCGAGAATCAATGTACTGGAGTGCCCGTTGATGAAGGATTCTCCCAAAAGAAACGCCTGAGCTAATCCATCTGGTGAAGGCTGAACAGTGTATTGAATCGAGATTCCCCATTGGGAACCATTTCCTAATAACTCTTGAAATAAGGGAGTGTGTTGTGGAGTAGAAATAAGCAATATTTCTTGGATTCCAGTCAGCATCAATGTGCTCAACGGATAATAGATCATCGGTTTATCGTAGACTGGCAGCAACTGTTTGGAGACAGTTTGAGTCATCGGATAAAGTCTAGTCCCACTTCCTCCAGAGAGGATTAGGCCCTTTCTTTGATTTTTCATGATGTTTTTTCGTTATTACTTAAAAAGACTGTTGGAATGAGGCCATCTTTCAAAATTCCACATAATGTCTCACAGGGCTTGATTAGGGCAGGGGAATGCGATTGCTGCGGGAAGTATCCCAGTTTGAAATGGGGGGGTCTCTGAGTCCGGCCTCCATCGAGGGTTCACCAACCAAGAGGGGATCATTCATTCGATATGGATACAGATCTACATCCGGACAAGTACTGTCTGCCAGATCACCGTTGATCGTACAGGTTGGCAACAAAACATGTTCTGGATCATCGGGAGGTCTAAAGTTCTCAAATTTCTTCCAGGCAGTTTTCATGTAACTCCGCCACAAACGTGCAGGAACGCTGCCTCCAGTGACTTTCAACATGGGTCGGTTATCATCGTACCCCATCCAGACCCCTGTCACGAGTCCAGAAACAAAGCCTATAAACCAAGCGTCTCTATATTCAGAAGTTGTTCCCGTTTTCCCTCCGATATTACTTGGAGATCCAGACCAGTTCGCATTGCGGCCCGTTCCATAAAGAACAACTCCGTTGAGCATGCTTCGCATTTGAAATGCTGTCCAATCACTCATTACCTGAGTAGACACCGGATTTGATCTTGTGTAGAGAACTCGGCCCTCATTGTCTTCGATCTTCGTTATGAAACTGGGCTCCCAAAAACGCCCCTCATCTAGAAAAGGCTGATAGGCAGCAACGAGTTGCAAAAGACTGGTTTCTGCACATCCCAAAGCTGCACAAAGCCCAACCGTTGGATTGATCTCAATCTGTAGTTTTCTGGCAAATTCTTTAAAATTCTTATGATCAATCTGCTGAAGAACCTGCACCGCAACCGTATTGATGGACATCTCCAATGCTTTGGCCAAAGTCATCGTATCCGCTGTGTAAAGAACTCCAGTGGAACCAGTCAGTTCGCGTTCCAGGCCGAATTTCCCATCGTAATTACCGGGAGCATAAAGATTCATAAATCCTTCTTCATCCTCCCACTCCAAGTTCAAAGGTTCATCTCTCCAGACGGACGCTGGACTCAACCGATCTTCCAAGGCTATCGCATACACTAAGGGTTTTATTGCTGAGCCAGGCTGACGCACAGCTTGTACTGCTCGATTAAACTGGGATTTGCGAAAGTCTCTTCCTCCCACCAAGGCTCTAACCTCTCCACTGGTAGGATCAATACTGAGCAAGGCTACCTGTTCCTTGCGCTTCTGAGAAAAATTATTTGCTACTGTCGATTCTGCTTGCCGCTGTAATTCTGCATCCAGCGTCGTGTAGACCTGATAGCCTCCTCCATATACAAATGGCAACTGATGAGTGTTCTGCATCTCTGAGACGACTTGTTGCGCAAAATAAGCCCCAGTTCCCTGAGATTTGGGAAGACGAACACTTAGAGTAGCTTGCCGGGCTTCTTCAATCTGCGCAGCAGACAGCCAGTTCAAGCGCTCCAACTGCCGTAACACTTGCAGTTGTCGGTCACGTGCAGATTCCAACCACTCAGAAAGATAGAATTCTCCTTCAGCTGAAGCATTGGTAGGAATTTTCAGATAAAATTCTGGACGACGAATGATCCCTGCCAATAATGAAGATTCAGAGAGGGTCAATTCTGAGGAGGACTTGTTGAAGTAGACTTGGGAAGCCTGCTCCACTCCATAGTTTCCATGCCCCAAGTAGATCGTATTCAGATAGTTTTCAAGAATTTGATGTTTTGTCAGCCTTTGCTCCAAAGCAAGGGCTAGTAGAGCCTCTCGAATTTTTCTTTCCAAGGTTTTTTCGGGAGTCAGCAGCATCAATTTGATCATCTGCTGTGTCAAGGTACTTGCCCCCTGTCGGTATTCGCCACTCAGCAGATTGACCCAAAGCGCTCCAAGAATACGAACTGGATCAATTCCAAGATGTTGAAAAAAACGGGAGTCTTCAGCAGCAAGAACACTTAGCCGAAGGGCGTGAGCAGGATGGTTACCAGGCACCTGAATTCGATTTTCAAGACCACGGAGGGTATAGAAGGGAACACCGTTTCGATCATACAAAACGGTATTTGAGGGAGAGCGGGCGATGGCAGTTTCAAACTCGGCTACAAACTCCTTGGCCATAGGAACCAAGATCGTATATGCCGCACCCAGTGCGCCAAGAGGTAATCCGATTAACAGGATTCCCCAAAACAGCCATCGCATGCAATTCTACTAGTCTCTGGAAAGTCCCAGAATGCTCAATAGGGCAGTAAAGAGGTTCAGGATGTCCAGATAAAGAGCCAACGTTGCGGAGATGTACTCATCCGTCGCGTAGTTACGCATGATGTTTGAGGTGTCATACAAGATGAATCCGCTGAAAAGAATTACCCCGACACCTGACATCATAAAGTGCATCATTGGGCTCTGGAATAAGAACATGTTCAACAAGCTACCAATCACAATCGTGATCAATCCGACCATGAGGAAGCCAGACATGAAGCTGAAATCCTTCTTGGAAAGAACCACATACATTGTCAAACCACCAAAGGTGATCGCAGTCAGCGCAAAAGCCTGAGTTGCGATACTCGGTCCAACGGCATAGAGCAATGGTCCAAGAGTTAGGCCCGAAACTGTCGTGAAGCTGAACAGGGCAATCATGTTCAGTCCAGACTTGTGACGGGCGAACTGGGCGAAGAAGATCAGGCCAATCATCAGAATGAACAGTATCATTCTGTTGGAAGCGACAATCGGTAACAAGGGGCCAGTACCTAAATATGCACCAATAGCGGCTGTCACCATGGATGCAGCCAACAACGTGTATACTTTCTTGATGAATACCAGCCTGTCTTCAAGCGAAACGGATTCAACCTTGACCCGACCGAAACTGGCTTCCTGAGCAGTGTTAAAATTCAGCATCAGTTTCCTTTAGCTAAGGAGTAGTTAAAAAGTGGGAGTGAAATCCCATTAAGATTCAACTTAAAATCTAGCGTATTTTCATTTGCTTGACAACCAAATCTGGTCCAAATTAGTACGAATTCAGGCTGGAACTAATGATGTTTTGGAGAAATCATCGAAGCCAATGCAAAAAGTTGGACACTTTAGGTCCGTCGAAAAAAGTAAAGTGCTCCCGATTTTCCTCATTCTCACGCAGCAAGAACGGCACCTGATTCTCGACAGCAGCATCATGATCAGTCATTGAATCCCCAATCATCAAACATTCTTCGGGTTCCATTTTCGTTTCGGTCAACATCTGCGCTAGCACCTCCGGCTTCGTATGGGGTGCACCAAACACCTTGGAGAAGGGACTTACTAAATCAATCGCTTGCAGAATGTGCTTCATCTCATCCTGAGGGGTTCCTGTCACTATCATGTGCTGTTGATCATGAGGATTCGAGTTCAGGAATTCACGAACCCCTTCAATCCAAGGGCAAGCAATGACACCCTCGATCACAGAATTTGCGTAGCGCTGACAATACTCTAAATTTTCTTCTTCGCTCAGTTCTCGATCCAGCAATGTACGAAAATAATGTGGGATCTTGATGTGACGGGAAACACCACCGTGAAGTAAGTGATATTCTCGAACGTATTTGCGAACAACATCATCATGCTCACGGAAAAGCTGATCAAAAGCCTCTGTCTTTAAAGGCACCGAATCTTTGATAACACCGTCAAAATCCCAAAAAATCAGTTTGTAGGCTTTTGGGGTGAATTCCATGGTTTTGCTCTTAGGGTTTAACAGTCAAAATCTGAACGACAGCAGCATGGCCATGGTGTAATCGACCCTCAATAACTGATCGTTCCGTTTCCAAGGCATGAACAAGTTCCGAGCCTGCCAGTTCTTCACGCAATTCAGAGAGCGTCATTGTCAATTCGGTGACCGGTGGTCCACCGGACTTGTATTCCAAATGTTTAGGCGTGCAAGCTTTTCTATCACAAACCTCAGACAACTTTTCGATGCAGATCTTGGCGAATAGGCCTTGGCAAATGAACAAAGATCGAGACAATCAGGTCCCAAGAATTTGGGACAATGGCATAGTCAGCCAAATCAACATTCGGTCTGGATCCGAACATTTCGCTCCGCTGCGAGTTATTGTGCCTTCGCCAGACCCACTTGTGAAGAATCCACAGAGTGCACATTCATTCCTTGCTGTGCTAGAAATACACAGTTTCTCCCCTCCCCACCAGCAAGACTCAAGGTTTGGCCTTTTGGTAGTTTATTGATAACACTCGCCAGAAAATCGTTGGGTTCTTTCCCGTACACATAATCTTCTGCAGCAAAACGCTCATCCCAGATTGTCATGATGCCTTCCTCATTGTCTCTAGCTCCTGAAGTTGCTTTTCCAGAGCAGTCATTGTCTTTTTTGAAGATTCTAATTTCTCTCTCAATTCGAGGACTACGCTCTCTGGGGCTTTGGCCAGAAATCCCTGATTGTTGAGCTTTTGCTGACTTTTCCTGCAGAACTCTTCTTCCTTCTTGAGTTTTTTCTGCAAGGAGAGAATTTCCTCGCTCCAATCCACATCTCCAGCGTCAATCAAGGCCAAGGTGTCTGAAAAGTAGCTACTCAATGCAGCATCCTGATTACTGACATCGGGTTCCTTAGACTCAACATTTAACGAGCTCAGTCGCGCCAGCCTGAGAATCAAGTCCTTGTGCTCATTCAGTAATTCTGTGTGTTGTATTGACTGCAAAGTAGCGGGAATCTGTTTGTCCATTCCCAAACGGGCTTTATCTCGCAATGCACGTATCGTCGTAATAGCTTCTTTGATGTACTCAATGCTCGTATGACTTTCAGGATACTCATGTTGCTCAACGACTAGCGGCCAATCGCTGCCGATCAACAATCTTGGCTGATGGAATTCCTTCCACAGAGCTTCAGTTACAAAGGGCACAAAAGGATGTAACAAACGCAGGAGGGTTGTAAAACTGTAAGCAAGTACCTGATTATCAATTGCCGTACGCTGAGGTTTTTTATCAATCTCCAGATACCAGTCACAGTATTCATTCCAGAAAAAGCTGCGTAGCTGATCAATCGCATCGGAGAGTCTGTACTGCTCCAACAACCTTTGGGTATCACTAACAATAAGTCGAATTTGATGTAGCAACCATCGGGATGTGTCCCCTTCCACCTGCAACGGGGGTGTCACCGGTGTATGCTCAGGTAAATTCATCAGGATGTAGCGTCCTGCGTTCCAAAGCTTGTTGGCAAAGCGACGACAGCTTTCCAATTTTTCAGGATAAAGACGCAGATCCTGCCCTGGCCCTGTTCCCACCAGTAATGCTAACCGTAGCGCATCCGTCCCGTAATCACGGATACTTTCTAGTGGATCGATGCAAGTTGCTGGGTCCGACTTCGACATCTTCTTCCCCTCTTTGGTTCGGACTAAACCATGGAGATACACAGTCTGGAACGGAACCTCTTCCACCATATAGGTTGTCATCAAGATCATCCGAGCCACCCAGAAGAACAGGATATCATACCCTGTTTCCATCACTTGGGTTGGGTGGAATTTCTGATAATCTGGGCTTTGCTTTAGTAACTCCTTGAAAGAAATTGAGCGATCTGCAGCTTTTGCTGGATCCACTAAGGTGCTCCACGTCCAAAGTGCTGAGGAAAACCAGGTGTCTAGCGTATCTTCATCCTGGCTCCAGCCCTCCCCAGCCAGAGCAACACCGATTTGAATTTCTGCAGAATCTCCTTCTCCTCGATACCACACAGGGACCCTGTGGCCCCACCAGATCTGCCGGGAAATGCACCAATCTCGAAGGTTCTCAACCCAGTGAAAGTAAGTATTGTTGAAGCGATCCGGAACAATTTGGATATCCCCCTCACGAACAACTGCGATGAGAATTTCTCGCAAGCTCCGCTTTTCACCTTTCCAAGGCACTACAGGCTTGTTGACATCAATGAACCACTGCTCACGAATCTGGGGTTCTATCGCTCCACCACCACGACTGTTGAAAGCTTTGCTGTTGACATAGTTTCCATCTGTTTTGACGAGCAAACCTTTGGCTGCCAGCTTCTCAACAATTTTTGGTCTTGCTTCCTCGATGGACATCCCAGTGAATTCTCCAGCATTTGCCAGCAAGTGCCCCTGAAAGCCGATAATCTGTTCCTTGTCCAGTTGGTGCCGCTCTGCGATCTCAAAGTCCGTGTGATCGTGCCACGGAGTGATAGTCATCACTCCTGTTCCAAAGGATGGGTCCACGACAGAATCCTTGATGATCGTGGCCTCGACGGGCCCATTGATCCATTCACACTCAAAGGTATCGCCGTTATTGAACTCTGAGTAACGATCATCATCCGGATGCATCACGACATACTTGTCGCCAAATTTTGTCTCTGGACGAACTGTTCCAATTTGGAAAGGCCCATACTGAAAGGTGTAGAATGGAGATGCTACTTCCTTACGGTCCACCTCATCGTCTGAGACATTCGTTTGTAACTTCGGATCCCAGTTGACGATTCTGTGCCCACGATAGATCAGTCCATCTGCATACATTTGCGAGAAGGTTTCATTGACACATCGGTTCAGTTGAGGATCCATCGTGTAGCGGTCCCTTGACCAATCACAGCTGGAACCCATCGCTCGTACCTGGTTCTTGATCGTATCCCTTGAATCCATCACATAGTCTGCGATCTGTCGCAAGACTTCTTCTCTGCCTAACTCTTTCCTTGGGTCGGTAATTCCTTCTTCTAGTTGAATTTTCTGTAAAACCACGTTCTCAGTGGCGATCGCAGCGTGATCTGTACCAGGTACCCAGAGTGCTTCGTAACCACGCATCCGATGCCAGCGTATCAGAATATCTTCCAGTGCCAACATAACTGCATGCCCCACATGCAATTGACCCGTGGCATTGGGAGGAGGCATGGAGATGGTGAAGCTGGGCTTGTCGGATTGAGCATCCGCTCGGAACCAACCACCTTCCTCCCACTGTTGATAGAGATCGGTTTCAAATTCCTGGGGGTTATATGTCTTGGCAAGAGATGTCATGGCCATTTGAATGACGGGGTTGGTAGAAATTCAACAATCATTTTAGGGTCAGCATTCAATCAGAGCAGGTGTTCGAGGCCATAGAAGAGTTGCTGAGTTCCAATTACTTTTCGGCAAGCGAGGCAAACGCCGGGCATGAAAGATTCCCGGTGAATGGAGTCATGTCGAATGGTCAGTGTTTCTCCAGTTCCCCCAAAGATTACTTCTTGGTGGGCAACCAGTCCTGGCAATCTCAGAGAATGGACCCGGACTCCATGCACTTCTGATCCCCGAGCACCTTCAAACAACTCTTTCTCTTCTACCAGAGCCTTTGGGATTTCCTGGCGGGCATCAGCAATTAGCTGTGCGGTCTTTACCGCGGTTCCTGAGGGAGCATCAGCTTTTCGATTATGGTGGAGTTCAATCACCTCTACATCTGGTAGATACTTGGCAGCGTCCTGTACATATTTCATTAATAGTACCGCCCCAATTGCAAAATTTGGGGCAATTAGCCCTCCAATGTCCTTGTCTTTAGCTAATTGCTGAAGTTCTGCCACTTGGCCTGCCAGGAGACCACTGGTTCCAACGATAGGATGTACTCCAGCTTCCAGAATTTTACGAGTATTTTCAAAGGCGACTGCAGCCGTTGTAAAATCTACCACTGCTTGCGACTGGCTTGCCTTAATTCTGGCAATCAGATCATCCCCCAGGTCTGTCTGATCCACTAGTTCGAGATCTGCTGCTGTTGTAACTGCTTTGACAACTTCCTGGCCCATACGGCCTTTAGCGCCGTTCACCAAAACACGAATTTTCTTCATTTTAGGACTTATTGAGGGTTGGAATTAGTTACAAATGAGAAGACCAGCAAGGAAGGATGGCTTGATTGAGTTGAGAGCCTTACGTGGGGCCAGTTCAATGTTCAAAGAAGGTGCTGGACAACTTCTGTATTAAATCGTCCAGCATAAGAGTACGACCCAAACTCTTCTTAAAGCAAAACTCGACGAATATCGGTCATGTACTTACCAAGAGACGCTACAAATCGAGCTGCCTCCGCCCCATCAATCACTCGGTGGTCGTAGGACACGTCAACAGGTTGCATCAATCGAGGAATAAATTCTTTACCATTCCAGACCGGCTGCATGCGAGAACGCGTCAAGCCAAGGATCGCAACCTCTGGTGCATTGACCAGGGGAGTAAAGGCTGTACCACCAATTCCACCCAAGCTTGAAATCGTCATTGAGCCTCCCTGCATATCCTGACTTTTGAGCTTTCCATCACGCGCCTTGACACTCATCTCCCCCAAATCGTGAGCCAAGTCATAGACACTCTTCTGGTCAACATCTCGAATCACAGGCACAACCAGACCATTTGGGGTATCCACCGCGATACCAATATGGAAGTACTTCTTGAGGATTAGCCGCTCTCCATCCGGAGTGAGTGAGGAATTAAAGGTTGGGAACTGCTTCAGATTTGCTGCCAGCGCCTTCATTATGAAAGCCAGTAGCGTGATGCGAACACCTTGCTTGGCAGCCTCATCTTTCAACTCCTTGCGAAAATTCTCCAGGTTGGTGATATCTACCTCATCGTGATGCGTCACGGCAGGAATATTTAGCCAGACACGATGTAGATTTTTACCTGAAATTTTCTTGATCCTTGGGAGATTCTGGGTTTCGATTTCACCGAATTTACTGAAGTCAACCTCTGGCATTGCAGGAATCCCACTTCCAGAGGCGGCTGGTGCCGTAGCAACTCCAGATTCAGCTTTTTTGACCGCCTGCTTGACGTAATTTTGGACGTCTTCTTTGGTGATGCGATTCTTCCTGCCAGAGCCACTCAGTTTGGAGAGATCCACTCCCAATTCTCTCGCAAACTTGCGAACCGATGGACTCGCATGTGCCTTGCGAAAGGCAGCTTCATCAATCTTACTCGGCTCTGCCATTGAACTCGTGGGGGCAGCTAGTGCAGGAGTAGGTGCTGAATCTACCTTCCCTACTTCCGGAGTTGAAGCGGCAAGAACGGAAGGTCCTGTGGTAGCAGCGCCTGAAGTGCTCAAGCGAACGACAGTAGTTCCTGCAGAAATACGATCCCCAACCTTGACCAATACCGTTTCAATTGTGCCTGCATCTGAAGATGGCACCTCCATCGTGGCCTTGTCACTCTCCAACGTCATCACCGAATCCTCTGCCTTCAGGGAATCACCTGGCTTGACAAGGATTTCGATGATTTCCACATCACTGAAGTCACCGATATCTGGGACCTTGATTTCCTTGATCGTAGACATGTAATCACTCTCTCAAGCATAAAGTGGATTGGTTTTTTCCGGATCAATACCGTACTTACGAATGGCTTCAGCGACCTGCTTGGTGGGGATTTCTCCCTCGTCCGCCAGCGACTTCAGGGCAGTAACGGCGACATGGTAGCGATCCACCTCAAAGTGGCTCCGAAGAGCTTTCCGGAAATCACTTCGTCCGTAACCATCCGTCCCCAGAGCTGTGTATCTTCTTGGGACAGCAGCCCGTATCTGATCAGCAAAGCGCTTAACGTAGTCGGTTGCAGCAATGACTGGACCTGTCGTTTCAGCAAGGCACTGCTCCACATGACTCACTCTCGGAGTTACTTCAGGATGTAGCCGGTTCCAGCGTTCTACCTCCACAATATCACGGTGCAACTCATTGAAACTTGGACAACTCCATAAATCTGCCTGAACACCCCAATCTTCTGCCAACAGGTTTGCTCCAGCCATCACTTCACGGAAAATCGAACCACAACCCAAAAGCTGTACTCTTAGCTTGCCCGGCTTACCTTCCTGAAATCGATACATACCCTTGAGAATGTTTTCTTCCTGCCCCTCAGGCATCCCTGGTTGTGGATAATTCTCATTCAGAGTGGTGATGTAGTAGAAGACGTTTTCTTGCAACTCATTCATGCGGTAGAGGCCATTTTGGAAGATGACCGTCACCTCATGTGAAAAAGTTGGATCGTAGGAAACACAGTTGGGGATGTTGGCTGCCAAGATCTGGCTGTGTCCATCTTCGTGCTGCAGACCCTCCCCGTTCAGGGTCGTTCTGCCAGAGGTTGCTCCAATTAGGAAACCACGGGCCTGCATATCTCCTGCTGCCCAGGCAAGATCTCCAATTCGTTGAAATCCAAACATCGAGTAGAAGATGTACACCGGAATCATCTGCAAGCCAGAGGAACTGTAGGAAGTTGCTGCTGCAATCCACGATGACATCGCTCCCGCTTCGTTGATTCCTTCCTGTAGCAATTGGCCTTTCTGGTCTTCGCGGTAGTACATCAACTGATCACGGTCAACCGGCTCATACTTCTGTCCTTCGTGAGCATATATTCCAATTTGGCGGAACATCCCTTCCATTCCGAAGGTCCGAGCCTCATCTGGAACAATCGGTACCAAGCGTGGACCAAGTTTCTTGTCACGAGTCAGCATGGTCATTGCCTGGACCAATGCCTGGGTCGTAGACATCTCGCGATCACCAGAGTCCTTCAGCAAACGCTCAAAGGTGCTCACTTCTGGAGCCTTGAGTTCATCTCCGCGCTGCAAGCGCATTGGCAGAAACCCACCGAGTTTTCCACGACGCTCTCTTAAATACTGCATCTCCTCCGTTTTCTCATCTGGGCAGACCAACTCAAGCTTGGCAACCTGCTCATCAGAAATTGGTAGACTGAAACGATCACGAAACTTACAGAGGTCGTCACTAGACATTTTCTTTTGCTGATGGCTTGGATTAGCAGCCTCACCTGAAGCGCCCATCCCAAAGCCTTTGACGGTCTTCATCAAAATTACAGTTGGCTGTTCCTGATGATTCACAGCAGAATGGTACGCTGCATAAACCTTGAAAAGATCATGACCGCCCCGCTTCAATTTCCAGATCTCGTCATCAGTCATATTCGAGACCATCTCCAGCAATTCTGGATATTTGCCAAAGAAATTATCACGGGTGTAGGCGCCACCTTTGTTCTTGAAGTTCTGGTACTCACCATCAACACATTCTTCCATCCGCTTGCGCAATAAACCTTTCGGATCTTGAGCTAGTAGGGAGTCCCAATTTCCACCCCAGAGCACTTTGATTACGTTCCAACCCTCACCTCGGAAGGCACCCTCCAGTTCCTGTATGATCTTGCCATTTCCTCGAACAGGACCATCTAGCCTCTGCAAATTACAGTTAACCACAAAAATTAAGTTATCCAACTTCTCTCGGGTTGCTAGGCCGATGGCTCCTAGGGTTTCTGGCTCATCTGTTTCCCCATCACCAAGAAATGCCCAGATCTTCCGGTTGCTGGTGTCTGCCAAACCTCGATTGTGAAGATACTTGAGGAAGCGCGCCTGGTAGATCGCCATAATCGGACCCAATCCCATGGAAACAGTTGGAAACTGCCAAAATTCTGGCATTAACCAAGGATGTGGGTAGGAGGAAACTCCATTGCCTCCGGCTTCTTGTCGAAAATTTAGTAGTTGGTCTTCGCTGAGTCGACCTTCTAGAAAAGCCCTCGAATATATTCCTGGTGCGGAGTGCCCCTGGAAATACACGAGATCACCGCCATGGTCGTCGTGGCGCGCGTGCCAGAAGTGGTTAAAGCCTACTTCATAGAGCAAGGCAGAAGAGGCATAACTAGCAATGTGTCCTCCAAGTTCCGAGCTTTCTTTGTTCGCCTTGAGGACCATCGCCATTGCATTCCAGCGTACAAATGCCTGCAGGCGCTCTTCGACGTCTGGATTGCCTTCTGGTCTGGCTTCCAGTTCAGTAGGGATCGTGTTTTGGTAAGGTGTGTACGCAGAGTAAGGAGTATCGACGCCAGCAATTTGCGCCTGATCAATCAGTTGACGCATTAAATACTGAGCCCGCTCCCTGCCTTCGTGGGCAATTACAGCTTCCAAGGCCTCTTGCCACTCTTGCGTTTCTTGTGGATCAATGTCATGGACCAGTGTGTTCATTGCGTTTCCTTCATGTTCTCAAAGCGATAGTTGATGCTGAAGAAACTCTCAGCCAGAGGCATAACAAAAACGACTAAGTTATCTGTCAATGTCACTATAATCAAGAGTTGGTAACCCATCCCTTCGCCCAAAGTTAGGCTGATCGGAAACTCTGCGAAAATATAGTGAGCAATCTGAACCTAATTGCTGCATCAAAATTATCTCTCTTCAAACATTTTTGTTGTAAGTTTATAAATCGAAGTGCAAGAGAAAACAGAGTCCATTTTTCAGTCAATTATATGACCTCAACGCAATTATTCTCTATCCTGACCATTGCAAACCCTCACAAATTATGTGAACGTAAGGTCGTCTTGCCAACACATCCCTCAAGAATTCATGGATTTAGAAAAAATTTTAGCTCTCACAAAAAATTTAAGTGTACTGATTGTGGAAGATGAACTCGCATTGAGGGAGTCTTTCCAGTTTCTACTGCAGAACCTATTTGCCGAGGTCGACACCGCAGAAGATGGCCAGGAAGCTCTTAACAAAATGGATGAGCGAGATTACGATATCGTTTTGACGGACCTGAGCATGCCTCGCATGAGTGGATTAAGGTTGGTTGAACACATTCGTAAAAAATCACATTTTCAGATCGTGATCGCTATCAGTGCCCATGACGATGAAGAATTCGCAGAAGCCCTCGCCCCATACAATGTGAAACTACTCACCAAGCCTCTCGAAATGGATGAGTTGTTTGAAACGTTAGTCCCGCTTTGTGAACAACTGCGTTAATCCCCACACAAATTTTCCACCACAGCCGATCAGAGCCGCAACAAGATTTTTTGAATTTCATTGAGCACTGATTTGCGAGTCACGCATTCATGTAAAGGTAGATTCTGCTGACGGCAAAATTGGTGAATCTGTTTTCGATGTGACTCAAAATTCTCAAGATACCGAGACCAATCGGCAGACTGCATTTGCCTTTTACGCTCTGGGCTTTCCAGGTGCTGCAAATAATCTGGTTTTTCTCCTTCCCCCAACTCCAACGGATCTAAAACTCGCAAGCACTGAAACTCGCGCCCGATAACCCGAAGTGTGTTCAACCAACCTTCCCACTGGGCAGGAAGCCTCAACAAATCCGAAATCATGTAGACATGATCGAAAGAAAGAGGCTGTAAGGTAGGCAGTTGGGGAACCTCATTGGGACTAGGATTTTCCAGCTGTTCGAGCGCATGGAGAAAAGCTCTTCGTGTGGAACGAGGAGGAGTGACTAGAGCACCATCAAGAAGTTGAAAGCTAAAGCGGTCGCCCTGGCGCTGGAGGGTAAACAACAGGCCAAACGCCAGCAACTGTGCTGCTCGCAATTTACTTAATTCCGCATCTGGGGATTGCAACTGCATTGAAGGCGAAGTATCCAAAAGGACCAACGCTGTTGCAGGACTGTGTGTGTCCCGCTGCTTAATGTAGTGTCGCTGGGTACGTCCCAGAAGTTTCCAGTCCAATTCTCGCGGGTCATCGCCTGGCCGATACTCACGATAGCCAGCAAATTCGAGGCTTCGGCCGCGGTGACGAAGCTCATGTCGACCCAACATCGATGAAGCTCGGGAGGGCTTGAGGCGTAATTCTAGTTGCTTGAGTTGCGCAAGAAGGCTAGGGTCCATCAGTAACTCCTTGTGAAGACCCAATTAGAATAGATGGCTTCGCTGCCAATTACCACGATCAACAATGAGCATCATAAAATCCTCCTCTTTCCAAATAAGTATTGCAAGGCAAGCCGACGAATCAGAGATCCTCGCTTTGAATGAAGCTGCTGTGCCCCATGTCAGCTCACTAACTGCCGCCAAGCTCGCTTCGCTACGAGAACAATCGATCTACACCGGGATTGCCCGTAGCTCCCAAGGTGAGTTGGCTGGTTTCATCCTGATACTCGATGAAACTGCCGACTATGACAGTGTCAACTTTGGCTGGTTTCATCAACGCTACGTTCACTTTGCTTATGTAGATCGCATCGCCATTGCGCCCAGTTTTCACCGTCAGGGCATTGGTCGCAAACTCTATGCTGCTGTAATCAACTTAATCCAGGGACGCTACCAAACACTCGCCTGTGAGGTCAACCTGCGTCCACCCAATCTGATCTCAGAGACCTTTCATGCACAACTTGGCTTTGTGGAAGTCGGACAGCAAGATACCGATGGCGGAGCAAAGCGCGTGGTGATGCTGACTCAAGACATCAAAGCCTGAATAAACTAACTTTCCGAGAGAGACGATGGAAAACAAGAACGTCAATCGCAGTGATTTTGACCAGTTCATGGTACCCAACTATGCTCCCATGTCTTTCATTCCTGTACGTGGAGAGGGCTCAAGGATCTGGGATCAAAATGGACAAGAACGCGTTGATCTAACTGGAGGCATTGCAGTGACTTCCCTCGGACATTGTCATCCAGCTCTGGTAAAGGCACTACAGGAGCAAGCTGGGAAACTCTGGCACATCTCGAACATCTACACCAATGAACCTGCCCTGCGGTTGGCTCGCAAGCTCTGTGAAGCGACCTTTGCTGAACGGGTCTTTTTTGCCAACTCTGGAGCAGAAGCGAATGAAGCCTGTCTCAAGCTTGTGCGCCGCTATGCCTACAATACTGTTGGTGCTCAAAAGGATGAAATCATCTCAACTTTCAACGGATTTCACGGACGGACTCTCTTCACCGTCAGTGTAGGTGGTCAGCCGAAGTATGCAGAAGGCTTTGGTCCAAAACCAGGAGGCATCAACCATGTGCCCTACAACGACTGTGATGTCCTGAGAGCAGCTGTTTCTGACAAGACCTGCGCAATCATGGTGGAACCAATCCAGGGGGAAGGTGGCGTCCTGCCTGCCAATCAAGAATTTCTACAAACTGCCCGAGAGCTTTGTGACCAGCACGGAGCCCTACTAGTTTTTGATGAGGTACAGAGCGGCATGGGACGCAGCGGTCATCTCTTCGCCTACCAGTGCTATGACGTCACTCCCGATGTTCTCTCCAGTGCCAAGAGTTTGGGAGGAGGATTCCCCATCGGGGCGATGCTGACCACAGGAAAAATAGCCGAACACTTTAGCGTTGGAACGCACGGCACTACCTATGGAGGGAACCTACTGGCAAGTGTCGTGGCTGAGGCGGTCCTTGATGTGGTGAACCAACCTGAGGTCCTCGAAGGTGTTAAGCAACGGCAGGAGTGGTTCCAAAGTCGGTTGAAGCAGATCGGGGATCAATATGGAGTCTTCAAGGAAGTTCGTGGACTGGGCCTGTTACTTGGTTGTGTGATGAGCGATAGCTGGGCAGGTAAGGCTGGAGAAGTCATGAAAGCGGCCCACGACGAGGGAGTGATGGTCTTGTTGGCCGGACCCGATGTACTTCGTTTGGCACCCAGCTTAGTGATTACAGAAGAGGAGATGAAACAGGGACTTGATTCACTGGAAAGAGCCATTGGCAAACTAGCGAGCCAGTCTAAAGCGGCCTAGAAATGAGAAGGGGTCTGGACAACTAGAGGCCTGTTTCAGCATTTCAACCCAGGATTCTACCAAGCTTTTGCAGACCTTCTCTTCAAAACTGTCCATTCATTCCTGCGTTTCTTGAAGATAGTTAGAAAGTCATTCATGAAAGAAGCATCTCCTACCCTTCAGGAAACCATTAAGCAAAGCCCATTTGTTCTTTATCCCCTGCGCTATGCGGTGCTACAGGTAGCAGAATGCCCCAACCCCCAACCTCATTTTCTTGTCACTCATGAGGCTGAAGAAATCAGCGTGATCACTACAGAGGACAAGCTTGAAATGCTGACTCCGCAAATTTTAAAGCAGCAGTGTTGGTTCCGCTTGCTGGAATTCAAGATGTCAACACCGTTTGAAACACCAGGTTTCCTCGCGGTCATCGCCTCAAAATTAGCGAGCCGTCAACTCAACATTTTGCTAGTATCCACCTTTTCAAAAGATTGGTTGCTACTGCGAGAGGAAGACCTGGAGACAGGACTTAGCAGTCTCCAGGAGTTGGGGTTTCAACAAGTCTTCAGCTAATCTCTCTAATAGTCTTTCTCTGCAATACTCTTCACCTAATATTTCGCACTGGAGTCCATAATGTCACGGGCTTTTATTAAGGAACCCGATGGTGACGAAGTCGCTGATGACCTCCCGGAACGCAAAATTAGTTCACATCCAAATTATGTAACTCCCCGTGGCCAGCAACTCCTGCAGGAGCAACTGCAGCAAGCAGAGGCAGAACGACAGAGGCTGCAAGGCAAAGAGGAGATGTCTGCCAAGCAGGCTCTTGCCCGTGTTGAAAGAGATCTGCGCTATCTGCGGCAACGAGTTACACAGTCAATCTTGGTGATCCCACCAGACAACCCTTCAGAGCAAGTGTGCTTTGGGATGTGGATTGAGGTGCAGGAAGGTGAAACAATCCGCAAGTTCCAGATTGTTGGGGTAGATGAGGCGCTGAACAATCAGCAACTGACTAGTTGGGTCTCGCCACTGGCCAAGGCGGTATTGGGAGCTGAGGTAGGAGATCTGGTCCAATGGCAAAAACCCGGTGGCGGCGTGGAGTTAGAAATTCTCTCGCTTGGCTATGTTTCCATGAATTGATTGAATGTAGCCTCCTTTCCTTAAGGCCTTCATTCCCAAGTGAGTGAGCATTCTAAGCGGTCTCTATCTTAAATTTTTTCTTCTCGGTGGAGAATCAGATAGATATTGAACCAGATGAGGAGCCTCGCCCAGCAAGCTTTTTGAACTTTGTCTCCTGTTCTTCAAATCCCCAGCACACTATTATTGCCAATTCTCGCCTTCAGAACATTTTCTCCGAACTCTAAGTTCTAGCGTCCCAATCTATTCAGCCCAATTTTTTTCAAAAGATTTTTTCTCAGGAAAAATTCATAAAAAACATATAATCATTAATTTATTAAAAAATTTATTAAATTTTAAAATTTATAAACAATAAAATCAGGTTTTTATATTTTTTATCTAAAAAATATTGAAAAAATGATTGACATTATTTTTCATTTTTGTAACATGTTTTTAACATTAAGAAACATAACCGACACCTTTTAACTCGGTGCTCATCAACTCCATCCTGAGAACGAACTATGAAAGCTCAATTAGTAAAGACCTTCATCAAAGCCGCAGCCATTGTTGCCTTGGCAACCTCCATTGCAAACTGTGGTGCAATGCCTGAAGAGTCTGTAACCGAGACGACTTACCAACCATCGTCTCAACCAGCAGAGACAACTGAGCCTATCGTCGACGGATGTGAGGCATTTGGACTCGTATATGATGATGCTAATAATACTTGTGTGGATGACGACTTTGGAACTAACATCATCAATCCAATCACTCCTGAAGAGCCCATAGTAGAAACATGCGAGGGAATGGGATTGGTAGATGATCCAAACGGTGGTTGTATGACGGAGCCAGTTATAGCTGTACCAGTAGCTGAAGAGCCAACTCTGGGAGATGATACTAAAGAAGTATTTGACTTCACTGTTACGCCAGGTAACCGATTGTTTGAAGCTACTTGGACACAAGATCCAAATGTGGTGCTATACACGATTGAAAAGAACAATGTAGGTGTAGCATATCCATCACTGACTACTACAACAGGTAGCCGTTGGACATTTACTACAACATTCTGCACAGCTAAAGAGTTCAAGATCGTTGCTACACTGACTGATGGCAGCACGATTGAGAGCAATAAGTTGGGCCCATTCAAGCCAACCAACTGTGAATAAGACTGTTTGATAGAAATGCCGCTCAATTAGGGCGGCATTTTTTTGACTTAAGATTATCTTAAAGCAAGCTCATCTCTTCCAAACAAAACCCTCCAAAGATCCCTCTGACCCGCTTCAATCCTCTGACTGAATACTCTCAAGATCCACTCTGTCACTTGATTGGTTTGAAAATCTGCAGCAACACTTGCTGCACTTTATGGGGCTGAGAAAAAACTCTGGTTCCTCTGTTTGGTCAGACCCGATCAAACGGGCGCCTCGGCACTAAACACATCCCTTCCTTCCCCACGTAGTTTCATCCGAGAGTACTCCCACTCATAGGGCGCCTCACGCAGTCGAGTAGGGCCATTTCGCACATCCACTCCCATCTCAGCAGAGGTGGGATAGTGGCTGTAGATCATCATCCGGCGAGGGTTACCCGAGATGTTGGGTCGAGAATTGTGGACAAGCAGGGATGAGAAGAAGGCGACGGAACCAGCGGGCAGCAGTAAGTCTTCACCACCCTCAAAATCGACCAATCCTGGTTGGACCTGAAGGCCGATATCAACAGATTCGTGCTCAAGGTGCATCTTGTGCGTTCCTGGCCAGATGTGAATTGGCCCAGACTCAGTGGAACAGTCATCAAGAGTAATCGCTGAGGAAATGATACCCTGTGGGTAGTTCTGTGCTCGATAGTAGGCCCAGTCGTTGTGTACTGGGAAACGATCTGTGTCGCGTGGCTTGGTTTCAAAGCCAAAGGAGAGACCAGGCATCGGTTGCTTATAGTTCAGTTTTTCTTCCATCAAGATGGGCTCTTCATTCATCAAGGTTCGCATCGGGTCGAGCAGGCGAGAATCAACTGAAATTTGTGAAAGGTAGAGTGATAGATCATTGATCGGCTGGATCTTGCGCACGAGGTAGCCCGCTTTATTCCGGACCAGATCCAAGCGTCCACTCTGGCGCTGGAGGGAATTCGAGGAGTTGAGGATCAATTCCAGGATTGCATCAGCCTCCTTGCGCATACGTTGCACTTCCTCCTCCGAGAAGACACGCTCCATCGCTACGTAGCCATGTTCCTGAAAATATTGGATCCAGTTGTCTTGATTAGTTGTCATCATCTACCCAAGTTTGCTATGGTCTCCAAAGAAACCTGATTTGAAGAATGCAAAGAAGTTAATCCCTGCTAACCAAAGAACAAACGCCTGCACTTTAAGAGAATAAACATGAGCCTAGCAGAATTTTTTCGGAGCCTCTCCAATAAAGTGCGCTTTGCTACTTGGACTGAGGAGGAGCAAATCGCTTTGTTGAAGATTGTGGATGATCTGTACCGAGCTGATGGGCACTATGCTGCGGAAGAACTGGAAGATTTTCGCCAGAAATTATCCATCTCTGCGGTCTATCAGGAGGATCTCGAGCATATGCCCGTGGACAAGGCAATGAGTATTTTGAAAGAAGATCCTCGCAAGCTCGATCTTGCTTATACGATCCTAGCAGAAGCTGTTTACAGTGATGGACGCTTTGTGCGGGAGGAACGAGAGTATTTGGATCAACTGATCACTCGATACCAATTGGATGGAGCACAACTGGAGAAGCGTCTGAATCGTGAACTCCGTAAAGCTGGCAACGAAGATCTGACTTAAAAATTTACCCTTATAAAATGAATAGAAGCTTACCTGAAGAAAGTTTTTGGGGCTGTTTCGAATCCACAACTCACCCATATGGACACTTCTAAAGTTCCACAGGAAGTACAACATCTTACTGTTGAACGTCTTGACACTCAATTTAGTCTTTCCATTTACCCTTAACTCTCCCCTGACGAACACAGGTTTAGCTCAGCGCACATAACAATTAGCAACTCTACCCTCTCAAAGTAGTTTGCCAACATTCCGTTGATGCTCCAATGAACAGTCGAATTCAACTCGGTTCAAAAATTCCTACAAACCACGTAAAGTCTATTCTGCGATAGCTACATTTTGTTTCTCCCCCGGCCTTCCTATACAAAAGAAAAAGAGTAATTTATAGTCATCCCAACAAGTCAACTTTGGTTGTTGACAATTTTTCTGATAGTTCGGAGGTAACATGAATCAATTCAAAAAAAGCAGTAGTATCAATCATCAAGCAAATGAGTTTAGGCAGTTTGGCTTTGGCAATCTTGGCACCAAACGTAGCCTTCGGAGAAATTCCAAAAGTCGGCAGTTCTTGTCCAAGTAAATGGCGAAGTTCTGGAATTGCCTATTTCGTAAAATCATCATCCTGGGTGTTAGATCCCATTCCAAAAATTGGCAGATCCTTTCCAAGCCATTGGAGATCCTCTGCAGGTGCTTACTGTGTGAAGTCTTCCCCAGCCTCTCCCGATGCCATTCCAAAAGTTTGGCGTCTTTGCCCAAGCAGTTGGACTGCATCTGCAAAGGCCTACTGCTAAAAAAGATGAGTGAGGCTTAACTCAATTCAATCTTTGAAATACGAACCTTATTGAAATCAGGAAATAGTATTTCGGAGGATTGAGAAGTTCAGTAAGCTACTCGCGTAGAGATAATTCAGTGGAGGGATGGTTTGATGTTGTTTTGTGGTGGAGGCAAAGAGGACCGATCTCCTTACATTAATCCTTATTTACTGATCAAACCTGCTATACGTGTCCATATACGTGTCCAGCATTCCAAAATTCACCACCTAAATCTAAAATTTATTTACCCACAAGCTAGCAGCGTATTTTCTCTTTGATCTCTCTCAAATTAAATCTTCCCATATCTTTGCTTTCTTAACCCTGTTTCACTTTTTTTGTCAGTATCATAAGCAATCAGTCCCATCTCCCTTCTAAATTGAGGCAGGAGAAGTTTTATTGTCATCAAAACCCTTTCAGAGGAGTAGAGGGAACCAGCCTATGTATGCTGCTAGAATTGATTCTACTAACATTATCACTTTTTAATTTGGTCAAACTCGCTGATGAAAAAAACTAAGATCATTCGTTGGGCCTTCCTTGAGCAAGGGCTAGTGGCCAAACTTCGCCACTTCCATTTTTGCGAAGTAACCATGACGAAATCGCCAGAGTCCACCCAGACAAGATAACATCATCGACAAGCAAGACAGGACCAGAGAGAATTTGATCTCGGAGTGGAGCAAGTGATCCATCAACGTTTTTAGCTTGTTGGAAGCTGTTGTTGAATTTGTTTTGTTCGGGTCGTGAGTCAGTCTTCTCAATTGCTACTCTGAAAGATAAATTCAAAGCCTGCGCAAGTTTTTTGGCAAAATCTGGAACCAGCGTTGGATTCCGTAAAGATGGGACACAGGTAACCCATGTTGGAGCCGGCTGGGGACCCCACTCCTTGAACATAACTACGCAAGCATCGATCAACTCATCAGAAAAGTACTGTTGTTGGTTTTTGCCAACATTCACCACATCTCCGAGACCTGCATCCCCCAAAAGACTTAGTACTTTTCCAGAGTTAGCTTGGTAACTTTTGGCAATCTTACCGTGGTTGTTTGAATGCTTCAATCCACCATTAGGCCATTGCTTTCGAGGATTAATTGGCAGGTGGTATCTTTTGAGAAAAATGTTTGCTTCTCTAAGTTTGTCTTTGGGAAAGTCTTCAGACAATGCTTGCAGAGATGAAGTAATGACATCACTCGGATCACCGTCTAATTCGCGAATTAGAAATGACATGTGTTGACCGAATGGGAGATGCACGTATTCGCGCATTCGCTGCTGTTCTCTCCGACGAAGTGTTGTAAGGCGTTCGGCCCGCTCCCAGAAATCCTTGGACAAGGAGACCTCCGTCTTTTGCCAATGCCTTCCATTTTTAGTGATTGGTGGGGGCGACTCCAGTGCAAGTAACGATAGAGTTTTTTCAACCCTACCTTGGCTAAGATTAACTTCTTTTAGCAACTGGGGCATCGATAAGCCTGCGGGATGGGCCTCAAGTTGAGCGACTACTTCTTTAACCTCTTCATTTGTGGGAAAGGCACTCTTAATAAACCAATTAGCAATGTCATCTTCTTCTTTTCCACTTAGCAAAATTCCATAGGCGGTATTCAAGGCACGACCTGCTCTTCCCACCTGCTGATAATATGCAACCACTGAAGATGGCATTTGATAGTGTATTACAAAAGAAAGATCAGGCTTGTCATACCCCATCCCTAGTGCCGTGGTGGCAACTAAGGCTTTGATGCGGTTTTCAGAGAGAGCTTGTTCCAACTCCGGACGGCGGGCACCCGATTCCCCAGTGTAGGCTTCAACATCAAAACCCTGACTATTCAACCAATTGGCTACTTGGTTGGCGTCTCGCACCGTCAGGGTGTAAATGATGCCATGGCCAGCTAGTGCAGTGAGTTGATGGGAAAGCCAAGCAAGACGCTCAGCTTTACTTTCCAGACGAATGGTTTGCAGAGTGAGAGATGGGCGGTTGAGATCACCTCTTGAAATTCTAAGATTTGGGCCCAACACATTTTCCAGATCCTGCACTACTCGGTTGTTTGCGGTAGCAGTAGTGGCCAACAACTTAATGTTTGAAGGCATATTTCTAATAAATCTTTCAAGCAGGCGATAATGCGGCCGAAAGTCGTGCCCCCAGTCTGAAATGCAGTGAGCCTCATCAACTACTACCAGAGACACATGTAGCGAAAGTCCACCCAGTATCTCTGCCCTGAATCGCTCGTTAGCCAAGCGCTCCGGAGAAATGAGCAAAATGTCGATTTCATTTTGCTTTATTTGCACTTCGACTTCAGTCCACTTTTCTATGTTGTCAGAGTTGATTGTCGCGGCTCGAACCCTCATCCGCTCTGCGGCAGCTATCTGGTTCCGCATCAGTGCGAGTAATGGAGAAACCAACAAAGCTGGACCACACCCAGCCTCCCTCAATATTTTGGTAGAAATGAAATAGACAAAACTCTTACCCCAACCTGTCTTTTGAACCACAAGCAGGCGATGATCACCATCGGTTATTTGTTGGATTGCCTCTTCTTGTCCATCACGAAAAATGGCATGAACTTGACCTGAACCAAGACGCAGCAATTCTAAAGCTCTGTCAGCAGAATAAATTTTTTCAGTCATTCAGTATTTTGATGATTAGGGCAATTTTTCATACATTTGTCTAATAGATTTAAAAGATTGCAAACATAAGAGATAAATAACTGATAACAAACAAAATATAGATCGATTGATTTGTGGTCAAAACAACTTTCTCAATAATCTTTGAATTCTTTTTGGGTCCTTTCAAACTGAAGTTGGACTGCAGAGGCGAAGTATCAAGAAAACTGCCAAATGGTTGGGATTTAATCAGTTCGACAAATCAAGTGGCTTCCACAAGCTTGCTTATAGTAGTTGAAACTATTGAAGGTAGATCTGCTGCAAAGTGAGTCACTGATGTTAGAACTCCCAGATCTACTTTTACGCGAACTGTAAAAATTGAAGATTGTGGTCGAATGTTTTCAAGGAGGGTGAGTCCATCAAAGATTTTCTTGCCTCTTCAAAAATATCTAGAAAAAATTTTGAAAAGTCAGCGCAACATAAATAAACACATTAATTCAATTATTTATTTGCAAACCTACTGATTAAATTCTTAATTGTTTCTTTAAGGAATTTTAAATTCTGGGTTGAGAAGAAAAAGAATTTTAAAGACTGAGGAATTTTTTTGATAAAATAGCAAATATATTAGTAATTAAGTCTTTTAACATTTATTTGGCTATTTTAGATGAAAATTCTTCAGAACAGCAGAGCAATCTTGCTAGGGGCAGCCGTTGCAGATGCTGCTGCACGGCCACTGCATTGGATTTATGATACTGAAAAAATTCAGAAACTCATTTGTGGAACAGCAAATCCTGAATTCTGGCCAAAAAGTGAATCTCCATTTTACACCCTACCCACCGGAGCCAACAGCACCTATTTTGATCTGAGTTTGGTAATATTGAGGTCCCTTAACCATAATTCTGGTGTTTTTAAGCCTAGAATTTTTATGGAGCATGTAGTTTCTCATTTTGGTCAAAACACCCCTTATGAGACAGCTTTTCAAAAGAGAAAACTCAATTACACTCCAGAAGTTCGTGAAAAAGGATGGCCCACGCCGATCAATGGTCCGTGGCGCCACGGACTGGTCACCACAATGTTAGAAAATTTTTCACGCACTGAAGAAATTCAAGTTGGCCCTGAAACTGCCGATGAAATTGATGGATTTTGCGCCGCATTGCCAGTGTGGCTGGTTTCTAAACCAGAACAAAGAACCACTCTGAGTCAAAAAGCTTTAAAAATAGTAGCTGGTGGACGCCTTTGTGAAGACCATGCCTTGGCTTTTTTACAACTACTGAAACTTGCCTTGTCCGGTGAGCAGTACCCAATTCATCAGTTAGCCCAAAATCCTAAAATATATGGACTTCCTCAGCAGGTAACCAAAGAAATAGAGCAGGTTATTTCTGCGTCAGAAGTTGATCATTCCGAGTTTTTCCAACAAGTTGGTAAAGCCTGTCGCTATTCAGGGACTTTTCAAGGGGCCCTACATGCGGTTGTGAAAGCAAACTCTTATGAGGAGGGTGTTCGGTTGAGCATATCTGCAGGAGGTTGTAATTGCTCGAGAGCGATACAGGTCGGATCCTTACTCGGAGCTATTCACGGTGAAGACAAAATTCCAAAAGAGTGGCTTGATAAAACAGGTTCCGTTACAGAGATTCAAAGTATTTTAGGAAAATTAAATATTGAATAGAAATCTAAGTGAAACCAAGCGAAACCAAATAGAAACCAATACTGAACGGCACCATCCTTTCTTGGCGAGTAATTAAAATTGACTGAAAATGATTTATTTATCTGCGATAGATAGATATGTCTGTTAAAGTTAGTTCAAAATTTATCCATGGTAAACCCCCTCCCCAAAATTTAGAAAAAAGCAATTAGCTGATTTCCAAAATTCAATCAAATCCCCATCTCGATATCCCACCTCAATCCTGATTGCATTTTCTTATTTATCCAAGCCTGATATCAGACTAGCCTTCATAATCAATACTACCTCTGTAGCATTTTGACCCTATTTTGCGACTTTCATTCAATCATACCTTGACGCTTTTAATCGTGAAGATCTGGATGGTATCAACGCTTGTATTGAGTTCCCGTTGACCCACATTGGCAACGGAGAAATCAGTGTGTTGGACAAGTTTCCACTGTCTCCCACAGAAATGAAAAAGGCGAAGGGTTGGCATCACAGTGATTCATTTGAGATTGATGTTGTGGCTATGACTGAAACCAAGGCGCATCTGTTGTGCAGGAATTTGCATCGGCTCAGGGTAGACATTTCCTTGATTGAGCAAAGCACATTCTACGCTTTCAAGAAAACTGCTGACGGGTGGAAGATGTTTGCAATTTCGGATGTGG
>Ga0209631_10001790_pt1 | contig 26729 bp, 13 predicted proteins | sample COG_08_FD_184752 | JGI IMG/M metagenome (GOLD analysis project Ga0209631, IMG submission 184752) | Pelagic Microbial community sample from North Sea - COGITO 998_met_08 (SPAdes) (version 2) | ecosystem: Environmental > Aquatic > Marine > Neritic zone/Coastal water | place: Helgoland, sampling... | reverse complement strand
CCCCCCCCCCCCCCCCCCCCTATATAATGCCCCCACCCAAACACCTCGTCGCCTGTAATTCCAAAATATTCTATAAATGTATAAGTTACTTCATTAATAGTAAAATTATATCTACCGTTACCTCCTGGACCCAGTTGGTATCCATACCCACCGATACCACCACCACCTGCAGATTGAGAATAACCCGGCCTATACGGTAGTTCCGTGATATTGCCACCATTACTGCCATATACTATATATTTTGTTTTATCATTTGTATTACCGGTTGGTGTCCCATTTATTAGTGTAGATAAAACATTATTTTTAATAGCTTTACCGCCTTCTCTTATAGTCTTACACCATGGCTGACTCGTACACACCGAAGCTTCATATATCGTTCCGTATGCACCACCACCACAACCGCCGCCATCAGGATTCCAACTACCATTTCCTCCGCCTTTTGCTTGAAATAAAATATTTGAATCATCTATTATTTCACTATCAAACCCATTTTCTACCATTGGAAAACTAGTTTTTTTTTTACCACCTCTACCTACTTTTATTGTATATTTTCCATTCATATTAAAATCTTTATAAACTATACAAGCACCTGCCCCCCCTCCTGATTTTGCTTTTCCTCCTCCTCCACCACCACCTACAATTAAAATATCACAATTAGTATTATATGGAAAATTAATTGTATATGATGATTGATTATTACCATCGTTTTCAAATATAATACTATAATAATTGTTACCAATTTTTTTTTTTTTTATAAATGATGATAATATATAAGATGGTTCAAAATATTTGGCATTATAATTGGCATCGCAATAAATACAATTACCTTGTGAAGTTCCCGAACATCCACTTTTATATTGACCTATAGGACAATTATTTAGACAAGGTTGACACGTGCCTTCTGAAGTATTAGAACACCCATCTCTATATTGACGACTTGGACAATCAGGACAAGGCATACAACTTATATCCATATCAACAATATTGTCACCTGAGCTTATACCTATACAATTACTTCTATATTTACCTGTTGGACAAGTATTAGTACAACCAATACACTTGCCCTTGCTAAATCCTAAACAATTTATTCTTTTTTTACCAGAGGGGCAATTAGGACATTTTTGACAAGTTAAATTATAAAGTGTTTTTGCACTTGTAACAGGACTTGTTGTATATATTGTTGTAGTAAAGTTCTCAATCTTATTAAAATATTTTAAAATTATTTTAATTATAATAACTAATATAATTAAAATAATAAATGATATATAATTTTTATTATTCATATTATTCATATTATTCTTAATACTATTATTTATATAAATATAATAATTTAATTAATATTAATAAAACAACTAAAAATATAATAGTTAAATAATATTTTAAGTAGAAATATAGTTTAATTTTGTTATAAAATATATATTATAATTAATATGAGAATAATAAAATTACTAGTATTTTTATTTATAGGTATAAATAACAGTAATTGTTTTATAAATTATTTCGTTAATAAATATAATTGTTTTAGAGGTTTAAAAGAAATAAATAAATTGAGCGATATAGACAATATTAAATACTGTTCAATATTGTCATCAAATGTTTATAGGGATAAAGCAAATATAACAGATAATAAATATAATACAAGAATAAAAATTGTAGAAAAAAATAAAAGTATATATATATGTTTTAGAGGTTCGACGAATTTAAAAGATTGGAAAACAAATTTAGATAAATCATTAATTACAAATTTGCATAATTATGATATGTATAGTATTCATACGGGATATTATAAAAGATATATATCAATAAGTGATAAAATCCATAATTATTTAAAAAAAAAAAAGTTTGACGAATTATATGTATGTGGTCATAGTTTAGGAGGAGCATTGGCAACAATATGTTGTTTTGATTTAGTTATAAATAATATTATAAAAAATAAAAAGATATCGTGTATTACTTTTGGTTCTCCTAGAATTGGTGATACAAATTTAACTAAAATATATAATAAGAATAATATACAAACATATAGAATTGTTTTATCAGGAGATCCAGTACCCAAATTACCTTTAGATGGAAATTATATACATTTAACAAGTTCTTATTATTTGAAAAATAATAAAATTTATAATAAACCAAACAAACTATATGTAGCATATAAAAGATTACTAACAAATATATGTGATGTAGATTATAGTTTAAAAAATCATACAATGGAAAAATATATAGAAACTCTTAATAAGACTTATAGTTCTTAATGAATAAATATTTAAATGTAGTTCATGTAAGAATTATATTAGCAGTTGCTATTAAATCTACGCCACTAGTGCTGGGAGCCATGATAACAGATGGAATAAATAAATTGAAGACTTAACTTATAAATGAACGTGATTCATTATGTCTATTCTTCCAAGCCTCCAATTCTCCATCTTGTGGTGCTTTTCGCATTAACATTCTTTCTCGTTCGCCTAAATTTTTTTCTTTAACAACTATACTTCTTCCTTCTATAGGAACAGAAGGACTCTTCCAATTCTCTGGTTTGGCAGATAAATATATTCTGAACTCATGTATTGGTTCATCATTACGCTTTGTTGCGATGGGTGCAACTCCAATATAAGTTATTTTATTATCAGGATAATCTTTGGGAACTTATGAGTGAAATACTCCGTCTTCAGTAGGATACATTCTATTCCATTCATTAATAGTCATTACATCACCACGATAATGATCATTTATTTTTTTCAACTGTTGTGCAGCATTTACAATTTTTTCTGTGCCCGATGTGATATTATTTCTAAATTTAGGTGTTTCATAATATCTATTTACAGATTTGGAAAATTGGTCTTCTATATTTATTTCATCAAATTTAGTATTAGTTTCGCTAAATTTGGTAAATAATCTATCTTTTATATCCTCATCGGTTCCACTAATGATCATTGACTTAATATCTTTAAAATTATCACCTAAAAATCCTATAATAATCCCTTCTATAAGATATTTAAATTTATTAAATAATGACTGCTGTAATTCATAATCATCAGTTATATGTTCTATCATATCAAATATAATTGCTTTATATATACCAAGTACTTGAACACTAGCATTCATAATTAAATTAACTTTATAAGTAATATGTAATTTATCGTTCTCGCCTTCAATAACTTTATTTAAACTTATTTTTTCCTTAATCATATTATCAATTTCAGTATCTGTATATTTATGATAAAAAGGGGATTCTAATTTTTCGATTGTTGTAATTACAATTTTCCACATATTTTTAATATTTTCATCATAATTTTTTAATTCTTTATCACCTATCATTCTTGGATTATCAGTACTATCGTCATTACATTCTTTAAAATAGATTGGATTATCAACATCCGTGCAAATTTTTTTCATAATATCATTAATTAAATAATTATTAAATCTAAAGAAAATATTTTTCGCATTTATCATAAATATAGAATTACTGAATCTTTTATTAGTATTATCTTGAATAATTTTAATAATGTTTTGTTGTTCATTATTAATATTAGATAATTTATACATATTATAAGAAATAAGTGATAAAAATATAATAATTATAATAAGAAATATTATACCAAGTATAATAATCAGGGCATTCATTTTATTCTAATATCTAAAAATAAAAAAAAGTAGCATATAATTAATATGGAAGGTTTATTATTATTTATTTTAGGTTTATTTATATCAAGTGTATTAATATTACTTGGTATAATTTTAATTTATTACAATAATAACATGTATGAAAAAACAGTAGGTATAATCGACGAATCAGAATGTGTTTTAGATAGAAATATAAAAAATTTTGTTTATAATTGTGAAATAAAATTATATCATATAATAGAAAATAAAAAGTATATTAATTTCAAAAAAGTTAAAACATCAATAATACCACATAGAAAATATGACAAAATAGATATATGGTATAATAAAAATGATCCAAGTGAAATAATAATGAATAACAGTTTAGAAAATATATATATATATATACCAATTATTTTAGGAATAATATTATTTATTTTAATAATGACTTTATACTTAATCTTTGGTTTCTAATTTTTTAATTCTTTCTTCTAATGTTTGTATATGTTTTATAAGGTATGGTATTAATGAAACATAATTTACAGATTTATAATTATCTAAGCCATCTTTGACTAAACACGGTAGAATTTTTTCTACTTCTTGAGCAATAAAACCAACATTAGATGTATTTGATTTATTTTTATCTTTCCAGTCAAAAGTAACTGGGTTTAATTGTAATAATTCATTATTATAATCTAATTTATTAATATTTTTCTTTAGATTAATATCGGATTTAGTGGTTGAAGAAAATGCAGTTATATCAAATTCTGCATGAATACCATTACAATGTATAAATCCCTCGCCAGTAACTTGATTATCTGAATAAGTATATCCAGATTCGCTATTATTCATTATTAATTGATTTTCCGAATTTAACATTGTAATAGCTGATGTATTCATTGTTGTACCATCAGCAAAAATTAATTGTGGAATATACAATGGTTTATATGAAAAATTAGATGTATTAGATAATTCAAATGTATTATCTGTATTATTTAAAACAAAACATAGTCTTTCAGAATTAACTTTAAAATATGAACCACCTACATCTTCCCACAATAAATTATTTCCAATTTTGTCAGTTTCTGTATTATAATGAGATACAATAGAAATATTAGCATTATTATTATTAGATTTTATTTCAATAATTGATTTATCATTGTGTAATGAATAAAATGAATTATATGTTGATATCGTCAATTCATTTAATGTATTTTTATATATAGGTAATGTAAAATGTTGTAATAATGTACCATTATATAATAATAATTTAATCATACTATTATCAAATATAGGGGCGAGAGTTGTATTATAATAATTATTTGAAACAAATCCAGTATCAACTTCGGCTTTACTATATAAATCATCTGATATAGCACTTGTAAATGAAGTGCCATTACTAAATTTAATTTCATCAACATATATATTTAAATTACTTGATAATTTAGTGTAAGGAATACTTTCATCTGCTAAGTTTGAACCATTAAAGTGTCCACCCTGTATATCAATTCTTACTCCCTTATTCGGATTAATATGACTAGAATCTACAATACCAGTTATAATAACATCTCCGGTTATAAAAGTACCTTCTATTAAACTTGTATGTTGATCATTCAAATCAATAATAGCATTTTGAATATATTTTGAATCTACATTACCATTCAATGTTGTAGTTCCAGTAAATTTAGTATCGCCAATAATATTTGCATCATTATTAATTCTAATTTCAGCATTTCCAATAAATTTTGAATCTAAATTGCCAAAAATTTCAGTTCTCTGGATTTTTGTACCAGTATATATAATATTATTACCATCATGAATTACTGCATTTTTAATAATACTTGTGTTAATAGGTGCTTCTATGTCAACTCTTCCTAATATATGTCCATCATCAACAATTGTTGCACTTGATGTTATTGTTACATTATCGCCAATAATAGATGATTTTATATTTCCTTCGATAATAACTGAGTCTAATTTATTACCAGATAAAACATCTATATTTGAACCATAGATAATGATATTTTCAGGTATCAATGTAGGATCAATACTATTATCAGGAAAATTATATATCATATTTTCGGGTAATTTGAATACATTGCCTGTATCTGGATTAATTCCTGTTTTGATATGATTTGCATTAATAGTTACAGAATTATGATTTATTAAACTAGGGTTAATAGAATTATCTACCAATCCTTCTAATTTAATAGATTGAAATGAACCAAAATTATTAAATTGGTCTGGGGTCATTGTTAGAGATGCAATTAAATCTGGATTTATCTTTTCTTCAGCAGTTTCTCCAGTGTTAATAATAACATTTGATAATTTTACAGAATAGTTATTAATATTTGAAAGATCAGAAGGAGATAATGTTATTTCACCAATAATATCTGGATGTATTTTTTCAATAGATGTATCAATAGATACATTTGATAATTTTACAGAATAGTCATTAATATTAGAAAGATCAGATGGTGAAATAATTAAATTAGATAATAACCGAGGATTTAGTTTATCATCGATTAAATTATCATTTGTATCTAAATATGATGTAACCAATTCTACTCTCAAAGAATTTTCAATAAACGATATATCTTGTGGTGTAATTTGAATTTGACTTAGTAATGCAGGGTCAATTGTTTGTCCATCAAGTATCAATGTAACATCTAATGATGATACAAAATCAGCACCAGTTGCAATTTGATTTGCTGATAATGATAGATTTTTAATATAATTTGGACTAACTGTTTGTTCTCCAAATAAATAAACACTTGTATTTGTTAATGTGTCAGCATCTAAATTACTATTATGAATATATATATTTTCTAAATTATTTTTATCAATAATACCATTCATTATTGCATTATTAATTTTAAAATCTGCATTACCAAAATCTAATATATTTGAAACATTAATATTTATATTTTCAAAATAATTAATATCAATATCGTCAGTATGTGATATTATATATGTAGTTCCTTCATAATTTTGAGTAAAATCAATATTTGATAAATGAATATTAGCATTATTTAATTTATTAATTGGTATTTTAATTAAATCATTTGTCGATATAATATTAGCAAAACCTGTAAAATTATATTCACTAGTAATATCAAGTAATTCAATATCAATAGTTATATTATTAAATGATGAAACATTAATTAAATCAGAACTTGCAGAATCATTAATTATTCTTACATGACTATTTATATCACCAGTTATATCATTGTAATTAATAGATACATTCTTTAATTTACTACCAGATATAGTTCCTTGTAATTTATCTGCGGATATAGAATTATCAGCAATATTGCTATTTGTTATACTTTGTAATGCAAATTTATTACCATTAATTAATTTTTTATAATAAATATTATCTGTGTTAGTATAACCTTCACTTGGTATTGGTATCAACCCTTGTGAATCAGGTTCAGGAAGTGTAGTATCATATGGTGTTAAATTAGATGATTTGCCATTATAACCAAATATATTATATGAATATATAGCATTATCTACAATAGAATCACTAGTAACAATATTAGGAGGTACAATAATATATTGATATTCTTCTCTTTGAACTAAAGAGTTAACATAATTAATTACTTCATTTGAAGAAGTTTTAATTGTGTCGTTTATATCATCAATATTTATATCCAAATTTAGTAAATCAAGAGAATTCATTTCCCATCTATCCAAATTAAAATTATAAGATATATACGCCTTTTTGTTTTTATTTTCTTGAGGTTTTATATTTGAATTGATTTTTATAATAACAACACCAGACCCTCCTCTTCCACCAGTACCACTAGATGCACCCCCACCTCCACCTCCACTATTGATTGATCCACTTAATCCATTTAAAATACCTCTATCTTGTGTTAATGTTTCGTTGTCATAACTATTTCCATTTGAACTTTTAAATGTTGATATGTCTGAATTAAAAGCACCTGCACCACCACCGCCTTCTCCACCATCCGGTAAATTTTCTACAGAATTAATAATAGAATTTGTACCAAATCCTCCTCCACCACCCCAATAATATTCGCGGTTATCATTATCATTTATGAAAGTTCCCGAAGCGTTACCAGAATTCGGCAAACTATATATTATATTATTTACATCTGTCGAATCAATTGAACCACCATTTCCTCCAGATGACATGAAGATTTGCGATGTAACTTCTGTAAATTTATTAGTAACATCCGGAATACCACCATTACCACCAATACCTTTTAAATATTCAGTACCACTAACTTGAGAATTACCAGTTTTTCCACCATCAGCAATTAATCCAAATGCAGATGTTCTATGACCATCATTAGATTCTAATCCTCCCGCCCCAACAATTATTTCGTATTTTTTATTTAATTCAATTTCTATATTTTTAGCAAGTATATATGAACCTCCACCTCCACCACCAGAATGTGAAACATTACCTGCTCCACCACCACCACCACCAATAATTAAAATATCAATATTTGTATTTAATTGAAATTGTAAATTATATATAGTCTTTGTTACATTATCGCTAATATTATTATGTTTAAAAATAATATATTCTGTATATTGATAACCATCATCGGTTACATCTAATGATGTAAAATTAATATTTGATAAATAATAATTAGTGTCAAATATAATACTATCATTGACTTTAGGACTATATATAATATCTATATCTAAATTATTGAATTTTGTAAATGGTATATCAGGAAGTCTATCAATATCAATTATATTACTAATAATTCTTTCAGCACCTATAAAATTAGTATTATCATATACAAAATCTATATAATTAGAATAATTAGTGTCATTTATATTTATTGTATCTGTTATAATATTCATATTATCATAAATTTGTACATTACTAGATATGATAGTATCAATTATATTATTTGATGTATTTTTAATTATATTTGAGAAATTATCAATATTTGTATATAAAATATTAGAAGTTGTATAAATAGTATCTACTAATATATTAGACACATCAATTGCATCATAGTTTAATTCCCAACCATTATTTTGCCAATTATATTGTAATAATGCATTTGTTGGATTTTGTATAGTTTCTGTATCAACAACTACATCTTTTAAATTAAACTTATACCTAATTATAGCTAAACCATTAGCACCATTTCCCCAATTACCATTGAAGTATCCTCCTCCCCCCCCTGAGTTTTCTTGTGAATTTGCTTGATTGTCGCCTCCACCACCACCAATAGTATGATCTAATGTAGTACTGTTACCATCTCCTCCAAAATATTTTTGAGTAGGGTCTGTTTCACTATTATTAAAACCTAAATTATCATATATATTATAATAATCATATATCTCTCTCGCAATTTCTGGATGAATGTCGTTATTAACATTAAATATTGATGAGTTTTGACCTCCATTTATAGTGATACCCAATAGTGAAGAATTTGTTCCAGATGTTGATTGTGTTTTACTTGTAGTATTTCCAGATACCCCACCTGAACCAATAATTATATCAAGTGTATTTTCTTTATCAATTAAAATATTTTTCATGATTGATAAATTACCTCCTTCCCCACCTCCATTATCAAATGTTCTAAAATATTTGAAATCACTTGTTTCCTGATCAATAATAACCTTAATATAATCATTATTTAATATAAATTGATCAACAAAATTATCAATATCTGCAATAATAGAATCATCGCTATTTGCAAAATTAGTTTTGATATTTTCATAGTCTTCATTTGAGAAAATATAAGTGCCATTTTTTAAAGTAGTTTCAATATGTGTGTTTTTATATTCAGTTCCATCACTAGGATGTGGTATTTCATACCAATTTAAAAAAGGTTTAACATAACCAGCACCACCACCACCTGCTACAATTAAAATATCTGCCGTTATTGCATCATTTGTTTTTAATTGAAAAAGTTTAGATTCTTGTTCAGAATAATCATTTGCGATAACAAAATAAAAATATTTATTATAATCTATATTTATTTTTTCAATATCTTCTATATCTGTATATATTACTTCTGTGCTTGTTTTATAATTTAGTGATTCTAAATCAATATCAGTAATTGTACTGGTACCATTAATTATTCTTGAAGAACTAATTTCAGGATGAACATAATTTTTCAAATAAATTTCTTTAGTTGGTAGTTCTGGTGTTGAAAAATTCGTGAATGGTATTTCAGGTATTAATGATAAATCTAAAATACCATTATCATTAACAAAATTATTATTAATATTTGATGTATGAATATATGATTTAACTAATTCTTCATTGAATAAATTTTGTTTAAATGTATCAATAACATTATTATAAATATTTGTGACATTTATATATTCGTCATTATTTTTATAAAATAAGTTTTCACCATATATATCTCCATCTATAGATAATGTATTACTTATATTATTAATTTGGGGATTTATTCCAATCCCCAAATTAACCTTATATGTATTATCATATGATTTTACATCATTTATATTAATAGATAAAGCATTTGTATCTCCATCAACTCCATATATTTTAGTATTACCATATATATTCAACATATAATCATTGTTTTTGATAATTTCATTAAAATATTTTGGGTAATTATATAAATATAATCCCGAATCACTATCTGTTAATGCTGTATTTATATCTGCATTATTATGTGGAACACCTAAAGATATTTTATGATTTTTGTTTGTTGAATTTCTAGCAAGATTATATGAATATGTTGTTATATATGGTTTAAATTTTTTACTATTATATAATACATAATTGTCTTCGTGTAAATCAGTAACACCAATAGTTTCAAAAAATTGTTTTTCAATTACAATAGTATCTTTTTGAGAATTTGTTTCATCCATATTAAAAAATTCTATAATTGCCCCTTCATATTCGGAGCTTATTCTTGTTGTTGCGTATTCATCAACAACCCATATAGTACCAAAATTTTCATCTGTAAATGTTGGTTCAGTTACACCTTTTGTATCAATACATATATTATAATTTTCACCAAATGAAAGAATATTATAGTCACCTAGAATATGTTCTAGAATATGTTTGGAATTATTAGTATACATATTATTATCAAATAATACATTGTTGTCATCATAGTAATTTATTTGAAATACATCACAATGTTCAATATCAGTACCAATTCCGGTTGTAGATAAATTTTTAAACCCTTTTTGCAAAATACTTTGTTGATATAATATGTTTGTATTTTTATCAGATTTTAAATTAATAGAGGGATTAATTCCGTATATTGTAAATGCTGGTTTCACAGCATTATCATTATTGGTATTTATAGATATTATATCATTATAAAATAAATGTTCATAATCAGCAATATTATTAATATCATATAATAAAAAATTACTTGTATATTTGTATTCATTTGAATCTTGTATATAATATTTTTGTTCATTATTAGTATCCAAAACAATATATGATTTGAATGGAATATTATTTTTAACAAAATCTTTTAATAAAATAGATAAATTATTATAATCTATTTCATACTCATTTGTATCATGGTTTGCATCAATTATGTCGCTAAACATTCCTAAAAATTCAGGAGAGGTAATAGATGTATATGTATCAATATCTATTATACTAGAATAATCTACTAATTTCCATCTCAAACCATATATGATAGTACTTAAATTAAATTGTGTATTATCAAATAATAAATTATTATTATTATTTGAAATTTTATCAACTCTTAATTGAGATACATCAAATTCTTGTTTTGTATTAAATACAATGCCAGCAATATTGTTCAAATATAAATTATTTAAATCAATACTATTACTTGACGAATAAATTTCATTAAGTTGTATTTTATTAGTTGATATTGTTTTATTAGGTGCATAAATAGAATAATTTGAAATATTATCAAAAGAACTATAATCATATATTAATGTACCATCATTATTAATATTTAATACATTTGTATTATTGGAAGTTAAATTTATAAAATTTGGTTTTTCAATAATATTTGAAGTATAATCATTAATTGGTTGAACACTAGAATTAAAGTTATCATAGAATTCTAATGGGAAATGAATTGCAAATACTACTTTTATTTTTTCATCTAATATATAATAATCATTATTTATATCATCATATATATATTCGTTACAGTATATGTAATCGATGTTAAAACTATTCCAAATATTTTGGGCAATATTAAAACTTTGAATTGTAGTGTCAGGGTCTTGAGAATTTAATTGGTCGTAAGTATTTCTCAATGTTATTAGTAATGAATCTTTAAACGAATGTTGAAACGGCTTCATTTCAATATTATATGGATGTAAATTTGCATAATCCATTTTATTACTAATTGTATTATTATCCCATACGGTGTCTATAATATCATTTATATGATCACCGTCGGCAATATTAATTTTTTTCCATTTTAAACCAGTTGCTTTTACTTCAACATGTCTTATAGAAGTAAAATTTTGAAAATATTGGTAATATGTTGTATTTTGAATTTCTTCGGTTGTTAAGTCTCCAATATTAAATAAATTAGATGTATACATATCAGTATCTGTAGCTAAAAGACTAATTAAATTATTCCGAATTGTATTAGTTATACCAATGAATGTTCTTCTCTCTATTTTTTCTAAATCTGTTAGAAAAGGCGTTAATTCAATGGTAGGATAAATAAATAAATGTTTATATTTATATTCAATAGCATCTTCACCAAGTGATAAGTCAGCTTGTTTTGTTTGTACTGCTGAGGGTATATTTGCAGATATGTCATCAATTTCAAGTATATATTCTTTTCCACCTGTACTATTATCAATAATACTATAAGGATAAAATATATGATATGCAAAATCTGTTTTCCAATAATAAGTCTTAAAATTATATTCAATTTGTTCTGTTTCGTATTGTAAATTATAATAGTTATAAAGAACATTATAAGTCGTGCTTTTATCATAAGTAAAAACACCTGTTGATTTTTCATTAAAATTATTAACTATTTGCAGATTTAATTTTTTATAATCATAATTTAATTTAGCATTAATGTAATTACCATGTAGAAAATAATATTTATGTCCATCAATATTATAAAACATTTCATTACTATCTAATTTTTTTTCCTTTGGTTGATATATATTACCACCAATTAATACATAATCTTTCATATTTAAATTTTCAATATCAAATTGTTGCCATTCTTCTTGTGTAAATACTAATTCTTCTGAATTATCATGTTTCTCTTTTAATTTATTTTCGAGACTAGTATTATTTATTAATACTCCATCAATTGGTATTTTAGTACCAGATATTTTCCATTTTTCATAATGCGCATCATTTAAACCATAAATTAATTTATAATTATCAATATAATTATAATTATTTAGTTGAATATCGTATTCAATATTTTGTTGTTTACTTGGAAAAATAGTAAAATATGGTATAGATTTATCTTGAGAAGTCCATTTATAATTATTATTTACTTCATACTCTAAATTTAAATTAAGTAAAGGTTTATTCTCGTTAACATTATTTGAATTATTTATATCTAAATTAATACGATTATCATTTCTATTTATATCCAATAAACCTTTATTATCTCGTAGATTACTTCCTATACAAACATTTGCATACTTATTAATATTAAAATCATCTGAGTAATAATCACTTGAAAATGATAAATAGTTAATTAAATTATTATTAATATTAGAATAATTATCATAATTTGAATTATTAATAGTTAAATAAGACTCTTTATCATTATATATACAATTTCCCATATACATATATCCATTATTGTCAATTTTTAGAATTTTCTCATCTTTATTCTCATATATTTTTTTAATTTCAAATAAATTTGATGTATTATAATTTAAACTATTATTAACAATAATAAAAGGAGCATCCGGAACATTCGTTTCTTCTGTCACTTGAATAGAATCATCTTGAGAATCATCGGTTGTTTGTAAATTATATGTAAAAAAATTATCAAAACCAACTGATACTTTTTTAAAATTATTTTGTTCAATTTGATAACTTGTTATATTAATACCTTTACCATCAATACTATCAATATTTTTAGTAATAATCTTATTAACAATTAAATCACAATTTATATTAATTTTATTAGATTCAACACCAAAAATAAGAGTATTATCTGTTATATCTGTTTGACCAGTATCATATATATTGAAAGTGTTATTATCAATAAAATAATTAAAATTATAATTTGATATATTAAAATTAGAATTATATTGATCAATAAGTAAAATGTTTTCATTATCATGATTTATCGAAAAATTATTATGAATATTATTTATAATATTTGAATTATATATTACAATATCATCATTTGAAACTTTAAGTATAGAATCATTTTCACTTAGTAATTCATTATACTTTAAAATATGCAAATTACTATTAAGTACACCAAATCGGTACTTACTATCAAAATTTACAGTTATATTGCTATATTGATTAAAATTTGAATTGTTTAATATAATTAAATCAGAAATTTCACTAAAATTATTTAAAATAATTTTATTAGTAATACCATCGTCTGTTTTAATTGATTGAAAACCACTACTGCCTCCTATTGTAATTGATGCACTATTAGGTGATGTCATATTTAAAATAATTTATCTTATTTTTTAAATATATTTATTTTTTATATATTCGTATTTAAAAATAAAATATATTATATTATAATAGATTTATGGATAATTTATCAAATTTAGAATTAGAAATAAGTAATATAAATAGTTTAGATAATGTTTTATTTATTGATTATCAAAATAAAACAGACAATTCTATTTTACAAGAGCGCGTTGAGTTAAATGAAGAGTATTATTTAAATATATATGATTCATTTATAAAAGATGTTCCCGTATTTATATCAGATAAACATAAACAAATTATGAAACACATTAATTTTGTTAAAATTAATAAAGATAAAGAAATGAGTATTAAATCATTAGAAAACTTTTTTTCTAATAGTGAAAATGCAACAAAATTTTTAAAGTATATTAGAACAAGAAAAGAGATAATTTTATTAGAAAAAAGCAAATGGACCGTAAAAAATGATTAAATAAATTAATTTTTAAAAATAATTATGAATAATGATAATTATAATAATGATAATGTATTTAAACAATATTTAAATTGTTCTTGGAAATTTGCGAATAATTATAATAATTATTCAAATGAATTAGAATTATATAATAAAATAAGATCAAATAAAATTAATGAATATAAAAAATATTATATGTCAATGTCATATTGTGATTATACAGCAACAAAATACGCTTATAGAATAATAAATAATTCAATTACTTTACAAAATCAATACAAAAATCTTGAAAGTGCACAAAAAAAATTAAAAAATATAGATTCTACATATAATAGTTTGTATAATAAACTTTTTCTAGATTAATTAGCAATAAAACGCATCATAATATTCATTGTATATAATTCCTGACTTAATAATTTAAAAGCATATGGAATTCTAATTTGTGCAATATCAACATTAGAACAATTATTACATCTATATATATTTTTTTCCGGATTAACATTCGCATTAATACCACAATTTTTACATACAAATATTCTATAATTATCAGATACATCTAACATCCTTTCTTTTAAGAAACCACTCATACCATGTGATAGTAAAGCATCTCTTTCCATTTCCCCTAATCTTAAACCACCATTTCTAGCCCTACCTTCAGATGGTTGTCTAGTTAACATTACAATAGGACCATTTGAACCTCTACTATGTAATTTATCAGTAACCATATGTTTTAATCTTTGATAATATGTTGGACCGATAAATATTTCTGTTTTTATTTGTTCACCAGTTCTACCATTATATAATATTTCATTGCCATATTTTTCCATACCAGATTCTTCTAATACTTTAGAAATGCTTTCAACACTGCAACTCGTAAAAGGAGTTGCATCTCCAAAACTTCCAATATGACACGCTGCTTTTCCCATAATACATTCCATTAACTGAGCCATAGTCATTCTAGAAGGAATTGCATGAGGATTCATTATAATATCAGGAGTAATGCCATCTTTTGTAAATGGCATATCTTCATTATTATAAATCATACCAATAGTTCCTTTTTGAGCACTTCTACTAGCTAATTTATCTCCAATTTCGGGTTTTCTATTATTTCTTACTCTAACTTTACAGAAATTATATCCATCTGTATTAATATTGGTGTAATTTAAATCAATATAACCCTCATCATTCGCCTTCATACAAGTGCTACTATCTTGATTTATTTTTGCACCGTCTTGTTTTTTAGGCATTACCTTTCCAATTATGATATCATTACCATCAACATATGTATTTTTAGGTACAAATCCACTTTCTGCTAATTTTTCATATGTAAATGTTTTTTTATTTACACAATTTTCAGGTTTTGTAAATACTTCTTCTTCGCCGGTACTATGATTTTTAGTACATTGATCTCTAAATGCTTTATAGTATGTGCTCGTAAATAACCCCCTATCTAATGAAGAACGATTTATCATAACGCTATCTTCTTGATTAAAACCAGTATGAGTCATAATAGCAACAATAGCATTTGTACCAGAAGGTAGTTCATTACTATGAGTATATTTTGATAATTTTGTAAATACTAGCGGTTTTTGCGAATAATTAAGAATATTTCCCATTGTATCAATTCTATTATTAAAATTACTCATGTAAATACCAAGTGCTTGTTTGCCCATTGCACAATTACTAACTGCAAATCCATTACCTCCAATAAAACTATGATTTTCACTTTTTACAGTAATATCTGAAATTCTTTTATTTTTTGATAACACCTTGTTATTATATGGTATGAAACAAATATCACCTTTGATATATACATCTTTCTTCCATTCATTTAAATCGTTATATTTTTTATAAATTTTATAATTATTACAATTCTTTGAAAATTGTTGATAATTGTAAAACTCATTAATTACAAATAATTCATTTAGTAATTTATAATTATAGTTAATATTGTAATATTTAAAATAATAACTTAAAATTTGTTTATTATTAGTATTAAGAAAGTATTTAAAATAATAATCTTGAATATTCTCTTTTTGTTTTTTATTTAAATATTCAATTATAACATCTGGTTCATAAATATTATGTTCAAATGTATTGGATAATACATTTTGATTAGTTTCAATATTTAGATAAGATGAAAGGAATTCCATTTTAATTTCATTATTGCATTTAGTTAACCAAGTAATATCATTACACAATTTTTTCATTAAAATTACAAAGTTAATATCTAAAATATTGTATTTTTCAAAACCAATATATTTAACATCTTTAATATATTGTGATTTATCAATATCATTTGTAAAATTCAATTCGTTAACATAATAATAACCACACAATCTAGCAATAACTAAAATTTTATTATTATCACTATATAATGGAAGAATATTCTTGACAATTAAATCATCATTAATAATATCTGCATTGTCTAAAATTTTAATTGAACACTTATCATAATCTATATTGTTATTTTTTGATTTTGTATAAATACCCAATAGTGTATTTATATCAAAATCTTTAACTTCTACCCATCCTTTATTTGTTATAAATTTATGATCATCAGTTGCTGTAATTATTCTTCCAGAAACTAAATTAATTTTATATACTAGTTTTGTTGTTACTCTATTATAATGATTAATAACATTAGTATATTCAAATATTTTACTTTTAGGATTGAAACATACTACTTCGTCTCCAATTTTAATATTCTTAATTTTCTTATATTTTCCATTACTCATTAATACAGTTTCATTTTCATTTAAACACTGATAACAATTTCTGGGGGATTGATTGTGATCACTAAATGGAATATTAACTCCTAAAATACCATTAATTACACTTGGATGAATTTCACAATGAGTATATAATGGAGTACAGGCTGTTCCTTTCATACCTTTGTATAATTCTTGGTAATTAATAGCAATCATTGAATTATTAAGTTCATCCGAATCTAAATATTCAATAAATCCTTCATCGTAATTATCTTCAATAATTTTCTTATCATTATAATAACCAGCACATGGTGCGATAAAAGTATCAAAACTTTTATCTTTACTAAATTCTTCCCATGAAATATTTAACTTTTTAAGAATTTTAATAATTCTTAATTCTTTCCTCCCTGTGTTTTTTTCACTATCAACAATAAGAAGTGGTCTAAACATTCTACCTGCTTCAGTACTAATTTGAATAATTGACCCTTTAATATTCCAAACAATAGATGTCATTGGATAAATAATTCCAGATCTTTTATACATTTTTAATTTATTATATAAATAAACAGGTTCTTGGTGATATCCAATAATATCCCCATTAATTTGTATAATAACATTTTCTTTATTTCCGATATTATTTAAATAATTTTCATCATAATATTCATCAATTGTTTTAACATCCATATCTTGTAATAATTCTCTAATGAATTTACTATTCATTAGTAATGAAATATTTGTTGTTAATGCCATATTTTTAACAAGACCAACTGATGCACCTTCTGGAGTCTCAGCCGGACAAATTAAACCAAATTGAGAATTATCTAATTTACGAGGTTGAACTAATTTTCCATTTTTTTCCATAGATGTATTAATTCTTCTTAAATGCGATAATGTACTTGCATAAGACATTCTATTTAAAACTTGTGATACACCTTGTTTAATATTTTGAAATGTTCCAATGCTTTTAATACCCCAATTACCTGTAGAAAGAGAATATCTTAACCAAGAATCTAATAAAGATTGTTTGAAATATCTATGAATATTTGCATTAGTAATAATATCACATGTAGAAATATTGCCATTATTTGCTCTCCATAAACCCAATTCTCTTTCAATTAATGCTTTAATTTCTTTTGTCATTTTGCTATAACATTGTCTAAATAGATTACTCATTAATATGCCAGGACTATCAATTCTTTTATTCATATATGAATCTCTATTATCATAGTTATCTAATTTCAAATGAACTCTAATAATTTTTCTTATCATATAACCAAGATAAATGGCTTTTCTCTTATAACTTTTACCTACATGTGGTAAGAAATCATTCTTTATGTAATTGTTTAGAATTTCTTGACTATCATTATAATTATATTTGTTTGTTCCAGTCATTACTCGAATCATAACATTTTCTGCTTGCTCTTTTGTATGAATATCACAAGCGTCTTCACAACAAGCCATTAATTCGTTCGTAATTTTTCTATTATTTTCATTATCAATGTCATAAACAATATATTTGATAATTTCCTTATCACTATTAATTCCTAAAATTCTAAACATAATAAATACTGGGATTTCACTTTTAATAAATGAAGTATTTAAACGGATAATTCGTCCCATATGATTTATTTTACCAGTCATATTAAGACTTGTTGTTTTAGGGGGTAAATAACTATTATCACTCGCTGAACGAATTTCGGCATAAATACCATCAGTATTATTGTTTGGAGGAAATATTAATGTTTTATTTTCATTGATTCTATCTTGAGAAACTAATACTTTTTCATTTCCATTTACAATAAAATAACCACCATAATCATATTTACATTCGTTATTATTTTCTTCACCAATTCCCTGAACTTGTTGTAACAAACAAGCCTTTGATCTAACCATAATAGGAATTTTACCAATATAAACATTTTCGACAGTTTTATCAAACTTTTCAATAACTCCATCGCCGTTTATATTTTCAATAACTAAATGAACATCCACATACAAATTACTAGAATAAGTTAAATTATTCATTCTAGCAATATGTGGACTCATTACACTTAATGTTCCATCTGGTAAATGATATGATGGTTTTGTTAATGATGGATTAATAACATTTAAACTAATCTTATAATTTTGTAAAGAAGTATCTGTTTTACTATTAGAACCAATTTTAATTGGATTAAAACCAGTAATGATATGAGATAAAGTAGTTACTAAAAACTTATTATAACTCTCAATTTGATGCTTTACTAATGGATTACACGCTTCATTAGAACCACTTTTATTAAAATATTTGTCAAGAATATCCCAAGAAATATTATTAATATTTTCAGTAGTCATCAAATTATTAATAATTAAATGATATTAATAATATATATTCATTTTTTATTTTATTTTTATATAAAATTATTTATAAATCATTTTATATTCATCTTCGGTTTCATTTTCAATTATAAATTTATTTTTAGTATAAAAATTTAATAAATGTATAGTATTCTCTTTCATTTTATCTATATATAAATAAATCAGTAGATTTAAAACTTGTTTACAAGCATCTAATATATTAGTTGCGATTTCTTGGTTTCTATATTCTAAAGATGTACATAATTGATTTAGTAAATTGTCATATATTCCAACAAATCCTATTATTTCATCATTTTTTGTATAAATAACTGCATATTTATAATCATTAAATCTATTTGTTTTAAAAGATTTATTTATCAAATCTTTGCATTGAATTATTTGTTTATTATTCAAATTACTTACAAGTTTATGAGTAATCATTATTTAAAATAATGTTATAAATTTTAAATAAAAAAAATATATATCTATCTATCATTTATCTCTGTATCTAATAATTACTATACCTGAACCGCCTGAACCACCCCCATCATTAACAGCACCACCTGATCCACCACCACCACCACATCCACCACTTCCAGTATGATGAGCACCTGATGTGGGACTTATATTAGGGTCTTCATTACCACTTGCACCATTACCACCTATACCACTACCACCACTAGCTGCATATCCAGCCCAATCACTGCCACCTCCTCCACCACCAGCATAATATAAATTTTGCCCTGTTATATTTATTAATTTACCATCACCACCCCAACCATACTTTCCTGTTTCTCTATAAGCATTACTACCAGCACCACCACCACCTCCTGAATAAAATTTACCCTGTACTACATAATATACTGCACCTTGATTACCAAATGATTTATCAATTGGCGTTCCTTTTGTAGCATTTGCGAGAGGGTGATTTGTTAATGCATCGTTATTATTTTGTGTTCTCCCACTAGTCCAAGTAGTACCGCCACTTGAACCACCTGTTTCTCCATTTGGATAAGAATATGTTCCACCATTCCCTCCACCATAACCTTCATATAAAGTTGAAGCAGATTGAGAAATTTTACTTGACAATCCATCTTCTTCACCCCCAGTAGATACAGCAACACCACCTCTACCAACTAAAATATTGTATGTTCCTGATAAAGATATATTTGTGTCATATACCAAACCACCAGCACCACCTCCTCCACCTATATATTGAGTTCCACCTGCTCCTCCACCACCTACAACTAAAATATCACCAGTAGTGTTTTCAGGAAAATTAACACTATATGATGATTGGTCTTTCATTAGAGTAATCTTTATATTAGCATCTATAATACTAAAATCCTCTTCAATTCTGATAATATCACCAGTACTTACTGCTCCCGACCAAGTATAAGAAGATAAATCACTTATTGTATGTTTTGTTGTTCCATTAATTTTTACAGATACATTACCACTTCCAAATATATTACCAAAAGCTATCCGTACTTGGTTATATCCCTGTGGAAAAGGTGCAAAATCAATATATCCTATTGTAGTACCACCAGACAACACACCTATCCAGCCTCCATCAAAAGAACTTATTAAACTATATGTTGCACCAATACTCCCAGCATAACTAGTCCAGTCTGCTAATGTATCAAATGGATTAAAATCCCAAATTAATTCTTCATTTTTAAACATAATATATTTATAATTACTATCTAAAGTATTAATTGATGCAATTGGTGTAGTTACTGGATCTGTACTAACATCAGTTATCAATTAGTGTTTTAATCTGTATCTTATTATTACTACTCCAGAACCTCCTTTTCCACCAAGCTTGCCTTTTCCATGTGCTGATGACCCCCCACCCCCCCCACCTCCTGTATTAGGAAATGCATTATGACCAACGTTACTCCATTGTTCACCCTTACCACCACCGCCTAATCCACCTTCTGTTTGATATGGAAAATTAGTTGAATTTCCACCACCCCCTCCTCCTGCGAAATAAATAGCATCTTCTGTTTCATCATATTCTCCAATTGTACCATCAATTTCTAAATCAAAATGTGTTTTAAAATCAATAGAATCCTTTCCAGATAATCCAATTCCACCTCTTCCTGCTCTACCTCTATGATATGCCGATTCTCCTTCCTCTCCAGCACCGCCACCACCACCACCTGCAGCATCATAACCACCATGATTTTTTCCTTCACCGCCACTAGTGCCTTGACCTACAATACCAACACCACCTGGTTTTCCTGGATAACTGGTATGCCAATGAGAAGTTGTATCAGGACCATGATTTCTTTGTCCTCCACCACCAGAACCTCCATTTCCAGCAGTACTTGACATATTGGAACCATGCCCCCCTCCTTTTGCTATTAATGAATCAAATGAACTATCTCCTCCATTGGCACTTGGATTACCACCTTTTCCTACAACAACATTATATATTCCCTTTGTTATTTCTACATTTCTTTTAAATATTAAACCTCCTGCACCTCCACCACCTCCTCCGTATTGTCCACCGCCACCACCACCTGCAACAAGTAATATATCAACAATTATATCTTTATCAAATGTAACATCATAAGTATTTATATCATTACTTTCATCATAAGTAAATAAGTTAATAAAATTCTCATTTTCTACAATACTTTCTTCAATGTAATTTTTATATTTTATTAATACTATACCACTACCTCCGTCTGCTCCCGCTGTACTTGTTTGTGCACCTCCTCCTCCACCACCAGTACCATCAATTCCTTTTTGTGGACTAGAATTATTAGTTCCATTAAATCCGCCATCTCCTCCTCCTCCAAAACCTCTTATATTATTACTTACCCCCGTATAACTACTTCCCCACCCAACTCTACCAGCATTATAATAAGTTTGTCCTCCTCCGCCACCAGCAAACCATCCTTTATCACCATAATTAATACCAAAAATACCAGAAAAATCTTTACCAGCGCCTCCATCACCACCTCCACCATCTTTAGACCATTGTCTATCATCATGAGTGGATTGTATTGTATTTTCTCCTTGATATCCAGCACCTCCACCGCCTCCAGATGCATGATTCGGTTCTTCACCTTGCGTACCATTACGACCATAACCACCAATATTACCATAAGATTCCCATCCAGTATATGATAATTGTGTAGAAGCACCACCTGCTCTAGAATGTCCAGTTGGATTAGAATGAGAACCTCCGCCTCCAGAACCTCCTTCATTTCCAGCCATTCCACTATGAGGATTGCCTTTTCTTGTTCCACCTCCACCTCCACCACTAGCAATATAGTCAACACCGTCAATAGTTATATAACTATCTATGCCATTACTACCATTTTTACCATTGTTATATGTAGTTGCACCCTTTCCACCTTTACCAACTTTTATAGAATATGTTTTTGGTTCTAAAATAATTGATTTTTTAAATAATACACCACCACCTCCTCCCCCACCACCAAAAGCACCACCTCCTCCTCCTCCACCAACTAATAATATATCCGCAATGGTTTTTTTATCAAATGTAATGCTATGTTCAGTAAATTGCTCAGTGCTTGAGGAATCATATACAAACTCTTTAATTATTTCTTCTAATTCCTCGACGGGATTTGTAATAGATTCATCAATAACAACCGACTGAATTTGAGATAACTCCTCTCCTTTTTCAAGACTTTGAAAATTCCCTTCCGAGTCATAACATAGATTATCTATCAACTCGTATTCTTCGTCACAACTATAACAATATTGCTGGGTTTCGTTAATACAAACATTATTATCAAGGGTTTCTGGATCTACTGCACTACCATTAAAGCAATAGCAATAATTAGAGCATGTTCCGTTGTCATTAATTATTTTTTCTTTTCCATACATGTCGTAACATTTACCTACAGAAAAATTTTCATATTTTTTATGAAAATAAAATATTAAAAGGACCAATATTATTGATATCAAAAATTTAATTATATTATCCATTTTAATTAAAAGCAATATAAAAAGAACATATTATATATTTTTAAAATAAAACGAGAAGATTTTATAAAATAAAAAAGAAGGAGTGCATATGTACTTTTTTTTTATTTAAATAATAAAAAATGATAATAATTATACAGCAATCATTTAATAAGTATGAAATTATTTATAAAGTGTTTTATGTTTACAATGATAATTGTAAATACAATAGGATTTCAAATGAATATAGGTAATAAGAATGATTTGCAATTAAAAAAAAAATCTTTTGATAGAAAGATTTATGCCAAATATTTAATTGATAAAAGAAAATCACTAAAAATTTTAAAAAAGAATACATCAATTAAATCTTTTAACGAAAAAATTGATAATATTGATAATATTGATAATACATATCAAGAATTGCAAGATAATATACATGAATATAATAATGAAAATGCAAATATAAAAAAAATTATAATAGGAAATAATATACATATTGATGTTAAAAATGTTAAAAATATTATGATATTAACAAATAATGATAATATAACAATAGAACTAGATAAAAATGAGAAAAAGGAAAAAAATATAATAAATGAAATAGAATTATTGTCAAAAAATATTAGAGAACTAGATACGATACTAAATTTGCTAGATATATTTTTAACTATTTTAAAATAAAAAGTATATAAGAATACTCTCATATATATATATGACAAGAACATGTAAATAGATTACAGATTTAATATTATATATTGATATACTATTAACATTTTTTTTCATTTCATATTGTTATGAAAAAAACAATTATTTTTATATTAAATATAACTCATAATTTTGAGTACCATGTCATCATGCCCGAGCGGTCTAAGGGGTCAGACTTAAGATCTGATGTGCATAAGCACTCGTGGGTTCGAACCCCACTGATGACATAACAAATTTATTGTTATATTTATTTTGATTATTTTTTTTATATTAAATATAACTCATATTTATGAGTTGTCATTGTGTCCGAGTGGTCTAAGGAGGCAGACTCAAGTTCTGCTGTGCGTAAGCACGCGTGGGTTCAAATCCCGCCAATGACAAAAACTAAATATTTGTGTTATATTTAACCTTTTGATTTTTTTTTCTTACAAGCATAGAAACATAATAATGGTGTATCTTTATCATTTTTAAGATAATTATGTTTGTATACATTTGATTTTATTAACTGATTTTTTGAAATTAAAGAAGTTATATTATTTTTATTGTAAGATTTAATAATATTACACATTTTTTTTTTATAATCGACTAATTTTGGTATATTTAAATTTATTTTTTTAGAAGATATTGTATTTGGTATTTTTTCTAATTTCCATCCATTTTCAGTATTTTTGAAAACAAAATTATAATTTTTTATTGTTTTGTAAATTAATTTATTTTGAAATTTTTTGTCTTTGTATGCGTTAAATAATTGCCTATATGTAACATATACATTGAATTTTTTATCATATCTTATTTTAGCATATCCATATGCATTATATATATAATGATTTGTAATTTGCATTAATTTTTTATTTGGCGATTTTAATAAATTTAAATTTCCTTCCTTTTTTTCTAAATCTGGACTTCCACCGCCAGTACCTGCAATAACTGTGCCTAAATTACTATTTAATAATGCAATATTAAAATTATGTACATCAGCACATAAATATATAGTTTTATAATTATTTAATATTTTGATTAACATTTCCATAATGTAAGAATTATCAGGGTCTTTATATATATCCGCTAATTTGTGATATTTGCTTTTTTTATAAGCAGTTAATGGATTATGTCCTACAACAAATAATAATTTAGGATTATATATTAATAATAATTTTTCAATATTTTTTACATAAGATGCCATCATATTACTTGTTATAGTATTAGAATTTTCTATACTTTTAGTTTTATAAGTATAATTATCAAATAGATTAGTATTAATATACAAAGTATATACATCTTCATTCATTTTTTTAATTTCAGGTTTATCTATACATGTTAATAAATGTATATTATTGATTTGTAAATTATTTATTGGTATTGTTTTAACATCTTCTAATGATGGAGGATTAATAAAACTTATGTTATTTGCAATATTATTTATAACATACTTTTGTATTTTTAACATACAATCATTTTTAATATTATTATGTGATTTGTCTATGATTTTATCATTCGCTTCGTCATGATTGCCCAATATTATATCATAAAATTTTTTTTTATTGCTAAATAATAATTCATATCCACTTCTTAAAACGTGTAATGGATAGTATTTATATGTATATTCTCCTTCATTAAATTGTTGTGAATACCAATTATCACCAGTTATAATTACTAGTTTATGATATTCTTTATTTATCTGATTTATAACAATATCTCTAAATATAGGCGTATTCAATGCAGATTTCTCACAATCTATATGATTCCAACATCCAACTAATATAAAAGAATTGATAAAATTATATTTTTTATTCATGATATAACTATTCGTTGATAAATAACTATTATTGCCATTGGATGAATTTCTTTCTGTATATGATTTTCTTTTTTTACGCGTATTTGTTGATTTATTTGTTTGTAATGACTCATATCGTTTTAATGGAGACAATATATCAGACATATATTAACTAAAATATATGGATATTATATTTTATTAATGATGTCCTTCCAATGTTGTTAGTCTTGTCAATATTGGTGCTAAAGCTTCACTTATTTTTTCATTAATATAAGATATTAAAGATGTATTCGAAGGAAGGTCTGAACTTGTATCTATTACATCTATACTATTCGCTGTTATATTACCAATAACAAATAAATTACTTGTCATTGTAACATCGTGATCCATTAAAGAAATGTTATTTTGTAATGTAGTTTGAATATTATCAACATAAGTAGTAATATTTGTATTGCTTGTTGAAATAATATGATCTAATTCTGTTTCTAAATTATCAACATAATTAGTTATTTCAAGATTACTTGTTGAAATAATATGATCAATTTCCTTTTCTAAATTATCAACATAATCTGTCATTAATGTATTGCTAGTTAAGATAATATGATCTAATTCTGT
>Ga0209631_10001787_pt1 | contig 26750 bp, 15 predicted proteins | sample COG_08_FD_184752 | JGI IMG/M metagenome (GOLD analysis project Ga0209631, IMG submission 184752) | Pelagic Microbial community sample from North Sea - COGITO 998_met_08 (SPAdes) (version 2) | ecosystem: Environmental > Aquatic > Marine > Neritic zone/Coastal water | place: Helgoland, sampling... | reverse complement strand
CCATACATGCAAGGAGTGCGGTGGTGCATCAATCTGCGAGCACGGTCGTCGGCGCTCTAGGTGCAAGGAGTGCGGTGGGGTCTCAATCTGCGAGCACGGTCGGCAGCGCTATTTTTGCAAGGAGTGCGGGGGGGGTGCAATCTGCGAGCACGGTCGTAAGCGCTCTCAGTGCAAGGAGTGTGGTGGTTCACAAATCTGCGAGCATGGTCGTGAGCGCTCTAAGTGCAAGGAGTGCGGTGGGGGATCAATCTGCGAGCACGGTCGTGTGCGCTCTGCATGCAAGCAGTGCGGTGCGGTACGGTGACTACACTACGCACGCACCCGCGTCCGCGTAAACGCTTCGTCGGTACAACAATACCGCCTCGACTAGGAGCTAGCTATGTTAAATCTACAGGAGGTTGAAGTGCTGCGCGAGCTGCTTCTTCAGCTCGAGCGAATCCTCGTGCTCCGGGAAGTTCTCCAGCGCCTTTTCAACCTTCTCAAACGCCCGCTGAAACTGCCCGAGCTTGAAACTGGTCAGCGCCGCGTTGTACAGGGGCTCGTGCGCAAACTCCAGCAGCTCGTGCGCCGTCTCGAAGCTCGCGGTGGCCTGGTCCACCTTCCCCGCCCGGAGATCAAGCACCCCCATGTTGTTAAAACTCTCCGAGTGGTTCGCGTCAACCGACACCGCAATCTTAAACGCCTGCTGCGCCAGGTTCAGGTCCCCGATCCCGATCGCCACCTGCCCGACGTTGAACCACACGTCCGCCATGTTCTCATCGTCCGCGAGCTGCAGCGCCCGGTCGAAGCAGTGCAGCGTCATGTCGTACTGGCTCGCGTAGAAGCAACACAGACCGAGGTTGTTCCACAGCTCCGTGTTGTTCACCCCCATCATCAGCAGCCGCCTGTAGAACCGGAGCGCGATCTCCGGTTGGTCGGTGTAGAAGTGGTGCGCGCCCATGCACGCGATCGCCTCCACGCACGTCGCGTCCCACTGCAACACGTTCTTGTACAGCGCCACCCCCGCGGCCATGTCGTTCAACGCGTCGTGGATGCGCGCCTCGCCCAGGAGCATGGACGTCTCCCCCGGGAACTGTGTCTGTCCCGCGCGGTACACGCGTATCGCGGACGCGGGCTGATCGAGCCGGATGTACACGTTCGCCAGTTGCAACGTGGCGTCGATCGTGGGCTGGGTGGCGAGTGAACTCTTGAATTGTTTCTCGGCGTCGCGGAACATCCCGAGTCGGTAGTACCCCTTACCGAGCCGCTCTTTCCACCACCAGTCGTTAAACCCCGCGGACACCGTCGCGAGTGACGCGAGCTCCACCGCCTTGCGCGGGTTGTTGTCGTGGTAGAGGATGTAATCGCAGAGCACCTTGGCCAGCGCGGGTCGCTTGGCGTATTTTCGCAGATCCAACTTGTCGACGTTGATGAACGGGCCGCCGGGTTCTGAACGCATGGACGCGGTTCCCAGGCGGACCATGCGGCCGGACGTGGTGACTGGTCGCGTGGTTCCCGGCCGGGCACCCCTGAACGCGCCCTCGATGCCGCCGGCGCCGGTGACTGGTCGGTTGGACGTGCCCGGGCGGAGGAAACCGGTCATGGGTCGACCGGATGACGTGGTGGGTCGGATGCCCTGGTTGGGCATGCCGGTCTGCGTGCGCGTCCCCGGGCGGCGTAGGGATGTCCCGGGGCGGGGCATCGCCGCGGTGGCGTTCTCGTCCATGAGAACCTCGGCCACACCCTGCGTTTGGCGACGAGGGAAGGGGAGATGCATCCATGAGACTCGTGGAAGAAAAGAAGACGTTGGTTTTGGGAAAACGGGGCGGGGCGGTGAGGGTACGGTGGGGGACGGTCGCACCTCCTCTTCCAACTCCGTATCGTCCACCCACATCTTGAGCGTCAAACAACGCGTCTTGACGTACCACACTTGCTGCGAGGGGAAAGGATGGAGTGGTGGGACGAGGTCAGAGGGATGAGAGGGATGATGAAAGTCAGCATCGAGGGATGAAAAGGACCGCGGCGGGGGGCGCACCTGATCGTACGGGTTCTTCTCCAGCACCGCGTTGCAATACCCCAGGCACTCGTCGAACTCCCGCCGGTCCAGGGCCTTCATGGCGAGCCACAGCTTGCTAATCTCGTGCCCCCCAGGGGGGATCTCATCGCCGTAGAAGTCCTTGGCCATCGCGACCGTCCCCTCGCGCCCCAGACTCTGCTCGGGAAAATCGAAAAATGAGATCGATTGAGTCGGGTCTCTTTCTCGGGACCCCATTTCGCGGCGTCGCCCTTCGCGCGCGCAAGGACATGTTCGGCGGCCTTCGGTCGCTCGGTCGCTGCGCTTCGAACTCACCCCTAGGCGCTCTACAGTCGCTGACCAACGGTGCGCGAAGATCCCCGCGCGATCACCCCGCGACGCCCCGAACCCCACCCCGCCCCCCGCACGAACAAAGCCTCTGACCCAACCCTCGCGACAATTGCAGGCCTTCCCGAGCTCGGCCAGACCCTGGGCCCCGCGTGCTCGTCCATCTTCGTTCGAACCGCGACCAAGAAGCAGGGCGGATCGTCCAACAACGGCCGCGACTCCAAGCCCAAGTTCCTCGGCATCAAGAAGTACAGCGGCGAGTACGTCATCCCGGGCAACATCATCGCCCGGCAGCGCGGTACGAAGTGGCACTGCGGCGTCAACTGCGGGATCGGCGTCGATCACACCGTGTACTCGCTCATCTCCGGGCGCGTGCACTTCACGGACGCCAAGAACCCGCACAAGCCGGGTAAGAAGGTGATCAACGTCGTCCCGCACGAGCAGTGGCCGGACATCTTGGCGGCGGCGCAGGCGAGGAACTCGGCGAAGCGAGCCAAACAGAGGGTAGCTCACGCCTAGGGCAGAAAGTAAGAACTGGAAAGAGATGAGCGGTTGGAATAACTTCCTGGCGTCGATGGGCCTCGCCCCGTCGCAGGCTGACATGACCGACGGCGTCGAGTTCTGGCACGGCGCCGAGCGTCAGGGCTGGCTCATGAAGCAGGGCGACGTCATCAAGACCTGGCGCCGGCGGTGGTTCGTGCTGAAGGATGGGAAACTGTTCTGGTTCCTCTCCGAGCACGTCACGCCCGCGTCGCAGACCCGAGGCGTGATCGACGTGGGCAAGTGCCTGAGCGTCAAGGGCGCGGAGGATGCCATCAACCGCGCGTTCGGCTTCGAGCTGAGCACCCGGGGGGACACCAAGTACTTCATCGCCGACTCGGCCAAGGAGAAGGAGGAATGGATCAATTCGTTAGGTCGCGCGGTGGTCAGGCACTCCAGGGCGCTCATCGACGACACCGACGAAGATCCCTACTGATGAGACCTTTCAACCCACACTTGTAAAAAGAAACCTTGTACACATACAACACAAGAAGGATAAATGGATCAACTCGTCGGATGAATCGTGAAATGTCGTTTTACATGTTTTGTTTTGTTCGTACACACTTGTGTTTTCTTGTGTTTTCTTCTCACTCACTCACTCGCCGACGAGCTCCCTGCCTCGGTTGACTACGTAGTCCACCTCGTCGCCGGGATGCTGCGCCGCGCTGCCCGGCGTCGAATCACTGCGCTCCATCCCGACCACGCTGAGCTGCGGGGCGCCGTACCTGTGCCTGTCGTCCTCGAGGCACTCCAGCCCCAAGAGCCAGTCCTTCTTCTGCCGGCGGAGGCACTCGAGGGTGTACTCCCGGTACGTCGTGTCCCTGCTCGCAGTGCGAACCAGCCACTTGCACACCACGTACCGGGCCGAGTACTTGGTCTGGCGCAGCGCGGTGAGCTCGATGGCGCCGCTCGCCGCCATCGGCCCCGATCGCTTACCCCCAGTCTTACCGGTGATGGCGTCGTAGGCAGCCTGCAGGTGCGGCGCATCCTTTTTCTCGCCGTCGGGGAATTGCACCTCCGTCGGGCCCTCAAGGCACAGCCGGACCCGCCGCTCCTGCGCCCAATCGTCCAACGCCATCAGGCTCTCCATCAGCCGGAGGTAGCCGTGCATGTGGTCCATGTGGTCCTCGTCCTCGATCTGCGACTGGATCTCGCGCGTGGCGACGTAGCTCGGCCACTCCCACCGCCAGCACACGTGCAGCAGCGCCCGTCTCATGGCGTCGTCGTCGCACGCCAGATCAACCATGAGCCCCCACCACTGCGTGCTCCTCGTTAACAAATACCCGATGTGGTTCGTGCTCCCGTCGTCCCCGGTGGTCGGGTGTGAGTACGTGACCCACCCCTTGAACCCGCCGTTCGTGTCCGGCAGCGCAAAGGGCGAAGGCGGCGCGGTCTTCTCCACTCCGTTGGCTTCGTCGGAATCTTCAAGGACGTCGCCGACTCGTTCCAGCGTTCGGTACGTCTTCTTCGCCTCTTCCACCGCGACGACCGCGAAATCGGTGCGAAGCTGCTCGCAGTCGCACGCACACAGCAGCCAGGAGAAGAGCTCGAAGGATGGCTTGAGCTCCGGCGCCGCCGAGGTCAGACCGGCTCGGTTGGGCATGGTATACACGACGTGGATGAACTCCTTGACCAGGTCCAAGATTTCAAACCGAAGCAGCTGCAACGCCTGACCAGGGCCCAGCTTGCAGTACTCGTTGAGAACCTTGAAGTAGTGCACCGGGGATGCGAACGTATCACGCGCGCGGAGAAGCTCGGTGACGTGACGCGCGAGGTGACCCAGCACACGATCCACAGCCTTGGACGTCTCACTCGCGCCGCGCACCAACGGACCAGCCGCTCTGTCCTTATTCTCGGGATCCGAGAGGAGCGCCTCGGCGGACGCGCCGCCGTCGTCGTGTCGCGTAGCCGATACCAACGCGGAGGACACGATGGACGCGAACGTATCGCGCGCGTCCATGGAAGGGCAACGCTGTAGGAACGCGTGCAGACACTGCGGCCTCGCGCGGATCCACGCGAGGAACCACCGGCACGAAGCGGGTGACCGCTCTAAAATACCCGCGACGACGCGGCGCCACTGCGCCAAGCCCCGCTCGTCGCGCATGCTCCCGTGCGCACGGAGGTACACGTGGGTCAGAAACTCGGTGGCGATGCGGACGGAGAGCACCGCGTGCTCATCCTCCTCCTCCGGGGTCCGGGTACGTCGCCCGCCACCCGCGCCATCCTCCATCGAGTCGACGTCTGATTTCTGGTTCACCGCCGCGCGGGGTCCGCCGCGCTCGCCCCGCCGCTGCGACTTTCTCGCCGGTCCCCCCGCGCCGCCCGGGGTGGAATCCATCAGCCGTTGCATGAACGCGAAGTATTCCCTGCTGAACAGGTTACCGTTGAACACGAACTGCAGGTTCTGGGTCATGACGTGCCCGCGGATCTGCCGGGGCATGTCCGGCACCGGAGTGATTTGCACCCGTACGGGAACCGTGACTTGAAGGTCGTTCAAGTCACCGGTTGAAGCGGCGGATCGCCCGAGTAAGCCCGGGGTGGCAGCCCTGGACGGCGGCATCGAGTTCATCGCGGCGTCATCGGTAGTGACGCGCTCGTAGAAGAGCATGTACGCGCTGTTGGGCCTGTCGTGCTCAGTCAGCCTGTTACTCTGCGTACGCGGCACGTGGTGGTGGTTCGCGGGGCCGTGGACGTCGCTCGGTCCGTCGTCCGATCCGCCCCCGAATTGCGACATGTTCACGCTGTACTTGCCACCAAAGGCGTCAGCCTCGAGGTTAGACACGTCGTAGGGATCGACGCGCTGGTCGTCGTACACGTGCCATCGCGAGCCGACGCCGCTCTCCAACGCGTTCGCACCCGGGGGCGCGCCCCTCTCGCGAATGTACGAGTAGTAGTGCCCGGCAAACGCCGTCCCGGAGTGTACCACGACGCCGACCAGCCTGTATTTGTAGTGGTCGGGTCCTAAAGGCAGGTCCGGGACTGGCGCGGACGGGTCGGACTCGACGGCCGCGTCGCGCTCGATCCCTTCCACCGTGAACGGGCTCATGTCCAGGTCCATGGGAAACTCGAACCGCGACTTGATCTTGAGCCGCTGCATAGTCTCGTAGTCGAATTCGAAGCGCTTGAGGTGGACCAGTAGGGTATTCGGGAGCTTCTCGCCCGAGAAGCACGCGCGTTTCACCGCGTCCACCTTCTTGCCGCACTGCTCGCAGAACCACTGGTTGTCGGACTCGAGCAGCTCGCCCTGGACGTACGACGCGAGTGACTCGACGAGGTCCCGCTTGTTACGCACGTCCACCGAGACGTGAACGAAATCTTCCAACCGTTCGCTGCGGTGCGTCGGGCACTCGCGGCAGAGCATCTGGTTGACAAACTGGCCACCCATCACAGCCTCCATCGCACCCTTGACGCCGCTGTTGGGCTTGTCGGCGTCCTTGTTTGGTCCGTCCGGGTCCGCCGCGGCTAGACTCTTTTTGAACTCGGTATCCACCATGTCCTGCAGACGACTGAAAAACTCGAGGCCGTCCTGGTGCTCCCGCACGTTGATGGGCTCCCCGTCGTAATCCTTGAACGCCCTCCAGAACCCCCGCGGGGCGTAAAAGTCCACGCGCGTCGCCGCCAGTGACGCGAACATCATCTGGAACTGGTAAAACACGCTATCCTTGCGCTCCTCCTCGTCTTGCGCGGTGGAGTCGACGCTGAGCACCGCGTTCCGCAGCTCGGGCACCATGTACAACTGCTGGAACACCGAGTTCATGTAGCACGTCGCGCCGGCGTTCTTCAAGCCGACGTATCCACCCGGAAGTCGGTTGTTGTGGCTGGGTAGCGTGTTCCACTCGTTCACGTCCACGCCGCCGCGGTAGTGAAGCTCCATCAGCACGTCGCACACCTCCACCATGTTCTCCGTGTCGTGCGCGCAAAGCTCGGCGAGGAGCCTGAACGCGGCGGCCCTCGTCCCGGCGGATGCGCACACGGGCGACAGGTGCTCGTCCAGCATCTCCACCTCCTCGCCGTTGAAGAACCCGAGGGCATCCGTGGCGGACTCCTTCTCCTTCGGGTCGGCGGCGTCGTTTGGGACATCCGCGGATAACGTGTCGGCGTCGTCGTCCGACCCGAGGCCGTCGTTTAGGTCCGGGAGTGTCTCGTCGTTCAAGTCGGGGAGTTCCTCGTCGTCCTGCGTCTTTCGCTTGGCTCCCCGGGCGGCGGCGGCGGTCGAGTTTGGACCGCCGTTTGGTGCGCCATCCTTGGGGCGCTCGTCGCCGCCGTGAACGATGGGCGGGGGCATGCCCGCGAGCTTCAGGGTCTCCGCGGAGGGCCGTAGCATCGGGACAGCCTCCGGGAAGAGGCACCGGAAGAGAAGAACCTGCACGAGCCCGCGGCCGGCGGCTTTGGACCCGCGTCCGACGCGTTCCAGGCGTTCGATGAGCGTCCGTATGAGCAGCAGCCGGGACCGTAGCATGGCTTCCGTCTCCTCCGTCGCCGGGGGCGTGACCTGCAGCGCCTCCACCTCCTCCCTGAGCAACTCCTCAATCGCCGACATGTCGTCGTGGAAGGACAGCATCCTGCACAGCAGTAGGTGGTACTGCTCGCACTGGCTCGGGTGGTCGATGGCGAGGGGACGCACCGATAACAACGCCGAGACCATCGTGGGTGAAACCTCCTTCTCCGAATCGTCAGACCCGTCCTTTCGATCCCCGTGTCCCCCGCGCACCGCGAGCTGATACAACGCGTTGGCGGTGTTCATACGGATAGCCGCGTGTCGCGACTGGATCAGCATGTCCCGGAGCATCCTGGGGAACACGCCGAGGCACATCACCGCATCCGCCGGGTGCGACTCACCGCTCGCGCACAGCTGTGTGCACAGCGCGAGCAACGCGAGGGAGTCGCGGGACAGCCGCCAGTCGTCGCGGTTCAGCTCATCCTCCTCGTCGTAGACGGAGTCGTCGCTCAAACCCGCGTCGGATTCCATCGCGCTCGCGCCGGCGTCTCCGGGAGAACTCTCCGGGTCGCCCACGCGGATGCCGGTGCCCATGATGTACGCGAGGTTCGCGAGCGCCGTGATGGCCTCTTCCGCGAGTTTCTTCCTGCTACCCGTCGCGTCGTCGTCGTTTCCGTGTGGGCTCACGACTAAGGAGGGAGGGTCCTTCTCCTCCTTCAGACCCATCGTCCCGATGGCGCCGCCCAAGGACCCGAGGGATTCCGACGGTTCGCTCTCCGAAGCCCTCGGGCCGCGAAGTAAGATGCGGAGGAGGCTCAACGCCGCGGTGCAGAGCGCGCGGCGCAGCGAGACGTCGCGCCACGCCGCGAGTCCCGCGCTCGCGAGCTTCGCCGCGGACTCCGCCGCCGCGCCCGTCTCGTCGCCCTCGCCCGTGATCCCCGAGGGCAACGTCGTGAGAATATCCCTGGCGCACCCGAGCGCGAGGAACGAGCTGCGGAGCGTGGCGACCGACCCGGCGGTTCGCTCGGTCCCGGGTTCGAACCCCGTCTGGGACGAAAGCAGCCCGTCCAGCACCTGCAGCGCGTACACCAACTCGGCGGGTCCCTTCCCGAGTAAATCACGCAGCTTACCCCTGTGTACCGCCGGGTCCGCGGTGGAAGCCTCCAATAAACCCACGAGCTCGCGTCGGATGCTCTCGCGCGTGGGTAACAGCTGGAGGATCTCCTGCGCGTTTTCTCGGACCCGGGCGCTCCTCGACCGGTCCACGAGCTCCAACAAAACGTCGTAGGCTCCGGGCTGGGACGCGAGCAACGCGCGAGGGGAGTTCTCGCGCGGCGACGGCACGTCGTCCGTCTTTCGCAAGCCGGCGATGCACTGCACGGTGAAGCTCTGGTCCTCCTCCGCGGCGGCCGCCGCGGGAAGCACCTCGCGGAGGAGCTTGTGGTCGTGCTTGAGCTCCTGCCCGAAGCAGAGCAGCCGGAGGTTGTTGGGCTCGGATTCCGAAACCTCCCGGGCGATCGCCTCGCGCAGCAGACGCACGGGAACGTTGGAGTGAACGTCGACGATGAACTTCTCGTGCTGCGCCGCGCTCCTTCGGTCCCCGCCGTGGACGTTCTGCTGCATGTGCATCATGATAACCTCCATCTTAACCCCAAAACCGGGGTACGATCCCCCGTGGGGCAAGGGCGCGCCGGGCGCCGCGGCGTGGGCACCCTCGCACTTGGATATGAACGTCGAGGCGATGAGCGTGAGGCGCTCGGCGCGCTGCTCGGCGACGGCTCTGTGTTCGCCGTCGAGACCCGCGGCTGATTCTTTCAGCCGCTCGATGACGGCGGCGAGAAATTCGTTGCGAACCGCGACGGTGCCCCGCCAACTCTCCGCGTCCGCGCCCAAGTGCAGCCACATGAGGTGGTGCGCAGCCTCCTCCCACGCCTCATCATCCTCGTCGGATGAATCGCTCGGGGCGTCGAGGAAGACGCGCCAGAGCAGGTCGAGCCCGACGAAATTGGAATCGGTTATCCGCAAATCGTGAATCGCCCGGCCTTTCACCAGCAGACGCGATTGAGTCCCGGTGGCTTCCGGTCCGAGATCCGACGGGTCCACGCCCGCGGGTAGGTCCCCGAATACGTCGTCGTCGACGACGTTTAGTGGGTCGTCGAGCTTCCCCTCGTCCGCGGCGCATTGCAAAAAGTAGGACATGAACAGATTGTATCCCTCCTTTCGCATCTCATTCGCCGGCTCGTTCGCGAGACGCGTCTCCAGAATCGTCCGGACAGTCTCCGGCGACGCGCTGCAGGGCCTGATCACCAGCATCTTCATCATCCAGTACCGGCCGTAATCGCCGAACCTCGAGGGCTTGACCCCGGGGTCCAGGGCTTCCGCGGTGGCGGAGCCCGGCGCCTCGACGAAAGCCGACCAAAACCGAAGCGCCGTCTCGGTCTCCACCACCACGTGCCCGGTTTTCATCGCGTACAACAAAGTCTCCATGAACGCCTTGAGGGTGTCCTGGTACCCCGTGCGGTGCGCGCCGGGCTGCCCGACGGCATCCGCGGGACGTGCCCGCTCGAACCCGAGGGACCACGCGTGCGCCTGAAATTCCTCGAATCGAGTCGTGAGCAGCTCCAACAAATTCTCCTCCGCGTTGAGCTTCTCGATCCAAGCCCTTCGAATCTCTTCGTAGTCCTGATCGTCGGGCGAGATCATCACCTGCCGCCGTTCCTCCATCCGACGTCGCCGGGCCTTCTTGCCCTTGACCCCGTCCGCGTCGCCGTCCGAGCCGAGCGTGTCCTCCGCCGCCTCCACCGTGTCGAGCTGCACGATTTTGACGACGAGCCGAAGCGAAACCCCGAGATCCGCGCGGCGCTCGCGAATATCCCCGATGACGCGAGCCATCCATTGCGATTTGGACGCGCGCTCCATGCGATCGTAGTGGCCGAGGACCCGCACGAACGCGGCGACCATCTCGGCGCCGCCCGCGTCGTGCGTCATCCGCCACAGGAGCTCGAGCAGGCGGTCCGCCATCACGCCCTTGCCGTCGCTTCCGGCGAGCTTCTGGACAGTCTCCAGAATCTTACCGCAGTCCGCGAGCGCGTCGTGGCCGGCGCCCTCGAACAGCGTGAACAGGTAGTCCAGCTGCTCATCCGAGAACTTCCACGCGAGGGACGCGAGCAGGTCCAAGACGTTGTTCTTCACCTCCTCGAAAGTGTCCTGCTTCTGCGTGATGGCCCACAGCTCGTCGATGTGCGCCTCCGTCATGGCATCCTCCTCGAGGAGAAACCGGAGGACGGCGGCGACCTGGTCCACGTACTGCTTGTGGTGCAAGTACGTCGGCCGGAGGATGTGGGGCAGCACCCTCTTGGCATCCATCCAGGCCACGATACCCTTCAGCTGAGCGCCAGACCCGCGCCGGTCCCGCGTCCTCGCCGCCTCCGCCAGCGATCGTTTAATCTCCCTCAACGCCTCGAGCTGCATGTTGAAGGTGGGAACCTTCAGCATCGCCTCGATCATCGCCTGGTTCACCTCGCTCACCCGCCGCGCCGCCTCGTCCCGGGCGGGCGCTCCCCCGTCCACGTTGAGCGCGTGCGCCAGAATCTCCTCCAGGCTTCGAAGCAGCTTGGACAAATACATGAACCTGTCGTCCCGTTCGCCGCTGTTCGCACCCACGAGCTGCGGATCGCCGGTCGTGACGATGCGCGACATGTGGTCCAGGCACCTCTGCGAATCCTCCGCGAATTGCACGCGAAGTTCCCGGCGCATGGTCCTCGCGCAGAGCTTCGCGGGTCGAGCCGCGCTCTCCAGCAACTGGAGCGAAACCGGCCTCGGGTCCCCGAGCAGACCCGAGATGCCGTCCCATCCCTCGTGAACACCGAACGTGTTGGCGATCTGGTCCAGCCACGCGTCGATCTCCACGTCACGCGGGGTTTGGTCAATCGGTGAATTCGGGTCGTCGTAGCCTTGGCTGTCCGTGTTGACCGGATCGAAAGGGTTCCCGGGAGAGTCTTCGTTGGGAAACCTGACGGGCACCGCGGGGGCGTCGTCGTCGTCGCTGACGTGGATCACCCCGTCGTCGTCTTTCCTCCCAAAGTACGACTGGAACTTGGTGTTGCCGTACGTGCCGGCTCGCTCTTTGTTGGACTCGGCGTCCATGAGGTCTCGAGCCTCTTGTTGGGTCAGTGCGATTGGCGTCGTGAACGTTCGGTCGGTTCGGTTGAATTGCTTCGGCAGTCGTTCCCACCGGTGCTTCTTGTGGTACTCGCTGTCCTTATCGAGGGCCCAGGACAGGGCGTTGAGGAGGTGGCACATGTCCACCTCGTTCTCCTCCCACGACGGTCCGTGCGTGGTGAAATAGGTCCCTTGGTTGAGCTTGACGGCGACGAGCTGCGCGAGTCGGCAGGAGGCGTCGAGGATGTTCCCGTGGATGTCCGGCTGCCATCGGCGAAGGTCGTCGAACGTGAGGCACCGCTCGAAGGAGTTCGGTACGAGGTCGCGGTACAGCTTCCGAATGTGTTCACTGCGTGTGCGGGATCGATGACTGGTCAGCGATGGATTCGATGGATGTGGGGAGACGGACGAGGTGGGAAAGTTGGGTGGATCGGGCATTCAAGGGCAGTTCAAAAGAGAGGATGGGAGCGTGGCTTAGGCTTACCCCTCCTCGGCTTCGTCCTCGTCGTTGGCGAGCTGGACGCATGCTTTGAGCACGATGGCGAGCTGCGCGGGATACACCGTCCAGTTTGGATTTCGGTTTAAACCGTCCGCGACCATGTAGTACTCGCTGTGGGGGAAGTCCTGCGAGACTATTCTCTCGAGCGCCCCGGAGCCCCCCGCGCTGCTCGCCGGGCTGCTCGCGTTGCGCCTGCCCATGTCCATCACGTTCAGCAGACCCATGCGCGCCGCGTCCTCTCCCGGGGTGGATTGGCTCGGGTTGTTCGGATCGAAGTCCCCGTCGCTGTCCTCGCTCATGAAGGCTCCGCTGCCGTGCGGGTCGCCCATGCTCGAGCTCATTGCTGAAGCGACGGGCTCGCGCGCCGGATCTGGCGGAAATCACCCACGCCCCGACGTCTCCCGCCCTGGGTTCGCGCCCGGGTTTGCCTCTTCGATAGACTCTCCCAGAGCCTTCGACTCGTTGTCAGTACGGGTTGAAACCGGCGCGTCCCTCGGACCCTGCGCACGGCTCTGTGCGCGCGCCCCCACACGCGCCTGGGCAGCCTTTTCCCGCGAAACGAACATTCCCCGCTGTCAGGTTCGATCGTCGGAGGTCGAGGTTCAAGTGACATCAGAGTCGGCCTTCACGAAGGCGGGTCGCTCTCTTCCCCGTCGTACGAGGCTGGCCATGGGGAACGATCGGGAGATGACGGTGGTCGAGAGGCAGGTGGCTGCGATGATGCGGAAACAACGGGAAGAGCAGGATGAGCAGGCCGCCCTCGCGAGGAGAGCCGAGGCGCTGCGGAGCTCGGGGGAGAAGGCACTCCAGGACAGTGGCGATTTGGACCAAGACTCCGATTCGGATGGTGACGAGCCACGGGGCGCGACGGGAAGGGCGCGACGGAATTTCCGCGACCAAGGGATCGTCTTCGACTCGTCCGGCGATGACGAGATCACCGTCACGGTCCGCGCGATGACGGACCTCGAGCTCGGCATGGCCTTCGCGTGGATGCGCAGAGATCAGAGGCGGTACGAGGGCGCGACGAGCTTCTGGAGCAAGGCTTCAGTAGGGATCCAGGAGTGCTTCGAGGAGACACGATGCCCGGGGGACAAGGACGTGCACGCCGCGGTGGGCGCGTGGCCGAGGCTCACGGGCGCCTTCGTCCCGTTCCTCGGCCCCGCGCCCTTCGCCTTCGCCATGCTCAAAGACGACGGACTCACCGTGGACACGATGGGCGTTCGACAAGGATTCAGGCGCATGGGACTCGGCCGCGCGGTCGCCCGCGCGTTCATAGACCGGGCGAGGCGCGCCGCGGAGGTCAGGGCGGGTCCCCCAGAGTGTGTCATCGACGCGGTGCCCAACGCGGTGGCGTTCTGGCGCGCCATGGGATTCGTCAATCACGGCCGGCCGGACTCGCCGACCACCGCGGTGATGAGGAAAATAGCCGGAGACGTGGCGATGGCCTTGACGCTGCTGGAAGATCCACCGACGCCGAGGGGGCACGAGTGGTGGTTCGAGAAACCCAAGGAGGAACCCAAGGGGTACTGGTCCGACGACAGCTGGTGAGTTATTAGTACGTGTAATCGTGTTGATATAGCAACATAGTCTACGTATCGTATGAATCGCGTTTGCGAATGAATGAATCAGTCCTTCGCGGGCCGTCTCGATCGGGCCATGTCTTTCACCACGCGCATAGCCACGTCCGCCACCCCGGGGGACTTGGGACTCCGCCCCACCTTCCCCTTGACCGCGCCCCACCTCCCTCCCCCCGCACCGGGGGAGCGGCTCGAGCTAATAGCGCCAACCTTCGGGGTCATAGCGCCGTCGCTCGCGCCCGCGCCGCGGCTCCGGGCCATGTTCGCAATCGCAGGGGTCGCAGGAGCAGTCTCGCGAGTATCCGCCTGTTTTTGTATCTCCGGAGCCGTGGATACCTGGGGTGCGGCGCGACCGCCCGGCCGGGACCGCGCGAACGTCACGTTCGCCGGCGGCGGAACCGGCCGCGGCGACGCCGGCGGCGAGACGAATTCAACCGGCGGCTTTGAATCGACGTCGCGGGTCATCGTCCTCGTCCGTGTCAACGCGACGGGTGATGCGGGTGCCGGTATCGATGCGGGTACCGTGGATGCCGGTGTGTCGCTCGGTCTTCCCGCGTCCACGGCGTTCGGTCGTCGTCGATCTTCCCTGACGAGCGACGCCGATGGCAGGGCGGGGTTCTTCGATGAGAGCGGGACGGATCCGACGGTCGCCTTCCTCTCCGGCTCGATCGTCGCCGCCGTCGCCTGCTTCGTGGTCCGCACCAGCGACGCCACGGGGGACGACGGCGATACAGCGGGAGTCACCTTCGTTGGGGACGGCACCGGCGTGCTTCTCACCGACGACGCGATCGGTTCGGGCCTCCGCGTCGTCTCCTTCCCCTTCGTCTGCGCCGGCGTCGGCCTCGGGGGCTTAGCCGCGGACCTCAGCGTCTCCACCTCCTCCTTCAAACCGCCGATCTCTGCCTCGTACCTCGCGAGCAACGCGCTCACCTTCCCCCGTTCGCGCGTCTCCGTCGTCGCGTGTGTCGACGCCAGACGGGCGCGGTCGTCCTCGGCGCCGACGAGATTCGCATCCGCGGCGGCGAGCGTTTTTTCCTTTTCGTTCAACTCGCGGCGCATCTCGCGGATCTTGGTCACCGTGTGCACGTGCGCGTACTCCAGCATCTCAATCACACCCTCGTCGTCGTCGTTCGTCGTGGTGTCGTTCGATGCGCCCGCGTTGAGCGAGTTGACCAACTTGGGTGACCCGCTCGGGTCGGGTCGGGACGAGTGCGAATGATTTGCGAGCGCTCGGTTGTTCGCGGGCGGCGTGACGACTTGCGGCGTGACAGGCCTGGTGCGCGTCATCGAATGGACCCCGCGCGTGGACGGCGGAGGCGCGGGTTCAGCCGCGGGCGTCCCCGGCCTCAACTGAACCGCGTCGGCATGCCCCGCTTCTTCGTCTTCGTCCACGACGGATATGATAGATGCGTCGCGCCGCGACAAAGGCGTGTCGCTCCATTCGCTGGATCTGTCGCTGTATCCCCCCGGCGTTCGCCCGCCCCATGCTTTCCACGGCTTGCCCCCCCATCCCTCGCTCGTCTTCACCGGCGGCGGCGTGCTCGGGTCACCGCGTACGTGGGGATCCCACGGGCGATACGTCGCGGTCGGCGACCTGTCCACGCTCATCTCGCGCACCTCCTCCAGCGAAGTTCGCGGAACGAGGGATGCATCCTCCACTGAAGCGTACTCGTCGCGCCACACCACGCGCCTCGTCCCGCCCGGCGTGACCGCGTAGTGCCTCGCTGGGGGCATGGCGAAGGGTGAGGGTGACGTGGGATCCTCGTAGGATGCGCGATACGGATCTTCGTACGGCCCGGGCGTCGCGTGAACCTCCGTGTTGGAGCGATACGGCGAGTAGTAGGCATCTCGCTCGGGCTGGTGCGACGGAGTGGTCTGTTGCTGCCGCCCGACGCCCGCGTTCCGCGCCTCCGCGCCCGTGCCGAGGACGGAGACGATCTGCCGGACGCGCTTCCTGTTGACCACGTTCTTGACGCCGTGGTGGCGAATCACCAGCGCATCGTCGACGTCGTCGTCGTCGTCGTCCCAGTCCCACCCCATGGTGGCGCCTCGGAGGACTGACTGTTCCCCTCGTCTGTGCTTCGGCGGTTTGGTTTGGTGAGATGATGATGACGAGGCCGAACAATTTCCCAAATCTGACGTGGAAAGCACAATTCACGCGCGCGGAGACTCTCTCGGCACCATGCCCAACAAGTCCAAGCTTCCCGAGGCTCCCCAATGGGGCAGTTCCTTCGTCCAGTTCACCCTCGCGGTGGGCGCGGCGGTCATCATCATGAGCAAGAAACCGTTCTAACGACCGTTCCGCGGCGCGAATTTAGAAGACGGGTAGAAACCTAATGCGTGAATAACAAATTTGACGTTCCCGATCCTCGAACCCCTCCCGACTCATCAAGCCGACTTCGCCGCCGCCGCGTCCGCCGCCTGCTTCTGCGCGGCGAGCGAGTACAGGAACGTCCCCAAGATCGCCACCGCGCCGGCCCACGCGCCGAGCGGGGTTATCGGGTTCCGGAAAACCGCCACCGACGCCAGGATTATCACAACTCGTTTCACCGCGTTTGCGACTGAAATGTCCAACGGCGACAGCTCCCCCAACGCCTGGTAGCTCGTCTGATTGTACAGGTGGAACAGCATCGATCCGACGAAGAGGTACGCCAGAAACGGCACCGTCGCGCCGAACAGCGTGATCCCTTTAGCCGCCATCCCCGCCGGCGCCGCGGCAAACGCCGCCGGCAGCTTGGCTCCTTCCACCATCAGCGATATCGGCAGGAGCACGATGGCGCCCACGACGGACATCGCGCCGTAGAGGTTGATACCCCGTAAGCCGGTGTCCTCCTGCAGGTCCTTGGACGTCACGCTGCGCAGCGCGGACGCCACGTTGGAGATCATCGCGCATATAAACGACGCCATACTGAAGTTCAGTTCCGTGGTGCTGCCCACCGCGACGCCGCCGACGATCGGTATGAGCGTCAGCCACACCAGTTTGCTGTACTTTCGTCCGAAGAACAAGGTGAGTAAGATGACGGAGCACGCGGGTTCGCCAGCCTTGACCACCTGCATGAACGACACGGACCCGAGTGAGTACGATGCGCACGCTGTGACGTGCGCCACCTGTTAACAAACACGACGTCAGTATAACTGCCCATACGATGATTAAAACAAACTTACCAAGTGCAGGCACGAAGTAGGCCACAGCGCTTTCCACGATTTGGCGTCGAAGCCGACGGAGGTCGGCGGCTTGAACACGCGCAGTCGCCACATCACGAGCATGAACACCGCGCCGACCGCGATCTGGACCCACGAGAGGAGCCAGGGATAGGGGAACACCGAGAGGGTCCTCTTGTTGATGATCGCGAAGATGGCGTTGAGAAAGTACCAGACGAAGATGAAGGAGGAGACTCGGGCGGTCTTCATGGTGTCTTCACGGGTGTCTTCGTTGTGGACGCCCTCGGCGGCGGCGTGAGTGATGACGGCGGACCTCCTTGGCGCGTGTGAACGAGCGTTGTGGACGGTCGGCGAGACAAGCGTCGGTACCACGGGGCCGACGGTTGCCAGATGTGCCTTTTCGTCATCTCGACGGGCGTGAAGGCCCGCGGCTGTGGGGCGACGGTGAGAGCGTCCGCGGAATGTGCGGGTCGAACGGGCGACCCTGGCGGTCGCGGACGTTCCCGTCAGACCCGCGACGATGGTCGCCATGGCCTCAGGAGGCGAGCGGCGGCCGGTGTGTGCGCCCTTTCAGCGCCACAGATATTTGTCTTTTCGAACTTTAGAAAAGGTATTTCTCGAATTTGGCAAAGATTATGACTGATTACACGTAGAGATCTCCTATTAGACACAATTTGCACAGCGTTCCAGTCATGGAAACACGCAAAATTCCAATCCACTCGCAAAAAGTATTCGTTGCACGTAACGACAAAATCTGGCACCCACCCCGACGCCGGCAGACAAGCGACGACACACAGCCCGCGCCTCTTCCCACATCCGCGAAGATGTCGGGGCGAAGCATGCGCCAGAGGGCGCCCGTCTCGTACAAGGCCGGCGATATGAACCAGGCCAAGACCCCCACGTGGCTGGTACGCGCCCCGCCCGCATCTCGAGCAGGGCAACCCGCAGCTTTCCCCCCCAATTTGAATTTCCTCCGCGCCGCTCGGCGCACCGCCCGCGCGTATCCCGTCCTGACGCGACCCCTCCGCGCGTATCGATTCCGCAGACGAAGACCATGGTCAACGCACCCGAGCCCGAGCGCAAGCGCAAGCCGAAGGAGCCCGCCGTCGACGCCGCCAAGCTCGCGAAGAAGCTCCAGGGCGTCGCCGAGGACGACGGAAAGGAGAACAAGCCCGGCAAGTCCAAGCCGGGGGCTAAGAAGAAGCTCCTGGTGAAGAAGTCCGAGATGGTCGTCGTGCCGGACATGGTGGACGACATGGACGACGACATGGACGACGTGCCCATCGGCCAGGCGTTCGCGCTCCCCGCGCCCAAGCCCAAGCCGCCCGCCAAGGATCTCGGCAAGAAGATGACGGAGAAGACTGTCAAGGAGAGGAAGGTTGCCGAGAAGGGCAAGCCCGGGCGGAAGGCGACGGCGATGGGCAAGGCTGCGAACATCGCCGCGGCCGGCCTCAAGCGCCCCGCCAAGCAGTTCGAGGTGGACGAGGAGCCGTCCAGCCGCGGATCCAAGAAGGTGCCCGCAGGCGGCAGGCCGGCGAAGAGACGCGCGAGAGCCGCGCTGGAGGACCGATTCGCCGCGGTGAAGACGCCCAAGGCGCTGCGATCCCCGAACGTCCTCGACGACACCGACGTCATCGGCACCCGGTGGCCGTCCATGGACCTCGCGGGAATGGGCGACATGTCCCCGCTCTTCGCGAACGACTTCAAACAAGTTGGAGCCAAGGGCAAGTCCAAGAAGGGAGGCGCGGGAGCGGGCGCGGGCGGCAAAGGGGGATCCACGTCGCGGTTCGCGCAGATCGCCAAGGCGGCGGAGGCGGCGGCGGAGCACGCCAAGTCGGTCATCGGCGCGCGCGGCGAGCGCCTCCCCGCGGGCAAGCCCGACGGCGCGTGGTCCTCCGCGTACCGCACCCTCCAGGCTGCGCACGTAAAGCTCCAGACCAAGTACGAGAAGCTCAAGGATACGAAGCTCGCGGACATGGTGGAGGTTGCCGAGCAGTACCAGACGGACCTCGCGGATCACGGCGCCAAGGCGGAGGAGCTCATCAACCACTTCCGCTCGGAGACTGACCGCTACAAGGAGATGGCGAGGACGGCGGAGGCGGCGCATGAACGGGCGTACGAGCTGGAGCGGGAGAGCGCCGAGCTCAAGGAGACGCTGCTGGCGTACCAGGGGAAGATACTTCGAATGGAGCAAGACGCCGCGGCGGATGCGGACCGACGGGAAAGCGCGAAGGATGTCGAACCCGCGGAGAGCTCGGGGCGATTCTGGGGATGCGAGGAGCTCGAGGCGTTCACGGGCCTGCGGTGGGAGAAGATGGACACCGGCGTGCACAGGTTCACGCACGCCGTCACGTCGTTTTGCTTCCAGCTCAGCGCCGCGGACCCGGAGGATGACGAGTCCACGCAGAATGTGCCCGGTACGGATCGCAGACGGAGCGAGGTGATGGCGTCGGTCGGGGGCGAGCCCGCGGCGGAGGATGTGGCGTACGAGCCCATCCACTTCGGCGACGCGGAGGGATACCTGCCGGGGTACCTCGCCGAGGCGATCGAGTTTGAGCGCGGGGAGATGCCGGAGTTTGTGGGACGCATGCTGGGGGTGCTCAACCAAGTCGCGGCGGAGCGCGCCAGGGGGCGTTAGAATCGATCGCGAGAATCGATGAAACGCGGTTGATACTGGTTGATAGACTTGATGTGTGCATATTAAAAGGGAACCCATCGACGATGACCCAAGGATGACACCACCTACTCCCCGAGCTTGTCCCTGAACGGCGACGGCGGCGCGGGCAGCTTGAACACCCCGCTCCATCCCGCCGGTTCCAGGTCCGCCGCGAGGTCCTCCTCGGTCAGCGGCTCGTCGCTCTTCCGAATTCTAATGAGGTCCGCTTCGAACAGGAGCGGCTCCGACCTGTGATTCTCCAGCCTCCGACCCGCGCCGAACGTCCCAGGCTTGGGCAGTACCGTGTCACTGGTCCACCCGAGCTGCGGCGGCACCAGCACGCGCCGTCGCCCGCCCTCCCTCATCCCCACCAACGCGGGCGCCACCGCCCTCGGAACGGAATCGCTCTCGCCCAACACGAACCTGTACGGGTCGCCCACGTCATCCTGGCCCTCGTTGCCGTACCCTCGGCTCCACAGGAAGATCGGTGTGCCGCCCGAGCTGTACTTGAAGTACGCGCCGGGTGCGAGCCTGTAGACGGTGTACAGGATGTACAGCGTGTCGCCCTTCGCCGCGACCTTCCCATCGACCCGTCCCTCGTCTAGCTCGCGGTACTGAATTCCGGATGGGAGGGTGACGAGCTCGCCGGGGTTCTCCTCCGCCTCGCGTTCCTCGCGCCTGCGCTGGGCCTCCTCGCGGATGGCGCGGATCTCAGCCTCGCTCCTCGGCTGTTTCCTGCCGAACAAGCCGCCGCTCGGAGGCGGGGGCGCGTTGTTGAGCCCGTACGCCGAGGCACTCTGATCGGCACTCGCGATGGACGCGAGGATGGCGGAAGACGCGGCGCCTCCGAGCAGGGACCGTCTCGGGGGAGTCGGCATTTTTTGTGCGTCGTTCGATCCCCCCTTCGCGGCGCATCGTATCGACCGAGAGGCGCATCGGGGGCGCGCGGTGGCGACCAGGCGGAGCGTCGCCATGGGGTCTGCTACAGGTAACAAATGTGACAACTGTAATAAGGAGCTGCGGTTTTGTGATGATAGACCGTCGATAGACCGTCGATTTTATACGGAGTTCCCTCATACACACGCGGGTGTTTCAAGCGTCAACACCCGCTAAAAATATAAATTGGCCGCGGCCCCTCGCGGCATAAGCGACGCGGCGGCGGGAACGTCACGCATCTCGGACGGAGGTAACGACCGCACACGTCGTCACCGCTCGGTCCAGCCACGCGCCGGCGCGGGTACGAGGCGGAATCGTCGCGCGGGAACCCCCGTTCGGACGAGTCAGATCCGCACTCAATCGTTGGAGACGGCCCGAAACTCGTTCCGTGAGTGAGACACCAGAACCATGGGTGAGGTCGCGGTGGACATGGGCGGGTCCCAAGGGGACGACCTCGCGAGGGAGTCGAAGAAGGTCCAGGGGCTCATCTTCCAGATGACCACGAGCGTGTCCTCGTTCAAGCGCGCGGTGGACTCGCTGGGCACGGGGAAGGACACCAAGGAGCTGCGGGGCAAGCTCAACAAGCAACGGGAGAGCATCGGGCGCGTCGCGAAGGAGTGCTCGCTGGCGGTCAAGCGCCTGGCGCAGTCGGTGACCAACAGCGACGACGACGGACGCACCACGCACGTCGCGCAGCACCAAAAACTCGTGAAAGACTTCCACGTCGTGCTCAAGGATTTCCAAAAGGCGCAGCGGACGTGCGCGGAGCGAGAGAGCACTTTCTTGCCCCAACGCGATCCCGCTCGGTCGCCATCACGCACCTACGGAGCCGCGGAGGACACCGAACAGACCCGGGAGTCCTACTCGGGCGCACAGGAGCAGCAGGCGCTGCTGCTGGACTCGCGGCGGCAGGAGCTCATGTCCAACGAGGGCGAGATGGAGTACAACAACGCGCTCATCGCGGAGCGAGAGCAAGGCATCCAGGAGATTCAGCAACAAATCGGCGAGGTGAACGAGATCTTCCAGGACCTCGCGGTGCTGGTGAACGAACAGGGGCAGATGATCGACGACATCGAGGCGAACATCGTGAGCACGGCCGTGCGGACCAAGGATGCGCGGCGGGAGCTGACCAAGGCGGACAAGAGCCAGAAGGCGGCGAGGAACAAGATGATCTGCCTCGCAATCGTCATCGCCGTCGTGCTCATCGTGCTCATCCTCTTTTTGCTCCAGTGAGTTAAGATTAGCCATTCAATCGACACACGCACGCTAGCTAAAACATTTCACGCCGCCATCGCCTGCGCCTCCTCGAGGGTCGCGTGCCCCTTGGGTATCCTCGGCAGCTTACCCACCGCCTCGTTGAACTCGTCAATCATCAGACGGATCAGCGCGAGCTTGCTTTCGCTCAGCGTCCTCGGCTGAAAAAAACTCTGCAGCTGCAGCCCCGCGGCAGGGTCCCACGCGGGCGGATCCGGGATCTTGCTCAGCGGATACGGCCCGCGCTGGTACTGACCCCCGCCGTACGACCGCTTATCGAACACCCACAGCTTATTGTCAGCCGCGTCGTAAATCTCGGGGCCCCACGTGTAGTGCAACAAAAAAGCGTCCCCCACCTTTTCATCCGCTGGGGGCTGCGCCATCAGCGGCGTCTTCGGCGTGGGCGCCACCACGTGCTCCACCCCGACCGCGAGCGCCGCCGCGTCGTACGCGTACATGTCCCGCAGCCACCCGAGGGCCTTTCGAACCTCCTCCGGGGACTCGGTCAGCGCGACGAACTCCGCCCACAGCGGCGCTACCCTGCGCAAGTCCTCGACGTTGAGGCAGCTGGGCGCGTTGCCCGTCCTTGGGAGCGCGAACCGTTCCTTTCTCCATCCGTCCCGGCCGGGTAACTCGTGCGCGTGCTGCGACATGTACGCTTCGTACACGCGCTTCATGTTCACATCCTGCGGGTAGATGTAGGAGTACTCGAATCCCACGGCTTTGCCGGGCGGCGTGAGGATGTTCGGGCTCGGCGATTTGACGTAGATGTAATCCGTCTCAACCATCATCACGTGAGAGCACCGCATGGAGTCCGTGGTTCGACTCCACTGCGCCACGGCGAGGGACCTGTCCGCGACTGGGTACTCGCACCACTGGTCGCACTTCCCTTGGTTCGGGTCGAATCGCATCGTCGGAACTTCAAACATGAGCTCGTCGTCCTTACCGCGGTGAAGGATCCGCGTAAACGCCTTCAGTATACTCCCGGGCTCCGCCGCGTGCTTGAGGTAGGTGCGGTACATGACCCGGGTCTGCCAGTTCATGTACGCGTTGCCGCTGCTCGTGAGCACCGTGTGCAGGCACTTGGGCGGAGGTGTTGGGCGCGGCACATCGGACGCCAGGCGGTACTTCACCGATGGGCCCGTTCGTTTCGGTAAAACTCCGCTGGTCCACGGAACGTGAGCGCCCTCCGCGACGGGCTTTGGTTTGTCCTTCTCGTCCGTCTTGAGCCAGCACTCGTGTGAGCTCGGGTTCCACACCCACACGGTGCACGATCGGATCTTAGCGCAGCTCTCGCAGCATTTCGCCGCGGTGGTCTGCGCGTTCGCGGTGCCCGCGACGACGACGTCGCCCCAAAACTCGGCGTGCTCGATGAATTCGCCCGCGTCGCACGACGGCTGATCGCCCGTGCCGCCGCCGCCGTCGTCGCCGTTGTTAATGGGCGTGAGCGACGCCGGGAACTCGTCGAAGCGATCGTCGTCATCGTGTGTATCGGAAGCGGAGGTTGAGCCGCGGGATGCCTCCGCGCGGGTCGTCTCGCCCGTCTCCGATCCCTCGTCGTCCTCCTCGACCTCGACGATCTCCTCGACGACCTCCACCTCCTCGACTTCCTCGTCCTCACCGCGCCCGCGCCCGGGTTTGAACGTCCCATCGTCCTCCTCGCCGCCCAGGTTCATGCCGAAGAGCCCGCCTTGATCCACCCGGTGCCGCGAACCCGATCGCCTGTACCCGCCTTCGTGCGCGCGCCTGCTGAGGAACTCGTCCCCGTGGTGGCGATCCGACACCGCGTCGGGATGCGTCTCCGCGATGGCCTGCGCCAACGCGACGATGACCAGGAACAGGATACCCGCGATGATCGAACACGGGACGAAGCCGAGCTGCGGCAGGACGCGTCGACCCGCCATGATAGCCACCCCGTGCCCCGACGTATGCGCGCGCCGTCGGACTCACAATTGTCTAAATGGGTTGGGTGTTCACACAGCTGTCGGTTTTACGAGTATGCCAAATAACGCGACGTCGACGAGCTCTCACTCCTCGTCCGGATCGTCTCGTGGTACATCGTACTAAGTGTGTCATAACAACTCTCGTCACTTCTGCTGTTTGGCTACCTACGTTCGTCACGGATCCAGCGACCCACGGGGCGGCACGTCGACGTCGTCCCCGCGCGCCTGGTCCCGCAGCTGCTGACGCTCCAAGATGGAGTTTAGGTACTTCCCGTGCGCCTCGATCTTCTGCTGCAGCGCGCGCTGCTCCATCAGCTGCGCGTGCAACTGCGACTGCATCTCGATCTGTTTCATCAGCGCCATGCTGACGTCCTCGGGTGACCGACCATCCGCGTGTAAACCAGCCTCGCCGTCCACGCCCAACATCGCGAGGGGGCCCCCGTCGCGACCAACCGCCGACGCGTCAACCGGCAAACCGCTCGTCGTGTCGATCGTGGTCATCTCGTGGGCATAGCCAGGAACCTCGCCGTCGATACCGAGGAGATCGCTCTCTACGTGTCTCTCCGTGTGAGCGATGGCGGCGGCGGCGGCGGCGGCGGCGGCGGCGGCGGCGGCGGCGGCGGCGGCTGCTTCTCGTTCCTCTCGAGCCTTCTCCTCGGCGGCTTTCGCTCGCGCCGCGGCTCTCTCCGCCGCGGACGGCCGTCTCCGCACGCGCTTACCACCCGGCGTGGCACCCTCACCGCCCTCCCTCGCTCGCTTACCCGCCACCTCGGTGTCCCCGCCGCCAGTTCCAAACTCGTCCCGCTCGTCCGGGTCCTGCAGCCTGTACTTCTGCAGGTGGGACTTGACGTGCTGGATGGTCATGCCGTCAACCTCCATGAGCTGCATGATCCCCTTGGGCGTCGCGAGCTCCAGCCCGCCGAGTCTGTTCACGGCATCCACGAACCGCTTGTGCAGCTCGGGGGTCCATCGAAGCCTCGACTTACCGTCCGCGCCCTTGTTCGCGCCCGAGTGTCCGCGGCCGCCGCCTCCGCCTCCCCCGCCTCCGTTGAAACCGCCGGGCGGCGGCATCTGCCCGAAGATGCTAAACTCGCCCATCCCGAGATGATGGTGCCCTCCGTCGTGATGGCCTCCTCCTCCGTCGTGATACCCTCCTCCTCCGTCGATGGCGTGATGACCTCCTCCTCCACCGATGGCGGCCATCGGGTCGGACATTCGGCGCGCGTGTGCGTCCATCTGCGCGTTCACCCGCCGCGCCAGCTGATGTTGCGTGAGTAGATCCGTCGCGCCTCCTCCGCCGCGGCCTTGCCAGGTTCCTTCGTCGAACACGTGCGCGTTCATCCCTCCCGGCGAGTACGACGTTCCGGTGGAGTTCGCGATGGATGCTTCTCCGCGCGTGTGATCTCCGAGCGGCGAGAATCCCTTACCTCCCGGCGTCCCTCCCTGGTTCTTGACGGTATCCGTGTCGATCTCGAGCAGCACGTTCAGGAAGTCGTCGATCGCCTGGTCCTCGTTCGCGCCGTCCTCGTCGAAGTCCGGCCAGAATGTCGTCTCCTCGGCCATCACACGATCTTCCCGACGTGTTTCCCGTGCGTCGTGCGTCGGCGATGCGGAGTCAACACCGTCGCGTGCGACACCACCCCCGCGCGTCCGGACGTGACCCGACGCGTGAAGTGATCCGAACCTCGCGTACGCACCCGACCTGCCGATGACACCGCCGCGCTGTCGGGACGCCTCGATTCGTTCGAACGACCGAAATACCGGCGCGACCTCTCTGTCGACCCGCTCGACTCGCTCGCTATCGCCCTTCGGCGACACAGTCGCTCTGGAGGCGCGCGTCCCGCTCTGGAAAGCCCGGCGCCAAAAGCTCGGTCTAATATTATTCCAAGAGAAAGGAATCTTTCGGCGTTTTGGATTTCGTATGAGCAAAATGGGGTAAGTACAGGTTATGGGGTCATTGGCTCTAGCGCGTAGAAGCGCTTGGGTGGGGTGCCAAGGATGGTTGACTCTTCGGTCTCAACCAAAGCGAGGCGGTGGTCACTGTGGATCGGCGGACCCGACGACACGGGACAGATAGAACCCCCGCGGCGCGTGTCCATCACCTCCGATATCCCGCCGATATTCCCCAAGGCCGGCTGAGAAAAGGGACCGAGTTGACGTGACGTGCGTCGTCGTTCGCCAAACAACTTCCTCGGACAGTTCAAAATCTTCGCTGTTTGCACGCGTCAGGCGAAGATGACGGTGACGTACAGCCAAGTTCCATCTCAGTCGCAGGGCATCGGGACCATCCCGGTGACCGCCGACACGTACCGCACCGAGGAGGTCTCCGGCGAGAACGACGGGCGAAAGGCCGGGGCGATCGACCAAGACGTCTCGTCGATGCCAAAACCCGCCGACGACGACGAGGAGAGGATGGGGGTGCCCGATGATGAAGTTGACGACGTCGACGCGCTCCGCCGGGAGGTCCTGTCCGTCGCCGAGGCGGCCACGCGCGGCGATGAGATCGCGGCGGTCTCCGCCATGGTCACCTCGGCGGAGACCGCGGCGGTGCGAGAGGCCATGGCCGCGGACGTCCCCGATGCCGCCCAAGACGACCACGACGACCACGCGACCGATGAACACGAACAACCGCAACCTCCTCCCTCGGTGGGCAAGAACGCCGTCGCGGCGACGTTCGGCGCGCGACGCCGGCTCAACCTCGAGGCCGTGGACCTCGGCGCGGCGGACGTGTGGGGCGCGCTGAGCGGCGGCTCACAGCGAGCAGACAGGTCCCTCTCCGCCGGGCCCGACACCCAGGACGCGCTGAGAGACGTGGGGTACTCGGAAAATGGATTCGAATCAATCGACAACCGCACCGCCACCTTGACCACAACCACCACCACGACGACACCTGGCAACACCCAACAGCCCGACGGCGTGAGCCAGCTCAGCGCGGCTCATCACCCGAGGACGTCGGAAGGTGAAGGGTCGCAGCAGCGCAAGACGGTGACGTTCTCGCTTGAGCCGGAGGAGCGGGAGTCGGAGCCCGAACCTCAGCCCGAGCCTCATCCCGAGCCCGAACCTCAGCTCGAGGACGACGAAGTGGAGGATGAAGAGGATGACGATGAAGAGATCCTCGCGACGCAGGCGTGGGACCCCGCCGCCGCCGATGACGAAGAGGAAGATGATGAGGAGAATGATGAAGATGATCAGATGGACGAAGACGATTTTGGCTACGCCGGAGGGACGCAGGCGGCGCCCCCC
>Ga0209631_10001785_pt1 | contig 26773 bp, 23 predicted proteins | sample COG_08_FD_184752 | JGI IMG/M metagenome (GOLD analysis project Ga0209631, IMG submission 184752) | Pelagic Microbial community sample from North Sea - COGITO 998_met_08 (SPAdes) (version 2) | ecosystem: Environmental > Aquatic > Marine > Neritic zone/Coastal water | place: Helgoland, sampling... | reverse complement strand
CAGAGCGATTTTTGTACAGGAGGACCCTTTCTCAATAGGCATCGTTCTAAATCGCGCCAGGCCGATAAACCGTCTCTTAAATTGGCGCTAAACGAACAAACTCTATGGGCAGCCCGGTCCGACTCGAGTGCCAGCGCTGCCCCTAATCTCTTGAGGTTTTAGATCCGTCTCGCATCAATGAGCCGCAGCAACACCCACTCGTTTAAGATCGGGCGCGGCCCCCGCATTCTGACTATCAGTGGCCACAGTGAAGGTCATTAGGCAGCCACCGCCGATTGGGTGGCTGCATCGCCCCATCTTAGAGATCGTAACCTCGTTCATTATGTTGATTAAGGTCGAGCCCTTCGGTCTCCTCATCTTGAGAGACTCTCAAGCCCAGCATCATATCGACCAATTTTAGCAACCCAAAGGTCACAACCGCCGTATAAACGCCACTCGCTAACACGCCGATCACCTGAACCTGAAGCTGACTCATAATGGTCACACCATCTCCGAGACCTTGACCACTAAACAGCCCAAGGCCAGCGCTGGCAAAAACCGCTGCGAGCAGTGTCCCCAGCGCGCCACCCACTCCATGCACTGGAAACACATCCAGGGAATCGTCAATTTTTAAACGCTGCTTGAGATACACCGTTGCGTTGTAGCACACGAATCCAGCAAGAATCCCGATCACTAAGGCGCCTCCTGGACCCACGTAACCCGATGCTGGGGTAATCGTACCAAGGCCCGCCACCATACCTGTCACCGCGCCAAGCGCGCTAGGACGACCGAACTTCGTCCACTCGCACACCATCCAGGTCAAGGCTCCCGCCGCTGCAGAAATGTGGGTCACCAGCATTGCCATGCCCGCATCTCCGTTTGCTGCCAAGGCGCTTCCAGCATTAAACCCAAACCAACCGACCCAGAGTAAGCCAGCGCCGGTGATCGTCATGGTCATATTATGCGGTGGCATAGGCTGGCCCGGAAAACCGTGTCGCGGACCCATCACCATCGCCGCGGTGACCGCCGCCACTCCAGCCGTGACATGAACAACCGTACCACCAGCAAAATCTAAAAGCCCCATCTCTGCGAGCCATCCACCACCCCAAACCCAATGTGTAATCGGCGCATAAACCACCAACAACCAAAGTCCTGAAAAAGTCAGCATCGAGGAGAACCGCATCCGCTCGGCAAAGCCGCCCACAATCAATGCAGGCGTAATGATGGCAAAGGTCATTTGAAACATGGCAAACACCGACTCTGGGATATCCCCTACCATGGAGTCTTCTGTCACGGCACCCAGGAGCACATTTGAAAAACCCCCAATGAAAGCGTTGCCTTCAGAAAACGCCAGAGAATAGCCGACCAAAAGCCACAGCAGCGACACAACACAGGTAATCGCAAAACACTGCATCAAGACGGAAAGAATGTTTTTGACTCGAACTAGACCACCATAAAACAACGACAGTCCTGGTAATGTCATCATCAGTACCAACGCAGTCGCCGTCAAAATCCAGGCGGTATTTGCGCCACTCAATCCGTCGCTTGCCAACGCACCCGATGGCGACAACGCGATCAGTAAGGTAAATCCTAGTATTCGTTTGCTCATCGCCCCTCCCTAGTTCTCAGAATAATTGGTCTTTGCAACATTGGATGGATTCGCGGCAAAGACTTTACCAGCGCCGCTGACAGGAGGATGCAGAGTGTTGAAAAGAGGTCCGCCGCATCGCACCATTCCATGGCATTGAGCTCGCCGAAGAGACGTCCATCCGAAGACATCTCCAACGTTGCTCCTAAAGTCTACCCGGTGACCCGGGCTCTGCCAAGGAACAAAGGTCGTGAAACCAATCTCAGACTTGAAAACGAATCACTCAAGCCCCAATTTCCTGATAGCATTGCCCGCTCCGAAAGGGAACATTCACCGTCCCCTGCGGTCTATAAAGCGCAAATTTAGAGCTGAGGCGAAGCGCCTTAGAAAAGGGCTACGAAAAACAGCCCCGTTTAGAGAGCCCGTATCATTAAAGAGCCTGTATTTATGAACCATTTAAACCCCATTCAAGCCCTCAGACAGACGCTGACCCAGCAAATTGTCGGGCAAACGCTACTGGTCGATCGTCTTTTAATGGCGCTACTTGCCGATGGCCATCTCTTGGTTGAGGGTGCCCCAGGCCTCGCCAAGACCAAGGCCATCAAGACCTTGGCAACAAGCATTGAAGGCTCTTTTCAGCGCATTCAATTTACACCCGATTTGCTGCCCTCCGATGTCACAGGGACTGAAATTTATCGCGCTCAGGAAGGTACTTTTGTATTTCAGGAAGGTCCGATCTTCAACCACTTGGTGCTCGCTGATGAAATCAATCGAGCACCCGCCAAGGTGCAATCGGCTTTGTTAGAGGCGATGGGTGAGCGTCAGATCAGCTCGGGGAATAATACCCTGCCGCTGCCCGAGCTTTTTCTGGTCATGGCAACCCAAAACCCGATTGAACAAGAAGGCACTTACCCACTTCCAGAAGCGCAGTTGGACCGTTTTTTAATGCACGTCATCGTTGACTATCCCGATGCTGATGCCGAGCACAATATTCTCGAGATTGTGCGCGCGGAGCAGCGTGCAAAGCACACTCAATCACAGCCGCAACCGACGCTTATCAGCCAAGACGCTATCTTTGGCGCTCGACAGGAAGTACTCGGACTGCATATGGAAGAAGTCATCGAAAATTACATCGTGCAGATTGTGATGGCCACGCGAAACCCCGACGGGTTAGATTCGGAACTGGCTTCATGGCTGGATTATGGGGCCTCCCCCAGGGGTACCATTGCGCTTGATCTGTGCGCCCGGAGCCACGCTTATCTCCACGGCAAGGATTTCGTTTCACCTGACGATGTTCAGGCCGTCGCCTTCGATGCCCTACGCCATCGTTTGGTCCTCAGTTTTGAGGCAGAGGCCGCGGGGATTACTCCCGATCAGGTGATCGAGCGATTACTCTCTCGGGTTGCAACGGCTTAATCGTCATGACCGCACTTAAGAGCCCCTTCATCGATGGCCATCAAGAAGGTAGCGGCGCCCTGGCCGCACTTGCTGATTTGATCGCTCTGAGGCATCGCGCCACTCGGTGCACGCTCCCGGTCAATCGCATTGCTACAAATCCAATGTCTGGACAGCTGCGGTCAACACAGCAAGGCCGGGGCATCGATTTCTCGGAAGTTCGTCTTTATCAACCCGGGGACGATGTCCGCAGCATCGACTGGAAAGTGACCGCCAGGACCTCAAAAACCCACACTAAGATCTTTCAGGAAGAACGGGAGAGACCTGTAATGATCCTGGTCGATCAAGGGCCATCGCTCTATTTTGGAACCCAAATTCGCTTCAAATCCGTCGCCGCCGTGCGCTTGGCAGCCCTTTTAGGGTGGGCTGCGCTGGATCAAGGCGACCGGGTTGGCGGCATTGTCTTTAGCCACTGTGCGCACCGTGAGGTGCGCCCCCGACGAAACCGGAAGTCCTTGCTTCGTTTCATTCATGACTGTATTCATTTCAATCATGATCTCCAACGGCCATCGACGAAGGCCGAAGAAACATCCCTGGCCGATATGATCGCCGCCACCCAGCGGACGGTTCGGCACGGTAGCCTTGTGTTTATCATCAGCGATTTTTCAGGGTTTGATGCCGAAACCGAAGACCGGCTTGGCCAACTGGGCCGAAACAACGAAATCCAGGGCATCCAGATATTTGATCCTATTGAAAGCGACTTACCCCCGCCTGGGCGCTACACGATCACCAATGGCCAATCTATCCAAGAAATTGATACCGCCTCAAAGACAGCCCGATCAAAGCACACCCAGCAATTTATTGACCACCAAAGTTCTGTTCAGCGCGCGTTTCTACGCTGCAAAGGTGGATTTGTGGCCCAGGCAGCCTGCGAACACCCGGAAGCCTACTTGAACCAGCTCATCGGCCAATCGGGGCGTCGCTGATGCAGCCATCCCAACCCGATCCTTTGGCCGAACTCAGGGACATTCACCTTCCTGGACCGATAGAGTTTTGGCCTCCGGCCCCGGGCTGGTGGTTGGTCGCGATCCTACTCTCCAGTGCGCTGCTTGCGCTCGCCCTCTGGTTGAGACGTCGATGGCGGAGAAATGCCTATCGACGAATGGCGTTACAAGAGCTGGATCTGATCGAGCGAAGCCGCACCCAAGGCGCCAACAGCGCTGACATCCTTCTCAAGCTTCAGCAACTGCTAAAGCGCACAGCCATCGCCGGTTATTCACGAACCACCGTTGCATCGCTTTCGGGGGTTGCCTGGACCCAGTTTTTAGACGCAACAGGCAATACCCAACACTTCAGTCTAGGCCCGGGAGAACTCCTTATTGACGGGCCTTACCAACCGGCTTTATCTATCGAGGCTGATCAACTGCTTCCACTCATTCAACTCTGCAGGCGCTGGATCAGCGATCATGACAGTCAAGCTGGCCACCCCGACGTCGAGGAAGCAGCATGATCGAATTCGCATGGCCTTGGTTCTTCTATGCCCTTCCCCTGCCGCTATTAGCCTTGATCATCCCCAGAGCGGTTCGCCAAGAAGCGGCTCTGAGAACACCCAACTTTCAAGCCCTCAGCGCGCTCTCAGCCGACGCGGTGATCGCCTCCAAGAAATGGCTCCAACGCTTGTGTGCAGTGCTGGTCTGGATTGCGATCGTACTGGCCGGCAGCCAACCCAAATGGGTTGGTGAGCCCATCAGCCTGCCCAGCAGCGGTCGAGACTTATTATTGGCGGTTGATATTTCTGGGTCTATGGGTACTGAGGACATGATGCTGAACAATGACATGGTGCCAAGACTGACCGCAGTGAAACAAGTTGTTGGCGAATTTGTGGCGCGCCGCAGAGGGGACCGGCTTGGACTCATTCTCTTCGGAAGCCAGGCTTACTTACAAGCGCCGCTTACTTTTGACCGCAATACAATCAATACCCTGCTGCTGGAAACCCCCTTGGGGATCGCAGGCGGCAAGACCGCGATTGGAGACGCCATTGGCCTCGCCGTCAAGCGTCTGTCAAAACGCCCCGCCGAGAACCGCGTCTTAATTCTACTCACCGACGGGGTCAATAACATTGGGGAAGTGGCCCCCCTTCAGGCTGCCAAACTTGCTGCCCAAGAAGGCATTACCATCTACACCATCGGGTTTGGAGCGGACCAAATGTCCGTGTCGGGACTGCTGTTTAACCGCACCATTAACCCTTCCGCGGAACTCGACACCCAGACCCTCACCGACATTGCAAGTCTCACCGGCGGTCTCTATCAGCGTGCTCGTTCTACCGACGAGTTGGCACAGATTTATGCGGCGCTCGACGAACTCGAACCCATCGAAGTTGATCAAGAAACCTATCGACCTGAAAAATCGCTTTTTTTCTGGCCTCTGGGCGGTGCGCTGCTGGCGAGTTTTCTCTGGACGGCATTGTGGATCGCTCCGGCGTTCAGCCTCAGGTCGTTCAGGCAATCTGACCGTACTGCCGGAGCGCGTTGATGGAATGGTTCGCCGACTTTCATTTCATTCGTCCAGTGTGGTTACTGGCGCTGATCCCGGCTGGATGTTTATCTTACCTGGCTTTTAGGCACTGGGGGGGCGCATCCGCTTGGCAGCGGGCCATTGATCCCGCTTTGATTCGGTTCTTGCTCGTAAAACCACCCTTGTCCCCCACGATTAACCCGCTGCCCTTTTTGTTGACTGGATGGATCATCGCGACCTTGGCTTTAGCCGGACCCACCCAAGAGAAGGTTCCGCAACCTATTTTAGAGCGAGAGGACGCGTTGGTGATCATCCTTGACTTGACTTGGTCAATGTACGCAGCAGACATCTCCCCTAGTCGATTGGTGACTGCTAAACGGAAAATTTCTGACCTGCTAAGCGCTCGAGACGAAGGTATGACAGCGCTCGTATCATTTGCTGGGGATGCTCACACAGTGGCACCGCTCACCGATGACACCGCCACTTTACTTGCCCTGCTACCCGCCCTGGGACCAGAAATCATGCCCGCTCCCGGTAGTCGATTAGCTCCGGCACTTGACTTGGCACGCGCATTATTCACAGACGGTGGTGCCGCCAGTGGTCGAGTTTTAATTATCACTGACGAAATCCGAGACGGGGCAGCCGCGCTCAGTGCCGCTCGAACGCTGGGCAGCGCCTATCCCATCACCATTTTGGCTGCGGGCACGGAAAGCGGCGCTCCGATCAAACTCCCTCAATCGATGGGCGACTCATTTCTCAAAGACGAGCAAGGAAACCTGATTATTCCCTCGGTGAACTTCGATGCACTTTCGAGCTTTGCAGGCGCCGCTGGCGCCAGCTTATCCCCCCTAAATTTGCTCGCCAATGATACCCAAGCGCTGCTGTCACCCACGGCGGAAATAGGCGAGACCTTTAGGACGATCGAGCGGGATTTCGATCTCTGGCAAGAGCTGGGTCCTTATCTTATTTGCCTCTTGGCGCCGCTCGCCATCATCGGATTCAGGCGCGGATGGTTATGGCTCTTTGCTTTGGTAATTATTTTGCCACCAGAGCGCGCCGAGGCTGATTGGTGGGCTGATCTCTGGCAAACCCGGGATCAACAGGGATATAGCGCTTTTCAGAAAGATTCACCCGAGACTGCTGCGCAGCTCTTCGAAGACCAGGCCTGGCGAGGCGCCGCGCTCTATAAAAATGAAAGCTTCGAGGAAGCGACAGACGCCTTTACTGCAGGCCGCACTCTAACTGATCAATACAACCTGGGTAACACCCGAGCAAAAATCGGCGACCTCCAGGGTGCACTCGATGCTTATCAAAGTGTGCTCTCAAAAGAACCGCAACACGAGGACGCGCTCTTTAACAAAGCCTTAATCGAGGAACTGATGCAAGAGCAATCGCAGTCAGACTCGAGTGACTCGGACGATTCAGACGAAAATCAAGACCAGAACAAACAACAAAGCGACGATGGCAACGAAGCTCAAGAGGGATCAGAGTCAGGCGATGATGCGAAGTCCGATTCAACCCAAGATAATTCTCAGGAAAGCCCTCAGGACGACGAGCAAAAGCAAGATGAAGAGGCCGCGCCCGAGCCCTCAGAGGAGCGTCAGGAAACACAAGCGCCGTCTGAACAAGAACGCCAGACCGAAGCCGCTGAGGCAGAACTTGACCCTGAGGAAGCGCAAGCCCTTGAGCAATGGCTGAGGCGGGTTCCTGACGACCCTGGGGGATTGCTCAGACGCAAATTTGAGCAACAATTTGAAGACCGAGTCCGCGAAGGCGAAATTACTCGGCAAGACTTCGAGAGGAACTGGTAATGCACAACCTTCTCCTGGGGCTCCTGGGGCTCTTATTCACCTGCTTCAGTCCATGGACACACTCCGCGGTGACAGCCACCGTGGATCAAAACCAAATCACGGAGTTCGATGTGATCACCCTCACCATAAGGATCACGGATCGCAATGGTGTAACCCCTGACCTGACTGGAATCGAGAACGACTTCACAATCATTAGCCAGCAAAGTCAGCAAAACTCCTCAATTTCCATTATTAACGGTCAGCAGCAGCGACGCGGCTATGTTGATCATATCGTGACTCTCAGACCCAATCGTCAAGGCGACCTTGTCATTCCATCTTTACCCGTGGGTACCGAACGCACTCAATCCATCAACATTCGAGTTACCCCGCAATCAAAAGCCGTGACAAACCAAATGCAGCAAATCTTGTTTTTTGAAACACTGGTCGACCGGACAGAACTGTACGTGCAAAGCCAGCTGCTCTATACGGTGAGACTCTACTACGCCGACTCTATTTCCGGCGATTTCCCCGCAGCCCCAAGCCTCGACAATGCAGTCGTTGAAATTATTGAAAACGAGAAACGATTTGAAACGGTCGTGAACAATCGGCGGTTTTATGTCCTCGAAAAAAAATACGCCATCTTCCCGCAAAAAAGTGGTCCTCTCCGGTTACAACCCGAGACGTTTGTCGGCACCCGGGGGCGCGGGGGGCTTTTTTCAGCACGGCAAAGGGTCAATGCGGTTTCCAAAGGGCATCAATTAACCGTCAGGCCTGTACCCCAGTCGTTTGAAGGTCGGCGATGGCTTCCCGCCCAGTCGTTATCCATTGAGGCGACGGTGAACCGTCCAAGCGCGCCCATTATCGTAGGCGACCCCATCAATCGCGTCATTACCTTGCGCGCTACGGGCACCACCTCTGCCTTGCTTCCGGAACTTTCTTTCCCGGACACCGAGCTTGCCAGACTTTATGTCGACCAGCCTGCTTCCAGCGAATTCAGCAGCAGCGATGGCATCAGTGCGGAGTCCATTTTAACCGTCGGGATCGTCCCAACGGCGCCTGGGACCCTGAGTCTTAAACCCATCGACATCTACTGGTGGAATACGGAGACGGATCGACAAGAGGTCACCCAACTACCTGCACTGACCCTAGCGATCGGACCGGGTACGATCCCAGCGCCCAGGGTCGTAGAATCCTCAACCAGCACCCCCCCGGCAGCAGTTGCTGAAATCGAGTCACTCAAAGCGCAACTGATATTTGCGCAATGGGCTGCGGGCAGCCTACTGATGGTTTGGCTGCTGACCCTGGCGGTTGGAATTCGCCGACAGCGTGGGCAGCGCATTAAGAAGGCCCCGACGACGACGCCCAGTCAGGAATTTGGCGTATTAAAACAATCCATTAAACGTGGAAATCCCCGTGCCGCGTTTGAAGCCATGCAGATTTGGAGACGACATTATTTTCCATCCGCCGCCTCAATGGCGGCGGTAATCGCTGCTGAGCCCAATCTCGAGGCGCCCTATCAAGCGCTCGAGCGCGCGCTCTATGCCGGATCACATTCGAATGGACAGGAATCTTCCTGGTCAGGCGCATCACTGCTCGCCGCCATTGAACAGATTACCGCTCAGCAAAAACAGAGACCTCAAAAACACAGCCAATCAGCTTCAGCCCTTTCAAAGCATTTGAATCCAGGTTTGTAAACCGCCAACAGGGATTGCTTGGCGTCTTGCTGTAGCCTGTTCAATAATTGCTCAAATCGGGCATCGGATCCGGTCTCTGCTGGAAAAGATATTCTTTTTCGGCGAGCAGCCTCCCAGCGCGTTTCAATTCGGCCCACTCCTGGGAATTGGCTTTTATTGAACCTGCTCTGCCCGCGCAGGCGCCCGCAAACATGACCGAACCTTACCAACATCGCTGGGGGTCTGGCGAAGGGCGCTTCGAGATGGGCACGCAAGGCCTAGCATCTTAAATTTGCAATGCCCTTCCGATGCATCCCTACAGACACGGCTTTCGGCGAAACGGAAACCCCGGCATCAAGCGAGGGACTTGGTGACGACCTCATAGACATCCGGAGACAAATTACCTTCATCGAGAATGCTCTGCAATGCGGACTGCATGGCCTGACCATGCTCGTCGCTGAACTTTCGCCAGCCGGTTAACGGCCCAAGCATTCGCGCCGCCATCTGAGGATTAAAGCCATTGAGCACCAAGACTTTCTCTGCCAACAGACGATATCCACTGCCATCAACTTGATGGAAGGCCGCCAGATTCTGCATCGCAAACCCCGCCAAGACGCTGCGCATACGATTCGGATTAGTCATCGAGTAAGCGGGATGACTCATCAGCGTTTCGATACGCGCGATGGCACCGGGGCGTGGACAAGCCGCTTGAATCGAAAACCATTGATCAATCACCAATGCCTCCGTCGACCAGCGCTCAAAAAAGGTTTCTAAAGCCTGTGCCCGCATCGGCTCGGCCGCAACATGCGGAGCATTCACCAGAGCCCGGAGCGCAGCAGACACATCAGTCATATTATCCATTCGCTCAAACTGTTGCTCGGCTTTCGCTAAAAAATCCGTCTCATGGGGTGCAAGCAAATAAGTCAGTGCAAGATTCTTAAGAACCCGACCACCGACACTCTTTGGGGTCAACGCGAATGGCTCCTTTCGATCATGGGTTTCAAATACCGTGAGCAATTCTGGCGTTAGGGCTACTGCAATGCTTTGGCGCACATGCTCTCGCGCTGAAGCCAAGCATTGAACATCCACCTTCGATTCCAGCTCAATCAAATAACTCAATGCCGGTAAAGTCAGCATCAGTCCCGTCATGGCGCCATCAAACTCCATGCGCTCGGCTTGAAACGCGGCGACACCTAAGTGGTGCCGAAAAACATCAATCAGCGTTGCATCAACGGCTAAGTCCGCGCCTATTCGAATTTGAGACTGCACCTCTTGAATCACGCGCACCGCTAATCGTTGCCCGGCCTCCCAACGATTGAAGGCATCACCATCGTGCTGTGACAAGAAACACAACTCTTCATTGGAATAATCAATCGCCAGTTTAATGGGCGCCGAAAACCCTCTCGCGAGAGAGGGCAGCGGCTTTTCTTTAACGCCCTCTAAAACAAACGTTTGCTCTGATTCCCGTAGGGAGAGCACTTTTGAGAAGCCGTCTTGGTTGGCCAAGGGCTCGGAATCAGTAAATTGAAGGTCACGCCCGTCTGCCCCAATCAGGCCAACGGTGATCGGCATGTGAAGCGGCAGCTTCTCCAATTGATCCGGCGTTGTCGGCGTTTTTTGGGACAAGGTCAAATGATAGGTTTCCCTCGCCGCATCATAAGCGCCTCGCGCTTCGACCTCGGGTGTTCCAGCCTGCTCGTACCAACGCCGAAATTGCTCGAGATCATATCCGGAGGCGGTCTCTAAGGCTTTGACAAAATCTTCGGTGGTCACGGCCTCACCATCGTGACGATCAAAATAGAAATCCGTGCCAGCGCGAAACCGCTTTGGACCCAGCAAGGTGTGGAGCATCCGAACCACTTCTGCCCCTTTCTCATAGACCGTCGCTGTATAGAAATTGTTGATCTCTATAAAGGATGGTGGACGGATCGGGTGCGCCATAGGACCGGCGTCTTCTGGAAATTGATGGCTTCGAAGAACAGACACCTGTTCAACTCGGTTCACCCCTTCCGACCAACGGTCAGCCGAAAACTGCTGGTCTCGTAGCACTGTGAACCCTTCTTTCAAGCTCAATTGAAACCAGTCTCGACAGGTCACCCGATTCCCCGACCAGTTATGAAAATACTCGTGGGCAACCACGGCCTCGACGCGCTGAAACCCTGCGTCCGTTGTTGTCTGCTGATGAGCGAGAACGCATGACGTGTTAAAAATGTTGAGGCCCTTATTTTCCATCGCCCCCATGTTGAAACTCTCGACCGCGACAATCATATAGATGTCTAGATCATATTCTCTTCCGTAAGCTGACTCGTCCCAAGACATTGAGGCTTTCAGGCTGTCCATCGCAAAATCGACTTTGTCGATATTGTGAGCTTCAGTAAATATTTGCAGCGTCACGGTTCGACCTGATTGCGTTACAAACTCGCTTTCAACGTGGGCTAAGTCGCCCGCAACCAACGCAAACAAATAGGCCGGCTTCTTGAAAGGGTCTGCCCAAGTCACTGTCTGACGACCGTCTGCAACCGACCGTGCTACGGCATTACCGTTCGACAGCAAAACGGGAAATTTTTCCACCGGCGCTTCGATGGTTGTCTCAAAAACGGACATGACATCTGGACGATCTAAATACCAGGTTATGTTGCGGAAACCTTCGGCCTCGCATTGGGTGCAGAGCATCTCTCCAGACTGGTACAGTCCCGAGAGCGCCAAATTTTCCTGCGGTTTAATCATGACTTTTGTCCGCAGGGTGAACCGATCCGGAACATTGCTCACCGTCAATTGATCATGGTCAATATGGTATTCATTATTGCTCAACACTTGACCGTTCAAAGCGACCTCGAGTGTTTGTAGACCTGGCCCGCCATCCAGCACGAGATCGGCGGAGGCTTCCGCTCCGGATTCGGAAGGGGTCGCCGCAGGGTTACGCACCATCCGCAATTCACTGGTCACCTGGGTCTCGCCCTCGTTAATGTCAAAACTCAGCACCGTTTCTTCGATGAGAAAGTCAGGTACTTGGTAATCTTTCAGATAAATAACACTGGGCTGACCTTCTTTCATCGCTGCTGCCTTATCAGAATGTGCGCGTTAGACAACGACGCATCATGAGTTTGGGTAAAATGGGCAACAGCAAGTTGCTAGAAAGCCCATGATCATTTTACAACACCCAAAGCAAAGAGACACAGGTGCCTGACCGTTGTAATTTTCTGATACCATCACAACATGCAAGGCCAACTTTCAAAAATGACCTGCCAGCCTGGCGAGCAGGTTGAGTACCGACTCAATCTTGGTGGCAGTGAACAAGAGATGAACACGCTGATTGGTCGGCGCATCCGGATCAGCTACCTCAGCGCCATCATTTGCCAGCATTGCGGCCGCAAAACCAACAAGAGTTTCGCCCAGGGACATTGCTACCCCTGTTTTCAAACCTTAGCCAGCTGTGATCTCTGCATCATGAGTCCGGACCGGTGCCACTTGCACCTTGGTACTTGTCGCGACGAAAGCTTTGCCGAGCGCTTTTGCCTCCAGCCGCATCGGGTTTATTTGGCCAATTCAACTGGGTTAAAAGTTGGCATCACCCGGGCCGAAAACCTACCTTCACGATGGCTGGATCAGGGCGCGACCCAAGGTTTGGTCATTATGACGACCGCAACCCGGAGACAATCAGGGCTTGTTGAGGCCGTTCTCAAAGCACACGTTAGTGACCGAACTCAGTGGCAGCGGATGCTCAAAAGTGCCGGTGATGTGATCGATCTCGAGGCGCAGCGCGACCGACTGATGGACCTCGCGCAAGCCGAGATTGCCGCGCTGCAGGCCGAATTTGGCACCGATCAAATTGCCCCTGCCGTCGGCGCAGAACCGATGGCATTCACCTACCCGGTCGCTCAATATCCAGAAAAGGTTAAATCTCACAATCTCGAAAAGTTGCCCGTTCTTGAGGGGGAACTGCAAGGCATCAAAGGCCAGTATTTAATTCTAGACCAAGCCGTGATTAATCTTCGCAAATACACGGGTTACGAAGTGGCACTCGAGATCATAGACTAGCCAAAAACCCTTATCACTGGCTTATCCCTGGCGACTTTTGGAGGGGCTCCAAGCTTATCGAGACGATGGGTCAATCCACTTAAAATGTACCTGAAACCGATGTTGGAAGTCCTGGAGAAGACCTCGCCTGGGATTGCAGGGTCACGCCGAGGCCCCCTTTTTTCGGCACTCATTCCATGGGTAAGAACTTTAAACCCTCACTCCTTGACCTAATGCCTACTGCTGGCTGTCTTTTTTCTGCGGTCTGCTCTGGGCTGTCGGCGTTACAATGGACACACTGCTTGAGTCTTTAGGCTCTTCTAAATGCACTTTGGCCCGGGCCAAATCGCTGCGCTTCTCAATGACTCTGGCGCCATCGACTCCCTCTCAAGGCGTTCCTTTTTGACGGTTAAGACTCCAAGGGTCAACGCCAACCACCCCAAAAAAACCGTCGCCGAAGGTGACGAATTCATCCTCCAAAACAGCGTCCAAAACAGTCTCCAAAAATCGACTCAATATTGTGTAGTCGCGCCCGAAAAGATGGTTTATGATCCGCTTTTTCGGCACCTCTGATCCCGTTTTTTAGTGCCTTAGGACCCCTACATTTTTAACCGACGTCGTCGCAATTAGACCCACCCGAACACGCGAGGCACTATGGCAATCTCTCACTTACCCGTCTCTGATCATCGGTTTAAACGGTCCCCATTTTTTGCCTGCAATGATCGACCGGATACCCGCTACGGGATCTATAACCAGCGTTTGTATCCCCTCAGCTCTGGCTACGACGAGGCCCTGCATTATCAGCATTTGCGAACCTATTGCTGCCTCTATGACGTTCCCGAAACACCGCTTCGAATCAATGGTGACGATCAGATCGCGCTCTTAGAAAAGTTGTTCACCCGGAATATCCGAAAAATGAAAGTCGGCCGCGCGGGCTATGCGTTTGCCTGTAATCACAACGGCGGCCTCCTCATGGATGGCGTTCTTATGCGCCCGAACGCTGAGGAATTCATTTATGTCCAGGGCAATGGCGACTTCCTCAATTGGGCCCATGCCCACGCGGACGGGTTCAACGCCCAGGTAGAAGATTTTGATTCTTGGGTGGTGCAGATTCAGGGCCCAACTTCTCTGCAAGTGTTAGAAGCTGTCTCGGACATCGATGCGTCTGCATTCTCGTACTATTCTGTTGCTGAGACCGAGATTAATGGCGCATCTTATTACGTCTCACGAACTGGCTGGACCGGTGAGCGGGGCTTCGAGATTTATTCTAAAGGCAGCGATTTTGACGGCTCGGGGCTTTGGAATCATCTGCTCGAAAAAGGTGCAGGGGCCCATCTCATTGCTTCCGATATTTCATCGATGCACATTCGCCGACTTGAGGCGGGCATTCTTGATTACGGCACCGATATGGACCAAGACCTTAACCCCTTCGAAATTGGATTCGGCCATTTTGTAGACTTCGAGAAAGCCGACTTCATTGGTCGAGCCGCCCTCGCGTCGACCTCGCGAAAAACCCAACGCGTCATGGGCATCCGGTCGCACTCCGCCAAGCCGGTCCGAGGGGACACTCTGGTCGATGGATCCGGGACCCGGGTAGGCCATGTCTCGGCGGGCGCATGGTCGCCTCATCTTCAGTGCGGCATCGCCCTCATCCGATTGAACCTCGGCATCGATCCCACAACAGAAGTGCAACTCGTCAACTCTGAAGGCAGTCACCGTGCGGAAATTTGCGCGCTACCTTTTATTGATCCCGAAAAACGTCTCCCAAGGTAGTCCTATGTTTGAATCCACAAAGTTTTTATTTACGGCAGAAACAACACCTCAATTGTCGACGGATTTGGGCGCAAGCGCGGGACTGGTCGATGCATTACTCGGATTGGCTGACGCGATTAATGTGACCGATTCTCCAAACTGTCAAACAAAGCTCAGCAGCCTGCTGGTCGCCGCCGAAATTCGCCGGAAAGGACTGGATGTCATTTTGCAGCTGACCGGGCGAGATCGAAACCGGATCGCCCTTGAATCAGAACTGCTCGGCGCGCTGTCGGTCGATATCAATAAGGTGCTCTGCCTTTCAGGCGATCAGCCGCCTTCGGATGGCCCCAAAGCGGTTAACGAATATAATGGATCCGGGCTGATTGGGCTGTGTGCGACCCTTAGCGACGGCGCGCTGACAGACGGCACTGTAATCAAAAACCCGCGCCCTTTGTTTTCTGGCGCGGCGGATGATCTTTACCAACACCAGGCGAAACCCGAGGCGATGGCTGGTCTTCTGGCAAAGATCGATCGTGGCGCCCGGTTTGTGCAAACCCAATATTGCTTTGATTTAGACATCATCAAAGCCTATTCGGACCGACTGATGGCCAACGGAAAGACCGATGAATGGAAGGTCATCGTTGGTATGGGTCCTCTCAAGTCAGCCAAACAGGCGGACTGGATGCGAAAAAACCTCTGGGGCGTTCATATCTCTGATGAAATCGTTGAACGTCTAGAGCAGAGCGATGCGCCGATGCGAACAGGCGAGGACGTTTGCCGGGAACTGATCACCCAAATTATGGATCTTCCTGGGATCGATGGCGTCCATCTCATGGGCCCGAGTTGTGAACGTCAATCCGCTGAGATTATCCGGTCGTTTCGATGACTTCTTAAGAAGCCGACCCATAGCAACGCCAAAGCAACATCTCATAGTGCGCTTTAGCAGCATTGGCTCACGGGGCCTTCGCCCCCACGGCCAACAGCCGCGGAGAGATCCTGAGCCCGGGTTGAAAGCTCGCGCGGGATTTACAGAACGTCTCTACATCCGATGCGACGCCGATCTCGATGATGACCCTGCGGTCAATCCCTCAAACATTGAAGGAAGAGCTCGATCGATTCAGCTTGAGGATTCTGAGAAAGTACGGATTTACGGCATCTGCGCCGCTTCAAGCCCAGGCCTTTTTACCCCGGACCTTTGATCGCCATAGTCGCTTTCAACCTGAGCTTCTTTGAATCGGTATCGCTTTGGACCTTGATCTCTTTAGACCGCAATCTCTTTAGACCTTAATCTCTTTGGACCTCAGTCACGATAGCCACCGGTCGCGTTAGACTAACAAACGCTGTTAATCTTAATGCCCGCCCGCACTCGCTATGGGAATGATTCACTTCATGCCGGCGTCAGCTCTGATCAAGACCCACCGGAAGACTTTGCACCGAGCATCGCCCAGATCAAACCGACTAAACCGCCCATGATTAATCCCCCCAAATGCGCGCCATTGGCGAGCGTGCCAAGCCCTAAAAGATCAAGCGCTCCGGTAAAGCCAAGTGCTAGAAAGCCCAACATCACCCAATAGGCTGCCGGGGCGAGACCTATTCGGGCGCTCGGCCGTAGTCGATCCCAAACCATGCAATAACCCAGATAACCAAACACCACGCCAGACATCCCACCGAACAGACCAGGACCCGAGAGTCCAAGCTGCAGCAAATTGGCGCCTAAAGAGCTGATGAAGGTCAGCGCCAAAAACACGCGCCCACCATGCAGCTTTTCAACCCGCCGGCCCAGCTCCCACACCCAAAGCAAATTAAACGCAAGATGCATCCAGCTGAAATGCAGCAGCATGGGTGTGAGCAATCGCCAATATTCAAAATTCGCGAGGGTCGCCTCGAAAGGCTCAAAATAGAGGTACTCGCCGGAGTGGCGCATGGGCGTGAGCGTCATTTCGAGCAGCAATCCCGTAAAACTACCCGAGGCCGCACCCAGACCCACCGGTACCAGCAACACATTAATCACAATCAGCGTCACCGTGAGTGGAAACGCTCGAAGGTTTATCAGCGCTCGGGTTCTAAAGGATTGACGCGCAGGCCCCGGGGATTGCTCGCCGATCGCGCCAGCTTGCCATTGGTGAAAGCGCTCTACGACCCGCGATGGGTCGACGCTTGGCGCCACCCAGATGACTTGGTAAACGTTTTCTTGGGTGATTCGATGCTCGATCCCAAGGTTTGCAAGCGCAAGGGAGAACTCGCTCAGATCAACATCAAGCGGCAACTGCATTGCAAAATGATTGATTTCGGTCATGGCACCCAATCTACCTCAGGCTAAAAAATGATGTAAACTGCTCTCCCGATTTCATTGTAACCCTATTCCCCATGGCACTCGAAAACGCAGATCAACAAGTCCTGAAACAGCTTGCGCAATGGATAAAGCAAGGGCATTCGAGCTGGCTGTGCACCGTCGTTAAGACTTGGGGTTCATCCCCACGCCCGGTTGGATCCCTACTGGCATGTAACGACGCAGGGCACCTCAGTGGATCACTTTCGGGTGGCTGTATTGAGGAAGACTTACTTGAGAGACTCCAACTCGGCGAGATGGCCTCCGCGGCCCCTGAGGTCCTCATCTACGGCGTCAGCCAGGCTGAAACAGAGCGTTTCGGGCTGCCCTGTGGCGGTCAACTGCATGTTGTCATCGAGCCCTTTAAAGACACCGCTCACCTTGAGGCGCTCGAAACCATGATCCGTCGTATCGAGCAGCGTCAGTGTATAGAGCGCCGCTTGGACATTGCGACCGGTGACTTCTCGCTAACTGAGACCGAACGGTTTCGACATTTGCATTTCGACGGCAGCTTTAGCAACACCTCTCACCCTGGCGAAAAGACCCTGACCCAAACCTTTGGCCCACGGCACCAGTTGTTTTTAATTGGCTGTGGACAGGTTTCCCAATATCTCGCTGAAATGGCCAAAGCATTGGATTATCAGGTCGTCGTGTGTGATCCCCGAGCAAATTTAATGGAGCAGTGGCCCATCGAAGGGGTGCAACTGATTACGAGCTACCCCGATGATGCCATACGCGAACAAGCCACGGACGCCTTCTCCGCGATTATTGCTCTGACCCACGATCCGCGCATCGACGATATGGGATTGATGGAAGCGCTCAATACGGACGCCTATTTTATTGGTGCCATGGGCTCGACTCGCACCTCCGCCAATCGCCGGGATCGGCTTAAATCACTCGACATCAGTGATGAGGCAATAGCGAGACTCCACGCGCCGGTTGGTCTGCCGATCGGCAGCAAAACCCCCGCGGAAATCGCCGTGGCGATTTTAGCCCAGCTGACAGCGCTGAGAAGCACCGCAGATCACACCGTGCAAGCCGACTTCCGAGTCGCATCCTAGCCCTTGAGCAACCTGGGCGCGCTCATTCTTGCCGCTGGCCAGAGCCGACGCTTTGGCTCCGACAAGCGTGAAGCGCAGCTGCCCAGCGGCGAATCAGTCATTACAGCGACCGTGCGCCAAGCGCGCAATCACTTCGACTCAGTCTGTGTTGTGCTGCGGAGCAGTGATCAGGCAGTTGCTGAGATGCTGACCCAGCTAGGCCCAGATATCAACGTCACCCACGCGCCCATGGCGCATTTGGGCATGGGGCATTCTTTGGCCCACGGCATTGATCAGGTAAGAGACTGGTCTGGCGCCGCCATTTGCTTGGCCGATATGCCGTTTCATCGTGCTGAAACCCTCAGCGCGCTGACTCGACAGTTTGGGCAAACATCGCTGCCGTCCCCCATCATTATTCCTATGCATGAAGGTCAATCTGGCCATCCGGTGATTTTTCATCGAAACCACTTCGCCGCCTTATCAAAGCTTGAGGGTGATCAGGGCGCACGCCGGGTTATCGAGGGCAATGCTGAGCACCTCATCAAAATTGAGCTCGACGACCCCGGTATCGTCCAAGACATTGATCAACCCGAAGACCTTTGAGCGCACCTAGGAACGCGCAAAACCACTCAAACCACCTTAGCAGTGAAAACCACATTGGGACTATTTTCCGATGCCCTGGGCGGACGAACCGCAGGACCAGAACCCGCAATACAGTCAGGCCCACCAGAGGCTACATCAAGCTGACCAGGGCAGGCTAAGGGTGGGCACAGAGACCTAAGATGATGCGGCGAAATGCTTCGCCTCGCTTCCAGCGCACCGATCTAGCGGCTCGCCCAACCCAATTTCGAACGACACACCCCATAAAAATTTTGCCCGCGAGGATGAAGGAGCTGCAGCGGTTCAGGGTGCTTACGTACCCGGACTGACTCACCCGGATGCATCAGAAATTCAAGCTGTGAGTCAAAGCTCACCTTCGCCTCCGCACCTAATTTATCGCCAAGGGTAATACGTAGCTCTGAATCCCCGGGGACGACCAACGGCCGACTGTTCAGCGAGTGCGGGAACATCGGCACCAGCACCATCGCATCCAGTGAGGGATGCATAATCGGACCACCCGCACTCAGAGCGTAAGCCGTTGACCCGGTCGGGGAGCTGATAATTAGGCCATCGGAGGATTGCTTGTAAACAAAGACATCATCGATGTACAAATCAAACTCAATCATTCTCGCCATCGTTGCTGAATGAATCGTCACCTCATTCAGGGCGGTGGCAATGGCCATACCCTCCGCCTCTGCAAAACTTCCTTCTAACAAGAAGTGCGCCTCGCTCTCGCTCTCGCCCGATAAAACAGCATTCAGCTGAGTTTCAATGTCCTCAGGAGAGACATCGGCCAAAAAACCAAGCCGTCCTCGATTGATACCCAGCAGCGGCACACCGAAGGCAGCAACATCTCTTGCGGCGCTCAGCATACTGCCGTCTCCCCCGATCGCAATGACCAGATCTGCGCTCCGACAGATGGCTTCTCGAGTTGCAGTCTGGAGCGACGGGGTCGCAGTGGCCGCGAGCTCAGAGACTTCAATCACTGTTTGAATATCTCTCGCTGCTAACACAGCCACAACACGCTTGAGGGACTCAGCGACCAGCGGCCCAGAGATACTGGAAAAAATGCCAACCTGTTTGTACGCCATTTGAAGTTGCCCCAGTCGTGGCTCTTTAGATCCGGCATTAAATGAAAGTATTGCTATAAATTCAATCAAAGCCGCTCATTCCATTAGATTCTAACCCGAAGGCTCTTTAGAATGAAAAAACAGACGTCTTGCATTCGGGTGTTATTGGCCCAAAATTCAGTCTGCAAGGAGAGACTATGAGCAACCGAATTACCCAGCGCCATGCCGATGAGTTTAATACCTCCAGCAATGTAGCCGAGCTGCGTGCCGCGGGCTCGCTTTGGCAAGCTATTCGCAGCGAGGTCAAGCTTCGAGCGGACTTTGAGCCCATCATGTCGACTTTTTTTCATGCCTCCGTGCTCAACCACGACACAATCGAAGGCGCGCTGAGCTTTATCCTTGCGAGCAAGCTGGACAGTCCAGTGGTATCGAGCATGGCCATCCGAGAAATCATCGAACAAGCTTATCGCGCGGAACCCTCGATCATTCACGCCGCTGAAATCGACATCAAAGCGACCAGAGAACGTGATCCAGCCTGTAATAGTTTCTCGACACCTTTTCTATTTTACAAAGGCTTCCACGCCCTTCAGGCCCATCGGATCGCCCATTGGCTATGGCAGGAAGAACGACACTCATTAGCGTTTTACTTTCAAAATCAGATGAGCAACCTGTTCAGCGTTGACATTCACCCTGCGGCGTCAGTGGGGTGCGGCATTATGTTTGATCATGCCACTGGCCTCGTGATTGGCGAAACCGCTGTGATTGAAGATGATGTCTCAATTCTGCATGGCGTCACTTTGGGGGGCACTGGAAAAGCAGCAGGTGACCGTCATCCAAAGGTCCGTCGTCATGTCATCATTGGCGCCAATGCAACTCTGCTCGGCAATATTGAAATCGGTTCAGAATCGAAAGTTGGCGCGGGCAGCGTGGTACTCGCTGATGTCCCCGCCAATGTCACCGTTGCGGGGGTTCCCGCGGTTGTCGTCAGTCGCTGATCTCCTCTAACCTGCCTCACCGCTAAACGGCCAAGATCAGGCATCGACTCTCGAACGCCATTTGGCTCAGCCCGCCGGTCTGGCCCTCGCTCAAAATTCCCTGCTGAATCTATGCTTCAAGATTGAGAGAGCTCGGGAAACCCTCTTCTGCCCTGGAGACCCCCTGTGTGAAGGAGCAGCGTCTCCCCGGGGAGCGCTCCTCTTGCCTTCATGGACAAAGCCACGGACAACGCTTTGGCGCCATAGACCGGCTCGAGATCAAATCCAAATTTGGCTTCCCAATTTCTCATCCGCGCTATCAAAATCGGTGGGCAGGATGCATAGCCCCCGAACTGAACCTCGGGCACCAGCTCATAGGTTACCCCCGGGCTCAATCTCGATGCAGCCCAGGTTTGAATGGCTTGATGCTGCTGCTTGACGCCTTTGAGTGCCGATACGCCCACCACGTGACAAGGGCGCTTCAGCCCTCGGAGTATCCCAGCCATCGTGCCCCCGGTTCCGACCGGAAGCACAAGATGATCATACTGAGCCTCAGCCAAAACAAGGTCCTGTAGAATCCCTTCCGCACCCGACACACCCAGCGCATTGCTGCCACCCTCGGGAATAAAATAACCGGCTGGATAGCGCTGCATCAGTTGATTGATAAACGCAGGATCATCTCGCCGCCGATAATCCGAGCGCGACAAAAAATGCAATTGCATACCCCAGGACTGCACATCTTTGAGCATGGCTGAAAGATGGGCAGCTTCGACCTCCCGCACAAATGCTGCCGTCTTGAAGCCCTGTTTCGAACCGAGAATTGCAAGCGCATACAAATGATTCGACCAGGCGCCGCCAACGCTCACCAGGGTCTTTGCTTTCTTACTTCGGGCATCCAGCAATGAGGGCGCAAGCTTATAGGCTTTGTTACCGAGTCCCGGATGCAAGCGCTCTAAATGAAATACCGATAGCCCAGACGCTATGCGCTGAAGAGAACCAGAACCCTCTGGCCCTTGGGCCGAAAAGTTACAGTGCAATCAACCCGCCCACGGCGAGCGCCATATAGATCAGACAAACGAGCGCGGCCATCCAAATCAGTGTCCGCAGCAGCGCTATGCCAAGCCCGTAGGCCGCCAAATAGGCCCCGCGGAGAGCCAACCAAACAGACCCCACCAAAGTAAGATCAAGCCCTTGAATCTGGGCAAGCACGGCTAATACCAAAAAAGCGGGCAGGCTTTCCTGTAAATTGGATGAGGCTCGGTTGATTCTACCTTGCAGCGCCGTCAATTCGGGTGGGTCTTCCCGATTCGACAGGAGAAATTGAAAGTTCTTTAGATTGAGCAACAAGGGCAATAGCACGATCTGTATTAAAGCCAAGAGCAGAGTCAACACAATTATTTCAGTCACTGACGGATCCTCAAATTAAAACGTCGGAACAATCTAGCACTATTCAGCCGGGCTAGGAAAAGGCTGTGCTAAGCATCAGCGCTCACTAGGGCTTGAGCACCCTACGCCCCGAAGCCGTACCGGCTAAAAATGGCATGCTCCAAGCCTTCAGCTGTTGCCGGCGAAGGTTCACCCGATACGGCAGAGCTAAGAGCGCAGGGGTGGCAATCAGCGTCAAAATGGAGGCAAATGCCATGCCCGACACGATCGCCTGAGACAAGGGCACCCAAAGCGATGACAACATACTGCCGTAGGTCACACTTCGGTTAACCATGTCGACACTAAAGTTCATCGCGAGAGGTAAGAGTCCAAAAATCGTCGTCAGGGTCGTTAATAGCACCGGACGTAACCGTAGCGTCCCTGTCCGAACAATCAGGAGGATCGGATCAGCGCCCGGATGATTACGCCGAAGTTCGTTGAAGCTGTCGATTAAGACAATGTTGTTATTCACTACAATGCCGGCCAGCGCGACAATGCCAATTCCGGTCAACAGCGAACTGAAAGGATTGCCGGTAATCATCAGACCGATCAATACACCCGCGGTCGACATGACGACTGCAAACAAAATCAGCGCCGATTGATAAAAGCTGTTGAACTGCGTCACCAATAAAATAAACATGAGTAACAGTGACAGGCCAAACGCTGAGGCAGTAAATGCTTGAGACTCCTGCTGCTCCTCGTCTGCGCCTCTAAATGTGACGGAAACGCCTGGATCAAAAACCTGTGTGTCGAGCCAGGCTTGTAGCTCCTTGACCTTTGAGTCAGCAAGCACATCTCGAGCAACATTCGCCTTAAGATACTCTACAGGTATCGAGTTGAACCGCTGAATTCGGCCCACACTTTGTACCGCCTCGACCGTCACAAAATTGGAGATCGGCACCATACCCGATGGGGTCGAAACTTTTAATCCATCGATGGCGTTGATGCCTCGGCTTTCAGAGGGGTAGCGGACGCGAATATCCACAGCATCATCACTTCGGTCAGGTCGGTATTCACCTATTTTGATGCCGCCGGTGAGCAACTGAACCGCCACACCGACCGAAGTCACATCCACACCGAACATCGAGGCTCTCGCACGATCGACGTTGAGTCGCCACTCGATGCTTGGCTTAGCCCGAGTATCTTCGATGTCGATAATCCCTGACGTGCGCTCCATCCGCTTTCTGACCCGATCTAGAGCAGGCCCCAACAACGACCGATTATAAGCAGAGACCTCGACTTCAATCGGCTTTCCTTGACGGGGGCCCTGCTCCATTGATTCTATTTCAACCCTGATCCCGGCGAGCACTTCAGCTCTCCGCCGAATCTCATCGAATATCGCATCGGTTCCCTGGGCACGATCATTTTCAGGCAGCATTTGCATAAAGATGCTACCAATCTCATCGCCCCCTGGATTTGAGAAGGCATAGGTATTCATCTCTCCAATACCTTCCACTTCCAAGATAATCGACTCCACTTCCCGGACCAGCGCACTGGCTTCGTCGACCGAATAATTTCCGATCGCTTTCACCTCGACCCGAGCAAACTGCGGTTCAGCATTGGAATAAAAAATCACGCCGTTTCCATAATGGCTATAGGCTACGAAGCTCCCAATTAAGATGCTCACGGTCGCAATCAGTGTGATAAGTACATGATGACTACACCACCAAAGGACGCGGGCATAGAGCCCAACGGGACCGGTCATTGCCAGTGGATCGCCCGCCTCCATCACCTTTAATTTCTTTAAAAAGCTTTCCTGACCGGCGCCCGCCCGCCCAATCAGCGCACCGATCGCCGGCCCAAAGATCAGCGCATAGATTAGGCTGCCCGCCAATACCGCAAACACCGTGATGGGGAGAAAGCGCATAAATTTACCGACCATTCCAGGCCAAAACATCAAGGGCAGGAATGCCGCAAGGGTTGTCGCGATTGACGCGACAACCGGCCAGAACATCCGTTTAGCAGCCGCTGAATAGGCCTGTCGACGGTGCCCGCCTTCAAGCATTAAGCGATCTGCATACTCGGTGACCACGATCGCCCCATCAATCAACATACCCAAGGCCAGAAGCATGCCGAACATCACCATAAAGTTATAAGTAAAACCAATGACATTTAAAATAGTGATCGCAAAAAGAAGCGATAACGGAATGCCCAAGCCCACGATGAGCCCCGACCGAAACCCCATCGCCGCGACCACGATCACCATCACCAAAGCCAGTGCTGTAAGGATATTGCCCTGCAATTCATTGACTTGCGAGATCGCCCAGGGCGCTTGGTCTGTGGTGTAGATAATATCGATCTGGCCCGGCAAATCTGCCTTCGCGGCTTCCACCACGCTCTTCGCCGCAGCAACGGTGTCAATGATATTGCCGCGACTTCGCTTCATTACGTTGATCGAGATCGAGGGCTTACCATTGACCCGAGCATACCCACCCCGGTCCTTAAAACTGCGCCGGATCGACGCAACATCGCGCAGTGTAATCACCGCATTATTGGCCGTCTTAATCGGCAAGTCGTTTAGATCACTGACTTCCTCAACAATACTGGGCACTTTGAATGCGAACCGGCCTTGACCTGTGTCCAGACTGCCCGCGGGCACCAGGCGATTATTCCGCGCCAGCACACCGGCTAACTCTTCACCTGAGATCCCGTAGGTCTCAAGCGCACTTGGATCGATAATGATTTCTAGCACTTCCTCGCGATTGCCTCGGAGTTCAGCCTTCAAGACATCAGGAAGGGCCTCAATTTTGTCGCGCACATCGAGTGCGGCGTAGTAGAGCATCCTTTCAGGTACGCCAGCCCCGGTAAAGTTAATTTGCAAGACGGGAAAGCCGTCAGTGGATTGTTCTTCTATGCTGGGTTCTTCGGCGGTACTGGGTAGTTCCACCCGGGCGCGATCAACGGCCTCGCGAACATCAGTCGCGGCCTGCTCAATATCAATTGACACATCAAACTGGACAACGATGGTTGCGCTATTCTCGCTTGCGTAACCCTCAATTTCTTCAACCCCCTCGACGCTCCGCAATTCATTTTCGAGCGGGAGCACCAAGAGCCGTTCCGCATCTTCAGATGAGATGCCTTCGTTGAAAACATTGATCACATAAACGGGCACAGCGATGCTTGGGTCACTCTCAACAGGAATTGCTCGCAGACTGGCAACGCCCGCAATCAAGACCATGACCATTAGCAGCAAGGTTGTCCGTGGGCGACCGACTGCCGCATCGATAAGTTTGTTCACAAGGCTGCGCGACCCATCGCGCCATTACCCGCTTGGCGAACAGCCACTCGCTCTCCTGAGATAACGCTTTGCTGGCCCACAACGATTAAATCAAGGACATCCGGTAGACCCGTCACCGATACTCCTTGTCCCGCCTGAGATAAGATTTCCACCGGATGGAACTCAACAACGCGAGCAGCGGATACTGCACGGATGCCGGTTTGGCCCGAATCATCAAGCACCAATAACGCCGGTGAAATGTTATGGACCTTGATTAGCCCCGTGATGATATCAATTGAGGCGATCAAGCCGCTGGCCACAGAAAAGTCAGGATTCTCGATCAAAGCTTCAACCGCATAGGTTCGCGTTCCAGGTTGTGCAACATGACCGATGAATGAGACCTGACCGGCGATTTCTCGGCCATCGGAGAGTCTTGCTAGCACGCCTTGTCCGACTTTCAGCGTAGCGCGGTCCCGCTCAGAGACTTCTCCGACCAGCATCATTGGGTCAAGATCAACCAAAGACACACACTGGGAACCCGGGGAAGCAAGCTGACCGACTTCCATGAAAGTCTCTTCAACGATGCCGGCAAATGGTGCCAGGATTCTAAGCTGAGATTGCTCAAGCTGCCGGCGCTCAACCCGCGCTTCGGCCGCGGCCATGGCAGACTGAGAAGAAGCAATCACAGCCTCTGACTGCAGACCTTTCGCCGCAAGCCGCTGAACGCCCTTCAAATCAAGCTCCGCTTGTGCAAGCCCTGCCAAAGCCTCTTTCAAGTTCGCTCTTCGGTCTTCAACCGCGATCTCGCACAGCACGTCGCCCGTTTCAACCTTATCTCCGCGTTCGACACTCCGCTGCGCCACGAGTCCGCCGACCTGGGCCTGCACAGAGACCGTGCGCTTGTTTTGCGTTCGACCGCGCAATGTGATGACTCGATTTTGCGCTTGAGCGAAGCTTGTGCTGACGCGCACTTGACTGGCAGGACGGTCTTCAGTGGTGACTTTTAATCGTTCGTTCTTATCTGCGATGCTCTTGGGCACCGAAACTGATGATTCGTTTAGATAACCAGAACTGATCCAGCCAATTACCATGACAGCAATCAGAGCCGCCGTAAGATAGGTTTTACGCATGCGCGAACTATACAGAACCCTTACTATTTTTCTAGTCTTAATCTTATTTCTAAACAGATTTCAAATCTATCCAGTAGATTTATGCGATCCGGTTATTTGTATTGAATGGGTTTTGCCCTAGCCCCTTCATTTCTATGGGGCGATTAGTTTCTAAGGATTCCTACTAAGTCAATTGACTTGCCCACCCATCACGGTACAATTGCGCTTCCTGAATTGCGGGTGTTTAGCTCAGTTGGGAGAGCGACGGCCTTACAAGCCGTAGGTCGCAGGTTCGACCCCT
>Ga0209631_10001784_pt1 | contig 26775 bp, 24 predicted proteins | sample COG_08_FD_184752 | JGI IMG/M metagenome (GOLD analysis project Ga0209631, IMG submission 184752) | Pelagic Microbial community sample from North Sea - COGITO 998_met_08 (SPAdes) (version 2) | ecosystem: Environmental > Aquatic > Marine > Neritic zone/Coastal water | place: Helgoland, sampling... | reverse complement strand
AGCTCCATATCCTGCAGTTACATATAGATATTCAAAAACGGGATTAGCAGCATAAAAGTTATCTAGTATAACATCACCATCTTGTCCCCAAGCTACCGCTTCTGCTTTAACTGCAGCAGTGTCTATCCATTCCCATGGACCATTGCCATTTGCAGCACCTTCAAATGCAAATAAACCTTCGTCACCTGCGTTTCCGTAAGTCGCATCATTTGCAGTGTTAAAATCGTTCGCACGCGTCGTATAAGCATCTGTTATTGCAGGAGTTTTAAATACATCATTATTTCCAAAGGCATTTGCCATTCTACTTATGTCACTGGATCCACTTACGTCTATAACGAAAACGGTTGTTCCTGGCACTGTTACAATTCCATATTGAAAAGGAGCAAAGTAATCTGCTTGACCTTGCATAGTAATGATTGGCATTTCACCATCCTCTATCCAAATAGAATCTCCAACAGCGCCACCTATGTTAAATACCATTGAAATATTATCAGAATAACCGTAGTGGTTGTTTGTATTTAAACCAGAGTTGCCTCCAAGACCATTCCAACTCCCCATTATATCTGGGTTTACCATATATTCATTTGTTGTATTGTTGAAAAATTTCTGCAATTGAATTTCAGATAATTTGTCTAAACTTGCGTAAGCAAGAGAAATATACCCTCCTGAACCTTGACCACCTACAGCAATTTTGGTGTAATCAATGCCATAGGAATTTCCGTTTGTAGCAACATCTTTTCTGAAATAACGAACACAAGTTTTAGCATCTTGCAAACCTCTATAAACTGCTTGCAAAATACTTTGTGTTCTGTTGTCTGTGTCAGTTTCAGCTGGATTCCATCCTTTTCTATAGTCAACAGCAGCAACAACATATCCTTGTTTTGCTAATCGCGTACATATTTCCACCGTTGCACTATCTGTTTTTGAACCGGTTGCTGACTGATTGATGTATCTTGGTAAAAAACTTCCTGTTACCAAATACAATATTAATGGTCGATTCACTAAACTATCTCCAGCTGGTTCGTAAACATCCATCAATAAATTAGTATCGGCGGGAACCCCTGTTAATACCGCTTTATTATTTCCGTATACAACATTTGAAGAAACCGTAACGCTAGTAAACACTTCATCTAGGTAACGGGTTTGCGCACTCGTTTCATTCGCAAAAAGCGAAGCACAGAATGCTGCAGTTAAAAGTAGATTTTTTTTCATAATTTAAATTTTAGTTATTGTTTGATTTATGCAAATTGATTGTTTTTTTGTTTTAAATCCATTCTTTATCAATTTATTGGATTATACTTTATCCAAGTTAATGGTTACAGATATATATGCCATTCTACCTACGCGCGGACCTCCATAGACTTGAAATTGCTTTCTGTTTAAAATATTTGATACTCCAAATTTAAAGATAGCATTAATTTTTGGAACTTTTCGATTAATCTGCGCATCTAATAAATAATAAGTTGGAACGATGCCTGTAAATTGAGGAGAACCTTCGTACAAGAAACCTTCAATCCATTTGAAATTTACATTAAATCCAAACTTTTTAATTTCACTTCCTGTAACCCCAATATTAAATTTGTGCTGAGGCGTATTAAAAGCAGGTATTATAGGGTCTAGCGAATCCTGTGTGTTTAATTTATTCCAAGAATAGTTACCATTTATTTTTACATATTTTTTAAAGTAGTAATTGATTCCAATCGAAAATCCTTGCGTTGTGACACCCGTTTTAGCATTAGCAGCAATCCGATAAGCAGTTGTTTTATTTGGATTTAATGAGTTAGTAACAGGCTCTATAACTGCATCTACACCAATATTATAGCCAATAAAATCTCTGTAGAAACTATAATAATATCCTGCGTCAACGTAAATACTTTTATTAATTAATGTTCTAAAACCTAATTCGAATGTTTTTACTTTTTCTGGAACAATTGGCGCTACATCAAAATAAACCAACGTGTCTGGGTTTTGCGTGTCAAGAAGCCAGCCAACAGATTCAGTAGTTGTAAGCGAGTCATAACCATTGATATTACCGAGCAAAATGGCTCTTCCAGTATTGTAATAAAGGTATTGATCTTGTAATGTAGGGTTTCTGGTAGCAGATGAAAAAGAAAACCGTAAAATACTATTTATATCAAATTTGTAAACCAAAGATGCTGCGGGAGAAAAAACCATTTTAAAATTTTGATTTTTATCGGCTCGAAATGTTCCATTTACTTTCAGTTTTTCATTCAAAAATTGTTTTTCTAAGCCTAAATAAACCCCACCTTCTTGATTGGTAATTGTCTCGGAGGTGTCACTAAAAATAGTTCCCCTAGAAATGGGAGTGTACATTCTGTAGTTTCCTCCAGTTGTAATTTCTAAATGGAAAAATTGATTTGTATCTAACGAAAATTTTCTTTCCCCATGAATGTGGTACAAGGCACTTTTGTCGTAAAATCTGGATCCTCCTTCAGTAAAAGAAGTTTTTGAAACAATACTATTTAACAGCGAATCATAGGATGCAGTTCCTGGTTCAAATCTATCTTTATTATCATCTTTTATCAATAAACCAGAAAATCTAGAATCAGCTGCAGCTCTGGCTTCCGCATGCCATACGTCAAGGCTATCTTGGATTCCTAGAAGAAATTCGCCAATTGCATCTGTATCTGTTACCCATCCATTAGGAGTCTGAACGGGCTGCGGATAACCTGGTAAATTTTTTATTATATTAGCAATATTAGCAACCCAATAATTGGCATAATCTTTTGACCAATCGCTGTCACTTTTTGTTGCGTCTTGCATTAAAAGAGCAGTAAAAACAGCGTCGTAAGATTTACCTGCATCTTCATGCGTTGCATAGGCTCTAATAAATCCTTTGCTGCTTTTGTACTCTATTTTATTTTGAAAAAACAATATATCCTTCAAGCTAAATCGATTATCTCCTTGATAAACAGTTGTTCCGGTTCCAAAGCTGGAGGACATTATAAATTGAGAGTTGTCCTTAAATTTATGATGTAAAGCGATATTGGCTTTTAAATTTTCTGTATCATAATTCACAATATATTTTTCTTCGTATCCAGTTCGATAAAAAATTCCTAACCCCGGCCGATTGATGGAATCTCCTCTGCTGTTGTATTTAGAAGCTACTTCATCGCCATATCGGTTAACTCCATCCAATCCACCAAAATTACCGATAGCAGCCTCACTTTCGTATATAGGGGCATAATTATCAGCTACCCAATCATCTGCTTTTAAATAGGAGAGGTTAAATTTCATTGCCCAGCGTTCTAGGCTATCTTTGTTTTTAAATGCATGTGCATATCTCAAAGAGATATCCGCCAAGTTTCTTTCTCCGCCTTTAGCCATTAAACTTAAGCCTTGAAAGAAAAACGGGTCTTTTGTTTCCATACTAATTACACCATTAAAAGCATTAGGTCCATAAAAAGCAGAACTGGCACCAACAATTAAATCCACTTTTTTCACATCTAGTTCAGACACGCCCAAGAAATTTCCCAGTGAAAAATTTAAACCAGGAGCTTGGTTGTCTACACCATCAATAATCTGCAATGAACGAACAGGAGATGTAGAGTTAAACCCGCGTGTATTAATCACTTTAAAACCAATACTAGCAGCTGTTAAATCTACCCCTTTTAAGTTTCCAAGTCCTTCATAAAAATCAGCAGAAGCATTTTGTTTAATCGCTTGAACTCCCATAGACTCAACCGTAAGTGCTGATTCTTTTTGTTTCTGGGAAATACTAATCTCTCTTATTTCTACCGCATCTAATTGTTGGCTATCCTCTGTTAGCGAAATTTTTATTTTATCGTTAGCAGATTTGACAATTAACTCCTCTGCATTAAAACCAATAAATCGAATAATTAAAGTAATAGGATAATTGTTTTTGGAAGTAAGGGTAAATTTTCCATTATAATCAGTAATGCAGCCATTAGAAGTTCCCTTCTCCAAAATGGCTGCACCAATAATAGTCTCACCGGAAGATTTTTCAATTATTGTTCCCTTAATTGTCGATTGGGTAGCGGCTGTAAGGTTAACTAAAGTTAATAAAATAGTTACAAGTGCTGGAAGCCTAAATTTCGTTTTCATCTATTAAAAAAAAGTTTCTTAATCGATATATAAATATAATTATATCCTTTAAATTTCTGACAAAGTAAGCTTTTTTTTTAAATATATGAGGGTAGGTAGTTAAAATGAAAGAACAGCTAGAAGGTTGTTATTAAGGTATATTGGGAATGGTTTAATTATTTTTTTTTTCAAAGAATATAGTTCCTATATTTCGCACAATTTTGCCTCTTATAGTGAAAGATATAAAAGATCAATATTTAGCAATTTACAGATTACTACTGTTTCTGTTAGCCGTTATGATTCCCTTGTTTGGCCTAGCCTTTGCTTACGGGAACCCAGAAGCAGTTAGTCCACCCTTGTTTAAAGAGATTTTAGCTCCAGTAGGGATATTGATATTGATTGCTAGTTATAAAATTTCATGGGTTAAGCGTAACATGCAAAGCATTATGCTTGTCTTGTATGTTTTGGTTGTAGTTTGGCAGCTTTTCGTGCTTAAAATGAATAAATTTAACCCAAACAATGATATGGGGTTTTTGGTCGTGATTTCTGCAATTACCGTAGGATTTGAAAGTCGAAAAATATTCATTTCATTCATTTCAATATTATTTTTATTAATGGCTTCATTTGTTATGATGAATGAGGTGGAAGAAGGAGTTAGTAAACTTATCTTTATAATTACTGTTTTCTCTGTATTATTCATTTCCTTTTTGGTAAATAACAGAAAATTTAAAGCTGAAAGTAGTGTCGGAGAATTTACAGCTCAATTAAAGGAAAAAAATAAAGAAATCACTGATAGTATATCGTATGGGAAGCGGATTCAAAATGCTATTCTTCCAAATAAGGGATTGGTAAATAAGTATTTTCCAGATAGTTTTGTGCTGTATAAGCCCAAGGATATTGTTGCAGGTGATTTTTATTGGATGGAACAAGTAGGAGACCACATTCTGTTTGCAGTTGCTGATTGTACTGGACATGGAGTTCCAGGAGCCATGGTTAGTGTTGTTTGCAATGGCTCATTGAATAGAGCAATTAGAGAATTCAAATTAACAGCTCCCGGGGCTATTTTAGATAAAACAACAGATTTGGTCATTGAAGCTTTTTCTCAAAGTGATGATATGGTAAGAGATGGTATGGATATATCACTGTGTTCGTGGAATCTACAAACCGGCGATTTTTGGTTTGCCGGAGCGAATAACCCAATATACTTGGTGAAAGGAAAAGAGAAAAAAATAGAAACATTTTCAGCTGATAAACAGCCAATAGGTCAGTTTGACAAGAGAAAACCTTTTACAAATGTAAAGGTTGATTTTGAGAAGAATGATACGCTTTATCTTTTTACAGATGGTATGGTTGATCAATTTGGTGGACCAAAAGGTAAAAAGTTTAAGCACAAAAAGTTTAAGGAATTACTACTATCTATCAACCATAGAACATCCAAAGAAAAAAAGAGTGATATAGATACAGTTTTTGAGAAATGGCGTGGTGAAATGGAGCAAGTGGATGATGTATGTATTGTAGGAATAAATATGGTCTAATTTTGAAGATTAGAAAATAAGTTTAGACCAGGTTTACGAAGTTTGCTCAATTGTTAAAAGAATTAATTCTTAACTTAGGAGAAATGAAAATGTTTTTTAAATATATCACCGTATTAGGTCTCTGCTTATTTTATTTAAAGGCAACAAATGCGCAGGATAGTTTGTTTTTTGATGAATCGGATTCCGTTTTTTTTGAGGATAGAAGAAATTATTTAGGTGTAAATTTATCGCCTCTGTTTACTTCGTCATTCGGAAGGGAGAATCAGAATGCAAAAATGAGCATCGTTTACAAGAGGAACAAAGGGTATAGGAATACAAGGTTTAGTGCCAACTATATGACACTTGCGAATAAGACCTCTTTTTATGCGTTCAGAACAATTGGATCTTCCGATTCAAGTATAACAAATAGATACTATGAATCAGATTATAAGACAGGTGATATAAGAATTGGATTTGAAGAAATAAAGGGCGGGGGAGCTGGTAGATTTCACATAGGGGCAGATATTATATTGGGGTATGCTCAATTTTACTCTGAATATCGACAAAATGAATTATTAGTTGATTCAATTGGCGTTTATCGATTAGACAATGATGTCGAACCAATTTATACCGGAAGTCATAGTAGTGATTATTTTATCACAGGAATCGATGTAAGTTTTGGATTTGATTGGTTTTTAGATGACGTATTTATGATTACACTTCAGCTAACCCCTCAATTCAATTATTATTTGGCTATCTCAGAAAAATTAGCAGATCAATATAAACAGTATAATCCTATTGAGAATTTTGTCGATTTTGATTTAGGTTATTTTGATGTAATGCTTGTTTATAAGTTTTAAAACAAGAAATAAATTTCTAAAAAAAAGAGCCGTTATAAACGGCTCTTTTTTTTATTTTAGAATATTTTAAAATTACTTAGTGATTACTTAAGTAGTCAGCAACACCTTCATGAGTAGCAGTCATAGCATCAGCACCTTTCACCCAGTTAGCAGGGCAAACTTCACCATGTTCTTCTAAATGTTGAAGTGCATCAACCATTCTCAGAGCTTCGTTAACATTTCTACCTAAGGGTAAATCGTTAACCAATTGATGACGAACTACTCCTTCTTTGTCTATTAAAAATAAACCTCTGTAAGCGATTAGCTCACCTATAGCGGTCATTTCACCTTCTTGGTTGTAATCCCAGTCTCCAACTAATACATCATAGTTCGTTGAAATGGTTTTATTTGTGTCTGCTACCAAAGGATATGTTATACCTTTAATACCGCCAGCATTCTTTTCCATATTTAACCAACCCCAGTGAGATTGCTCAGTATCTGTTGAAACACCAATCAATTCAACATTTCTAGATTTAAATTCTTCTAATTTTTCTTGAAATGCATATAATTCAGTCGGACATACGAATGTAAAATCTTTTGGGTAAAAGAATAAGATTACATATTTCCCTTTAAATTGCTCTAGTGTAAAATTTTCAACAATATCGTTACCATTAATTACAGCCGATGCTGAAAATCCTGGTGCTTTTCTTCCTACTAATACTCCCATTATAATATGTTTTAAGTAATTGTTTGTTATAAAATTGTGACTACAAAAATACTATTTAATATTAATTTAAATAATAGATTCGGAGTAAATTTTTTATTGTCTTTATAAGTCAGATAGTTTCAGTGTTTCCTTTAGTCTTACTCCTTTTTCGGTGTGTTGGACAGTGCAACATTCATTTATATTATCATGTTCTAGGAAAAGGATGAATTCTTCATCTGCTGCTAAGTTTAAAAATTGTAGCTTTTCGTCCATTGTGAGCAGTGGTCGCGTGTCATAACCCATTACGTAAGGCAGAGGCAGGTGGCCAACACTCGGAAGTAAATCCGCCATAAATACTACGGTTTTCCCTTTGTACTTTATCATGGGTATCATTTGACTTTCTGTATGACCATCAGCAAAAAAGACATCCATACCTTCAAATGCATTTTTTGTAATCCTATCAGTTCGTTGTATAAAATCCAGTTGCCCGCTTTCTTGAATAGGTAGAATGTTTTCACTTAAAAAAGACGCTTTTTCTCTAGGATTAGGTTCAGTAGCCCATTCCCAATGCTTGTTGTTACTCCAGTATTTAGCATTTTTAAAAACAGGTTGTAATTGCGTATGTTCGCTATCCTTCCATTCAACGCTACCTCCACAATGGTCAAAATGTAAGTGCGTTAAAAACACATCGGTAATATCATCTAAACTAAAATTAAGTTTGTTTAAGGACTTTTTTAAAGTATTGTCGCCGTGTAAGTAATAATGACTAAAAAATTTGTCACTCTGCTTATTACCAATTCCGGTGTCAATAAGCATCAATCTGTTTCCATCTTCCACTAACATGCTTCGCATGCTCCACGTACACATGTTGTTGCTATCAGCAGGGTTGGTTCTCTCCCATAAAGCTTTTGGTACCACCCCAAACATGGCTCCTCCGTCTAATTTAAAATTCCCTGTCTCTATTGGGTATAATTTCATTTTGGTTGCTTTTAGTTTGTAAATGAACGAATTATGTCCATTGTTATATTGCAATAGGAAGTACTATTGCTAATCCCGTATAAAATTATGAAAATGATAAGTATTTCTCTCTTTTTCATCTTAATTATCTGTAATTAATAATTTTGATGGTATAGAGTTTGCAAAAGCGTCTTCAAAATATTGAGTTAGGATAACATGTTTGGTTAAATTTATTAATTTAGAGTTATGAAAAATTTATTTTTAGTATTACTCGTTTCTTTATTCGTTTTTGCAGGAAATGCACAAGGATTGATTCAGGAGTATGCAGGAATGCTGCAAGAACTGGAATCAAAAGTTTCCAATAAAGAATTTGTCAAAGTTTGGAAAAAGCAAAAAAAGACATGGGAATCGAATTGTAAAAACGCGACTACTGTTAAACAAGTATCTGAATTGACCGTGGAATTTATTTCTAAGGTATATGAAGTGAAAATGCTAAAAGCTATGATAGTCACTGCAGAGAAACTCTCAGATCAAAGTATGGCATTGTCTAATGTCTATAATATTCTAAAAGATACTGATTTGGATAAATGGTCAGATAATGAAAAGCAGACATTTCGCACAAAACTTGATGGGCTAATAGCTAAAATCGGTGAGCAACAGAAAAAACAAGACGCCAGCGAGAGAGTGTTACTTATAAAGTCTGTTATGGAAGATTTTGATTCCGTCTTTCAAGCTATTTTAAACGACAGTAAAAAGGGAAGTTTTGCAAATACTATAGACGGTGCTAAGCAAGGAAGTGTTTTCGGTGTTAAGGTGAAATTTAAAGCCGGAAAAGGGCAACAAATTTTTGTAGATGGAGATAATATTTATGAATTTCAAGTTGAATTTAATACAAATAATGATGCTTTGTTAGCAAGTGCTTTACAAGAATCAATGCTTAAAGTTATTCAAGAAAGGGTGCCTGAAGGGTTTGCAAAATCAAACAAATACGATAAATCATTTGTCAAAAATGAAGGGTATAGATTTGAATTTAAAGCAGAAAAATTTGCTTATACAGCTAAACAACCATCTGTTTTAATTGGCGCAAAAAAAGATGGAAGTTCTGTAGTGCTGAAAATAACAGAGCCTGTATTTAAAAGATAGAAAGTTTTGTTTAGAAAAATCCACGTTGCTCCTAGAGTGGATACTTAGTTACAATGCATTGAAGCAACCGATATTGAAGATTTTTATGCTTATAAAAAGTACTGTAACAAATCGTTTGGTTAATTTGTGAAGTGTATTTGATAAAATAGTTTAGAAAAAGGCCTTACAAGTACTATCTTTGCAAGGTCTTTTTTTATTTAGAAAATAGTAATATGAGTTTAGAGGAAATTAAGAATTATATGAATCAGGTTCGAAGAGATTTTGCTGAGAGGCCTTTAACTGAGGGTTCAGTTGATAATAATCCTTTTAAACAATATGCGGTTTGGTTTGAAGAGGCCGTTAATTCTAAAATCCTAGATCCTTATGCAATGTGTCTTTCTACGGTTGGTGTAAATGGTCAACCTTCATCGCGTATTGTGTATATGCGCGATATTTTAGACGATGGTTTTGTGTTTTACACGAATTACTTAAGCCAAAAAGGAAAGGAATTACTTTCGACACCGAAAGCAGCTCTTAATTTACATTGGGCTGAACTTGAGAGGCAAATTAGGATAGAAGGTGATGTGGTTAAAGTTTCGGAAGACATATCTGACAAATACTTTGCTGGCCGTCCTAAAAAGAGTCAAATAGGAGCTTGGGCGTCTGCGCAAAGTGATGTTTTGACCACTAGAGAAGAATTGGAACAGCATGTATTGAAATATACAGAGCGTTTTAAAGATATTGAGGTTAACCGGCCTGAACATTGGGGCGGATATGTTTTAAAGCCAGCCAAAATAGAATTCTGGCAGGGTAGAGCAAGTCGTTTGCACGATAGAATTGTTTATACCAAAGAAGGTGCAAATTGGAAATTAGAACGATTATCTCCTTGATAGTATAGAATGGCTAAAGAGATGCGTTCTATTGCTGCTGTTTATTTTGATCGATTCAATCATCGAGAGTTAGAATTGAATAGTCCTGTTCCTTCTAATTTGGAATTGATTATTGTTATTCCTTCCTATAATGAGCCTAACTTGCTGGAAAGTTTGCAGTCGCTTAAGGATTCTTTTGTTCCGCTAGGTTTTTCTGTTGAGGTTATCACCGTTATTAATCATGGGTTAAATGCAGCTGAAAATGTTGTTCGTCAAAACGAAACAACAACAATTCAAGCAAACCGATTTTCTTTAAAGAACAATTCCGAGTCAATTACTTTTAAAACCCTAGAAGTATTTGATATGCCTCCTAAAAAAGCGGGAGTAGGTTTGGCTCGGAAAATTGGAATGGATGAAGCGTTAAATCGATTCTCGAAAATTAATAAGGACGGAGTTATCGTTTGTTTTGATGCAGATAGTTTTTGTGAGGTAAATTATTTTGAGTCAATAATATTTCATTTTAAAAAGCATCCAAAAACTCCGGGTTGTTCCATTCATTTTGAACATCCTTTGGAAGGAAATAACCATACAATTGAAGAATATAATGCAATTATTTCATATGAATTGCATTTACGGTATTACAAAAATGCGCAGCAATATACCGGGCTTCCATTTGTGTTTCATACGATAGGTTCGAGCATGGCAGTTCGCGCTTCGGCATATGCCAAACAAGGCGGAATGAATAAGCGAAAAGCTGGGGAGGATTTTTACTTTTTAAATAAGATTATACAGTTAGGCAGTTTTACGGAGCTAAATATTACCACAGTAGTCCCGTCACCAAGGATTTCGGATCGAGTTCCGTTTGGAACTGGTAAAGCGGTTGGTGAAATTGTAAGTGCCGAGCAGGGGGGGGTAGAGACATATAGTTTTAGAACATTTGTGGAGCTTAAAGAGTTTGTTAGTGAGGTTTACGAAAATAATAAAAATATAAATGCCAGTAGATTAAGTGGTTTAATTAATCAATTTATTGAAGAAAAAGAGCTTGATCTAAAAATAGATGAAATCGCAAAAAATGCAAATTCTGAGGAGGCATTTATTACTCGATTTTTCAAGGTGTTTGATGCTTTTTGGATTATGAAATATATCCATTTTGCACGCGATAATTTCCATAAACAAGTACATGTTTTGGATGCTTCAAATGAGCTACTTTTGGAATTAGGAGTAATCAATCAACCTTTGAAAACAGAGTTAGAAACATTGATTAAATTTAGAATATTAGATAAAAGTAGAGTAGTGAGTTAATCGAATCAAAAGCAAAATGTCTGTGCCATTGAATTGTAACATCGAAGAAACATACAAATCAGACTAGGAGTTTTGTTAACCTTTATTTTTTGCTAGGTTCCTTTCATATTTACCCGTACCAAGTTCATTAAGCAAAGTTAGGTGGCTTTTTATCGCTCCAAAAAATGTTTTATGCTGGTGATACGGTAAGTTAAATTCTTTGGTTGTTTCTTTGACTATTTTTGAAAGTTTCTTATAATGAATGTGACAAATATTCGGAAACAAATGGTGTTCAATTTGAAAATTTAATCCACCAATAAACCAGGAAAAAAAGTAACTGCCATTCGCAAAATTTGCAGTAGTTTTAACTTGATGTATAGCCCAGTTGTTATCAACAGATCCATTTTCATCTACATCGAAAAACTCAGTATCTTCAATAACATGAGCAGGTTGAAATACAAAAGAAAGAATCAATCCACAGATAAAATGCATAATTCCAAATCCAATAAGAGATTGCCACCAAGGTAAATCAACTAATAGGAACGGCACTAATAGTAACAAAGCAAAGTACCAAATTTTATTTAACAAAATTTGAATAAACCCTTTTGTTAAGGTAAGCCCTTGTCCTTCCAATAAATCTTTTTTATTGTACCGAAATAATTGAATAAAGTCCTTAGCACTGCACCAATAAACTGTCATCAATCCGTATAAAAATGGTGCATAAAATATTTGAAAACGATGCAGTATTCTTCTCTTTTGCGTAGGGCTGAAACGCATTATTCCGATTTCAATATCTTCATCAAATCCTTCTATATTCGTAAACGAATGGTGAAGAACGTTGTGCTGAATTTTCCAATTTTCTTTATACCCTCCAATAAAATGGATTAACCAGCCCATTGCGTTATTTACTTTTTGATTCTTTGAATAAGAGCCATGGTTCGCGTCATGCATAATTGATAAGCCAATGCCTGACATTCCAAACCCCATTAAAGCCCACATTAGTAAAACCAACCAAACGTTTGCAACAACACCGGTCAACATTAAGACCAATGGAGCAAAGTATAGACAGATCATAAATGCCGATTTAAATTTCATGCTGAAATTGGCATATCGAGAAATATTATTCTCTTTAAAATACTTATTCACTCTCTTTCGTAATTCTTTGAAGAACTCCGTTTGATCTTTTACATTAAACTTAACAACTGGCACACTCATAATCCTGTATGTTTTAATATCTGGTCCAAAGATAACCCTAATAAACTTCGGTTAACGTATAATTATCAGTTTTTAACAAAACTTATCAAAGATGATGGGGTATTGGGCATAAAAAAGGGATAGTATAGAAAGAAGATTACCGGATTATTTTTCTTCCTTACACATTTCATCTGGGCGAGCACCACAAATACTACAAGATTCTCCTTCTTGGCTTAAGAGAGGATTATTACTTGCGCAAGTTCCGGAAAATTCACCGTCTTTTTTTGCCCATATTTTAATGGCAATTCCTAAAACCCCTAATGCTAATAATCCAATAGAAAATAATGCTAACTTCATAAAGCAAAGGTAGTTTATATTTTCACAATAAGTGTTAATCGAATCAAATTGATTCAGTCTAAATAATGTACTTTTGCAGGGTAATCGGAATAAACCAATGAGTGAAGTAACCGGAAAAGCATGGGATGGTAAATTGTTCGCAAGAATAATGAGCTATGCACGTCCTTATAGAATGTTAATGGCCGGTGCGATAGCGCTAACCTTTATATTGACTGTCGTTACTGCTATTCGCCCAATTATTTTTGGGTATATGGTTGGTTCTTGTATCGAAAACCCCGATGCTGAAGGTTTGTTATATTGGACTTTTGTTCTTATTGGATTGCTAATTTCTGAAGCAATCGGGCAGTTTTTTCATACTTACGTTGGACATATAATTGGTCAAAATGTAATAAAAGATTTACGTGTTGAGTTATTTGAGCATATTACTCGATTGCGACTCAAGTATTTTGATACGCATCCGATTGGAATGCTTGTAACAAGAGCTGTAAGTGATATTGAAACTGTTGCAGATGTGTTTTCGCAAGGGTTACTAACCATTTTCGGAGATTTGTTAAAGCTTACTGGGGTGTTGATTTGCATGTTCGTAATAAATTGGGAATTAGCATTAACGGTTATTATTCCTATTCCTATATTGTTAGTTGCTGCTAATATTTTCAAAAAGGCAATTAAAAAAGCTTTTCAGGAAGCACGTAATCAGGTGTCTCGGTTAAATACATTTGTTCAAGAGCACCTTACAGGAATTAATATTGTAAAGATTTTTGGAAGAGAAGAAATAGAATCTGAAAGGTTTAAAAAGATTAATGAGAAGCATAAAAAAGCGCACGTTAAGTCGGTTTGGGCGTACTCTGTATTTATGCCAATTGTTGATGTGTTAAGCTCTTTGTCTCTAGCATTGCTAATTATTTACACAATTATGCAGTTAGATAATGAAAGCGTCAAGGGAAGTGATTTAGCTGCTCAACTTACCATGTTCATGCTTTTTATAAATATGATGTATAGGCCTATTCGATTGCTTGCAGATCGTTTTAATGTTTTGCAAATGGGAATGGTTGGTAGTTCCCGTGTTTTTAAAGTGTTGGATACAAAAGAGCAAATTAAGAATAATGCGAAGGTTTTAGAAAAGGAATTTAAAGGGGATATAGCGTTTAAAGATGTTTGGTTTGCTTATAACGAACCTACTTATGTTTTAAAAGGTATTAATTTTTCATTGTCTCCAGGAGAAACAATAGCATTTGTTGGCGCAACTGGAGCAGGTAAATCTTCTATTATTAACTTATTAAGTCGATTTTACGAATATCAAAAAGGAGAAATAATGGTTGACGGAGATGAACTAAGAGATATTGATATTGACTTAATTCGTGAAAATGTGGCGGTTGTTTTACAAGATGTCTTTTTATATTCAGATACTATTTTAAATAACATTACCCTTGGTGATCATTCCATTTCAAGAGAAAAGGTAATTGAAGCATCGAAGCAAGTTGGCGCGCATGAGTTTATTATGTCGTTACCTGAGAATTACAATTTTGCAGTAGGAGAGAGGGGAGGAATGTTATCAGTTGGTCAACGCCAATTGATCTCTTTTATTAGAGCCTACGTTTACAATCCGAGTATTTTAATTTTAGATGAAGCTACCTCTTCTATAGATACAGAATCAGAAGAATTGATTCAATTGGCTATAGAAAAATTGACTGAAGGTAGAACTTCTATTATTATTGCACACCGATTATCCACTATCAGTAAGGCGGATAAGATTATTGTAATGGAGCAAGGAGAGATTATAGAATCCGGTTCACATCAAGAATTATTGAGTCTGGATGGATCTTACAAGAAATTGTATGATATTCAGTATAAGTAGGCCTTTAGGTTTTCGATAAATGCACGAATTCTGGGAAAATTGATTTGAAATCTTCATTTCTAATTGTATCTAGTTTCTCAGTTTCTTTTACAAATGCTTTTAAATCAGACGCATTAGCAGGAGTCATCATATACTCAAATACGGCTTCAAATTCTTTAATTACAACTTTTGAAGCATTGTTTTCATTTAGCCAATCTATGTGAGCCATCAAATTCTCTTTCGATTTTTCCTTAACTGATTTTGGTAAGTTTTTGCAATTGTAATAATTCGGCCGATCCAGGATGTTGAGGTAGATATCATTCATTTTTATCAAATTATTCTCAACAAAAAACTGATGTAAATCACACAATGAAAGTATAGATAAGTTACTAACCGTTGGCGCAATTTGGATTTTAATGTGTGGACATTGTTCCTTGATTAATTTTATGTTCTCCAAAAACTTACCCCAGTTCAATCCACTTCTTATGTACGCTGCTTTTTCGCCAATTGCATCAATGCTTACAGCTAGGGTAATTTTCTTAAACTTTTTCCAATAGTCTAGGGCCCTTTTACCCTTTAATGTTAATTTACTTAGGTTTGTATTGTACCGTAAATGAAGATCCGTTTGATTTTTAGCAAGTAAAGAATCTAAGAAGAAATAATGTTCCTCCATCCTTAATGGCTCTCCACCAGCAAAGTATACTTCGGCTAATTCAGTGTCAAACGTAAACAAATCTTCAATTAATTGTTCATTTTCAGGTGTTGCTTTTATCAGGGCTTTATCTCCAAAATTAGTTTTCAATAATTTAGCATCATTAAACCAGCTAGAACTAGCTCCATGCCAACATGTTCTGCATTTCAAATTGCAAACGTTACTGTAGCGAATGTCTAAATAAACAGGTTTTGACTCCTTGCAAGTGCCGTCAGAGGAGGTCTTTGGAAGCCATTTAAGGTAAGTTTTGTAACTGTCTAAGGTTTCTGTACGAATACTACTTTTATTGACTGCTTCTCTTTTAAAACAAGATGCACACCTTTTATCTTTATGACCTTCTAGTAAGTTTTTTCGAAATTTTTTAATCGATTCCCCATTCCAAATAGATTCGATACTTTCATTGTTTACATTACCATAGGTAATACTCGTATTGCAACAGGCTTTGGCATTTCCATTTGTATCCACATATAAATGAACCCATGGCATTAAGCATATTGATTCAGGAATCACGGATTTATTTTGCTATTACTTTATAACCTTTCTTGCGAAGTAATGTAATGATACCTTCCTTACCAGGTAAATGAGCTGCTCCAACTGCAATGAATGTGCTTCCTTTTTTAATATACGGTTCAGCTCTGTCGGCCATGTTGTAATTTCTTTTTACAAGAAATATATCGTTGAAAATTTTAGCCATTTCTTCATCGTCTTCATCTTGTATTGTCATTTCTAAAAGTTTGTCTAGGTTTCCTTCAACATAATAGTCCATCATAGCATCCATATCTAATTCTCCTTCCTTTCCATAGTCCGCTACTGCATCAACTAATCCCTTAGCCTGCAATTCATAAGGGACGGCACTAAATGCATCGATTTGTTCCATGGTTTTCTCTAAGCCAATTGTTTGTTTCTTTTGCTTTTTAGCTTCTTTAAAAAAGTAAATATCCAATGCGTCGGTTTGTTGCGCTTCTAAATCTCTTAATGCAACCATTTGCGCTGTAAAAAGTGGCTGCATCCTTTCAAACATAAAAAGGGCCTGACCCAAGGAATCTCTAAAGAAATCGGATACTAATGTATATTCATCTGCCGTTAATAATGTTTTAAGTGAGTAAGTTGAGTCCATGATTAATTTACTCAATAGAGCAGTTTGGTCCACACTATCCATATTCAGTTCCATCGCATATATTTCTGCGTGGTTAAAAGCATCCATTACACCCTCTTTAAATTGGAAAGCACGCTCGTCTTGCGTGTGCATGGTTCCGTATAAGTAAGAGCTTTCTGTAAGCCCGTTACCTGATATTTCCCAAAACAAACTGTTGTATTTTTCTTGTCCACATCCAATTATTTGGGAAAGTAAAATGGTGAAATAAATAATGTGTTTTTTCATAGTAGATAATTGGTTGACAAATGTAATGATGAAATATGGATAAACATAAGACTCTAATTTCTTTACAGAGAGTATTAGCAGTAATATAAATAGTTGAGTTGTTAGCTTTTTTTCTTTTTGCTATAACGGAGCGTGCAAATTCCGTTTTATTGTAGTTTAATTTTTTGTCCCAAAACACTTTCCATAATAGGTAATACCTCCTTCACTTGTAAAATCAATAGTAAATTGTACTGAATCATTAGAAAAGTAGCCGGTACTTTCTTTAACTATTAGGTTGTACCATGAATCATTTTGCTCTATTACTTGGTCCGTAATTAGAATAGAATTGTTAGAGATTTGTGAATCAACATTACTTAGTACTCCAATAAGCCAATCATATTTATTGGCATAATTAGATATTTTCAGGTTATTAGGAGCGCAACTACTTCTTTTTATTTCTATCTCATAATTTCTATGAACCCATTGAGTATCCGAAGCAATTAATATAGAATCAGAAACAGAGTAGGTTCCTAATTTATCTTCATTTGAATATAGACATGAATTATCATTTTTTTTTGCATTATTGTTATAGTTTATGGCATTACAATCTGTACATCCTTTTTTTTGACAAGAGGAAATTGATGCCAAGGTTATTGTCAATAAGGTTATTCGAAATAAATATTTCATATTTTTTATTATTACAACTGGATAATGCAGTGTTATCCGTATAATGTCTTTCTCGTAAAAATAGCGAATTTATTGCACTTTAATCAAGTAAATAGTGGTCAGAAAGTTTGGAGGTCCTAATGCTTTTCGTTTATAACCATTACTTTGAAACGAATAATACTTGTAGGTTTTTCTGCATTACTTGAAATTACCAACGTTCTATTTTGCCATTCATATTTTTTGTTAGTATCAAAAGTAACATGAATAATACCTTGTTTGCCAGGTAAAATGGGTGATTTTGGATAAGTGAATTTCGTACATGTACAAGCAACTTTTATTCCTTCAATTATTAAGGGCTCATTACCTGTGTTTGTAAAAGAATAGTCGTGTTCTAGTAAAACGCCCTCATTTGTTTTTGGAAACCTGTGGTTTTTTTCTTCAAAGGTAATCTTTGCTTGACTAATTCCGCTTACGGAAAATGAAAATAGTAGGATGGCCAGAATTATCTTCATGCTTAAAATTTTAGGTAAAAAAAAACTCCGATTGTTTAATCGGAGTTTTTAAATAGTGTGTTAATTTAATTATCCTTTTTTAATTGCAGGACCATCAACAGGTTTTATAGGTGTTGCACCAGCAGCTGGAGCTTTAACTTCACCTTTAATTCTAATAATTTTAGTAGAAGTTTCTGCATTTGACGTAATCGTTACAGATTTGTTAATTAAACCGATTCTCTTTGTGTCATATTTTACCTTGATAGCAGAAGAAGCTCCCGGTGCGATAGGTTCACGTGGCCAATCTGGTACAGTACATCCGCAAGATCCTCTAGCGTTGGTAATTAATAATGGCTCTGTTCCTGTGTTTGTAAATACAAATTCACATTGTCCGTTACCATTTTGTTCCATAACACCGTAGTCATGAACTTCTTTTTCGAAGCTAATTTCGGCACCACCAACTTGGATAGCTTTCGCAGCAGGCGCAGCTGTAGCTTGAGCATTAACGTCGAATGCCATTACTGCTAGAAACATCATCCCAAATGTTAAGATTGCTTTTTTCATAATTTTAATTTTATTTATTGTTTTATTTTTAATTTCCTAATTACAAATATAATCAGGTTTCTCTCGCTTATTTATTCTTTAACACTTCGTTAACAAGTAAATTAACTAGTGCGTGTCCTCTTTTTTCTTTTCTTCCTCCTCTGGTTCTTCATAATCAAGATCGATACTCAATTTATGTTCTAAAATTTTGGCCAGATTTTTCGCATCCAATTTTTTTGCTCTTATTACTTTATCCTTATCCAAAAGGTAAATTTGAGGAGTACTAAAAATATCATATGTCTTTCTAAAGTTTAAACTTTGTAAATCTGTTACTCTTAGTTCGTTTAAATATTTGATTGCATTTTCGTTCGCATCTGGAAAATCTGAAATATTTAGCCAGGGAAGGTTATTCTCTTTGATAAATTTCTTCCACCCTTTATTTTCAAGGCTAGTTCCAACTGCTACGAATTCAATATTTATGTTTTTTTCTTTCAGTTCGGCATATAACTTCTTCAACTTTGGCATTTCTTTCTTGCAATGTCCACAGTCATCCGCCCAAAAGATAAGGGCAGTGTGCTCCGTTTTTACTTGTGTGTAAAAATCTATCCACTTTTCCTCAGTAGTATCGGCAAGAATAATTCTAGGAGCGGGCTGGCCTACTCTCAATGGTCCTATCGCATCTTTTCTTTCGCACAACTCTTTTAATTTATCCGGATCTAACCAATAAGCTCTGGATTTATCTGCGGGGCAATAGTAAGAATCTGCCATACAGTAGAATACTGCATCCATCCCCATAATTTTTGAAGTTTCGTATTTGTAAGTTATAAAATGAACAACATATTTAAACATTTCAGACCCGTTTTCAATTTGCTCAATTAACTGATACGCATTTGCACAGATTGTATCCGGTTGTTGCAATAGCATTTTTTCAAAGAAGAACTCTAATTTGTTCTTGAACGCAGGGTAATGAACCAACCTTTTATCGGATAAATCAATATTATCCCAATAATGTTCTTTGTAGTATTTGTATCGTAAAGTGTCATTCTTTATTATATGAGCAGGGATAATTGGATCAATTGACATATTAATTAGCTTACTCACAAGTAGTTCTTTATTTTCAGTAACCAATTTATTTTGATAAGCTTTTACTTCTTTGTCTAACCTACCCATGAGTTCTTTGTCATCTTTTTTATCTTTTGCTTCGTTTTTCTTTTCGTTTATAAATTTGATGTAATCGTAAAAGATTTTATTATTTACAGATTTTTTTACTTCCATGTTTGTAATGAAGTTACTGATTGAAGTCTCCATTTCAATCTCCTTATCAGCTAAAATAATTTCAAACCATTTCGGTCCTGGGCAGATTAGCGTATAAACACCTTCATCAAATTGATTGTTGAATTCTACTAAACCATTCTTAGATTCTGCTGTATCTGCATAATAGAGCTTATCGCCTAAGTACCTTGCAAGAAATATTGTGGTGTCTTTTAATCCATTAACCTTAAATTTAAGGTTGTATTGAGCACTTGCTCCAACAGTTAAAAAAAGAATAGATAGTAATAATAACTTCTTCATATTTTAAAAATTTTCTTTTCTAATTCGAAAGTATAACAAATGACGCACCAAATAAGTTTTGGATGCTTTATATATTAAACTTTAACAAAAAATTAAGAATTCGGTTTTGCTAGTTGTTTTACTTTATTAGAAATATTAAACCCCGTCAGGAACAAGAATAACAACAAGAACCCAATACCAAAAAGTAAAGTGTTTACTGAAGCTAGACTAGTTACTTCCATTCCAATCTCTTCCAATAACCAAGCGTTAAACCATATTTTGACAGCTCCAAAGCATAAGAATGAAACGAATCCGATAAGCATAAATACCAATATAAAGGATTTGTTTATTTGATTCGTGATAGTTTTCCACTTATAACCAAGAATTAACAATAACTGTATTTCATATTTAGATTTTTGAATTAAAATTTGAGAATACAGTACAAACAGAAAGGCAGATTGAAGAATGATTATTATTCCAATGAGTATGTGGAAATTTAAGAAACCTCGTAATATTTGCTCCACTTTACCACCTCTTAATTGCTCACTATTTGTTTCATAGCCATTATCTTCAATATAATTTTTTAAAGATGGGTCATTTGCATCTGTAACCTCTACAATTACTCTAAATATTTCCTGTTTTGAAGGGGTTCCATATTCCTTATTTGCAAAATCTAAGAAATTTTTAGGAACCAAAATTGAATTTATTCGATCAGAAAAATTGATAACATTTCCTTGGTATATAGCTTTTTTGCCATTTCCAGATACTTCCAGTTTAATGGAAAAAGCTCCAATTATTCCTTTACTTACTTGTGGTGTGCCAGCTGCTTGTGCTATTCCAAAATTATAAGCATCTAAATAGGTGTTTGGTAAAATAATAGGGACTTGTGTATTTCCTTTTTCCCATCCCCAGTTTTTCGTTTCTGCATCTATGAATTGATCTGGAACCGTTTCAAAAAACGCCAATGATTTCATCGTAGGAAATTTACCTCCTTCCATGCCCAATACTGCCATTACCTCAAAGGTTGCATTGTTAAATGGTGCAATATCTTTTATGAAATTTTGGTTTTTAATTTCTTCAATTTCCTTAGAATCAAAGGTTGTATTGCTTGAAAGCCCAATTGTGTTTAGGGTTGAAACATGCTTCTTTAAAACTAAGTATTCTGAGTCTATTGCATCTGATTCATTATTAAAAATAGTGTCAACATCTGTAAACAATTGAAGCGTTATTAATAAAAGCGTAAAACCCAAAATAGCACCCAAAGCGGAAAACGCTAACGTGAACATATTTTGTTTTTTATTGATTGCTTTTTTCATACGGTATTTTCCCTACAAAAAGATAGTGGTTACATTTTTAAATTCATAATCATGCCCTAGTGTGGCTAAAATAAACCCACCATTATTAGCCTTACACTCTTGATCAATTAGTCTTTTAGCTATTTGAATATTGGTGTCATCGATATTACTAAAAGGCTCATCTAATAATAAGAATTCGAATGGCTGAAGTAAACATCGAATAAGTGCTACTCGCTGTTGCTGCCCTAAAGAAAGTTTCCCTGCTAATTGACTTTTTTTTGAAAGCATTCCAAATTCTTCTAACATTTCTTCAATTTGAGAAGCTGTTTTATGACTTGTTAAGTCGTTTTTTAAAGTTAAGTTATCCCAAACAGAGAGGTGATTAAATAATCTTAAGTCCTGCAATAGATAGGATAATTTATGGGTTCTTAATTTTGACCAACTATCTATAGAAATATTTTTTTGGTTTTCTTCATCTATACTTATTGAACCGGAATAATCAGCTCTAAGTCCATATATATAAGAAAGTAAGGAGCTTTTCCCTTTTCCTGAATCGGATGATATTAAATAGGAAAGATTGGAGTCTAATACACATGCTTTCCCCCATATGCTTTCTGCAGAGAAAGCTTCATCTTTCATAGGGTTTGGGACAATATTTTGTAACGTTACTTTCAAAGAAGCAAATTAGAAATTATTCTACAATCAACTTTTTCGAAATAGTATTTCCAATTGTAAGAAAGTAGAATCCTTTAGTCAATTTCTCTAGATTGATACGATCAAAAGTAGTTCCGTATTGAATCAATTTCCCATTAATATCTGATATCGAATAAGAAGTAATTTCAGAAAGACCTTTAACCGTTAAAGACTCTTTAGCAGGGTTCGGATAAAATGAAATCTCGTTTAACTCTTTAGTTGCAATTCCCATAGGACTTTCTGTAAAGACTTTGATATTGTCAATTTCTAAAATAAATTGGTCATAGGCATTGTGTCTAAAAGCTAAATAAACCGTTTCACCTGTAATTCCTGCACTGTCTAATGAAACAGTATAGTTTGTCCAGTATGAAGGCCCAACGGAATCAAAAATAACAGGGTTACTCGTAAAATCATTTAGATTGGAATAGGAGAATAAGATTTCAAAATCATCATGATATGATTGATCTTTTGACTTGCAATCAAATGAGATGTAGTTTCCAAAAGCACCTAATGTAAGAGCGGGTAAAACGATGTAGTTGTCTGCTGATCCAGCAGTTTCAAACCATGAGGTACTGATTAATACGGAGTCATTTATTCCCAATGTATCATAATCTTCATGAATTACCCATGAGTCCATAATGAAATTAACTGCAGGGTCGTTGTAGGGTGCAAGACCATCTTCATCAATTGCTTGCCATCCTGCAGGAAAGCCACTATTAAAATCTTCAAAAAGAAGAGTGTTTTGTGCTAAAATACTTGTAGATATTATTAATAAAGTAAGCGTAATTACGTTTTTCATCGTTTTTTTTTCTGAGCGTAAATTTAGTGAAATAAGGCAATAACGATATAAAATAAAATTTATTTTCAAGGGAATTGAACTTTTTAAAAAGGGTGATGTACCGCTTGGCATAATTAATTGAAAAAAAAGAAATCATGAAAAAGATAACAAGTATTTTACTCGTCATAATACTTACAGGAACTTCAGCAATGGCAGAAGTTGAAAAAAAAGTAAGTTCAAAAATTAATAATGTAACTGTTTTCCTTCAGGGAGCACAAGTTCAAAGAAAAGGGAAGTTTAAGATCGATAAGGGTATTACAAAAATTATTTTTGAAGGAATGACCCAACAATTTGATAAAAACAGTATTCAAGTAAAAGGGAAAGGAAGTTTTATTATTCTAGATGTAAGTTCAACTGTTTTTTATCCTGTTCCTAAATCTTACGTCCCGAATACAATTCCAGTGAAAATTAAAAAAGAAATAACGCGATTAGAAGATTCCATAAGTGATTTAAATTGGCTAGCGCAAGAATTAAGAATTGAAGTTGACGGTTATAAATCGGAGAAAACTATGTTGTTGACAAGTGGAGTTATCAAAGGTCAAAACGTAAATGATTCGATAGCAGCTTTGATCGATGCTATGGATTACATGCGCGTAAAATTATTGGAGTTGAATAAGTTGATTTTTAAAATTGAGAAGAAGTTAAATACCGACAAAGTACTTCTCACTAAAATGAATGCACGGTTAAATGACTTAAAAAATTACAATTACAATGCAGGAAATGTTGTTAAGCGCCAATTACCTGTGCAGCAAATTATCGTTACGGTTTCCTCAGATATTGAGGCTTATGGTACACTTGAATTTAGTTATATGGTTCCGAGTGCTGGATGGTCTCCTTCTTACGATTTAAGAGCAGATGATGTTGATTCTCCTGTAAAGTTAACCTACAAGGCGAATGTTTATCAAAACACAGGTTTCGACTGGAAGGATGTTCATATGACTTTGTCAACAATAAACCCTAATCGAAGCAACGTTAAACCAACTTTAGCCACTTGGTATTTAAGATATTACCAACCCATTTTGCAATCACAAGGCTATTACAATAAAGATTCAAAGAATAAAATGGCGAAAGAGAGCGCATTGGCTCCAGCAACACTTTCAATTAGTGAGAACAATTTATCAACGGGTGCTGATTTTCAATGGGATGATTTAGAAGTGGCAGAACATATGTCTAATTACACAGAAATGAATAATAACATGGCTATGGTAGAATTCGAATTAAAAATTCCTCAATCAATTAAATCAGATGGGCAGACGCATTTAATGGCAGTTACTTCGGAGGAAATTGATGCTTCATTTCAATATCATATCGTACCTAAATTAGATAAAGACGCTTTTTTAATGGCAAAATTAAGTGGTTGGGAAGATTTAAATTTACTTCCGGCTGTAGCTAATATCTATTACGATGGAACGTATGTTGGTCAAACTCGATTAAACCCTTCGGTTATGAGTGATACTCTAGAATTGGCGTTAGGAAGAGACAGAGGTATCTATTTAACAAGAAAGAAAACAAGTTACGAAGAGAAAATAAAAAAGTTAACAGGTCAAAAAGAGAAAACATTTACGTATCAATTAGCACTTAAAAATTATAAATCTTCTAGCGTTTCTATAATCGTTGAAGATCAGACTCCAGTGTCTACTATTGAAGATATCAAAGTTGAGCTCCTCGAGAAAGGAATAGCTGATTATAATAAAAAAACAGGAAAGCTACTATGGAATATTAATCTTGATGCAAAAGAAACATTGAAGTATGAATTTACTTACCTATTGCGATATGACAAAGATAAGACGCTAGCTTTAAATTAGCATAAAAGTAAATCTGGAAAGTGCATGTGTAACTACATGCGCTTTTTTTGTGCGAAATATCGTACTATTGTTTTTGATGGATCAGTTTAAAAAATATTTAAGATGGACTTGGATAGCTCTGATATTAATAACGGTAACGTTGTTTTTAATTTATCCAAATTCTTTTACTGCAGAAAGTTTAAAAACGGTATTGCATCATAATAGTAGCTTAATACTGCTTACGTTTATCGTATTATCCTTTATAAGAGCTTTGTTTTTTCTGCCAAGTACTTTGTTTGTGCTAATGGGTGCGGTTCTATATCCAGATGAACCAGTATTTGTATTAATTGTTTCAATGATAGGTATTCTTATTGGAGCTTCCTTAGTTTACAAGGCCGCATCTCTATTAACTCCTGAACAATTATTTAGAGGAAAGAACTTAACGCGTATTGAAGGCGTTCGCAGTAAGATGGAGAAATATGGGTTTTCAATTGTGTTATTGTGGTCCTTTTTTCCTGCTGTTCCAACCGATTTGATTTGTTATGCAGCTGGCACCATTAAAATGGCATTTTGGAAATTCATTTTTGCGGTGTTCTTGGGCGAAATTGTATTGGTTAGTATTTATATATGTACAGGTAAGTCAATTATTGAATTACTATTTTAATGAACCTATTTTTTAGATGTGTGTATTTCTAATCAAATAATTTTATAAATTTGGAATATGTCAGATATGAATCAAACACAAGAAGAAGTATTAATTGAAGAAAAGATTGTAGAACTTAAAGATTTAATTCTTTATAACGACGATGTCAATACTTTCGAACACGTTATTAATCAATTGACTAAATACTGTGAGCATTCAATGATTCAGGCTGAGCAGTGCGCACATATAGTTCATAACAATGGTAAGTGTCAAATTAAGAGAGGGGAATTTGAGACATTAAAACCGATTTGCGAAACACTTTTGGAAAAGGGTTTGTCTGCTGTAATTGAATAATACAAAGCTTACTCTCAAAAACATTTCAAAAGAATCTTTTTCTAAACTATCTTTCCAAAAAATATACGTAAGGATGAAAACTATTTTATTACCATTAATTACTGTTGTGCTTTTTACCGCTTGTTCTAAAGTGCCGATTACGGACAGGAAACAGACGCATTTGATGCCTGAAAGTAATCTAATTGCAATGTCAAAAGTTCAATATGCTGAATTTTTAGCTGCTGCAAAAGTATTACCTGCAAGTGATGTACGCGCAATGCGAGTTGCAAAAATAGGAGAGAAGATAAAAATAGCTACAGAAGATTTTTTGAATGATAGAGGCTATGAAAAACGCTTAGTTGGATTTGAATGGGAGTTTAAAACAGTTGATGAAGAAATCATAAATGCTTGGTGCATGCCCGGAGGAAAAGTTTGTGTTTATACGGGGCTTTTAGATTTAGCAGATTCCGATGATGAGTTAGCCGTTGTTATGGGGCACGAAATTGCACATGCAATTGCACGCCATGGAAATGAAAGAATGAGTCAGCAGATGGTACTATCTGGAGTAGGAAGTGTGTTGGCACCAGCTGACACTACCCAAGTTTCTATCTATCAGCAAGTTTTTATGGGAGTTGGAACATTAGGTATGTTGAAGTATGGAAGGGGACATGAATCTGAGTCGGATAAACTAGGGTTGGTGTTTATGAAATTAGCTGGTTATGACCCAGAATCTGCAATAACATTTTGGGAAAAAATGGCTGCTTCGGGTGGTGAAAAACCACCAGCCATTTTTAGCACTCACCCCAGTGATGAGAAAAGAATAGCAGATATAAAAGAATTTTTACAAATTATTGAAGAATTTACTGATTAGTATTGCATATATTTGCAGCAATTAAAATGGCCTCGTAGTTCAACTGAATAGAATACCACATTACGGCTGTGGCGGTTGAAGGTTTGAATCCTTCCGAGGTCACGAAAAAAGCTCAACACATGGTGTTGGGCTTTTTTATTTTAGAGCAAATATGAGCTATGCTCATGTGAAGTGATAAAAGAAAAAAGCCAGTACATGCGGATGCATGTGAGCTTTATGCTCGAGCATAACAACCATTTCGAAAAGGATCATTAGCG